>ERZ650312.1261-NODE-1261-length-14401-cov-7.769065_pt1 | contig 14401 bp, 11 predicted proteins | sample MGYA00376248_ERZ650312 | MGnify/ENA primary metagenome ERZ650312 (study PRJEB26733, sample SAMN07839316) | wastewater metagenome | biome: urban; feature: wastewater treatment plant; material: waste water | place: USA: North Carolina | collected 2016-07-28 ... | reverse complement strand
GCGCTGCCGGAAGGCTGGGAGAAGGCTGTCCGTTGGGCGCACTTCGGCTGCATCAGCCTCGCCCGCCAGCCGCTCGCCGACCGCCTGGTGGCGACCGCCGAGCGCCTGCACAAACTCGGCGTCAAGATCAGCTACGACCCCAACTTCCGCGCCGTCATGGACGAGTCCTACGACCCGATCCTCGCGCGCATGACGGCGATCGCCGACCTGATCAAGGTCTCCGAGGAAGACCTGCGCGGCTTCTTCCGCATGCAGGACGAATACGCCGCCTTCGACAAGCTGCGTGCGATGAACCCGAAGGCCGCCTACCTCTTCACGCGCGGTTCCGAAGGCGCGGCGATGTACGTCGGCGACCAGCACTGGCGCGCCTTGCCGCCGACCATCAAGGTCGTCGACACGGTCGGCGCCGGCGACACCAGCCTCGCCGGCCTGCTCAACAGCCTGATCCGCCACCCGGAAGCCGGCTGGGACACGCACCTGCGCGCCGCCATCGCTGCGGGTTCGGGCGCCTGCCTCGCCGCGGGCGCTTCGCCACCCTCGGCGGAAACAATCGAGCGGCTGGCGGCGGAAGTTAAGTTCATCGAAAAGCCGTAGGCCGCAAAGTGCACGTCTGAAATCAGAAATCGCCGGGTGACCGGCGATTTCGCTTCATCGCGTTTGGCACGATCAATGAGGCGTTGGATTTGCGCGCGATCGTTGAGCAGGATTTTTCTGGAAACGGCCATGAGTGGTCATAGAAGGCAAGGAAAACTCAGCGACTCGAACGGCTGGTAACTTACCTTATGGCGGACCCTGGAAAGAAAACAGGTTTGAGGTAGGTCGCCCCAGTTGCGGGCAAGTTATGGAACCTTCTGCGTAACCCGATTACGGGCAGCCGCAGGAATTCCGGATATGGATCGTCGGCGAGAGGCGAATCGTCTGCCGGTTTCCTTCTGGATTCTTGATGCGCTTGATGAGGAGATTGAGCGCCTTTGCCCCGATTTCCTCAAGCGGTTGCGCCATCACGGTCAACCGCGGGCTGAACAGATCGGCCCAGTCAAAGTCATCGAAGCCGACAAACGCCATGTCCTGCGGCACATCGATTCCGGCTTCGCGCAATGCGCGCATGGCGCCGATCGTCATCAGGTTATTTGAGGTCATGATCGCTGTTGGCCTTGATTGGAGGGCAAGTAGTTGCCGCGTAGCGACCTGTGCAGGTTCGATCGCCGACTCGCCACAACGCACCAGCGCTTCGTCATAGGAAAGTCCGGCGGACTTCAACGCTGCACGATAACCATCAAGCCGCTCGGCCGACGTCGAGTTCCATGCCGCCCCCGAAATGAAACCAATCCTGGTATGGCCGTGGCCAATCAGATGTGCAATCAATTCCTGTACGGCCACCTTGTTCTTGACACCGACCTGATCGAATCCCTGCGTCAGCAGATGGTCTACCAAGACTCCGGGAATCTTGTTGTTTCGCAGATAGGCCAGTGACTCCAGGCGGCCGTCATCTGCGGGAGCCAGCACGACACCATCGACTCGGCGCTGGTGAAATGCCCGCACAATCTTCAGTTCCTGATCGGGATCATCGTGCGTGTCGGAAAAGAGCATCATCAGGCCGTTCTTCATGCACTCGTTTTCAATGGACCTCACGACTTCGCTGAAGTAATGGTTGGCAAATGTAGGAATTGCCACGCCGATGGTATTTGTCGCAGACATCGCGAGAGATCTCGCTAGCGAGTTCTGGATATAGCCCACCTCCTGAATCGCAGCGCGCACCAGCTTCTCCGTATCTGGATGAACCTTTCGCGTTCCGTTCAGTACGTGCGAAACGGTTGTTACAGACACATTCGCCGCTTTCGCGACGTCATCCATCGTAGCCATGCTTAAGCACCTTTTTAGTTGTTCTCAGTTTTCCAGACTCAGCACACAATTTGCCGCCTGCCGCGTTTCACTCCAAACCTTGCGCGCCTGGCAGCAGTCCGGGATTCAGGTCAATAGAGACAAGGCGAAATTTATCACGCAAGCGCTTGCGCAAGCGCTTGCGTTGCCATAGAATTCTCTTGGCGGCGGTTTTTACAAAACACTCGCTAGCAAAAAAACGCATTGTCCGGGGCAATCAGAATACCGAACCCCATAATCCGTAATGTTAAATCTTTTACTAGTCGCGCAAGGAGAAGAAAATGAAAATGGGAATACTCGCCGCAGCACTGATGGGTATTACGTTGGCAGCGGGCAGTGCTATGGCCGAATCGAAGCCGGTGATTGGCGCATTGATTCGAAATCTGGACGATCAGTTTCTCAATGACTATACCGCGAACCTAAAGAAGGCTGCCGCCGCCAAGGGCGCTGAGCTGAAGATCATGGACGCCCGTAGCGACATGGCAACCCAGCTTGATCAGCTGAATACTCTGGTGAGTCAGGGCGTGAAGTACTTTGTGGTGGTGCCGGCCGTCACCGAGGGGAGTGAGCAGTTGGCCAGCGTGATTGCCTCCAAGAATGGCGGCGCCGCGTTCTCCAACACCGCACCGACCGTCGCCGCACTCAAGAGCAGCGCCAACTTCTTCCTGGCGTCGTCACCCGAGTCGATCGCCGGATCAATCCAGGCTGATATCGTCGACGCATATTTCAAGAAGTTCCCGAACAAGCTTGGCCCGGGCAAATCGATCAACATGATCCTGTTCCTCGGTCAACTGGGCCACCCGGCTCAAATCTATCGTACGCAGGCGGTGTTGAAGGACCTAGAGAAGAAGGGCTACAAGGTCAATGTCATCGCTAAGGACACTGCCAACTGGCAGCCTGACGAAGCCCAGCAGAAGATGGACGCTTGGCTCAATGCCTACAAGGGCAAGTTCAACCTGATCCTGGCCAACAACGACGCGATGGCGCTCGGAGCGGTCGAATCGTTGATCACCGCAAAGTACGTGGATGACCCTGCCAACCCGACCAAGGATGTGGATGGTGACGGAACCTTCCTGAAAGTTCCTGTGATCGGCGTCGACGCTACGCAGGTTGCGCTGCGTTCAATGTCAGAAAACAAGCTCTACGCTACCGTGCTGCAAGACGCTGCCGGTCAGGCGACCACAGCATTTGATCTGGCCTATACGATGGCCACCAAGGGTGCGGTGAATGGTGCGACGATCAATGACATCAAGCCGCTCGACAGCGCCATTGAAGAAGCGCCGGCCAACGATCCCGCGCTGGTCAAGCAGATTTATCTGGTTCCATTCAAGGGCGTGACCAAGGAGAATCTTTCGACCTTCCTGAAGAAGTGATGGCTGATGCCAGGCTGCAGAACATCGCCAGCCTGGCTCTGTTTGCCAGACTATAGTGGTTCGCCGGATTTCTCGGCAACCACACCAATAACAAGAAACTGGCAAATGGCGGCAGTCGTCCGGCCGCCCAAACCAATCGCCGCAATGTGTCAATCGCTCAGGAATAAAGATGGATTCGCAATACGTCCTGGAAATGAAAAACATCAGCAAGCGCTTTCCCGGTGTCGTCGCACTGGATCGCGTCAGCTTGCGGGTGCGCCCCGGAACCGTTCATGCTTTGATGGGGGAGAACGGTGCGGGTAAATCGACGCTGATGAAATGTCTGTTTGGAATGTACCACGCGGAAGAAGGCGAAATCGTGTTCAAGGGAAAGCCAACCCACTTCCCCAGCACGAAAGACGCACTTGATGCGGGTGTCTCGATGATCCATCAGGAGCTTGCCAACGTACCCGACCGTTCGGTTCAGGAGAACATCTGGCTCGGTCGCGAGCCAGTTTTGCACTTCGGGCCATTCCGCGCGCTTCGGCACCGCAAGATGCACGACGATACGGTCGCACTGATGAAAGAACTCGAAATGGATATTCGTCCTGATGTCAGGATGGGGCAGCTTTCCATTTCACACCAGCAAGCCTGCGAAATCGCCAAGGCGGTTTCTTGCGACGCAGCGGTCGTGGTCATGGACGAGCCGACATCGTCGATTACCGAAAAAGAAACCGAGCACCTTTTTCGCATCATTCGTGACCTGAAAAGCCGTGGTGTGGCAATCATCTACATCTCACATAAGATGCACGAGATCTTCCAGATCGCCGACGAAATCTCGGTGATGCGCGACGGTCGTCTGATCGGTACGCATCCTGTCGCGTCGATTGACGAAGATCAGCTGATCCGGCTGATGGTCGGACGCGACACCAGTCAGCGCTTCCCGCCGCTCGACAGCGTCCCCGGCGAAACTCGACTTCAAGTCCGCCATCTGAAATCGACCAATCCGCGTTCGTTCCAGGACATCAGCCTCAGTTTGCGGCGCGGAGAGATTCTCGGTATCGGCGGACTGGTGGGTGCGCAACGTACGGAATTCGTCGAGGCCTTGTTCGGTCTGCGAGACATTGCCAGCGGAAGCATCGAGATCGACGGTAAGCCGGTGCTGATCGAATCAAGCGGGGACGCGATTCACCATGGTGTCGGGCTGATCACCGAAGACCGGCGTGCATCCGGCATCTTCCCCCAGCTTTCGATCACCACCAACACGGTGATTCCTTCGCTCTCGAACTACCGCACCGCTTTCCGCAACCTCAAACACCAGAAGATCGCGGAGGAAACGGAACGGCTGAATCGCCTTTTGCGCACCAAGACACCGTCGATGGAAACGCCGATTCAGAATCTCTCCGGGGGTAACCAGCAGAAGGTCCTGATTGCCCGCTGGCTGATGATCTCGCCGGACATCCTGATCATGGACGAGCCGACACGCGGTATCGATGTCGGCGCCAAATACGAGATCTATTCGATCATGGTTGACCTCGTCAAGAGCGGCAAGTCGATCATCATGGTGTCGTCCGAAATGCCCGAGCTCATCGGCATGTCACATCGCATCATGGTGCTCTGCGAAGGTCGCTACACCGGAACGCTTGAGCGCGAAGCCGCGACGCAGGACGAGATCATGCGTCTCGCCACGAAATACATGTGAGGAAACATAAGAATGACTGAACAAGCCGTTTCACAACCCGTCGCCCGCTTTGAGAACGTCAAGGGCTACCTGAGCAAGCATACCAATCTGGTGACTTTCATCGTTCTGGCGCTGGCGCTGGCCGGCCTGACCGATGGCGCCTCGCTGTCGATCGACTCGATCAGGAACCTGGCGGTAGCCGAGTCGATACGCGCTTTCGCCGCGCTCGGCGTCGGCATGATCATCATCACGCGCGGCATCGATCTATCCATCGGCGCCGTTGTGTGCCTGGTTGCAAGCGTATCCGCCTCTTTTGCGCAGAACGCCGACTATGCCTCGGCGATCTATCCCGGTGTCGAGTTTCCACTATGGTTACCGATAGTCGCCGGCATCGCGACCGGTGCCGCGTTTGGCCTGTTTAATGGAGTCCTGGTTGCCTACGCCAAGCTTCCACCGTTCATCGCCACCCTCGGCTCCATGTCCGTCGCCTTTGGCTGCCAACTGATCTACACCAAGGCAAATGTCGTCGGCAGCCTGAAGGAGCCGTTCAAGGCCATCGGCCAGGGAACGACCGCGTCGATCCCGAACCTTGCCATCTTTGTTGTGATCGCCGCCCTCGTCGTGTGGTTCATCCTGCGTCATACCCGGCAGGGTACCAACATGTATGCCATCGGCGGCAATCCGGTCGCTGCGCGCGTGTCGGGCATCAATGTCACCAAAGAGCTGATCCTTGTCTATTTCTACGGTGGCATCCTGTACGGTATCGCCGGTGTCCTGCTCTCCAGTCGTCTCGGCCTCTCCAATGCGCTGACCGGGCGGGGGATGGAGCTCGATGCGATTGCGGCGGTCACCATCGGCGGCGTCTCGCAAAGCGGCGGCATCGGCACCATGAGCGGGATGATTCTCGGCGTACTGACGCTAGGCATCATCAATTACGGGATGACGTACCTTGGCGTGGATTCCTACTTCCAGCTGCTGATCAAGGGCTTCATCATCATCATCGCCGTCTACTTCGACATGAAGAAGTACGCCCGACGCGCCTGACGAGACCTGTTTTCATCTCACGCCTTGCTGCGAACCCATAAGGATCGCAGCAGGGCAAGCACGAACCAAAAGTCACCCTGACCAAAAGGAGAGTTCCGTGTTGCTCGGAATCAAGCCCTGTATCAGTCCAAAATTGCTCTACACCCTGGCCCGAATGGGCCACGGCGACGAAATCGTGATCGTTGACGCCTTCTATCCCAGCCACAGCAGAAACGCTAACGTCATTCGTTGCGACGGCACCGATGCTGCCGATCTGCTCGACGGCATCATGTCCCTGATGAATCCGGACAGCTATGTCGAAGCACCCATCGTCATGATGGAACCGGCGAACGGCGATCCGCTCGACCCTCAGGTTGAAGCCGATTTTCGCGCTGCAATTGACCGCTACTGGCCCGACACCCCACCAATCCAGCGAATGGACCGGCAGAGTTTCCTGACCCGCTCGACCGAGGCGTTCGCCATTGTGCAGACGGGGGAAACGAGAAAGTACGGCAATGTGATTCTCAAGAAAGGCGTCATTCCGGTCGCAAGCAAACGCTGAAGCCGGAACGGTTCCGCCGGGACCGGCAATTCTTCGTTCCATCCGCCATTTCTTCCCATCTCTCGCGGAAGCTGAATCAACAAGCTTCCGTTATCGAGCCGCTGCTCAGTTTGCTCTCCCCATACGCGACTGTCTGGTCCGCTGTACCACGCCACCTGCCGTCTTGACGGAACCCCTTCCGGATGCCCCATCGCAAGCCTAGCGAATAGGTGAATAAAAACCGTAACGGCTCCGCACGCAAACTGCTTGGATTTTTCCGAAATGGCAGAATCGGCAAGCGCTTGCGCAAGCGCTTGCTTTTCTGTTTTGATGTGCTTACCATTCACCTCAATAACAACAAGAACGAATACTTGGGCAAACCGTGATGAGGGCTTTTGTCTCGCGTCGCATCGATGACAGCGACACATTCCTCGTCCGTGCCTAGCCCTTTCCGCAGCGGTTTGCTGAGACGATGGAATGGCATTGTCCGCATGTCGATGTGTGACGGAAACTCGGTCCGGCAAGAAGGCTGAGCAATTTTGTAGCTGTTTAGGAGTTTGACGATGGGGGTCGCACTAAAACTTGAGCACATATCGAAGGCCTTTCCCGGGGTGCGTGCTCTGACCGATGTGTCTTTTACCCTGCAAGCCGGCGAAATCCGCGCGCTAGTTGGTGAAAACGGTGCCGGAAAGTCGACGTTGATGAAGATTCTCTCCGGCGCTTATGCGGCAGACGACGGCAGGATTGAGTTGTTCGGCGAGCAGGTCAACCACCCGAGCCCGGCCTCGATGATCGGGCGGGGAGTTGCCGTCATCTATCAGGAACTCGCTCAGGCGCCCCATCTGACGGTGGCCGAGAACATTCTGATGGGGCGTTTGCCGAGAAAGAGTGGCCTGATCCACTGGACTGAGGCGAATCGCCAGGCAGCCTACGTGGTCTCCCGGCTTGGCTTCGACCTCGATCCGAAGACCCGCATTGGCGATCTGTCGGTAGCCAAACGGCAGATGGTGGAGATCGCCAAGGCCATTGCGCGCAAGGCGCGAATTATCGTGCTGGACGAGCCCTCGGCAGTCCTGGCACAGGCCGAGATCGATCAGCTCTTCGTCATCATCCGGCAGCTGGCGCGCGATGAAGGGGTCGCGTTTGTTTACATTTCGCACCGCCTGCGCGAAGTATTCGAGATCAGCGACACGGTCACCATCCTGCGCGACGGTGTCGTGGTCCACGACGGTCGCTCAAGCGAGATGACCACCGAGCGGCTGATCAAGAGCATGGTTGGCCGTGAGGTCACCGATATCTTTCCTTCGCGCAATCCGAAGATCGGCGATGAGGCATTGGCCACCGCCGATATCACGACCGAATCTCTCTTGAAGAGCGTCAATATTCACGTAAGGCGGGGCGAGATTGTCGGCCTGTTCGGGCTGGCGGGTGCCGGACGCACCGAATTGTTGCGCGCCATCTACGGCGCCGATCCGATCAAGTCAGGAGAGATTCGCATCAAGGGCGCCTCTGCGGTGACCGGGTCGCCGCGCCGCAGCATCGCGTTCGGCCTTGGCCTGATTCCTGAGGATCGTAAGACCGAGGGGCTGTTTCTCATCCAGAGCGTCGGATTCAACATCATGTCCGCAAGCCTTGGCAGGATCTTGCGGCGCGGACTGCTTGCCCTGCGGCTGGAAAAGGACATCGTCAATGGGCTGATCGACCGGCTTCGCATCAAGACGCCGGGCGCGGCCACGGCCGCTCAAAACCTCTCGGGCGGCAACCAGCAAAAATGTGTGCTTGCCCGCCTGGTGAGCGCCGGATGCGAAATCATGCTGGCCGACGAACCGACCCGCGGTGTCGATGTGGCCGCAAAACGCGAGATCTACGACCTGCTTGTCGAACTCGCCGAGGCACGAGGACTGGCCATCGTCATGGCGTCATCGGAATTGCCTGAAATTCTCGGTCTTTGTGACCGGGTTTACGTCATGCGCGAAGGCGAAGTCACCGCCGAATTCAATGCGTGTGCGACCACGGAAGAAGAGGTTATGCATTTTGCGGCGTTGCATTAACCATTAACTACGGAAAGACTGACCATGAAATATCTCCCCCGAAGAGCAGGGTTGGCGATTGCCTTGCTGGTACTCATTGTTTCGGCATCGTTCATCTCGCCGCATTTCTTGAACCCCATCAATCTGCTTAACGTACTACGCCAGGTCGCCCTCTATGGAATTCTCGGGGTCGGCATGACCTTCGTGATTCTGACCAAGGGTATCGACCTGTCATTCGGCTCGACGGTCGCGCTGGTGGGTGTCGCTGGCGCGCTTCTGATGGAACACGGATTTTCGATTCCGTCCGTCGCACTGATATGCCTCGCTCTCGGTGCCGTGATCGGCGCCGCCAACGGCTTCGGCGTGTCGTACTGGCGCATCCCAGCCTTTATCACGACGTTGGGCACGATGGTGATGGTGCGCGGCTTTGCGCTCATGCTGGCCGACGGGGGCACCGTCAACCCGGGCAAAGCTGCGGAAGCTTTCTTCTTCCTCGGTGGAGGATATCTCTTCGGCATCCCGACGCCGATCTACGTCTTTGTCGCCGTATGCATTCTCGCCGCCATTACGCTGAAACTGACACCCTTCGGACGAGCCATCTATGCCGTCGGCAGCAACGAAGAAGCGGCCCATCTGTCGGGGATTAACGTCCCGTTGGTCACCTTCGGCGTCTACATCATCGGCGGAATCCTGGCCGCGCTTTCCGGCTTGATCTTCCTGTCGCGCCTGTCTGTCGGCGACCCCAACTCCGGCTTGGGCCTGGAGCTGGAGGCAATCACCATCGCGGTCATCGGCGGCACATCGCTATTCGGCGGGGAAGGATCGGTCATCGGCACCATCGGTGGCGCAATGATACTGGCCATTATCGCCAACGTTCTCAACCTTGCGGGCGTCTCTCCTTTCTCACAGCAAGTGGTGAAAGGCGCAATCATCATTCTGGCGGTTCTGTTGGAAGCTGGAAGAAAACCACGCAAATAGCGTGAATACAACCAAAGGAGGAGTAATCGTGTTGAAACTTACGAAGTGTGTTTTGGTTCTATCAGTGGGATTTGCGCTCGGTGCGGCGACCGCACCGGCATTTTCTGCAGATCCGCTGGTTATCGGCTTTTCGCAGGCGGCTTCCAATTCCGCCCATCGCAACACCATGACCAAGCGTAATCAAAGCTACGCGACCGAAAACTACAAGGACGCGAAGCTGATCGTCACCAACGCCGAAGGCAAATCGGCCAAACAGATTTCCGACATCGAAAGTCTGCAAGTCCAAGGCATGAAGGTGTTGATGATTTCGGCACAAGACAGCGCCGCCATCACCCCGACCATCAAGCAGCTCATGGCCGCCGGGATTCCGGTCGTCACCCTGGAGCGCAGCGTCGATACGCCAGTTACCTTGCACATTGGCCCGCACAACAAGCCGATTGGAAAACTCGCCGGGGAATTCATCGCCAAGAAGCTTGGCGGCAAGGGCAACGTCGTCGAAATCAAGGGTGATCCGGCGGTCGCGCCCGCGGTCGAACGCCATGAAGGCTTTGCCGAAGCCATCGCCGGGACGAAAATCAAGGTCATCGCCGAAACCCACGCCGACTGGGATCAGGAGAAAGCGCTCAAGTTCATGGAGGATACGCTTCAGCGCTTCGGTCCGGGGCAAATCCAGGCAATCTATACGCATAACGACAACATGGCCTTCGGTGCATTGCGTGCAGTGCAGGCGGCCGGCCGAGCCAAGGAGGGCATCCTGATCATCGGGATCGACGGCGAGAACGCCGCCATCCGTGCCGTAGCGAAGGGCGACCTCACCGCCACCTTTACCTACTCGACCGTGGCACCAGAAGGCGTTATCGCGGCGCATGCGCTGGCAACCAAGAATCTCGGCGAACTGGACAAGCTCGGCAAGATGACCAAGAAGCCTGACGGTTCGATGGAAATCGAGATTCCATCGAAGATGATCACCAAGGAAAACGCTGCCGAGTATTTCTGCAAAGGGTTCGGCGACGATCCCGAGTGCAAGTAGTCGATAGCTACAGCACTGCACGCTGGACTCATCCCCAGCGTGCAGCGATCTTATGGAGGCGTCGATAGCACTTCAGGGATCGTGTATGTCCTCCACGGACAATCGTCCTACGCGTACAGCTGAGTACTCTTGGATGAGTGCCGATAAGTGCGACTCACACAATTGAAGTCCTAGGGTGGCGGCTTTCTGTTCGATAAGCTACCGGAGAAATTCTATTTGTCATCAGGCGGCTTCGGGTCGTCAACCGCCTTGAGCGATTGTGTTCTACAGGAATCGCTGTGCAGGACGGATCGATTCCCCGCCAAGCGAATCAAGTGTGCGTTTTGTTGCCCCAGTCCTTGAGGAAGGGCAGCAAGTCGGGCGCCGGCACCGGGCGGCTGAAGAGGTAGCCTTGGGCTTCGTCGCATTCGAGGTCCAGCAGGGTGCGGTGGTGGAGTTCCGTTTCGACGCCTTCGGCGATGACTTGCAGTTGCAGCGTCTTGCCGAGCTGGATGATGGCGCGCACGATTTCCATGCCTTCGGCGCTGGAGCCGATGGAGCGCACGAAGGACTGGTCGATCTTCAGTTTTTCGACCTTGAATTGTTGCAGGTAGCTGAGGCTTGAATAGCCGGTGCCGAAGTCGTCGATCGACATCTTGACGCCCATGGCGCGCAGCGACTCGATCGTCGCCAGCGAGTTCTGGATGTCGCTGAGCAGGCCGGATTCGGTGAACTCCAGTTCGAGGCAGGACGGTTGGAATCCGGTCCGGTCGAGCGCGGCGCGAACGCATTTTAGGATCGACCCGTTGGTGAATTGCTGCGCCGAGACGTTGACGGCAATGACCAGTGGCTCGACGCCGGCATCCTGCCACTGTTTGCCCTGAGCGCAGGCAGCGTCGACCACCCATTCGCCGATTTCGCCGATCATTCCCGATTCCTCCGCCAGCGGGATGAAACGTCCGGGCGGGATGATGCCTTGTTCCGGGTGGCTCCAGCGGATCAGCGCTTCAACGCCGACGACGCGGTTGGTCTGCAGGTCAATCTGCGGCTGGTAGACGAGGTGGAATTCCTTGCGTTCGATGGCCAGGCGGAGCATGGCCTTGAGCTTGAGCTTGTCGAGCGCGTCGACGGTCATTTCCTGTGAGAACACGCGATAGGCGTTCTTGCCGGCCGTCTTGGCTGCGTACATCGCGGCGTCGGCGTTCTTGAGCAGGATGTCGAAATCGCTGCCGTGCTCCGGGTAGGTCGTGATGCCGACGCTGGCCGAGATGCCGATGGTGTGCCCTTCGATTTCGAACGGTGCCGCGAGGTCGGCAAGAATCTGCGTCGCGATGCGTTCGACGACGGCCGTGTCGGTGATGTCGGGGAGAATGATCAGGAACTCGTCGCCGCCCTGGCGCGACACGGTGTCGGTCTCCCGGATGTGCTGCTTGAGGCGTTCGACCGAGGTGATGATCAGTTGGTCGCCGGCCGGGTGCCCGAAGCTGTCGTTAACGTACTTGAAGTTGTCGAGATCGACGTAGAGCACGGCGATGCGCGTGTTTTCCCGGTGCGCCTTGGCAACAGCGAGTTCGAAGCGATCGCGCGTGAGGATGCGGTTGGGCAGGTTGGTCAGCGCATCGTGATGGGCGAGGAACTCGATGCGCTCCTCGGCGAGCTTGCGGTCGCTGATGTCGGAGAAGATGGCGAGGTGATTGACGATCTCGCCGTCGTCATCGCGCACGACGCCGATGCTGAACCACTTGGGCCGGATTTCGCCGTCCTTGCAGCGGTTCCACAACTCGCCCTTCCAGTAGCCCTGGGTAATGATCGAGTGCCACATCTGCTCGTAGAACGCCTTGTCGTGGCGGCCGGAGGCGAGGAAACGCGGGTTCTTGCCGATCGCCTCTGCTTCGGAGAAGCCGGTGATCTGTGTGAAGGCGTGATTGACGGTGACGATGTTGTTGGCCCGGTCGGTGATGACGATGCCTTCCTGGCTGTTTTCGAAGACGGCCGCCAGGAGTCGCGTGCGCTCGTGCACGACCTGCTGCAGATGCAGTTCGTGGGCGCGTTCGAGGGCGCCGCGGAAGCGGGCGACCAGTCCATTGATGTCATCGACCAGGCGCCCGAGTTCGTTCTGTCCGTGATGCTGAGGGGTTGGCAGCGTCTGGCCGCGCGCGGCGTCGAGCGTGTGCAGCTTGTCCGAAAGTCGTTTGACCGGGCGGATGACAAAGAACGTGACGACCAGCGCGACGACGCCGACGATGATGCCAGCCAGGCTGACGAGAATCAGCGTGACCTGACGCACGGTTGCATTGACATGGGCATCGATTTCGTCCCAGTTTGGCACCAGTGTCACCGAGCCGATCCGTTCGGCGGCATCGAACGGCGAATAGATGGCGCGCTGAAGCGCCGCCCGGCCGTTGCTTTTCAGGCGATCTGCGCCCTTGCGCTGCGCTTCCGCCAGTGGCCGGTCGAATGCCGTGATGGTCACCTTCATCACATTGCTGTTCTTGATAAAGGACTCGGCCGTTTCCTTGGCCAGGGTGGCGTCTTTGGTGAAGCAGGCGATGCTCGCCATCGAGCTCATTGATTCGATGAGTTCGGTCAGGCTCGCCTGCGTCTGTTGTTCGATCTGGCGCTGCGTCAGGGAGAGGGTGACGCCGATGAAGATCGCCGCCGCCGTCGTTGCGGCGAGAGCGACAACGACGAGCGTGCGGATGAGCAGGCTGCGCCGGAGTACGCCGGTATCGAGAAGACCTTCCAGTCGGGCCACAGTTGCGCCTTGCCTTGTTATCGTCGATTGACTTATTGATCCGGCCCGATGAAGTATGAACTTACCCGGGCTTTTTGTGTCTGATGCGGATGGAAAAAGAGAACGCCAGAAAACAGACGCTGGAACAGCTTCATGAGCGGCGCAAGCAAGTCGTGCGGCTGCATCAGAAGGCCATCAAGATCATGCAGATCGTCGCGATGACGGGCTTGAGCTATCCGGCGGTGCGGGCCACGCTGGACCGGTTTGCCGAAGGAGGTTGGTCAGCCATTCGACCGAGCGCACGGGGTCGAGCGCGAGGCGATGGGCGATGCCTGAGCGCGGTACAGGAAGAAGCGATTCGCCGCACGATCATCGACAAGCGCCCGGAACAGCTCAAGATGGATTTCTTCCTCTGGAGTCGTGCTGCGGTCAGCCAACTCATCGAACAAGAGTACGGCATCAAGTTACAAGTTCGCAGCGTCGGCAAATACCTCGCGCGCTGGGGCTTCACCCCGCAGAAGCCGATCCGGCGCGCCTATGAACAAAGCCCGGCAGCCGTTCAAGCGTGGCTCGAAGGTGAATATCCGGGCATTGCCGAACGCGCCCGACAGGAAGGGGCAGAGATTCACTGGGGTGACGAGACGGCGTTGGTCAACACCGACGTCCGCGGCCGAAGCTTCGCGCCCGCGGGCCAAACCCCGGTGGCGATGACCATCGGCGGCACACGGCAAAAGCTCTCCATGATCGCCACCGTGACCAATCAGGGCAAGACGCGCTGGATGATCATCGATGAAGCATTCAATGCGGACAAACTGATCGAATTCCTCACGGCTTTGATCAAGGATGCCGGCCGAAAAGTGTTCCTGATTCTGGACAATCTGCGCGTGCATCACAGCAAGCTCGTGACGGCTTGGGTCGCCGAGCGAGCAGATCAAATCGAACTGTTCTACCTCCCAAGCTACAGTCCGCAGCTCAACCCGGAAGAACGCCTCAATGCCGATCTCAAACAAGAGATGGGCAAGCGTGTTCCAGTGCGCACCAAAGCCAAATTACGTGAAGCTGCCAGTTCGCACATGATGGCGCTCGAACAAAACCCCGCACGCGTCATCAGTTACTTCCAGGATCGCCGCGTCAAGTATGCCGCTTAATACTTCATCGGGCCGGAGCAATAG
>ERZ650312.1258-NODE-1258-length-14435-cov-43.614395_pt1 | contig 14435 bp, 10 predicted proteins | sample MGYA00376248_ERZ650312 | MGnify/ENA primary metagenome ERZ650312 (study PRJEB26733, sample SAMN07839316) | wastewater metagenome | biome: urban; feature: wastewater treatment plant; material: waste water | place: USA: North Carolina | collected 2016-07-28 ... | reverse complement strand
TCCGTCAGGGCTGGCCTGAGTATGAGCAGTGGCTGCAAGCCTGCTACGAACGCGCCAGCGCTTATAACCTTCAATTTTCAGCGCCTCTTGACGATAAAGAAGTAATGGGGATTGCTAAAAGTATTGCTAAATGGACTGGCTCTAATTTTAGTAAAGAAGCTTTTGATGAATATGTTATACGTACTCATACCTCTGATATACAGAGAATAAGAGGTAGAAAAGGGGGGGCTATAGGTGGAAAAAAAAGTAATTCAGGTGGAAGACCTAGTTTAGGTGAGCCATGGATTGAACTTGGTGTGAGTCGACGAACTTACTTTAGGAATAAAAAAAGGAAGGGGTGTTAATGCGGTTAATAATTTTAATTTCATCTTTGTTACTGATCACTTCATGCGGCGATAAGAATAAGTCAGAATTTATGGATGGTTGCACTGGGGGGAGTACGAGTGATTACGCTCATAAAGTCTGTTCTTGTGCATATGATAAAATGAAAGATACATATGGTGATCCGGCAAAATGGGAATCGAGGATTTATAGAGAGGGGGCAGATAACTTGATTTCAGCAATGAAAGTGTCAATTGAAAGTTGCCGATAGGAAAAAGGCTGCTAATGCAGCCTTTTTCCTATTTCTTTAATGAAACATAAGCTATAAAAATAAGAAGTAGTATCCCACCAACAATCGCTCCTAGCGTTGGGAACCATATGAATGGCCAAACTAAAGCTCTACCTATGTTATAGGCGACGCCTTTATAATTAAAATCACCCCATATACTGCCGTATACGGCAGTTCCAACAGCCAATAGAATGTATATAGGGGTCGGTTCCGGCTGAGGGCGAAATGACACCCTAAGCTTTCGGTTCCTTGGGCCAAAGATATTCGCCAGTCAGTAGAATGTGCGCCCAGCCCAATGGGGATATGTGGGGAAGAAATTCAGGGGGAACATCCAACCCTTCGTTCCGCCGCTCCGTGACGGCATGACCAAGATGGACGGTATTCCAGTAAATGATCACCGCAGTCAATAAATTGAGCCCAGCGATTCGGTAGTGCTGCCCCTCTGTCGTGCGATCGCGAATTTCCCCCTGCCTCCCGATACGGAGCGCATTTTTGAGCGCATGGTGGGCCTCTCCCTTGTTAAGACCGATCTGAGCACGCCGCTGCATGTCCGTATCCAGGATCCACTCAATAATGAAAAGGGTCCGTTCAATACGACCAACTTCACGAAGCGCAACTGCAAGGTTGTTTTGTCGTGGGTAAGAAGCGAGCTTGCGCAGGAGTTGGCTGGGCCTGATTTTGCCAGCGGTCATCGTCGCGGCACAACGGAAAATATCAGGCCAGTTCGCAACGATAAGATCCTCCCGGGCTTTTCCACCTACCAACTTGCGTAACTCCCTGGGGGTCGTATCGGGATTAAATACGTACAACCGCTTCGATGGCAGATCCCTGATTCGCAGAACGAGATTGTAGCCGAGCAGGCTACTGGCTCCGAACAAATGGTCGGTGAATCCTGCTGTATCGGCATACTGTTCGCGAACATGGCGACCGACCTCGTTCATCAGTAGTCCATCGAGAATATACGGTGCCTCGCTCACGGTCGCCGGGATCGACTGACAAGCGAATGGCGCGAACTGGTCGCTTACGTGAGTATACGCTTTGAGGCCGGGAACAGAACCATATTTGGCATTGACCATGTTCATGGCTTCGCCATGCCGCGCTGTCGGGAAAAACTGACCATCGCTCGATGCTGACGTGCCCATCCCCCAGACGCGTGACATCGGCAGTTTACCCTGCGCGGCCACCACAATTGCCAATGCCTGGTTCATGGCTTCGCTTTCAACATGCCAGCGGGCAAGGCGTGAGAGCTGCCAGTAATCATGCGTGTTTGTAGCTTCCGCCATCTTACGCAGGCCCAGATTGAGCCCTTCAGCGAGCAGGACGTTGAGCAGACCGATCCGGTCGCGACATGGAGCCCCGGTTCTCAGATGGGTAAACGCATCTGTGAAACCAAGGGCTGCATCAACTTCAAGCAGCATGTCGGTAATCCGAACGGACGGCATTCGGCGATACAGATCCAGTATGAGTGCCTCGGCACCATCCGGCACGTCTGCTGTCAACCTGTCGATCCGCAACGTTCCATCTTCTATGCTACCGTGCGGAATAGTGCCGTTACGGGCAGCCCGGGCCAGCCGCTTAAGAGCGATCGTGAGTCGCGCCTTTCTGTCTGCCAGCCAATCCTGTGGGTTGGAAGGCACGGCCAGTTTTGCATTTTCCTGCGCCGCGATCATCGGCACCAGTACCTGCTTGAGGTCACCATAGCGGCGCGAATGAGCGAGCCAGACATCTCCGGAACGAAAAGCATCCCGGAGGTGAAAGAGTACCGCCACTTCCCAAAGACGGGTATCTCCTTTTTCCTGAGCTCGTAAATGACGGTTCCATTTGGAGCTGGGCCGCAGGAAACGCCTTTCTGGCGATGCAACACCTTTCATCTCTCCGATCGACAAAGCTGCTGCTACCAATGGTCCGGCGACCGGCGCGGCTTCGAGCTTCAGACAGCGCAACATGCGGGGCGCATAACGACGAAAGCGATGGTATCCCTGCCCGACATATGCAAGAGGCTCATCGGCTAGCGTGTTGCTGAGTTGAGTCCCTGTCGCTACCAGTTGAGCGAGCCGGTCCCATGCAACCGAACTGGCGACAGCCATCTCCAGCGGGGTTCCGTCACTGCGGGCCTCAAGCAACGAAGCTCCCAGCGCGGTGAAGGTACGGATCGTATCCGTGAGTGTGGCTTTAGAGCCGGAAATTGTTTCGTCATGCTGGCGCTTCGCTTCCCGCCAGGTTTTTCCTACGATCCTGTCATGGGTTTCGACTATGGCATCAGCAATCGCCGCTTCCCACTCCACAACACAGACGGCAAGGATCGCCCAGCGGCGGTCCGAAGTGATGTCACGCAAACCGTCGGTGAAGTAGCGTTCACCCTGCCGACGCAGCCGGGCAATGCGATGGGCAGGTATGCTGGCCAAAGCACTATGATTGATATTCAGGGTACGCAGAAATTCGAGCCTGTCGAGCAAACGGTTAGCAGCAGCCGAGTTGTTACCAACCTCGAAGTTGCGAAGCCAGATGAAACGACTGATATTGCCGGCGAGCATTTCACTCAGAAGTTTGTCCAGGTGATCGCGAACATCCGCTGTTAAATTTTCCGCAATCCGCGTTTCAATCCGCCGCTCAGCGGCGACCAGAGCATCCGCGCACAAGCGCTCGATTGTCGATACTGCGGGCAGAATGGTGGAAGTTTCCCGACACCGCACAATAAAACGATGAGCAAGATCCTCGTTTGATCTGGCATCTTCGGCCTGGCCGAAAGTCCACTCCCGCAGATCACGGGCACCACGGCCCGTGAAGGTCTTGTAGCCGTAAATTTCGCGCAGCGTGTCCATGTGCTGCTGACGGGTTTGGCGCCGTGTGGCATAAGTGAGAAGCGCATCAGCCGGAACTCCAAGCTGAGCACCGACGAAGGAAAGGACTTCACGCGGGATCATCTCACCAGGAGCCAGTGCACGGCCCGGATATCGTAAGGCACAAAGTTGCAGGGCAAAGCCAATCCTGTTTTCCGGTCTGCGGCGCTGCCTAATGTTTTCCAGGTCATCATCGCCCAGCGTGTAGAACTTCAGTAGCGACAGTTCGTCCGTGGGCAGATCGAACAGCGCTGCTCGCTGCCGTTCGGTGAAAATATGGCGTCGTGACATACAAATTCGTCCCTTTTGAAGTATAGTCTGTTTTGGACAACAGCCAGCCCATATAAATCAGGGCGTTCCGATACAAAAATCCAGGAGGGTTCAATTGGGACATCGTGCCGCCATTTACTGCCGGGTTTCAACAGCGGATCAGTCTTGTGAACGCCAGGAATTTGATCTGCGAGCCTTCGCCGGCCGTGCCGGCTACGACGTGGTGGGAATATTTAAGGAAACAGGTTCAGGAACTAAACTCGACCGGGCCGAGCGAAAGAAAGTCCTGGCGCTTGCCCAGTCCAGACAAATTGATGCAATCCTGGTCACTGAGCTTTCCCGGTGGGGGCGCTCGACGCTCGATCTGCTCAATACGCTACGTGAACTGGAGAACTGGAAGGTTTCCGTGATAGCCATGAATGGAATGGCGTTCGATCTTTCGTCGCCGTATGGACGAATGCTGGCGACGTTTCTTTCCGGCATTGCGGAGTTTGAGCGGGATCTCATCAGCGAGCGGGTCAAGTCAGGCCTTGCTGTTGCGAAGGCACGTGGTAAGAGGCTTGGTCGTCAGGCCGGAGTGCGACCAAAATCAGACCGACTTTTGCCTAAGGTGGTTGCGATGAGGGCCGAGGGACGCAGCTATCGCTGGATCGCACGCGAGCTCGGTATCAGCAAGAATACCGTCGCTGACATCGTGCAACGACACAGAGCTAACGCTTAGGGTGTCATTTCGCCCTCAGCCGGAACCGACCCCTTCAAGCGTCATGAGTGGGATTTCACTGAACCAAAATATGTGGATTTCCCGTCACGCGGTATTTTCCATGTGCAGGTCGGCGGCGGTGCCACCACTGGCGTGGTGAGCGCGGTCAATAACAACAGCAGCAGCTGGATGCGCGCGAAGCTGGCGGCCTATCGTAATAACCCGGTTAAACTCAAAGATTGATCGATTAAGATCGTGTTCTTTGTCTGAAACGGAAAAGCCGACGCGTTATGCGTCGGCTTTTGTTTTTTGGTTTTCCACGGTGGCGGCGCGCTGCGTCTGTCCGGGCTACCGATTATGCGGCTGTCTGGTAGCCCGGACAGGTGCGCAGCACCGCCTCCGGGAATGACTCAGGCCGTGCGCCACTTGCGCGTCAGCGGCTTCTCAATTTCCACAATCAGGAACATCACAAAACCGATAATAAAGGTGATCACCCAGTAGCGGAACGGCAGCGCTTCGGTACCGAACAGCATCTGCATAAACGGCGCGTAGATAATCAGCAGTTGCAGCACCAGCAACACGCCGCTGACAATCCAGATACCCCGGTTCGCCAGCAGCCCTTTGCTCAGTGAGAAACCATCCGCCACCCGGCAGTTGAGCATATAAAACCACTGTGCGGTGACCAGCGTCTGCAACAGTACGGTGCGGATAAACTCAGGTGAGTAGCCTCGCGGCTGTAGCCAGGCCTCCAGCACAAAGGCGCTCACGGCGATCATCGAACCGACAAAAATTACCCGCCAGATGGCAAAGCCGTCCATCGCATGCAGCTTAGGATCGCGCGGCGGACGGCGCATGATGTTCTTTTCACCGGCTTCGAACGCCAGACCAAACGACAGCGTGGCCGACGTCGCCATGTTCATCCACAAAATCAACACCGGCGTCAGCGGAATCAAATTCCCCGCCAGCAGCGCGATAATGATTAACAACCCCTGCGCCAGGTTGGTTGGCATAATGAACAAGATCGTTTTCTTCAGGTTATCGTAAACCCGCCGCCCTTCCCTGACTGCACTGGCGATGGTGGCGAAGTTATCATCGGTCAGCACCATATCAGCGGCCTCTTTGGTCACTTCGGTGCCCTTGATGCCCATCGCGATACCAACATCGGCCTGCTTCAGCGCCGGGGCGTCGTTCACCCCATCACCGGTCATCCCGACCACCTCTTTCCTGCTTTGCAGCGCCTGAACCAGACGGAACTTATCTTCCGGACTGGTACGGGCAAAAATATCGAATTTCTGCGCCGCTTCACTCAGTTGGGTATCGTCCATCACCTCCAGCTCGCGCCCGGTAATGGCGTTCCCGGCGTTGCCGATCCCCAGCATCTTGCCGATACTCATCGCCGTTTGCGGGTGGTCCCCGGTGATCATCTTCACGCGGATCCCCGCCTGCAGGCAGTCGCCGATAGCGGTAATGGCCTCTGGTCGCGGCGGGTCCATCATCCCGGCGATCCCTAACAGAATGACGCCATGCTGCAAATCCTGATGGGTGAGTTCGGTTTGCCCGTCAGCCGCCGGTTTCCACGCTGCCGCCACCATGCGCAGCCCTTCCCGCGCGTACTCTTCAATTTTCGCTTCCCAATACGGCTGGTCCAGCGGCTCCAGCCCATGGTCGGTTTGCTGATGCTGACACAGGCGGAACAGCACATCTGGCGCACCGGTAATTAAAATCGTCTCCTCATTGCCGATGCGGTACAGCGTTGACATATATTTGTATTGCGAATCAAAGGGGATCTTACTGCGCAGTTCGGTGCTCGCCGGCGAAAGCGTCACTTTCGCCGCCAGCACCTTCAGCGCCCCTTCCGTAGGGCCGCCAGTGATTTTCCACAACCCGCTTTCATCTTTGATTAGCTGGCTGTCGTTACACAGGTCGATGGTGCGCAGATAGCGCTCCAGCAGCGTGCCCGGCGCGACGGTTATCGGGTCCGGCTCATCGATCGGGTGAATATTCCCCACCGGCTCGTAGCTGTCCCCTTCCACCCGATAGACTTTATCGGCGGTGATAACGGCCTTAACCGTCATCTCGTTCATGGTCAGCGTCCCGGTTTTATCCGAGCAAATAACCGTCATCGCCCCTAGCGTTTCGACCGTCGGCAGCTTGCGGATAATCGCCTTCTGCCGGGCCATGGTTTGCACGCCAAGCGAGAGGATAATCGAGATAATCGCCGGCAGCCCTTCCGGTACCGACGCCACCGCCAGGCTAATCAGCGACAGCATCAGTTCAGAAACCGGCATATCGCGGAACAGCAGGCTAAAGACGAATAGCGCAGCCATCATCACCAGAATGATGATAAAGATGGCTTTGCCGAGCTTATCCATCTGCACCAACAGCGGAGTACGGTGTTTCTCGATATCCGCCATCATCTGGTTAATGTGGCCCAGCTCGGTATCGCCACCGGTTGCCACCACCAGGCCTTTGCCACCGCCGGAGCTTACCGTGGTGCCTGAGAACAACAGGTTCGTCCGGTCACCCAACGGCAGTTCGCCGCTAAGCGCTTCGGTACTTTTCTCCACCACCGTTGATTCACCGGTCAGAATCGCCTCTTCCACCCGTAGGTTATGCGCTTCGATAACCCGCAGGTCTGCTGGAATGCGGTCGCCGGCGCGGATCACCACGATATCGCCGGGAACCAGCGCCGTGGTCGGAATGGTTTCATGATTCCCCTGACGAACCACCACCGCTTCGCTGGAGAGCATATTGCGAATGCTCTGGAGCGATTTTTCGGCGTTACTCTCCTGAATATGACCAATCAGGGCGTTGATCACCGCCACGCCGAGGATCACCAGAGTATCGACCCAGTGGCCCATCACCGCCGTCAATAGCGCCGCCGCCAGCAAGACGTAAATCAGCACATCATTAAAATGCGCCAGAAAACGCAGCCATGCCGGTTTACCCGCTTTTTGCGGTAGCGCATTTTCACCGTACTGCTGTAAGCGCGCCGTCGCTTCAGCGCTGCTGATGCCATCGGGAGTGCTGTTGGTGCTGGTCAGGGTTTCATCCACGGAGAGCTGATAAAACGGGCCGCCCGGTTTTTCTGTATTCATAGTTATCTCCTCACTCCTGTAACGGAAATCAGGACAGCCTCAGGCTGCCCTTAGCGCACCACAAAAACCGGCACATGGGCATAACGCACGATACTTGCCGCCTCTGAACCCAACAGATGGGTTTGAATATTGGGATTGCGTGAGCCAATGATCACCACATCCGCCTTCAGTTCATCTGCCAGTTTCGTCACTTCATCGCGGACGTTGCCGCTGCGAATATGAATCTGGACATCGCTTTCCTTCAGAGAGAGTTTATTGATGAGTTCAGCGAGTTTTTCTTTTGAATTATTAACCAGATAGTCTTCCATTTTTCGCGCATCGGAAATAAATCCGCGCGTCAGTGCAGGAGAAAATGTCGGGATGACGTTGAGTAAATGAATCTGCCCGGAGGAGCTTTGCGCGAGGAATTGAGCATGGGACAAAGCCTTGTCCGCAAGGCCGGTTTCAAACACATCAACCGGGACGAGGATATTTTTATACATAGAGACAATCCTTTTATTACCTATAAAAAAAGGTGGTGAAAACAGCGCAGACAATGGCGCTGAGGAAGAAATCTCGATTCGAAGTATGATGGGTATAATTAAACGTAGCACACGGCGATTAACATTATTAAGATGCCAATTAATATATTGAAAAATATCACAGACTCAGTCGACCTCAGACAATTCAACTGAAAACCCAGCAAAATCGTCAACATTACCGCAAATTTTACTCTTTTTAACATTTCCTTTTTTCAACGACTATGCTCATTATCAGAGGCCTGCGCGCCTCTAAAAACCATTCAACAATTATGTAGATAAGAATCTACTTAGCACAAGGTTGATACCAGAGGAGGAGCAATGTTCGGCTACAGCCTGTTTCGCCTGAGCCTGTTTATTGCCCTGGCAATAATCGCCTGTACGGCTTCCGGGTTATTTACCTATTTAGTGGTCTCAGCGCTGGCTGAATAAAGCCGGCATTTGTGAAAAATATGTAAAATAAAACCTTTAGCACCGAGGGGAATACAGTGAACCGTTATTTTTCTCTCATTCCCGTTGTTATTTTAATAACAACGGCTTGCGATCAGAAAGCACCGCAAGTTACCCCGCTGCCGCGGATGGTAAAAGTTGCGGATGTCGTCGCCATTGGTGATTCACAGCAGCGCATTTTTCCTGCCCGTATTGAATCCGGGGATTCTACCGATCTGTCGTTCAAACGCGGCGGACAGATTGAATCCCTTGATGTGCGTCAGGGAGCCAGTATCTCTCAGGGGCAAGCGCTCGCCCGGCTCAACGCCCGGGAAGCGCAGCAACGCGTCAACGAACGGCAGACCGCAGCAACCCTCGCTCAGCGGCAGTTCGACCGCTTCCAGACGCTGGCCGGTCGCCAGGCCATTTCAAAAGCGGAAATGGATATCCAGCGGGCCAACCGTGATTCCGCCAACGCTGCGCTAAAAATCGCCCGCGAAGAGCTAAGTCAAATGACGCTCACCGCGCCGTTTAGCGGTATTGCCGCCAGCGTCCCGATCCGTAATCACCAGGTTGTCGCCGCCGGACAGCCGATCGTCACCCTGACGCGAACCGATCTGCTCGACGTGGTGTTCAGCATTCCGGAGAATCTTTTTACGACTATTGATATCCGCAATGCGCAGTATCGTCCGGTGGTGAAAATCAACTCTATGCCGGACCGTCAGTTCACCGCCGAATATAAAGAACATACCGGTAGCAGCGACAGCAACACTCTGACCTGGCAGATCATTTTAACCATGCCGCGCCCGGCCGATTTTCCGTCAGTGGGCGGCGTGAGTGGGACCGTGACGGTCAATCTGGCAAACCTGCCCGCCAGCGCGGGCGATAAAGCCGTCGTGGTGCCGGTTGAAGCGGTATTTAATCCGGATAATCGCCAGCGCAATGAGCCCCACGTCTGGGTAGTTAAAGGCGAAGGCGAACAGCTACAGCTTGAGGACAGAAAAGTTGGCGTCGGCCAGGTCACCTCTCAGGGAGTGGTCATTACCGAAGGGCTTAGCGTCGGCGAGCGCGTCGTGGCGGCAGGCGTCAGTGAACTGCATGCGCAGCAACCGGTTCGAATCTGGACGCGTGAACGAGGTTTGTAATGGATATCTCTCGTCAGTTTATTAACAACCCGATTCGCGTCTGGCTGACTATTTTACTGCTGGGCATCGGGGGTATTTTCGCCCTGCTGAATATCGGTCGCCTGGAAGACCCGGCGTTTACCATCAAGACCGCCGTGGTCATCACCCACTATCCGGGAGCCTCGGCGCAGCAGGTTGAGGAAGAAGTCACCCTGCCGCTGGAGAACGCGCTGCAACAGCTGCCCTATCTGGACAACGTCAGCTCAATTTCCTCCAATGGTCTGTCGCAAATCACCGTCAATATCGCCTCGAATTATCACTCCAGCGAGCTGCCGCAAATCTGGGATGAGCTGCGCCGTCGGGTAGGAGACGCCGCCCGGATGTTCCCGCCCGGCGTGGCCTCCCCCTTTGTGAACGACGATTTTGGCGATGTCTTTGGCTTCTTCTTTGCTATCTCCGGCGAGAGCTTTACCAACCCTGAGCTGGTCCGCTACGCCGAGCAGCTCAGGCGCGAACTGGTGCTGGTTCCCGGCGTTGGCAAAGTCGCTATCGGCGGTGCGATCCCACAACAAATCAATATCGATATCTCGCTGGCAAAAATGACCGCCCGCGGTATCACGCTCAACCAACTGGCGGCAATCCTCAGTCGCTTGAACGTAGTGTCTAACGCCGGTGAGATTAAATCCGGCAGCGAGTCAATTCGCCTGCATCCAACGGGGGAGTTTGAAAATCTCGACGAGCTGGGCGATTTGTTAATCAGCCCGCACGGCTCAGGTTCAGCGACGCGATTGCGCGATATTGCCACGCTATCGCGCGGACTCAGCGAATCTCCTTCCAGCATTTATCACGCTAATGGCCGCCAGGCGGTCACTATGGGGGTGTCGTTTATTCCCGGCGTCAACGTCATTGACGTTGGTCGCGCGCTGGAAAGCAAACTGGATCAGATGTCGGCGGAAAAACCGGCAGGGATCAAAATTGACCTGTTCTACGACCAGGCTGCAGAAGTGGCTCACTCGGTGAACGGCTTTATCACTAACTTCCTGATGGCACTGGCCATTGTCGTCGGCGTGCTGCTGATCTTTATGGGCGTGCGCAGCGGTATCATTATTGCCCTGTCGTTAGCGCTTAACGTGCTCGGTACGCTGCTGATTATGTATCTGTGGGGCATCGAGCTACAGCGTATCTCGCTGGGGGCGCTGATTATCGCCCTGAGTATGCTGGTCGATAATGCCATCGTCATCGTCGAAGGGGTACTCATTGCCCGCCAGCAGGGGTCGACGCTGCTCACGGCGATTAATTATGTGATTCGCCGCTCGGCGCTGCCGCTGCTGGGGGCGACGGTGATTGCTATTCTCGCCTTTGCGCCGATTGGCCTGTCGCAGGACTCCACCGGAGAATACTGCAAATCACTGCTCCAGGTGCTGCTGATTTCACTCATGCTGAGCTGGTTCTCAGCGTTAACCATCACGCCAGTACTGATTAAATGGTGGCTGTTCAAAGGGCAACAGCCGCCTGCTGAAACCTCGGATACCGACCCCTACAGCGGGCGCTTTTATCGCATTTATCAGCAGATTCTGCACACCCTACTGATGCGCAAAGCGATCACCCTGACCGTCATGGCGGCGCTGCTGGCAGCTTCAATATGGGGATTCGGCTCGGTGCGGCAGAACTTTTTCCCCTCATCGAACACGCCTATCTTCTTTGTTGACCTCTGGCTTCCCTATGGCACTGATATTGCGACAACCGAAAAGATGGCCAGCGATATTGAAACCTCGATTAACGGCCAGCCGGGCGTTGTCACCACCATCGCCACCGTTGGTCAGGGCAGTATGCGTTTTATCCTCACCTACAGCGGGCAACGGCAATACAGCAACTACGCGCAGATCATGGTACGCATGGACGACCAGCGCAGTATTAACGCTCTGACGCAGCATGTTGACAGCTATATTGCGCGCAACTATCCGCAGGTTAATGCCAGCAGCAAACGCGTGATGTTCGGCCCTTCCGGCGATAGCGCCATTGAAGTGCGCATCAAAGGCCCGGATCCCGACCGCCTGCGCCTGCTCGCCAGCCAGGTGGGCGATATTCTCTCCGCAGACCCGGCCACCGACGGCGTGCGCAACGACTGGCAGAACCGCAGCAAGGTTATCCGCCCACAATATTCCGCCAGCTTAGGCCGCGAACTGGGAGTAGATAAACAGGATATCGATAACGCGCTGGAGATGAATTTCTCTGGTAGCCGTGCGGGACTCTATCGCGAAGGGGCTGACCTGCTGCCGGTGGTGGTTCGCCCACCAGCCGCCGAGCGCCAGGATGCTAACCACCTGAATAATGTGCTGGTCTGGAGCCAAAACCGCCAGCAGTATATCCCGCTCAGTAACGTGGTCAGCGGCTTTAATCTCGAGTGGGAAGATCCTTTGATCCTGCGCCGCGACCGCAGCCGCGTACTGACCGTGCAGACCGACCCCGATCCGCTGAGCAATCAAACCTCAGGCGATATTCTGGCGCGCGTGAAGCCGCAAATCGATGCCCTCGCCCTACCGCACGGCTACAGTATTGAGTGGGGCGGCGACGCGGAGAATTCCCGCGAAGCGCAGCAGGGGTTGTTCACCACCCTGCCGCTGGGTTACCTGGTGATGTTTGTTATCACTGTGCTGATGTTCAGCTCGCTGAAAAACGCGATCGCTATCTGGCTGACGGTGCCGCTGGCGCTGATTGGCGTAACGCCAGGCTTTTTGATTACCGGTATTCCTTTTGGCTTTATGGCATTGATAGGCTTGCTTAGCCTGAGCGGGATGTTGATTCGTAACGGCATCGTGCTGGTTGAGGAAATTGAGCAGCAGAAGCAGGAAAAAGCGCAGCAGGAAGCCATTATTTATGCCGCCACCTCGCGTCTGCGCCCTATTCTGCTGACCGCCTTCACCACCGTTCTCGGTCTGGCCCCTTTATTATTGGATGTCTTCTTCCAGAGTATGGCGGTAGTTATTATGTTTGGTCTGGGTTTTGCTACTATTCTGACGCTGCTGGTTCTGCCAGTGATTTACGCCTGTTTCCATAATAAGAGCCTATCCCAGTAGGCGTATATTGTTGCAGCCAGTTTGGGCACGGACAGCGCGCAACAACCGAAGCGTACACGCAGTACGTGAGGCTTGTGAGCACTGCCCAGGACCAAAATGGCAAATAAAATAGCCTAATGGGATAGGCTCTAAGGATATGAAGCCACAATAATGAACAGTACCGGATTAAATATTATTAAAACGCTGGGATGCATGACGGCGGTGACCTTCTTCACCATTTATAACACCAGGGATCACTATGATTACGACTATCACTGGATCCTCGGTTTTCTGACGTTTATTTCGACCATAGCCACGCCGCTGTTTTTTGTGGTGGCGGGCTATCTGGATTCGCAGTCACGGCACGATGCGCAGTGGCAAATGGGTAAAATCAAAAGCGTAGTTATCGTCTTCCTGTTCTGGATGACAGTGTACTATCTCTGGGAACCCTACCAGCGCGGTTATCTTATCCAGCCGTGGTTTGTTTTTGCCTTTATTGTGATTTACACCTTTCATCCGCTTATCGAGTGGCTCAGCCAGCGACGCAAGCTATTTTTCGGCGTGGTATTTGCGCTGCTGTTGCTCTCATATGGCTACGATCTGCTGTCCGCGCTGTATCCTGATGTTCATGCGCTGAGCCTGGCCCCGCAGTACCGTTTGTGGACCTGGCTGCTGTTTTACCTGACCGGCCAGCTGTTCAGCGATCCGCTGGTCGCCAGTTGGCTGACCCGCGAGAGAGTGGTGAAAGGCGCGATGATCGCCATTCCGTTTATTTATCTCTTCACCTGGTTTTACGAGCGCCATTTCTTCTTCGCCCTGTTTAAGGCTGACAGAAATGCGTTCATTCTTACCGGATCACAAATTTATATTTTGGTGGTGGCGCTGGTGATTGCCGCCAACGGCGTGCGGTTTCGTAAAAACAGCGAGTTTAAAGAGACCATTCTGGCGACTATCAGCAAAACGATGACCGGCGTCTATATTCTTCACTACTCCGTTTTTCATCTGCTGACCGCGCTTATCCCAATTAGCTCGCTGGGAACCAAGTTAATGCTGATTGTCCTGACGTTCATCGCCTCGGTGTTAATTTCAATGCTAGCGCTGTCCAATTCGCTGGTGAAAAAGGTGATTACGATTTGATGCCCTCTTAAAAACCGTAGCGCAGCCACGCAAACAGCACGTTGCCGTTATTGTAGGTGCCGGGAATATAGGTGAACTGCACGCTCAGGCGGCGATAGCTGGCGGAAAAGAGCGGCAAAATAATCGGTAGCGGTACGTAGTTGGCGAAGTCTTCTCGGGCGGTGATCCCGGCGGTCACCCCAAGCCCCAGGCGAAAATCGCGACTACTGTCCAGATACCAGCCCTTCTCCCAGCCGTAGCCGATAATCGGCTGCCACTCGTTGTGCGAATCCTTAAACATCATCGCGTAGAGTGAGCTCCAGTTACCTTCTTCGTTATATCTTGAGACACCAAATCCCCCGCCCCACGGCATCTCATTGTAGTTATCGGTTTTCTCTTTATCGTACATAAAGCGGTTGTGCCAGCTGAGAAATGGCAGATACAGGTCGTAGTTTTGCGGCTGATTCCAGGTTTGCGAGACATCGTCTTTTAGCCAGTTCCACCAGCCGCTGACGCGTTGTTCGCCATAAACCTTTGTTTCCGCCTGTACCGCAAAGGCGAAAATAAACAGAGTTCCCCACACTATCCGCAGACAACGTCGCATTGTTTTATCCTTAAAGGGGTCGTCTCAGAATTCGGAAAATAAAGCACGCTAAGGCGTAGTCACCCCGTGA
>ERZ650312.1257-NODE-1257-length-14437-cov-21.385690_pt1 | contig 14437 bp, 8 predicted proteins | sample MGYA00376248_ERZ650312 | MGnify/ENA primary metagenome ERZ650312 (study PRJEB26733, sample SAMN07839316) | wastewater metagenome | biome: urban; feature: wastewater treatment plant; material: waste water | place: USA: North Carolina | collected 2016-07-28 ... | reverse complement strand
AACTGCTAGAACAGCTGTGAAAGTATTAAGAAATGAAGAAAACAAAGCAGCTGCTTCAGAGCAATTGCCGAAAGTAATCTCTTTATTAGACAAACTAGTAAAGAAGAATATTATTCACAAAAACAAAGCTGCTAACTTAAAAAGCAAGTTAACTAAACACGTTAACAAGTTAGCTTAAGAATAAATTTCTGGCCCGTTCGTCTATCGGTTAGGACTCAAGATTTTCATTCTTGCAAGAGGGGTTCGATTCCCCTACGGGCTACCAAAATCCTCAGAAAATTTCTGAGGATTTTTTTTGTTTTAAAAATTTCATACCTTTGAGAATATGAAAATTCTAATACTAAACGGAGCCAATCTCAATCTTCTAGGAACTCGTGAGCCAGATATCTATGGAAGTACTTCAATGGATGATGTTTTAACACATTTAAAATCTGAGTATTCTCAACACGCTATTGAATATTTCCAGTCTAATTTTGAAGGGGAAATCATCGGGAAAATTCAAGAAAATGATTTTGATGCGCTTGTCATTAATCCTGGCGCTTTTACCCATTATTCTTACGCCATCGCAGATGCGCTTAAAAACCTTAAAAAACCCAAAATTGAAGTTCACATTAGTAACATTTATCAACGTGAAGAATTCAGGCAGAAATCAGTTACCGCAGCATATACTGATGCTGTTCTTTCCGGTTTTGGTACAGAAGGCTACAGATTAGCAATTATTCATTTAATTTCTACAATACAATAAAAAAAATCCTCAGCGTAAACTGAGGATATTATATTTAGGTATTTCTCTGATTTTTATAATTGAGGTCCAGCTGAAACTAATCTTTTACCTTCTTCTGTATCACAATATTGTTCAAAGTTTTTAATATATCTAGCTCCTAAATCTTTAGCTTTTGCCTCCCATTCAGAAACATCAGCATAAGTATTTCTTGGATCAAGAATTCCTTCAGTTACATTTGGTAATGCAGTAGGAATTTCTAAATTCATAATTGGAACTACAGTTTTAGGTGCAGATTCTATTGAACCATCGATGATTGAGTCAATAATTGCTCTAGTATCTTTAAGAGAAATTCTCTTACCAGTACCATTCCAACCTGTATTTACTAAATAAGCTTTCGCTCCGTGTTCTTTCATTTTACCAATTAATGTTTTAGAATACATTGTTGGGTGTAAAGTAAGGAAAGCTTCACCGAAAGCTGGAGAGAATGAAGGCTCTGGAGAAGTAATTCCTCTCTCTGTTCCTGCTAATTTAGAGGTATATCCACATAAGAAGTGATATTGCGCTTGATCTTCATTTAAAATTGATACTGGAGGCAATACTCCGAATGCATCTGCTGATAAATAAACGATTTTTTTAGCGTGACCAGCTTTAGAAGGAAGTACAATTTTATTAATATGATAGATTGGGTAAGAAACTCTAGTGTTTTCTGTGATAGAATTATCTTTATAGTCTATTTCGCCATATTCATTCACCACTACGTTTTCTAATAAAGCATCTCTCTTAATCGCTCTGAAAATGTCTGGTTCTTTTTCTTCAGTAAGGTCAATTACTTTTGCGTAGCAACCACCTTCGTAGTTAAATACACCATTATCATCCCAACCGTGTTCGTCATCACCAATTAAATATCTTTTTGGGTCTGCAGAAAGTGTAGTTTTACCTGTACCAGAAAGTCCGAAGAATAATGCTACATCACCTTCTTCTCCTACGTTTGCAGAGCAGTGCATAGAAGCCATTCCTTTTAATGGAAGATAGTAGTTCATCATGGCAAACATCCCTTTCTTCATCTCACCTCCATACCAAGTTCCTCCGATAATTTGGATTCTTTCTGTAAGGTTAAACATTACAAAGTTTTCAGAATTTAATCCTTGAGCTTGCCAATCTGGGTTCACTGTTTTAGATCCATTCATTACAATAAAATCTGGAGTTCCGAAGTTTTCTAACTCATATAATGATGGTCTAATAAACATATTTGTTACAAAATGAGCTTGCCATGCAACTTCCATTACAAATCTCACTTTAAGTCTTGTATCTGGATTAGTACCACAGAATGCATCTACTACATATAATTTTTTAGAAGAAGAAAGCTGTTCTAAAACTAATTCTTTACAAGATTTAAAAATCTCTGGAGTTGTAGGGAAATTAACTTTTCCGTCCCAACAAATAGTATCTTTTGTTACATCATCTTTTACGATATATCTATCTTTAGGTGATCTACCTGTGAAAATACCCGTTTTTACAGCAACTGCTCCTGATTCTGTAAGAGCTCCTTTTTCATAGCCTTTATTTTTATCAGACATTTCTGCCTTAAATAATTGTTCATAAGTTGGATTATACACTACTTCGTGATAACCTGTAATACCTAGATCATGTAGCTCTTGAATGATTTTAATGTTTTTCATAACTAAAATATTATTGTTCATATTTTTTTGTATTACAAAATTAGCAAAAGTATATAGTTTTATTAAATCTTAATTGATGATATTGGTCACTGAAATCCATCATAGATTTTATTTTCAACATATTGAAAATCAATATATTAAATTTTTCCATTCTATGATATTTCTAAAATTGCGCTCAAAAAAGTAATTTTTGTAATCCCCAAATTTTGAAGCTAGAACGAAATCTCCGCCCCAAGCTCCCAAACTTTTGATGAAACTTGGGCAGTCTTGAAAGTGTTTTTCTTTAGCGGTTTTCATTCCTAAAAATTCACTTAACTTACTCTCATGCAGCATCATAAGGTTAGAAAACTCTTCCAAGGTTTTACATTGTAGTACTTTTTGAGTAATTTCTGAAAAGTCAGTTCTTAAATCTAAAGATTTTTTTTGAGACTGAAAAGCTCTTATTCCTTCTCTGCTATCTTGCTTTTGGTTTAAATGAATGAAGATTAAATCATCAGTAAAACTAGGATTGAATTCTACTCTTTCTATTTTTCTAGGGTTATTTTGATAAAGAATGGCAGACTTTTCTTGAGCCACAGCTATATCATAACCACTTCCACCCAAAGAAAGTTCATTAAGAAGAAAAGCATCTATATGAGACCACTCTGCTAAATTATTCATCAACGTAGAGCTACTCCCCAATCCATAATTCGCGGGGAACTGTAAATTAGTAGTAATCTTATACGTAGAATCGCTATGAAATTTTTCTGTAGAAAGTTTCTGTACGTTTTGAAGCACTTTAAGAATAAATGCTGCGCTTTCAGGAAGGTTGGTTTGTACAATTTCCCAATTTTTATAATCTATTTGGATAGAAAGCCAAGGTTTGTTCTCATGCAAAGCCTCCCAAAAAACCATGGAAGCACCATCTTTTTCTTCTTCTGAATAAAAATCTTGTCCCAATCGAGTAGGTACTGCTAAAGCTAAAGCTCCATCTAACACAAAGTATTCTGAAGTAATCAGTAATTTGCCTGGTGAAAATATGTGATTTTTCAAAGGATTTTATTTTTAACAAAAATAAAAAAGAAAAAGCCACAAAAAAATTTGTGGCTTACTTTATTTTAAATTGCAGATGCAACTGTTACTTCGGAGTTAATCTTCTTTATCAGTCCTTGCAAAGTTTTTCCTGGCCCTACTTCTACAAAATTTGTAGCGCCGTCTTTAATCATATTTTGTACAGACTGTGTCCATTTTACAGGTCCTGTTAACTGAGCAATCAGATTTTTCTTAATTTCATCTGGATTTGTAACAGCAGTCGTGGTAATATTTTGATAAACCGGAATGGTTGCTTTTCTAAATTTTGCATTTTCTATTGCCGCAGCCAATCTTTCTTGCGCTGGTTGCATTAAAGGTGAATGAAACGCACCATTTACTGGCAAAATTAATGCTCTTTTCGCACCAGCTTCTTTCATAGCGTTACATGCTTCTTCTACCGCTTTGGTTTCACCAGAAATCACCAATTGTCCCGGACAGTTGTAATTCGCTGGAACTACTACTCCATCAATTGATGCACAAATTTCTTCCACTTTAGCATCATCTAAACCTAGAATTGCTGCCATAGAAGATGGATTAATATCACAAGCTTCTTGCATCGCCAAAGCTCTTTCTGAAACCAATTTAAGTCCGTCTTCAAAACTTAAAACTCCATTGGCAACTAATGCTGAAAATTCTCCTAAAGAATGTCCTGCTACCATTTGAGCTCCTGTTCCGTCAATTGCTTTTACAGCAGCTACAGAATGAATAAATATTGCTGGTTGAGTAACTTTTGTTTTTTTAAGGTCTTCATCAGTTCCCTCGAACATGATTTTTAGTATATCAAAACCTAGAATTTCATTACTGAAATCCATGAGGTCTTTAATTTCTTTTCTACTATCATAGAGTTCTTTTCCCATTCCTACGAACTGAGAACCTTGCCCTGGAAATACAAGTGCTTTCATAATTTTTTTTCGATAAAATTTGAGTCTTATTCTTCTTTTGTTTAGTATTAGTTTTCGCTATTAAGGAACTAATCTCACTACTCTGTAACCCTGGTTTACGTATGCGCCGTTTTTGTTTCGTACAAATTCAAACTTGGTAGCCAATTGGGTTTGAGGTTTATTCATTTGCTTAAACAATTCTCCCTTGCTGTTTTCTCTGGTCAACATATCATTCACTACGTCAAAACCAATTACAGCATACTTAGAAGGTGCTTTGCAATATTTTTTCTTATAATCTGCGAGAACTTCTTTTTCGAAGTCACCGTCTGTGTTTATTTTTCTATCCATCAAATACACCAAGCTCACTTTGCTGAGTTCGGCAATATTTTTTTCAAAAGATGGATGATAATACATACTGAATGATTTCATTCCGCTGGTTTCTTTAGCCAAATCAATGATTCTTTTTGAAAAATCACTTCCTGCATCATCATTATCATTTGCCAAAATAGCAATCACTGGAGCGGTTTGACCGGTCATCATATTCGTATCTAACTGAATATCTGCCGAAGAATTTACTACGGTGATGTTTGCATTTTTCAACTGACCTTCTAATTGTTTTTTCATATAATTGGCATACGTCTTGTCAGAATCTGCCACGATATATATTTTTTGGTCAGAATAAGCCAAAGAAACTTCCTTTACAATTCTGTCTGCAAAAACACTTTGTTCCGTTTCGATAATTACTAAATTGCTATAATTTCTAAGCTCTGGAGAATTTGCAAACGGAGCTACCACAGGAATTTTTTGAGTTTTTACATAGTCTAAAACTTCTAAAACGTTTGACTTGAAAAACGGTCCTATGATTAAGTCTGTATTATTTTGATTGATTTGCGTAAGTGAATTTTTAAAACTTGCTTCACTTCCTGCATCTACTACTTTTACATCTAGTTTTTGACCAGCTTTAGCATTTCTTTCGATGGCTAATTTTGCACCCGTTAAGAAATCAGCAGCCATACTTCTGTATTTACTGTCACCATCATCAAAACCGAATGGCAACATTAAAACTACATTTAGTTCATCACCAGATTTTTTAATATAACCCGCTTCTAGCTTCTTCACTTTTAGAACCATTCCTGGTTTTAAACCTTCTGAAAGTTTAGGATTAAGTTCTAGCAATTGGTCTAGCGAAACATTAAATTTATTAAGAATCCCGAAAACAGTATCGCCATTCTGAACCGTGTACGTTTGATATTCTTCTGCAACTACATTTTGAACTTCTGTTTTCTCGGTTTTCTTCTCTTCTTGCCAAGTTACGGTTTCTTTAACCTTAGAATTTTGAGGTTTTTTCACATTAATGACTTCACCAGGTTGCAATCCTTTTTCTTCTAAACCAGGATTGATGGCAAATAATTCCTCTTGAGTAAGGTTAAAACTTTTGGTAATTCTGTAATAATTATCTTTTGGCTGAATCACATAAGTTCCTTCATCTGCTTTTGGCTTTTCTATTGCCTTTTCTACAGGTTTTTCTACTGGAACTTCTGTTTTTACGAATGCATTTTGATCTGCATATTTTTTGATATTTTCAGCAGGCAAAGTTACCTCGTCACCAATTTTCATATGCTGGTCTAAGTTAGGATTCAATTTTCTTAAATCCGCTTCAGAAATATGATATTGTTTGGTAATTCCGTAAATCGTTTGCTTCGGTTGAAGAACAATTTTGCCTAATTTTTGATTGGTAGTAGCCACCGCTTTTTCAGTAGTTTTTACAACTTCTGAGTTCTTTTTAGTGATGATTAAAACATCTCCAATCGCTAATTTTCCCTCTTTGATTTGAGGATTTAGCTTCGTGAGTTCGTCTAGTGTTACGCCATATTTTTTAGAAATATTATACGGAGTATCACCTTTTGCTACAGTGTGTGTTTTCTGTGCAAAAGCTACAAAACCTATTAACGTATATATGAATACAAGATATTTTTTCATCCTTGTTATTTAAATTACAAAATTAATGTTTTTCGGGCTAAAATTCGCTAACAATTAAGACAGAATTTAAAACCTCCATTTCTTGGTAACAATTTTCGAGCCATTTTTCGCCATTTTCTGCGAAAAAGACACTGAAATTGAGGCTTCTTTCTTGCCAATTATTAGCAGGGTGAATTTCTGAATACAAACGCTGAAGATAATCTATTTTATCTGCGTGAAGAATTTTTTCTGCACGTAACAATCTTTTCTTAAATTTTTGGAAAGACTTCAATTGTCTCGTTTCTTCTGCTTCTACCATATTCCTAAAGGTAACGGCGGTAAGTGAAGCTTTATTTTTTAAAATTTCAAAATTTTCTTTTAATAATTGCTCTCGGCTTTCTAAATCGGCATTCAATTCTGATTCTTTCAGCAATTTTTGATTTAAGAATTTCTGAAAATCTCCCAAAAAGTCTTGTAACGCTACTCCAGATTTTTCTATTTTATCTAAAGTTTTCTTTCTAAGGAACAACATAGAGTTTCTCGGAACCAAAAGAGGAAATTCTACCCCAAATTTTTCAAAAACCTTTGGCATTTCTAACCAATACATGATTTCTGCATTCCCACCAATGTAAGCAATATTGGGCAAAACTTTTTCTTGAAAAACAGGTCTTAACAAAGCATTCGGTGAAATTTTAGACCAATCTTCTGCCAATTCTTCTAAAGTAAACGTGAGATTTTTATCTACAATCTGAAATTGTTCCCCATCAAATTCTATTCTATTTCTGGTGTCAGACAAGTAGAAAAGGTTGATTTCTCTAGGGTTTACTTGTACTTTTCCGTATTTCTCGGTTAGGAATTTTACATTTTCTTGAGAAAAATGATGTGTCGTGTGATTTACCAGTTCTTCTTTGAAGATATTTTGCATTTGATTTTTGAGCAAAACATCGTCTCCATCTATCATTAAAAGTCCAAATTCTGCAAAAATTTCTTGAACCAAAATCTGAGTAGCTTCGGTAAAAGTTCTTCCTTTTTGATAAGCTTTTTTGGCAAGAAGAATAAGCTGTGTTCCGAAAACATCATCTTTAAACTCTTTTTCGAATTCTTCTAAAAAACTATTGTCTTCTATAATAATTCTGCCAACTGCACCACCAGAATTTCCTTTGACTTGATAAAATCCATTTGCAGTTTTGAAATGATTAATCTCCTCAAAATCGTGGTCTTCTGTAGCCAACCAAAAGATAGGAACAAAATTTTTATCTGAATTTTGAGTTAAAAAATCAGCCGTTTTGATGGTTTGTAAAATTTTGTAAACAAAAAATACTGGCCCAGAAAACAAATTCAGTTGATGACCTGTGGTTACAGTAAAAGTATTTTCGGATAAGAGCAAATCTAAATGCTGCGATTGCTTAGCACTTAAATCTAAATGCTGATGCTGCGCTCTAAGAACTTCTACCAATATTTTTCTTTGCTCTAGTGTATAGTTATGTGCTTTTTTTTCTGCTTGTAACAGTGCGTTTTCTAAGGTAAACTGATATGCAGAAAACTGCGGAATTTCTTGTTGAAGAAAGTCCTTGATTAATTTCGGGATGGTTTCTAAATCTTGAAACGGAAATTTAAACTTCGGCATGAAGCAAATTTAGTGAAATAAATACCAAACAATTCCTAAATTCAATCGAAAATCATAAATAGGATAATTGGGAGCAGCGAATGATTTGTTTTTCATAAAAGTAGTGTTTACATGCTGCGCTTCTGCATAAATAAGCATTCTTTTTACCTTCATGTTAAAATAAGCATCTGCAATTGGTTGACCACCAATAGAAGCCGTATTTGCAGAAACTGCAAATTCATTGAGTACTGGGAAATATTCTCTAGAATTAAATTTCGAGAAATAATACACTTTTATTCCAGTTTGAATTTCTGCAGCATCTTTGAACGCTTTTGCTTGGTAATAAGCATTTAATCTACCGATAAAACTAGGCATCGGATAAAGATTTTTTTCAGACAAAGCAGATTGGAAAAGCAATTTGGTATTAAAATTAAGTTTCCAATAAGAAAAAGTAGCTTCGCCACCGATTTGAGAAATATTGAGTGATGACTCGCTTTGCTTTGGTTGATAATCAGCACCGATATAGGTGTAATTTTCTATTCTAAAATAATTGGCAAAAACTGAACTTTGGAACCACTTCAGATTGACTTTACCTCCGATTTCTAAAGTGCTTTCGTTTTTAGCATCTAAGAAATTATAATTGAAATTTTGGTAAAAAGATGGATTGATTAAATAGTTAAAACTCGGTTTAGAGGTTTGTAAATTTACATGAGCATCCAAAATATAATCTTTAATCGGTTCTAATTTCAAGTTGTTTTCTGAACGAAGGAAATTGCCAAAAGTACTTCCGTTAGAATATTCTAGATTAGATTTTAAATCTACCTTGTCCCATAATTTGATTTCTAAATTCCCTACTGCGCCAAATCTGTTTTCTTTATTATCTAAAGGAATACTAACACCAACAATGGCTGGAAGTTCTTTGTCTGTTCCTAAATTAATCATTTGATGACGAACTCCTGCTTCTAATTTGAAAGTAGGTTTATCAAAAAGCAAAGTAAATGTATTGCTTAAATTTTTAGAAAATTTATAAGCAGACGTTCCATAATCTTCTACAACATCTGAATTATAAAACGACTCAGAACCTTGTTGTTTATACCAATATTTATTGGCTTGATGGAAAATAGTATGTCTCACTTTAAAAGGATATTTCTCTGAATTCACAAACTGAAATTCCTGAGAGAAATAATATCTTCTGTATGAAAATCTAGAATCCGTAGAGGTAAGGTTTACAGCAAGATTTTGTCTATTATTAAAACGAGTGTCATCTCCCAAGAACAGACTTAAATCTTCTATTCCACCATTTTCTTCGTTGTTTACATTTTGGTGAATGTAATGTGTGAAAAATCGATAACGATTATTCTTAGAATTAAAACGAGAAGATAAAACGAAATTATTAGAAGCTGCTAATTCTCTTTGGTAAACACCTTGAGAACGTAATCCCATATATTCTACTGCTACGTTGAAATTTTTTCCTACGTTTTGAGTATAAGTAGTTTTCAAGGCTGCTCCTTGTTTCATCGCGTTATGGTAGACGAAAGATGTGGTAGGCGTTTTTACATCATAATATTTAACATCATCAATTCCTAAAATAAAATGTGATTTTCGAGTAGGTAATAATGCTAAATTTTGTTCTTTATTGACACGAAACATTAAATCTTGAAATCCAGAACCGATGTTGGCAAATTGGATTTTCCCAAAGTTGTCTTGGTTATTGTATTGTGTAAATTGATAAGATTTGTCAATCGTAAAAACGGTATCAAAAATTTTCTTTTCAGAAAACTGAGTATAATGCTGGTAGTCATTTATGGTTGGCTTAAAGATTTTCAAAGAATCTTTACCTCCTTTATCTATTATTAATGTATCAGAAGGAACATTTCCATCGGTTTTATTAACAATTTGAGCGCCTAAAAAATGTACTGCAAAAAATATGATGAATAAAGTGTATTTCATCTGTTTATATTTATTAATTTTTAATGGTCAGATGGAACACCCATAATCATGCACTTGTTTGAAAAAAAATAACAAGGGTGTTTCATTTTAATATTTTGAAGTACAAAAGTAAGAGAATTAATGGAAATAAAAAACCCTCCGAAATCGGAGGGTTATGTTTATTGATTATCTGTCTTTATTTACAGTATCATCTATGCTTTCGTTAGCATCAATTTCACTTTGAGGAACCTTTAAGAAAAATCTCTTATCATCAGCAGAAAGATTTTTGAAAATTCTATGGTTACCAGTTCTAGTAATACCTTTTCTTAATCTTTTCGCGTCAAACCATTCAACACCATTTTCAGCATATAGCTCTTTTCTTCTTTCTAACAAGATTTCATCAATTAGAGCTGCTCCTGTGTTAGTAGATTTTACAGCATTTACATCTCTATTTTTTTGTAAAGCATATAATAAGTCATGAGCTTCTGCCTCTTTTCCTGGAGTTCTTGCTAAAGCTTCTGCATCAATTAAAATCATTTCAGCAGTACGGATTAGCGGAACATCTGATCCAAAATTAAATTTGAATTTTCTTGTAGTATATCTTCTAAAGTCAGCAGGGTTAGTAATTGTAGATGAAGCTACAAAAAGATTTCTAACATCTGTGTTTGAGAATTTTGATACAAAATCAGCATTTATATAAGTTGCATAATATGAAGTAGTAGTATGATCAATGAAAGCGAATGGAGCAGTCCAATAATAAGCAGATTGATCTTCAGACTGTGGACTAGCTAATAACCACTCTTTATTAGCATTCATATCATTAAACCCATTTCTATATGCAGTAGCATCTAAAGCAGTAGCAACATTGTTACCATAAGCAATTTTCGCATATTTAGAAGCATCTGCCCAGTTACCCATTACTTGGTGTACTTGAGCTAAAACTGCTGCTGCAGATTCTTTATTAAAATATGACTTATCAATTCTCGCACTAGAAGCAATATTAACAGCGGTTGTCAAATCACTTAGGATAAATTTATACATTTCCTCTTGAGTAGACATTGGTTTACCTTCTGTAGTGATGTCTGTATAGATTGGAGGTGCAGGTAATGTTTTATCATAAGTATATGTATGTTGAAACTCCATACTTAATTGGAAATACATAAAACCTCTGAAAGCATACGCTTGACCTAATAAATAATCTTTATCAGCAGCTGACAAACTTGTACTATTGTTAACACCTTTAATAAACACATTAAGTTTACCAATGATATCGTAAGGGAATTGCCATGTAAAAACAGTTCTTCTATAAGTAGGTTCTCTGTTATCATTATCATAATCAAATCTAAACCAGCTACTCGCTTGAATAATATCATTTCCTTTAACAGTTCTAGCAAAGAACATAGAACCTAAATTCCCAGTATCAACATTTGTATATTGACCTCTAGTTCTTCTCACAATACCTGCCATGTAAGCAGTTGCCCCTTCTACAGAACCATAAATAGTAGCATCTGTAACTTGATCTGTTGGCTGAGGCTCATCCAAGAAATCATTTCCACAAGAAATAGTTGTAGTAAAAACTAATCCTGTCATTATTATCAAAAATATTTTTTTCATTGTAATAATTTATTAAATTAAAAATCAACTTTTACTCCAAAAGAGAATGTTCTTAAGTTATAAGATCTGTTATTTGTAGTACCAGCGAAACTTTGTTCTGGATCTAATCCTTTGTGTGACTGCCAAGTTAACAAGTTATCTCCTTGTAAGAAGAATCTAATGTTACTTACACCAATATCTTTAGAAGCATTTTTAGGTAAATTATAACCTGCGTTCAATGATTTAAGTCTTATATAATCATTTTTAAATAAAAATCTTGTTGACTGGCTTGTGAAATCATTTTGACTTGCTAATAATAAAGGTACATCAGTTACGTCTCCTGGTTGTTGCCATCTATCTCTGATATCTGTTGTAATTTGCTCTCCTAATGTAGCTAAACTCATTAATCCAGAGTATTGACTATCATAAATGTATCCACCAAAGCTAAAGTTTAATAGAACATTTAAGTCAAAATTCTTATATCTGAAACTGTTATTGAAACCACCAATCACATCAGGAATAGAATTTTTACCTGTATAATATCTAGTAGCTTCAGCATAAGTTTTAGTAGTTTCTTTGGTAACAGTACCATCTGCAGCGGTTACATCTCTATACCACATCATTCTACCATCATTAGGGTCTACTCCTGCATATTCTTGTAACCAGAATTCAAATAAAGATCTACCCACTTCATATCTCTTAGTACCAGAAATAAAGTTACCTCCTGCTAATTCAGTTATTTTATTTTTATCTAAAGAGAAATTTAAACTTGTATTCCAAGAGAAGTTTTCATTCTTAATATTCTCTGATGATACCGTAAATTCCCATCCATAATTCTTTAATGCACCAATATTAGTAGTAATTGAAGAATTACCAGTAGAAATTGGTAACGGTTTTGCATAAATTAAATCAACAGATTTTTTCTCATAATATTCTACAGTAGCTTGAATTTTATTATTAAATAAACCTAAGTCTACCCCAGCATTTAGAGAAGAAGTTTTTTCCCATGTAATATTTCGGTCTACAACCGAACCTAATAGAACCCCAGTCTGTCCTAGATTATTCCAACCTGTTTCATAGCCAAGTATATATGGAAAATAATTGACTTCTCCATTTTTTGTTCCTCCTACGTAAAACGTCCTATTATTTCCTAATTCACCATAAGATCCTTTGAATCTTAAATTACTGATAACACTACTATTTTCTAAGAATTTCTCTTTAGAAACTACCCATGCTCCACCTACTGAATAGAAGTTCCCCCATCTAACATCTTGAGCAAATCTTGAAGATCCGTCTCTACGGAATGAACCTTCTAAGAAATATTTATTTTGATAGTTGTATGATAATCTTCCTAAGATTGAAACTAATGATTCATCAGTTGTATAACCTGAGATGCTTTCATAAACAGTTCCTCCATTATGTACAAATACATTTGGTAAGAATCCTGTAGTTTGAGCTGACAATGGATTATATCTAAACTTCATTGCTTCAAAAATACCATCTACACTAACGTTATGGTCACCAAAGCTAGTTTTGTAAGTAGATACGTTATTGATGTTTGTAGAGAATGTAAAATCTCTATCTGTCCGAACTCTACCACCTACGTTTGAAGCAGCTCCAAAGTCTCTGTTGGTATATGTAAAGTAATCATATGTATAGTATTCGTGAGAAATAGTGGTTTTGTTGTTTAAACCTTTAGCAAGTTTTACATCAAAGAAACCAGTTAGGTTCACTGAATATCTATCATTCTTAATTTTATTATTATAGAATGCACCAGGAACGTTTTCGTTTTGGAAAATTGGTCTAGTTCCGTTAGTATAAGTTCCATTAACACCATAATCGTACTGAGCGTTACCACTAGCATCCAAAATAAGGTTTCCGTTTCCGTCTCTCATGTAAACTGGATAGATATTCGCTAATGAATAAATCCACTGAATAGAAGACCCGTAAGCAGAACCAGACTGAATTGGATAGTTCTGTGATGATGTAGAGAATGCAGAGTTAAATCCAACGGTTAACCAATCATTTACTTTTGACTCTAAGTTAATTCTAGTCGATAATCTCTTAAAGTTTGAAGTTTTAACATTACCATCTTGGTCTAAGTAATCTGTACCAAAGAAATAGGTAGTATTATCACTTCCTCCTTGTAATGATAATCTATACTCGTTTCTAAATGCTGTATTATTAAGAATTTCTTTTTGCCAATCTGTATCCCATAAAAGATTTGCTCCTTGCATAACTTTTCCATCTACTCCTACAGGTGTACTAACATCATAAGGATTGTAACCCAAATTAGAGATTAAAGTATTAGTTGCATTTTGAGCAGCTACAGCATCTGACTGGTTATTTACATACTTATAAGTATTTCTAAGTGCCTCCCAAGAAAGCTCCATATATTCTTTAGCTCCAACTAAAGGATACATATCAACAGCCATACCAGAAACACCTGTTAAAGCTGTTAATGATAATTGTGGCTTTTGGTTTCTCTTACCCTTTTTAGTAGTAATGATAATTACACCATTTGCTCCTCTAGAACCATATAATGCAGTAGATGACGCGTCTTTTAATACGTTCATTGTTTCTATCTGATCTTGTGAAATAGAATTGATATTACCCATAAAAGGCGCTCCATCTAAAATAATTAATGGATCTTGAGCTGCATTTATAGAAGAAAAACCTCTAATTCTAATCGCTGGAGTATCTCCAGGCTGACCACCAGATGAAATTAAATTTACCCCAGGAACACTTCCTTGAATAGCTGTAAGAACAGAAGTAGCTTGTTGATTAGAAATTACACTTTGATCTACAGAAACGACTGAACCAACGATAGATTCTTTCTTTTGTTTACCAAATGCAACAACTACAACTTCTTCGATGTTACGTGTCTCAACGGAATCTTTCTTTTGCGCCATAACAGCTTCAGTTCCTATAAAAAATAGTGCACCTGCTGTTAGAACTTTTAATTTTACATTCATATTAACAATATTTAATATTT
>ERZ650312.1252-NODE-1252-length-14464-cov-6.957596_pt1 | contig 14464 bp, 10 predicted proteins | sample MGYA00376248_ERZ650312 | MGnify/ENA primary metagenome ERZ650312 (study PRJEB26733, sample SAMN07839316) | wastewater metagenome | biome: urban; feature: wastewater treatment plant; material: waste water | place: USA: North Carolina | collected 2016-07-28 ... | reverse complement strand
GAACGTAAACCAATTTCTGCTTGGGTTTACGACATCTGCGTATGCAATGGCCCTGAAGCGATCGTCACGACTGGAAATACGATACCCATTCCGTTGTATACTCACGCTTTTGTTGTTTGTCCACAGTGTTTCTTGATTAACCTCTGCAATGGAATCCAAAAATGGCCACTGCCTCTAAAGCTAAAGCTGCACCCAAGAAAGTTGCTCCCGCAAAGAAAGCTGCTCCCGCCAAATCGGCCGCAGTAGTGAAGAAAGCTGCCGTCAAGGCGGCTCCGGCAAAGGCTGTTGCCAAGGCGGCTCCGGTTGCGGATTTCGTCAAGATCACCAAAGTCATCGGTCGCCAGATCCTCGACTCGCGCGGCAACCCGACCGTTGAAGTCGACATCACGCTCGACAACGGTTTCGTCGCTCGTGCAGCCGTTCCGTCAGGCGCCTCCACCGGCGAATTCGAAGCCTGCGAACTGCGCGACGGCAACAAGAAGGTCTATCTCGGCAAGGGTGTGTTGAAGGCTGTTGAAGCTGTCAATGGCCCGATCGCCAAGCTGCTCAAGGGCAAGAACCCGCTCAAGCAGCGCGAACTCGACGACGCGATGATCGCGCTCGACGGCACCGCCAACAAGTCGAAGCTCGGCGCCAACGCGCTGCTCGGCGCGTCGATGGCGATCACCGTCGCTGCCGCCAACGTCAGCAAGATGCCGGTGTGGAAGTACATCGCCAAGCTGCACAAGAACAAGGAATTCTCGCTGCCGACGCCGATGGCCAACATCATCAACGGCGGCAAGCACGCTGACAACATGATCGACTTCCAGGAATTCATGATCATGCCGGTCGGCGCCAAGACCTTCTCAGAAGGCCTGCAGTGGATCACCGAAGTGTTCCACGCGCTGAAGAGCATCCTCAAGAAGGGCGGCCACGTCACCGCCGTCGGCGACGAAGGCGGCTTCGCCCCGAACCTGACCAACGACCAGGCGCTGGAAGTGGTCATGGAAGCCATCAAGGCTGCTGGCTACAAGCCGGGCAAGCAGATCGCCATCGCGCTTGACTGCGCCTCGTCCGAACTGTTCGACGAAGGCGGCCGCAAGGGCTACAAGTTCTGGAAGTCGAATCCGGACAAGCTGTTCACGGCCGACGAAATGATCGCCATCTACGAAGACTGGTGCAAGAAGTACCCGATCGTTTCGATCGAGGACGGTCTCGACCAGAGCGACTGGGAAGGCTACGTCAAGTTCACGCAAGCACTGGGCAAGAAGGTCCAGATCGTCGGCGACGACTTCTTCGTCACCAACCCGACCCGCCTGAAGAAGGGTATCGACATGGGCGCGTGCAACGCGATCCTGATCAAGGTCAACCAGATCGGTACCGTCACCGAGACGCTGGACGCCATCAAGATGGCCCAGGCTGCCGGCTACGGCGTGATCTCGTCGCACCGCTCGGGCGAAACCGAAGACTCGTTCATCGCCGACCTCGCCGTGGGTACCAGCGCTGGCCAGATCAAGACCGGTTCGCTGTCGCGTACTGACCGTATCTGCAAGTACAACCAGCTGATCCGCATCGAAGAGCAACTCGGTGCCAAGGCCATCTACAAGGGCCTCAAGTCGATCAAGGGCGCCGGCTTCTAATCCAGCCCGTTCCCGTAGTACAGAAAGGCACCGCTTCGGTGCCTTTTTTGTTTGGTGAATCGTGACGTGCGTCGCGGGCGCTTTTCAACGAACTATAATCTGGCGCTCTGCCAAATGTCATGCCGGAGCTGCCATGTTGTTACCGCGTCCTCGTTCTGCCTTGCTTGGCGGGTTCTATCTAGCGCTGATTGCCCTAAGCTCGGCGCACGCCGCGGGTGTGCGGCAGTTTTCTCCGCAGGGCGAAGTCGATCAGCCGATTCGCGCGACGGCGATGTTTTCGGCCAACATGGTGCCGCTCGGCCGATCCGATGGCCCGTCGCCATTTACCGTCGATTGCGGCGAGCTGAAGGGCCGGGGGCGTTGGGGTGATGCGCGCAGCTGGTCGTACACGCTGGAACGTCCGCTGCAAGCCGGTGAACGTTGCGATTTCCGGATCAAGCCGGGTCTGACGGCTGTCAATGGTGAGGCTGTTTCCGGCGAGAGTAGCTACGCCTTCTTCGCGCCGGGGCCATGGCCGCGCTCGATCACGCCGCGTCCCGGCGGGCCGGTCGAGGAGGACCAGGTTTTCCTGATCGACGCCAGTGCCGCGCTCAAGAACGACTCGGTCCAGCGCAACGTCTGGTGCGAGGCCGGTGGCGTCGGCAATCGCATCCCGGTGCGCATCCTGCCCGATGCAACGCGCAACGAAATCCTGGCGTCCCTGAGTCGCGACGTGCAGCCCGGCTCGCTGGCGATTGCCTGCACGGAGCGATTGCCCGCCGGTGCGAAGATGCGCCTGGTGTGGGGCAAGGGGGTCGAGGCGCAGAATGGAGCGCGTTCAAGCCGCGATGAAGGGTTCGCCTACCTCGTTCGTGAGCCGTTCAGCGCGAGCTTTACCTGCGAGCGCGAGAAAGCCAACGCGCCGTGCTCGCCGCTGTCCGATATGCGGGTCGAGTTCCCGGTTCCGTTCGACGTCAAAGAGGCGCAGCGCGCCCGCCTGATTTCGTCAGACGGAACGCGCTCGCCCTATTTGCCGATTCAGGAGGGTGCGCGCGAGAACACCGTGTCGTCGCTGACCTTCAAGGGACCATTCCCGCAGAATGCAGAACTTAAGATCGAACTGCCGGCCGATTTGAAGGATGAGGCGGGGCGTGCGTTGTCGAACGCCGCGAGCTTTCCGCTGAAGGTGCGCACGGGTGCGCTGCCGCCGCTGGCCAAGTTCCCCGGCGCGTTTGGCATTCTCGAACTCAAGGAAGGCGGCGTCTTGCCGGTGACGCTGCGCAATGTCGAAGCCAAACTGCCGGTCGCTAACCTGCAACTGCCCGCCGCGAACGTGCACCGCTTCAGCGAGAAGCGTCTGACCGACGACGCCGAAGTCATCGCTGCGATCAAGACCATCGCGAAATTCGAGCAGCAGACACAGAGTCATACGCTGGGCGAGGGCGACTCGTCTTACGAGTACGTTGATCCCTACTACGCGCGGGAGTTTTCCTTCCTCAAGGACAAGACCGGCGTCGTTAGCCAGGCGTTACCAAAGCCCGGTGGTAGCGCCGAGTTCGAAGTGGTCGGCATTCCACTGCAAAAACCGGGCTTCCACATCGTCGAGATCGAGAGCCGGATGCTTGGTGCGGCGCTGCTCTCGACGCCGAAGCCGATGTACGTGCGCACGACGGCGCTGGTCACCAACATGGCCGTGCATCTCAAACGCGGTCGAGACAACGGCCTGGTCTGGGTGACCACGCTCGACAGCGGCAAACCGGTGGCCGGTGCCGAAGTGCGTGTCTCGGGCTGCGACGGCAAATCCTTGTGGCAGGGGCGCAGCGATGCGCAGGGGCGGGCACTGATCGACGTCGAACTCACGGCGCCGAGTTGCGACGACGAGAGCTTCATCTTCGCCAGCGCACGGCTGGGTGACGACTACAGTTTCGTGCGTTCCGACTGGAACGACGGCATCGAGCCGTGGCGCTTCGGCGTCGAGACCTGGGGCGATTACGAGGCACGCAAAATTCATACGGTCCTCGATCGCAGCCTGTTCCGTGCCGGCCAGACGGTGTCGATGAAGCACATCGCACGCGAGCGGGACAGTCGCGGCTTTGCCTACCCCGACAGCAAGTCCTTGCCGAGCGAGTTGGTGATCCGCCACGAAGGCAGTAACGACGAGTTCCGTCAGGCTCTCAGCTGGGACAAGCGGGGCGTCGCCACCAATCAGTGGAAGATTCCCGACTCGGCCAAGCGCGGCACCTACCAGATCGAATTGCGCAGCGCCGAGGATGGTACGGAGGGCAGCGCCTACACCGGTGAGTTCCGCGTCTCCGACTTCCGGCTGCCCGTCTTCTCCGGCAGCGTGCAGGGGACGTCGGCGCAACTCGTCGCGCCGCGCGAAGTACCGCTGGCGCTCGGACTCAATTTCCTCAACGGCGGTGCCGCCAAAGGCGCGCAGGTCGAGGTGTCGACGACGCTGCGGCCGCGCTGGCCGGAATACGCGAACTACGACGGGTTCCACTTCATCGTCGATTTCGACGAGGAGGGCCGCTCGGCCTTCGCCGTCGACGACAACCGCGAAGAGGAGCGCCTGATCACCGACAAGCAGGCGGTAACGCTCGACCAGGCCGGCGCGGGCAAGCTCAACGTCGCGCTGCCGGTGCGCATCAAGGGGCCGAGCGAACTTTATGCGGAGATGACCTTCGCCGACCCGAACGGCGAGATCCAGACCCTCCACGGTTCGGTCGAACTCGCGCCGTCCGGTGTGGTGGCCGGGATAAAGGTCAAGGATTGGGCGTCCGTCGCTGACCAGGGCATGGTCGAGGTAGTGACGCTCGACACCGAGGGCACACCGGTCGCCGATGTGCCGGTCAAGCTGATGGCCAAGCGTCGCATCGATTACAGCCATCGCAAGCGCATTGTCGGCGGTTTCTACGCCTACGAACACCACACCGAATTTGCCGACCTCGGCGAGATCTGCAAGGGCAGGAGCGATTCGCGTGGCAAATTCCAGTGTGCGATCGAGTCGAATGAGGCAGGCAACGTCTATCTGCTCGCCGAAACGAGCGACAAGGCGGGCAACGTGTTCTTCGCCGGTACCAGTTATTGGGTCAGCGGGCAGGGCGATCTGTGGTTCACCGCCGGCAATCAGGATCGCATCGACGTGATTCCGGAGAAGCGCAGTTATGCGCCGGGAGAGACGGCGCGCTTGCAGGTGCGTACCCCCTTCCGCGAGGCGACGGCGCTGGTCTCGATTGAGGCGGGCGGCATCATCGACACGCAGGTCGTCGAACTGTCGCGCTTCAATCCGGTAATCGAGTTGCCAGTCAAGGGCGAGTGGGGGCCGAACGTGTATGTCTCGGTGCTCGCCGTGCGCGGCCGTGTCGAGCCGCTCAAGTGGTACTCGTTCTTCGCCTGGGGCTGGCGCGAGCCGGCGGCGTGGTTCAAGGAGTGGTGGAGTCCGTCGCTGCCGACGGCGATGGTCGATCTGGCGAAACCGGCGTACAAGGTCGGGCTGGCGAACATCGAGGTCGGCATCGAGGCGTTCAAGCTCAAGGTCGAAGTGACGCCAGACAAGAATGACTACCAGCCGCGCGACAAGGCGCAGGTCAGAATCAAGGTGACGCAGGCCGACGGCAAGCCTGCCCCGGCGGGTACCGAAGTGGCCTTCGCCGCCGTCGACCAGGCGCTGCTCGAACTGCGCCCGAACGAAAGCTGGGATCTGCTCGACGCGATGCTGCCGAAGCGCGCGTATCAGGTGCAGACGGCGACCGCGCAATCGCAGGTAATCGGCAAGCGTCACTTCGGCAAGAAGGCCTTGCCGCCGGGGGGCGGCGGTGGCCGTGCTCCGGCACGCGAGCTGTTCGATACGCTGCTCGTGTGGAACCCGCGCGTCGTGCTCGACGCCAACGGCAGCGCAACCATCGACGTGCCGCTCAACGACTCGCTGACCGAGTTCAAGCTGGTGGCCGTGGTTGACGCCGGCACCGGCTTCTTCGGCACCGGCAGCGGCGGTTTGCGCACGCGGCAGGATCTGCAACTCATCTCCGGTCTGCCGCCGCTGGTGCGCGAGAACGACCGCTTTAGTGCCTTGCTGACCTTGCGCAACGGCACGGCGAAAGCGATGGACGTCGAGGTGAGCGCGAAGGCGGGCGAGCGCTCGCTCGAAACGAAGACGGTGAAGCTCGATCCCGAGAGCGCGGCCGAACTCGTCTGGCCGGGCGAGGCGCCGGAGGACGAGACGGTGCTCGCCTGGGAGTTCGCGGCCAAGGACAAGTCCGGGGCAGCAACCGATCGCCTGCGCGTCACTCAACAGGTTGCACCGGCCGTGCCGATCACCGTCCAGCAAGCGACGTTCGCGCGCGTCGACGGCGAGTTGGAGATTCCGGCGGCCGTGCCGGCCGGCGCGGTTTCAGGCAGGAACGGTCCGCTCGGCGGCATCGAAGTCGGTCTGGCCGCACGGATCTCTACGCCGCCGCCCGGACTCAAGCGCTTCTTCGAGACGTACCCCTTCGTCTGCCTCGAACAGAAAACGTCCGTCGCCATTGGTCTGCGCGACGCCGAGCGCTGGCGGCAAGTTGTCGAGGCGATGCCGACCTACCTCGACGCCAACGGCCTGGCACGCTACTTCCCGAGCGATGAACGCGGCAACGCCGGCAGTCCGGCGCTCACCGCCTACCTGCTCGACGCGAGCCACGCCGCTGGTTTCGAAATTCCGCCGGAACTCGCGCAGCGCATGGAACGTGGTCTGACAGCGTTCGCCGAAGGCCGTATCAAGCCCGAGCACTGGTCGCCGCAAAGCGATCTCGTCGTGCGCAAGCTGGCGGCGATCGAGGCGCTGACTCGGCGCGGCCAGAAGCCACTCTCGGCGCTGTCGAGTCTGGAAGTCGAGCCGCTGCGCCTACCCACCTCGGCACTCATCGACTGGTATCTGATCGCCAAGCGCGTCAGCAATCTGCCGCAACGAGCAGAGAAACTGGCCGCGGCCGAACGCGAACTGCGCAATCGGCTCTCCTATGTCGGCGGCCGCCTCGTCTTCACCAGTGAGCGTTCCGACTACTGGTGGTGGCTGATGGTCAGCGGCGACGCCAACGCCTTCCGCCTGATCGAAGCGGTGATTGACGACCCGGCGTGGGCCGAGGATCTGCCGGCGCTGGTGCAGGGCGCCATGCTGCGCCAGCAGCGTGGGCGTTGGCTGACGACGGTCGCCAACGTCTGGGCCAGCATCGCCCTCGAACGCTTCGGCCAAGCCTTAGAGAAAGAGGCAGTAACCGGCAACACGCAACTGGCGCTCGGCGCCGTCCCCGTGCAGAACTTCGCCTGGAACGGCAAAAACGACGAGACGAACCGGCAGTTGATGCCTTGGCCGGCGAAGCTGTCGGATGGCGATGCCCTGCGCATCACGCACGAAGGTACCGGCAAACCGTGGGCGACGATGCAGGTGCTCGCCGCCGTGCCAGTGAAGGAACCGGTGGCCAATGGCTTCCGCGTGACGCGCGAAGTCACGCCGGTGCAGGAAAAGCTGACTGGCAAGGTTTCGCGCGGCGACGTCTGGCGTGTGCGCCTGACAGTCGAGTCCGAGCAGGAGATGAGCTGGGTCGTGCTCAACGACCCGATTCCCGCCGGTGCGCGCATCCTCGGCGAAGGAGATGGCCGCGACTCGCATATTGCCGGCATGGACGAAGATGATTCCGGCAGAGCCTGGCCGGCCTACGTCGAGCGCACCTTCAGCGCCTATCGTGCCTACTATGGCTATGTACCGCGCGGCACTTTCAGTACCGAATACACGGTGCGTCTCAACAACGCCGGCGAGTTCGCGCTGCCTGCGACGCGCGTCGAGGCGATGTACGCGCCCGAGGTGTTCGGTGAAACGCCGAATGCGAAAGTCGTGGTCGAATGAGTTGATACGGAACGGACGGGCCATCATGAACACGAATCCGGAACAGGGTTTCTTCCCGCTGACCGGGCTCTACGAGCCTTCGGCGATCGTGCAGCTGGCGGACGGGCGCTTCCTCGTTGTCGAGGACGAGAAAGAGCACCCGTTCAGTCTCGTCCAGATCGACCTGCGCGGGCGCGTTGTGAGCACGCCACTAACGCCCGGCTGGTTCGAAGGCGGCGACGGTTTCTGGAAACTCGATGACCTCGAAGGGCTTGCACTCGACCGCTCGGGAGCGATTTGCGCCATCACTTCGCAGTCGCTCGCTGGCGACGGCGACCGGAAGAAGGCACGCGAGAAGCTGGTCCGCTTCCGAGTCGAAGGTGATCGTGTCGAAGCGCGGCAAACGTGCAAAGGCCTGAAGGCGGCTCTGGTCGCGGCTTTCCCGGCTCTTGCCGCAGCCGCCGAAGTTGCTGATGTCAAGGGCGGCGGCGGGCTCAATGTCGAAGCGCTGGAGTTTCAGAGCGAGGCAGACGGACGCTCGCTGGCACAGCAACGTTTGCTGGTCGGCTTCCGCAGCCCCTTGATTGATGAGCGCGCCGTTATCGCCGTCGTCGAAAACCCCGACGGGATGTTCGAGCGCGACGAGGCGCCGCGCGTCGGCGACCGCTTGGTGACGCTCGACCTCGGCGGCAATGGTATTCGCGGCATGGGCTATGTTCCGGATCTGCATGGCTTCCTGCTCATCGGCGGGCCGGTGTCGAAAGCCTCGGCCGAGTTCGGGCTCTGGTTCTGGAACGGGAATGCCGATGGAGTCGTGTGTCGCGTCGAGCCTACCGGCGTGCCAAGCATCGCGCACGCCGAGGGCATTTGCCCGGCGATCATTGACGGACAGCCAAGGATCGTCCTGGTCAGCGACGATGGCGACCGCAAGGCCGGTCGTCCCGCCCGTTTTCTGTTGCTCGAACCCGGTCAGTTGATGATGGGCTCGGAGGTTCGTCGGCCCGCATCCTGATATCGGGCGTTACGGGCGGCCTCTTCCACCGGTGGCCTCAATCCGTGTCAGCGCAGGCGCTGCCGAGTGCCGTGCGCTGCGCTTCACGACGGAGGGTATCGGCATTCGGCCGCCACGTATTTGGCTGGCAGGCGCCTTGTAAATTATCATGGTCGATTAATTTCACTCCTCATAAGCACGGTAAATATGGTTCCAGTCACTTTTTCGCGCACGATCGTTGCGCTTGGCCTCTTGTTCATGGGTACCGCAGACAGCTTCGCTGGTACGACCCTCGAGCGCATCAAACAGACAGGGGTCGTCAACCTCGGTTTCCGCGAAGACAGCCTGCCGTTCTCCTACAAGAACACCGAGCAGGGCGCGCCGCTCGGTTACAGCATTGACGTGTGCAACGCGCTGGTCGATGCGCTCAAGACGGAAACCGGCAAGTCACTGACAGTCAAATACGTTCCGGTCTCAAGCGCCGCACGTGTTCCGTTTGTCGTCGATGGCAAGATCGACTTCGAATGCGGTAATTCGACCAACACCAAGGCGCGGCGCGAGAAGGTCGCCTTCAGCATGCCCCTGTACTTCGCTTCGGCACGGATGCTCGTGCGCGAAGGCTCGGGGATTGCCAAGTTCAACGATCTCGCCGGGAAGACGCTCGCTGTCGAAAAGGGCAGTACCGGGGAGCAGATCGCGGAGGCGCGCAAGTCGGTGTTGAACACGATGAAGATCGTCATCGCCGAATCGTCCGATGCCGGTGTCGCTGCCGTCGAGAAGAAAGCGGCCGATGCCTTCATGACCGACGACATCCTTCTGCACGCCTTCAAGGCGCAGTCGAAAGAGAAGCTCGAAGTCGTCGGTTCGGAGATGTCGGTTGAGCCGCTGGCGATCATGTACGCGAAGGATGACAAGGAACTCGCGGTCATCGTAGACCGCGAATTCGGCAAGCTGACGCAGTCGGGCCAGATGCGGAAGCTGTACAAGAAGTGGTTCCAGACCCAGCTGCCGCAACGTTCCTACAGTCTCGATGTTGCGCCGAACCAGCTGACGTCGGAAGTGCTGATACGCGCGAGCAACTACGTCGTCGACTGGACCGTTTTCTAGGGGCCATGCTTGCCTGATCCGGCGCTTGCCGTGTGCCGGATCGTCACCAGCCTCAAGTCGGGCCGCCTGCTCCGTAGCGAGCAAGGCGGCCCGACTCATTTTCCGCGGCGCGTTTTTCGAGCCGTGCGTTTATCCAGCCAGTTCGCCGCCGTCAGGGATCAGGTTTAGGATAAGCATTTCCCCGGGCCGCCAGCGGCCTGCGCCGATGAATCCAGCGGAGTGCCGACATGGAATACCTGACTCTTCCTCACACCGATCTACAAGTTTCGCGCCTGATCGCCGGCTGCATGGGGCTGGGCGGTGGTTGGGACCGTACCACCGTAATCAACGCAGCGATCGAGAAGCAGGGGCGCGATTTCGTCGACACCGCGTTCGAGTTGGGGATCAACTTCTTCGACCACGCCAATATCTACGCGCGCGGTCGGGCCGAGGAGGTCTTCGGACGGCTGTTCAAGCAGACGCCGTCGCTGCGTGAGCGAATGGTGTTGCAGTCGAAGGTGGGCATTCGCTGGGAGGATGATCCGGCCGGAACGCCGCAGCGTTTCGATTTCAGCTACGAGCACATCGTCGAGGCGGTCGATGCGATCCTGCAACGGCTCAACACCACGCACCTCGACATCCTGCTCCTGCACCGCCCGGACCCGTTGATGGAAGGTGAGGAGGTCGCGCGTGCGTTCGCCCGGCTGAAGAAGGAGGGCAAAGTGCGCTATTTCGGTGTTTCCAACCAGAACCGCTCCACCATGGCGTACCTGCAGCACTTCCTGCCTGATCCCCTGATCGCCAATCAACTGGAAATGAACCTGATGCACAGTGGTTTCGCCGAGGCGACGATTTCCTTCAACCAGGCCGCGCCCGGCTACCCCGATGGCTGGGAAGGCGTGGTCGAGTATTGCCGGCTCAAGGGCGTCAGTCTGCAAGCGTGGAGTCCGCTGGCGCGTGGATTATTGACCGGCGGTGATCTGAGCGACGTCGGTCCCGCCGTTGTCAAAACGGCGGCGCTGGTTCAGGAACTGGCCGACGCCTACGCCGTCAGTGCCGAGGCTATTGTTCTCGCCTGGCTGCTGCGTCACCCGGCCGGGATCATGCCTGTCCTTGGCACCAGTCGTGGCGATCGGTTGCGTGCCTGCGCCGAGAGCGTGAAAGTGAAGCTGACGCGAGACGAGTGGTATCGCCTGTTCGAAGCGGCCCGCGGCGCAAAGATGCCATGACTGCTTCTAACTCCGCCCGCACAGGCAACGCGGTCGTCTTCACGGCGATCCAGGGCGATATCACCCGATTGTCGGTCGATGCGATCGTCAATGCGGCGAATTCGTCGTTGCTCGGCGGGGGCGGTGTCGACGGTGCGATCCACCGCGCGGCCGGACCGGATCTGTTGGCCGAGTGCCGTACCCTGGGCGGCTGCCCGACGGGCGAGGCAAGGCTGACGCGCGCTTACCGACTGCCGGCGCGCTTCGTCATTCATACCGTTGGCCCCGTTTGGCTCGGTGGCGGCCACGGCGAACCGGAATTGCTCGCGTCGTGCTATCGGGAATCGGTGAAACTGGCGGTGGCGAATGCGGTTGCGACGCTGGCGTTTCCAAGCATCAGCACCGGAGTTTACGGCTACCCGGTCGAACGGGCGGCGGGAATTGCTGTCGCATCCGTGCGTGCGGCGCTTTCGGAGGATGCCGGCAGCCTCGAGGAGATCGTCTTCTGCTGCTTCTCGGCGCACGACCTGCACGTCTACGAACGCCTCCTGTCCTCAATACACTGAGAGAAATAGCGTGGAAAGAGAAAAACTCGGGTTCGAAAAAGAGTATTCCGAGAGTCGGTTCTGGGAAAAAGTCATGGCCTACGCCAGGAGCGCGGGCAAGGAAGTGGTCGAGAAGGCGCTTTGGCTCTATTACTCCGCGCAGCACCCAAGAACGCCTGCGTGGGCGAGGTCGGTCATCTACGGGGCACTTGGCTACTTCATCTTCCCGGTCGATGCGATTCCCGACCTGACGCCGATTGCCGGTTACGCCGACGATCTCGGCGTCCTGGTCGCGGCGCTAGCGACGGTCGCCGTCTATATTAACGACGAGATAAAAGCCAAGGCCGCAGCCAAAATCGAGGCGTGGTTCGGCGAGTAGTCACCGGTATTACACCCACGAGGCATCAGGCCACCGGCACCCTACGCCGACGGCTGTTCTGCGCGGTATCAGACTTTCTCGTGCGTCGATGCCCGGTGTCGGAAGCCCAGCGCCGCCATGAGTGTTTCAAACTCTTCGTAGGTCGCTTCAGATACTTCAATTTTCCGGCGATCGGCGATGCAACGACGCTCGGCGCAGCCGACGGGTGGTCCGAAGTCCTGGATACGCCGGTCACTCATTCTTTTCCTAGCCATATAACCTCCGGGATTCTTACGGTTATGACACAAGGCAAGTTAATGTTGTCACTGTCGGACGTGGCTATGTATCCGTAGTTTCCGCTTCTTTCCTTGATTTTTCCAGCCGTAGGCATCTGCGGAAACCGATTCCCGCGCGGCGGCTATATAAGCAGAGGCCGGAAATGACGAGTGTTCATCTCCGGCCTCTGAAGGTTTTTCCGGGCCGTGTATCGGCCCGTTTGGCTTATTCGATCTCGATCAGCACTTGTCCCTTGGTGACTTTCTCTCCGGACGCGACGCGGATCACCTTGATCTTGCCGTCGAAGGGCGCCTTGATCCGGTTGAGCATCTTCATCGCCTCGAGAATCATCAGCGTCTCTCCCTTGCTGACGCTGGCGCCGACGCGGGTTTCGATCTTCTCGATCGAACCCGGGATCGCGGCCTTGATCACGCGCGGGTCGGCCTTTTCGAACGGCTTCCTGAGCGTGAATTTCTTGGTCACGCGCGATTCGTAGGTGCCCGATTCCAGCGCGATTTCGGTGAACTGTTCCTGTTCTTGCATGGGAGTTCTCCTCTTAGAACGGGGGCACGCCGTGTTTGCGGTCCGGACGCGCTTCTTCCTTGTTGCGCGTGACCTTCAGCGCGTGGATCAGATAGGCGCGGGTTTCTTCCGGCGTGATCACCGCATCGACGTAACCGCTGGAGGCGGCGACATACGGGTTGGCGAACTTGTCGGTGTATTCCTTGACCTTGATCTTGCGCATTTCGTCCGGGTTCTCGGCGGCCATGATCTCGCTGCGGAAGATGATGTTCGCCGCGCCTTCCGGGCCCATGACCGCGATTTCGGCGGTCGGCCAGGCGAAGACGAAGTCGGCGCGCAGGTGGTTTGAGCACATGGCGATGTAGCCGCCGCCGTAGGCCTTGCGCAGGATGACGGTGATTTTCGGTACGCTCGCTTCGCTGTAGGCATAGAGTACCTTCGCGCCGTGACGGATAACACCGGCGTGTTCCTGGTCCGAACCCGGCAGGTAGCCCGGGATATCGACGAGCGTGACGAGCGGGATGCTGAAGGCATCGCAGAAACGGATGAAGCGGGCGATCTTGTCGGAGGCGTCGATGTCGAGCACGCCGGCCAGAACGAGCGCCTGATTTCCGACGATGCCGACCGTCTCGCCGTTGATGCGGGCAAAACCGGTGATGGCGTTCGGCGCGAACAGTTCCTGGACTTCAAGGAATTCCGATTCGTCGACGAGGGAGCGGACGATGTCGCGCACGTCAAACGGGATCTTGGAATCTTTCGGAATCAGCTCATCGATGCGGTACGAATGCTTCGGCTTCTTCTGTTCGATGATGGCCGCCTTGTTGCGGCTGCTGTCCGGCAGGTAGCTGACGAGCTTGCGGATCTGGTCAAAGCACTCAAGCTCGCTGTTCGAGAAGAAGTGCGCGTTACCAGCCGTTTCGGCCTGCACTCGGGCGCCGCCGAGGTCTTCCATCGAGATTTCCTCACCGAGCACGGTTTTGACGACTTCCGGTCCGGTAATGAACATCTTGGAGATGTTGTCGACGACGAAGACGAAGTCGGTCAGCGCTGGTGAATAAACCGCGCCGCCGGCGCATGGCCCGAGGATGACCGAAATCTGCGGCACGACACCCGAGGCCAGGGTGTTGCGGTAGAAGATCTCACCGTAGCCGGCCAGCGAATTGACGCCTTCCTGGATGCGCGCGCCGCCCGAATCGTTGATGCCGATCAGCGGGGCGCCGACCTTGATGGCGTGGTCCATCAGCTTGCAGATCTTCTCGGCGTGCGCCTCGGACAGCGAGCCGCCGAAGACGGTGAAGTCCTGCGAATAGACGAAGATCAGGCGGCCGTTGATCGTGCCGTAACCGGTTACCACGCCATCGCCCGGAACCTGATGCTGGCGGGCAACTATCTCCAATCCAACATCCTGCATTTCTACCATCTCGGCGGACAGGACTATTTCCACGGGCCGGATACGGTACCGTTCATTCCGCGCTACCGGAATCCCGATTTGCGGCTTTCCGAAGAGCAGAACACGCTGGCGATGGATGAATACATCGAGGCGCTGGAAGTCCGGCAGGTCTGCCACCAGCTTGTGGCCTTGTTCGGCGGGCGTATGCCGCACTTGCAGGGCATCCTCGGCGGCGGCGCGGGCTGGCGGCGCGCGTCGATCTCGGCGATCTCGTGGCGTTGCGCCGCGGTCAGTGCCGCCGCGTCGGTGTTTTTGGGCTGGGCGGCTTCGCGCTGTTGGCGGGCGCGCTCCATTGCCGCGGCGATCGCCGCCTTCTTGGCCGCATCGGCGTCGACCGGCGCGGTCGGCGCGGCTGCTGCGGCACCGTCCGGTGCGGCTTCGCCGGTCGCGGTCGCTTGTGCCGCAGCGGCTTTGGCGGCTGCGGCCTTGGCCAGGCGTTCGGCCTTCTCGGCCTTCTCGCGCTCTTCGCGCTCGTTGCGGAATTCGAAACGCGATTTGGCGGCGTCGGATTGGCTCTTCTCGCGTTCGCGCGCCCAGATTTCGCTCTTGGCAAAACGGAAATACTGCACC
>ERZ650312.1245-NODE-1245-length-14496-cov-22.137317_pt1 | contig 14496 bp, 11 predicted proteins | sample MGYA00376248_ERZ650312 | MGnify/ENA primary metagenome ERZ650312 (study PRJEB26733, sample SAMN07839316) | wastewater metagenome | biome: urban; feature: wastewater treatment plant; material: waste water | place: USA: North Carolina | collected 2016-07-28 ... | reverse complement strand
AAGCCAGTCCAGAACATATTATGAAATGGATTTCACCTTGGGGAGAAGGTTTCCCAGGTTGGCATCTTGAATGTACGGCGATGTCTACCAAATATTTAGGTGAACAATTTGATATTCACGGAGGTGGAATGGATCTTAAATTTCCGCACCACGAATGCGAAATTGCTCAAGGAAAAGGTTGCAACGGTGTTTCGCCAGTGAAATATTGGATGCACGCGAATATGTTGACCATGAACGGACAAAGAATGAGTAAATCTACAGGAAACTACATTCTTCCGCAGCAATTAATTTCTGGCGAAAATGATTTTTTTGAAAAACCATTTCATCCAACTGTAGTTCGTTTTAATTTTTTACAAGCGCATTACAGAAGCGTTCTTGATATTTCAAACGAAGCGATGTTGGCTTCAGAAAAAGGTTTCCAACGTTTAATGGAAAGTTTGAAAGTTTTAAACACTGTCACGCTGAGCGGAGTCGAAGCGTCTTCTAGTTTTGACTTAAAAGAATGGAAACAAAAATGCTATGATGCTTTGAATGACGATTTTAATTCGCCAATTTTAATTTCTCATCTTTTTGAAGCGGTAAGTTTTATTTTTAAACTAAAAGATGGAAAAGAAAATATTACTTCTGAAGATTTAGAAGAATTAAAAACCTTGATGAATGCTTTTGTATTTGATGTTTTAGGTTTACAAAATATTGAAGAAAATAACAATTCAAAATTAGACCAAACATTACAAGTGCTCATAGAACTTAGAAATCAAGCCAGAAAAGCCAAAAATTTTGAACTTTCTGACCAAATTCGTGATAAGTTATTAGAACAAGGCATAGAACTGAAAGACGGAAGAGAAGGAACTTCTTACGTTTTAAATTAAAAAAAATCAAATTTTTATAATATACCCTTTTTGTGTTCTAAATGCAGAAAGGGTTTTTTGTTTTCTTGAAAATAACTCCTGATTGTAAATTGGGAATATTTTCCACTAAAAATGATATATTTTCAGTAGAATAAAATTTTTTAAAATACCTTGATTTTTTAGATACTTTACTAGATATTATTGTATCATGAAGAGATATTAAATCACTTTGTTTAAAATCATAAATTATCAGAAACAAATTAAAAATCATGTAATTAATTTTTTCTAAAGCATATATATTTTTGTAAATTCGTGATTTGAAAAACGAAAAAAATGAAATTATATTTCACTATTAATTATGGAACTGAGTTTGGGCAGAGGTTAGCCATTCAAGTTTCTGAAGGGAAAAATGTGAAAACACATGACCTTCATTTCTCCGATAATAGAAATTGGAAGGGCGAAATCGATTTTTTCTCTAAATCTATAGAATACAAATATTTGGTTCTAGATGCTAATAATCAAATCATTAATGAGGAGATTTGCCATCATCGATTGAATTTTGTGAATAATTTCCAAGAGTATAACATTTACGATGTCTGGAACAATAAAAATTTCCCCGAAAACTATCTCAATAATAAAATTCTTCAAAATAAACTAGGAGATTTCAAAGCAGAGAAAGTTGCCATTCTTAAGAAACATACGCATCATTTCAGAATAGAAGCTCCGCTGTATTCGCCTGATTGGAAGGTTGTGATTCTAGGAAATAATGAAGCTTTGGGAAACTGGAATTATGCTGACGCCCCAAAAATGGCTCAAACTTCTGTTGGCGTTTGGGAATTGGCAGTAGATTTAAAAAAACAAAAAGAATTTGTACAGTATAAATACGGGATTTTCGACGAGAAAAAAGGTGAAGTTATTGCAGTAGAATACGGTGAAAACAGATTAGCTTTCCCTAATCAGGATGCGGAAGTTTTGCAAGTTCACGCAGATCATTATTTCAGATTTAATGCCGAACAATTATACAAAGCAGCTGGAGTTGCCATTCCTGTTTTCAGTTTAAGAAGCGAAAACGGTTTTGGAGTTGGTGAGTTTGCAGATATTAAAAAATTAGCAGATTGGGCACATAAAACCAATCTTTCTATCATTCAGATTTTGCCAATTAATGATACTACCGCTAATTACAGTTGGACGGACTCTTATCCTTATGCTGCGATTTCGGTGTATGCATTGCATCCACAGTATTTGAGTTTAGAGAATCTGCAATTTTCAATTCCAGAAGATTTAAAAGTAGAATATAAGCACAAAAAAGATGAACTAAATGCTGAAAAGTTTGTGGATTATGAACAAATGATTTCAGGAAAATGGAAATTCATCAAAGCTGTTTTTGAAGAAAATAAATCTGAAATTCTCAAAGACAAAGATTTCTTAAAATTCTTGAAAGAAAATGCAGATTGGCTGAAACCTTATGCTGCTTTTTGTGTTTTAAGAGACAAAAATAACACTCCTAATTTCAACAATTGGAAAACGCATAAAAAATACGTTGCAGGAAAAATTTCTCAATTTTTTGATGCAAAACATGCCGAATTTGAAGGCGTAATGCTTCATTCTTGGGTGCAATATCAGTTGCATTTGCAGTTAAAAGACGCTGTAGATTACACTCACGGTTTGGGAATTTCTCTGAAAGGAGATTTGCCAATCGGTATTTACAGATTTTCTGCCGATGCGTGGACAGAGCCAGAACTTTTCGGGATGGATTTTCAAGCAGGAGCACCACCTGATGAATTTTCTGATTTAGGTCAAAACTGGGAATTCCCAACGTATAATTGGGAAGTGATGAAAGAAAACAATTACGATTGGTGGAAAAAACGCTTTAACGTAATTGCGCGCTATTTTGATGCGATGAGAATAGACCACATTCTAGGATTTTTCAGAATTTGGAGAATGCCAATGTCTGCTACACAAGGGATTTTAGGATATTTTTATCCTGCGGTTCCTGTGACTTTGCAAGAGTTTTCGGCAAGACATATTCCATTTAATTATGATAGATATTGCAGACCTTTTATCAATGACCAAATTCTTTGGGATAATTTCGGTTACGAAAAAGAGGTGATTGCAGAACATTTCTTGTATCAAGAAAATGGAGTGTATCATTTCAAACCAGAATATGATTCGCAAAGAAAATTAGTAGATTATTTTAAAACGCATCCTAGAGATTGGATGGAAGAAAAACTGATTTCACTTGCTGCGAATGTATTATTCTTAACCGAAAATAACGGTGAAGATGTTGTTTATCATCCTAGATTTAATATTCAAAAAACATCTTCCTATCAACACCTTTCTGATTGGGAAAAGAATGCATTGCATGAATTGTATATCGATTATTTCTTCAGAAGACAAGATGGACTTTGGCATGAAAAAGCCATGGAAAAATTACCAATGCTGCTTTCTGCAACAGATATGTTAATTTGTGGCGAAGATTTAGGTTTGGTTCCAGATTGTGTTCCTGGTGTGATGGATGCTTTAGGAATTACAGCGCTCAAAGTTCAGCGTTCGCCAAAAGAAGATGTTCCGTATTACAATCCTCAAAATGCAGGTTATATGAACGTAGTTACGGCTTCTTCTCACGACAGTTCTACATTAAGACAATGGTGGAAAGAAAACAGAGAACTTACGCAGAATTATTATAACAATCAGCTTAATCAATACGGAACTGCGCCTTCGGAACTTCTTCCAGAATTGGCAGAGATTATTATGAAACAGCATTTGCATTCTCAAGCGATGTTAGCGATTTTCCCAATTCAAGAGTATTTTGCTACAGATTATGAAATTGTAAATCCTTATGCAGATGACGAGAGAATCAATAATCCAGCGGTTTTCCCTCATTATTGGAGATACAGAATGCATATTGCACTAGAAGATTTATTACAAAAAGAACATTTTAATAATAAAATTGCACAGTTTGTAAGTGAATCAAACAGACAATAATTGAGATTAAAATTCCTTAGTTACACAATAAAAAAGTTAAAATCGAGTTTAGATTTTAACTTTTTTTATTTTTCTACATCAAATTCTTAGTTGTTAAATATGGCTTAAATTCTACATTTTTAAAAAGATACACCCTAGTCGTTATCAAAAAATAGAAAGTTTGGCACGTATTTTTAATAATGCTTAATAGAACCTTAAATAACTAGGAAGATGAAATCTATATTCACAAAATTATTCCTCGTTTCTGCGTTATCAGTTACAGGAATTTCATACGCACAATATTATCCTAATGATGATTATGGCAACAATTATGGCTATGAATATTATTATGATGATTACAATTATCCAGACGAATATTATTATGAATATCCTAATGATTATTACACCAATGATTTATATAGAGGATATTATAATGATTACAGGAATGCAATTATCAGCATCAATTGGGACAGATTTTTTGTAGAATTCAGGCTTTCTCCTTATCAAATCAGAGAAATAAGAATTTTAAACTCACGTTTCTCTAGTTACGGAAACTGGCAGAGATATTACAGATATAATCCTAACAGATGGTACTACGACAGATTTATTGCATTAGAAAGAATTTTAGGTCCTAGAATTTACGTAGTATATTATCAAAGATATTATCGAAACTATAATCCAATTGTTTACTATCAAAATTATAGAGTAAAGCATTATAGACCAACTGTTTATGTGACTCCTAGATATAGAAATGTAGATGTAAGAACATTTAAAAATGATGCTTACAGAACAGGAGGTTTCAGAAATAATGATAGAGCGTATAATGACAATAGAAACTTCGAGAAATCTAGAGAAAATTCAGGTTTCAGATCAGGTTCATCAGAGGAAAGACCAAGAGATAATGGAGGTTTTAGAAGTTCAGATTCTAGAAATGATAATGACAGAAACTACGGGAACCAAAATCAACAACCATCTAGAAATGAAGGCTTCAGAAGCGTTTCTCCTCAAAGAAGTGAAAACCAAAACAGAGGAAATGAAGCAGTAAGAAGCGGTGGTTTTAGAAGTCAAGAAAATAAAGCGTCAGAAAGCCGTTCTTCTGGTAATAATGGTAGAGGAAATGGCAATAGTAACGGAAACAGAGGTGGCGGATTTAGATAGAAACATCATACTTTACATACCAATATTTTGATTTTTAAATGAGGAACGATTCTATTGTTCCTCATTTTTTATGATAAAAAACATAAACCAATTTTTAGGCACGGAATTTGATTATGTTAAATAAGAGAAGTAATTCTTCATATCAAATTAATTTTTACATTCACACAAAAGCGGAACTTTGGTTTCGCTTTTTTTATTTAACATTAAATTTATTTAAACTTGAATTTTGAGAAAATTTTTGTTCTAACTTCGTAGTTATGAAAATTTTATACGCGATTCAAGGAACAGGAAACGGACATGTTTCCAGAGCGAGAGAAATTATTCCCATCCTCAAAAAATATGGTGAACTTGATATTCTCATCAGTGGAACTCAAGCCGATGTAAATCTAGATGAAGAAATAAAATATCAGTTCAAAGGTTTCGGATTTGATTTCGGAACCAAGGGAGGAATAGATTATAGAAGCAGTTTCCGAAAAGCAGATTTTTCACAACTGATAAAAGATATTAGAAATCTCCCTGTAAAAGATTATGATTTGGTGATTAATGATTTTGAACCTGTTACCGCTTGGGCTTGTAAACTGAGAGGGAAAAAATCGGTTGCGCTGAGTCATCAATCAGCATTTTTGTCTCCTAAAACGCCTATTATTTCTGGAATTCATTTGGGTGCAATCATTCTCAAAAATTATGCTCCAGCTACTGATAAAGTGGGATTTCATTTCGAGCGATATGATGATTTTATCAGAACTCCTGTGATTCGTTCGGAAATAAGGAACTTAAAACCAGAAAATTTAGGACATTACACGGTTTATCTTCCTGCGTATTCAGATGAATTTATTTTGAAAAAATTATCAAAACATCCAGACCAAAAATTTCAAGTTTTTTCTAAACATACTCGCGAAGATTATTCTCAAGAAAATGTAGAAGTCTATAAGGTGAATAATGAAAAATTTAATCTATCTCTAGCAAAATCCGAAGGATTATTAACGGGTGGCGGTTTCGAAGGTCCCGCTGAAGCTTTATTCTTGGGCAAAAAACTTCTGTGTGTGCCTATGTTTCATCAGTATGAACAACAATGCAATGCTTTGGCTGCCGAAAAAATGGGAGCAACTGTGATTTGGAGTGAGAAAGAATTTGACCAAAAATTAAATCATTGGCTCAAAAATGCAGAACCCATTCAAGTCAATTTTCCTGATGAAACAGAAGAAGTCATTAAAAACCTCATCGAAAAATACAGCTAAGTTTTTTTAACAAAATTTTAGCTTTTTAGCTTTTAACCTTTATAAGATTATGTCATCAAAAAGATAATTAACCAAATAATTACAAAAAAATGACAAAGAAAATAATTTTAAGTGCAGCCATTTTTGGTGCAGTATTCATGTTCGGACAAGAGAGACAAAAACTTACGCCAGAACAAAGAGAAGCTAAAAAAGCAGAAATGGTTCAGAAAGCGAAAGAAAGACAACAAGCTCATTTAGACAAGATGACTACAGAACTTAATCTTTCTAAAAAGCAAGTGGAACAAATAAAAGCTTTGCAAGAAAAAAATAATGCAGAAAGAGAAGCGAATAGAGCAAAAATGGAAGAAATGAGAAAGCAAAGACAACAAGAAATGCAAGCGAAAAGAGATGCTCATGATGCAGAAATGAAAAAAATCCTTTCGCCTGAACAATATGATAAATGGCAAAAACAAAGATTAGAAAACATGCAGAAACAAAGAGACGCATGGAAAAATAAAGCCATGAGAAAAGGAGGAAAACAAGGCGGAATGAAACCACAAAATACACCTCAGTAAAACACAAACTTCATAAACTTTTTATTTTAATTTTTAATTCACACAGCGAGAAAATTTTTTCTCGCTTTTTTTGTGATTTTTATCAAGTTCTTAAAGGTTTGTTTAATAAAAGAATTTTTATAAATTTAGCAAAAACTATCAAAACCATTTTATGAACAAGCTTTTATCTTTTATCTTTCTTGTTTTCAGTGCTTTCTTGTTTTCTCAAAATTATGCGGTTTCTGCGATTCCAGAAAATTTACTTCATAAAGCCAATGCTGTAGTAAGAAATGATGAAACCACTATTGATATTAATGCCATAGATAATATGGTGCAGACTTACAATAAAACCATTACCATACTGAATAAATCTGGTGAAAATTTTTCGAGTATTCGTATTCCTTATGATAAAAGTGTTTCGGTAAGCAATATAAAAGTGTCTATTTTAGACCAAAATGGAAAAGTAATTAAGAAATATTCTAAAAGCGATTTTATAGATGCTAGTCATAGTCCTAGTTTTTCTTTTTATGATGATAGTAGAATTTTGTTTCTAAATTACATGTCAATTTCTTATCCGTATTCTATACAGTATTCTTATACCACAGAGACAAGAAATACAGTATTTATGCCAGATTTTTTCCCAATTGATGGCTATAATATTTCTACAGAAAAAACGAGTTTAGCGATTAATAATAAATCTGGAATCAGATTAAGAACAAAGGTTCATGAAGCGGATTTCGCGAAAATTTCATTTACAGAAAATGGACAAAAATATTTTTACAGTTTTTCTAATGTTCCAGCAGTAGAAGATGAGCCTCGTTCGCCAAGTTTAAATGAATTTTTACCGAGAGCAGAGTTTTCATTAGATCAATTTTCATTAGAAGGGAAACAAGGAAATCTTACCCAATGGAATGAATTCGGAAATTGGTTTTATCAAAATCTAATCAACCCTGTTTCTGAAGTTACGCCAGCGCTTCAAGCAGAAGTTGCAGCACTTAATCTTACAGGAAGTACGCATGATAAAGTTAAAAAACTTTATCAATATATGCAGAGTAAAACCAGATATGTTGCGATAATGGAAGGAATTGGTGGTTGGAAACCTATGTTGGTAGAAGATGTTAGAAAAAAAGGATATGGTGATTGTAAAGCATTAACCAATTACATGAGAACCTTATTACAAGCTGCAGGAATTAAATCTTATTACTGTATCATCACAGATGATCGGTCACCGATAAAATTTTCTGAAGATTTTCCAAAAATGTTTGGAAATCATGCTATTCTCATGATTCCTACAGAAAAAGGAAACATTTGGTTAGAAAATACTTCACAAGAAATTGCTTTTAATCATTTGAATTACACTTCTTTAGATAGAAATGTGATGGCCATTTCTGAGAACGAAATTAAGTTAATCAATACGCCTACATATAAACCAGAAGAGAGCAGTGAAATTCTAAATGCAGAGGTTAAACTTAATCCAGATAATAGTATAAATGTGGATGCTAAATTTAGATTTTCTGGGGCGCAATATGATTTCCAAAGACCACTTACTTCCTTAAACAAAGATGAGGTAAAGGAAGCGCTTAAAGAAAGATTTTATTACCTTAATATGGAAAATCTAGAGGCTAATAATGTGACTAATAATAGAGATGAAGCGCTGATAAATTATGAAGTGAAGTTGCAAGCGAAAAATTATTCTAAAAAATTAGGAAATGACATCATTTTAAGAGCAATGCCGTTCTTAGATCTTATGCAAACTACTAGTCACGAAGACAGAAAATTACCATTAGAAGTCTATTTTTCTTATCAAGATACTTACAATTTTTCCCTAGAAATTCCAGAAGGATATAAGTTGGCAGAAGTTCCAAAATCTGTACAGTTAAATTCAGAGTTTGGCAGCTATTCTCTCCAATTTTCTATGGAAAATGGCAAATTGGTTACTCAACGAAAAATTACTATTCTGAAAAATATTTATCCTAAAGAAAAATTTAAAGAATATATAGAATTCAGAAAAAAAACCAATAACCTAGACAATACTAAAATTCTTTTAACTAAAATATAACCATGAAGACTAAAATTTTAACTGTTTTTTTATTTTCTATTTCAATGTTTGTGTTTTCGCAGCACAAGTTTATGAAATATCCAGAGTTCAATAAAAACGAACTTTCTAAAACGAAATCTACCATCAAAGAAGATGCTCATGCAGAAATATTATACAGTTCTATTAGTAATTTGATTATTAATGGACAATTAGAAACCAAAGTCTTTAAAAGAATTAAAATTTACAATAAAGAAAAATCTTCTCAGTATCTAGATGTTGAAATACCTTTATATGAAGGAAATGGAGAAAAAGAGTCGGTTTCTGGTCTCAAAGCTGTAACCTACAATTTAGATAATGATAAAGTTGTTACTTCTAAAGTAGAAAAAGACGCAAAATTTAAGTCTAAGGAACAAAAAAATCAAGTAATTCAAAAATTCACGTTTCCTAATGTGAAAGATGGGTCTATTATAGAATATCAATATCAATTAAATTCTCCTTTTTTACAATTGCTAGACAAAACTTATTTGGAGTTTGATATTCCTGTTATTTATGAAGAATATATTTTTGATTTTCCTAAGTTTTTTGGGTACAATTATAATTTTCAAGGAGGATTAATGCCAAAATATAAAGAAGATCAAGCTCAAATGATGTATGGTCAAGATTACTACAGTTTGAGATTAGGTTTCGAAAATGTACCGCCTTTTAAAGCCGAAAATTTTGTTAAGAATGATAGAAATTATATCACTAATATAAGACCAGAATTAAATTCTACCAATTTTAATAATACATTTAAATCCTACGCTACAACTTGGGATGATGTGAGAGATAAATTAAAAGAGTATGATGATTTTGGAGGACAATTAAGTAAAAAATCTTTGGCAAGAAATGTTCTTTCACAAGATATTTTAAGCATGACTTTGCCAAAAGAAAAAGCCAATAAAATTCTGAAATTTGTGCAATCAACTTATACGTGGGACGGAAATGTTGGGTTATTTACAGGAGATGGTATTAAAAGTTTAATAGACACTAAGATAGGAAATAGTGCAGAGATTAATCTTTATTTAATTATGCTGATGAGAGAAGCTGGGCTTAATGTAAGTCCAATGATTATGAATACTGTAAATAGAGGAATTTTGAATATTGCATTTCCTACAATTGGTGCTCCTAATTATGTAGTAGCTTGTTTAGAAGATAATGGTAATTACTATTTGTATGATGCAACTTCTAAATTTTCTTTGCCAAACTTATTGCCACCAAGAGCTTATAACTATAACGCTATTCTGTTAAAAGATAAAAAAGCGGAAATTCTACAAATTAATAATTTCATCGAAAGTAAAACCTATCTTAATGTAGATGCTAAACTGAATGAAGATACTACTTTTGAAGGCAACTTTAAAGATAGAGATACTAAAACTTTTGCGATTCTTGCCTATGATGAATATGTAGACAATAAACAAGACTACGAGAAAAAGTACAAAGAAAGATACACCTTTAATTTTAATAATTATAAATCAGAAGTAGTAAATGATAATGAGTTTCAGACCAGTTTTGATTTCAATACAGACGGTTTTGTAGATGGAGTTGGTGGTAAATTAATTTTCAATCCACTGCTATTTTTATACCGCCAAAACCACGAATTTAATCAAACCGAAGAAAGAAAATATCCTATAGAGTTTCTTTCTCCTTATGAAACGGTGAAAAAAGTGGTAATTACCATTCCAGATAACTATAAATTTGAAAATCTTCCGAAGTCTAAAAAATTTAAGACCGAAGATGATGGAATTGTTTATTCTTATGTAGTGAGCACTGAAGGAAATAAAATCACCGTAGAAACCTCAGTTAAAATAGACTCGGATAATTTTCCTAAAGAATATTATCCAGCATTTAAGCAGATTTTTGATGCCATTACACAACTCGAAGGTCAGCTCGTAACGCTGGTAAAAAAATAAACGAAAAGCGAGATTTTTTCTCGCTTTTTTCTTTGCAAGGATTTGTGTAATTTTAGACAAAATAATTTAAAATGTTAATTTACGGAGTAGACCACTTTACTTACCAAGATGTCATCAATATTATCAATGGTAAGCAAAAAGCAAATTTGGATAAAAAATCAAAAACCCAAATCCAGAATTCTTACCAAAATGTTCAAAAAATCGTAAAATCAGATAAAACCGTTTATGGAATTAATACAGGTTTTGGTCCGCTCTGTGATGTGAAAATTTCCGAAGAAGAAACCGCACAGTTACAAGAGAATCTTATCATTTCGCATTCTGTAGGAGTAGGAAAACCAATTGCTAAAGAACTTTCAAAAATCATGATGGTGTGTAAAATTCACGCTTTGTCAAAAGGATTTTCGGGGATTTCTTTAGACGTTGTAGAACGATTGATGCTCATGCTAGAAAAAGACATTATTCCTGTAGTTCCAGAGCAAGGTTCAGTTGGCGCAAGTGGAGATTTAGCGCCGCTTTCTCATTTGGTTTTACCACTTTTAGGTTTAGGAAAAGTTTGGGAAGGCGAAAATACAGTAGAAACTGCCCAAGTTTTAGAAAAACATCAATTACAGCCTTTAAAATTACAAGCTAAAGAAGGTTTAGCGCTGATTAATGGAACTCAATTTATTCTAGCACATGCAATTTTAGGCTTGGATAAATTCAAATATTTATTAGATTTAGCAGATGTAGCTGCTGCTTTTTCGATTGAAGCATATCAAGGTTCTGCAAGTCCTTTTAAGAAAGAATTACACGAAATTAGAGCGTATAAAGGCAGTCAATTGGTGGCGAAAAGAATGACCAAACTGCTCAAAAATTCTGAAAATTTAGAATACCACGAAAATTGTGGAAGAGTTCAAGACCCGTATTCTATGCGTTGTGTTCCGCAAGTTCACGGTGCGAGTAGAAATGCTTATGAACATTTAAAACAAATGGCAGAAACAGAACTGAATTCTGTAACCGATAATCCTATCGTAATTTCTGATGAAGAAGCCATTTCTGGAGGGAATTTCCATGGTCAATTAATGGCTTTACCCATTGATTATGCGACTTTGGCAGCTGCAGAATTAGGAAATATTTCTGATAGAAGAAGTTATCTTTTACTCGAAGGGAAATATGGTTTACCAAAACTGCTCATCGAAAGTTCTGGATTGAATTCTGGATTTATGATTCCGCAATATACTACTGCTGCGTTGGTTACCGAAAATAAAACGCTTTGTTTCCCAGCTTCGGCAGATTCTGTTCCTACGAGTTTAGGTCAAGAAGACCATGTTTCTATGGGAAGTATTTCGGGGAGAAAATTCAATCAGGTTTTAGGGAATTTAGAAAATATTTTAGCGATAGAATTGATGTTTGCAGCGCAAGGTTTAGAGTTCCGTAGACCGCTGAAATCTTCTAAAATCATAGAAGAAAACTACGAAATCATTCGAGCTAAAGTGAAAAAACTAGAAAACGACAGATTAATTGGCGAAGATATTCTTACCATTGCAGAAATGGTGAAAAATAGAGCATTTAAAGTGGAGGTTTAAAATGAAAAACGTTTGGGTTTTATTTCTTTTTATATTAGCTTTTTCCTGCAATAAGGAAAAAGCATTAAATCCGTCATTTGAAAAAATTAAACTTTCAGACAAAGAAATTTTGAAAGAAATCAATGATTGTAAACTGTTTGAAATTGATAAAGAAAAAGAAATTAATGATGAGGTTTCTGCAATTTCTGTAGCAGAACCCATTTTATTTTCAAGTTATGGTAAAGAAAATATTTTGAAACAAAGACCTTATAAAATTGGAAAAGTTCAAAATTATTGGGTAATTTATGGAAGTCATCCAAAACCACAAATTGGTGGTGTTTTTGAAATTATTATTAATTCAAAAACTGGACGAATAGTTAAGGTTACTCATGGAGAATAAAAAACTTTGTCAAAGATTCTAAACTTTGACAAAGTTCTCTCAGTCTTTACCTCAATCTCAACCTACAAAAACACTCGTCATACTTAGACTTCCACCGATGAGTTCGTCGTTAAAAAGTGATATATTGTCGTTTTTTTCTTTCAGACCAAGCGTATAAATCAGTGGTAAATAATGATCTGGAGTAGGGATGGCATTTTGTAGCGCAGTTCCTTGTTTTTCAAAATGAATTAAATTCTGAAAATTTCCATCGAGAATCCATTCATTCGTTTTGGCTCTCGCTTCTATTGCCCAATCCCAACCAGCGCCAACCGTATTGATGTTCTTCCAGTCAATCATTCTCAGGTTGTGAACTATGTTTCCGCTTCCGATAATCAGAATGCCTTTTTCTCTTAATTTTTGTAATTTTTTAGCCAAATCAAAATGATATTGAGCAGGCTGAGTATAATCTATACTCATTTGAATTACAGGAATATTTGCTGCGGGATACAAATGTTTTATCACGCTCCAAGCTCCATGATCTAGTCCCCAACTATCGGTTTCTATAACTGAAGTGGGCGCCAAAAGTTCTGCTGTTTCTTTCGCCAATTCAGGATTTCCTTTTGCAGGATATTCTACCTCGAAAAGTTCTTGCGGGAATCCATAAAAATCATGAATTGTTTTCTGCATTTCTCCCGAAGTTACATAAGTTCCTTTGGTGTACCAATGTGCAGAAATACACAAAATAGCATTGGGAGTAGGAATTTTTTTAGAAATTTCTCTAAATCCTCTCACAAATTGGTTTTCTTCTATTGCATTCATCGGCGAACCATGTCCTAAAAATAGAACCGGCATTTTTTCGCTTTTGGGCAATTGTTCAGAAATGTATTCTAATACGTTGATGTTCATTTTAATTAAAAATTGATGCAGAATGCTCTAAAGCATTCTGCATCTTTCATCATTTGTGTTTTTATTATGCTTTTACGAATTGTAATTCTCCAGCGATTTTTACTTCATCGCTTACTAAAACACCGCCAGTTTCCAAGGCTGCATTCCAGTTTAGACCGAAATCACTTCTTTTAATTTTTCCTTCAAAAGTAAATCCAGCTTTAGTATTTCCCCAAGGATCTTGGTTGATTCCACCGAATTCCACTTCTAATTGTACTGGTTTAGTAACTCCGTTAATAGTTAAATGTCCTGTTACATCATCAGCTAAAGAAGCACTTTCGAAAGTAATCGTTGGGTTTTGTTCTACGTTAAAGAAATCTGCACTTTTCAAGTGAGTATCTCTATCTGCGTTATTTGTGTCAATAGAATCTGTTTGGATAGTCGCGCTTACTTTTGCATTTTTAAAAGTATCATCTTCTGCTTCTACTTCTGCAGTAAAAGTGTTGAAAGCTCCTTTTACGTTAGAAATCATCATGTGTCTTACTTTGAAGGTAATTTCACTGTGCGTAGTGTCTAAGTTCCATTTTGTTGCCATAATATTTTGTATTTTAGTTATTTATTATGGTGCAAATGTACAGCGCACAGAATCCTAGATGCATTGATGTAAGATAAGAAATGATTTTTTTAATACATTTACCATTGATTTGAAAAGATTGATAATCTGTAATGTGCGTATTGTAATGTTTTCAATAACTATTCCACAGCATTTATTTCAGGAAGTAAACAGGTAACGCAAGTGTTATTTCGTGTCAGAAAAAAAATAGGGTAGCTTGTTTTTATTTTACTTTTCGTTGGTATTTATTTCATCTGTTTTTTGTCTTTTTTGAGACATTTGTTCGAGTCAGGTTCGAATCAAGTTCGAATCAGCTTCGGAAAAAGGGTACTTTTTGCGAACAAAAC
>ERZ650312.1244-NODE-1244-length-14497-cov-10.017657_pt1 | contig 14497 bp, 12 predicted proteins | sample MGYA00376248_ERZ650312 | MGnify/ENA primary metagenome ERZ650312 (study PRJEB26733, sample SAMN07839316) | wastewater metagenome | biome: urban; feature: wastewater treatment plant; material: waste water | place: USA: North Carolina | collected 2016-07-28 ... | reverse complement strand
GTTCTTTGCGTGATGCGATGTCTTTGACAGACCAAGCCATTGCTTATGGTCAGGGTGAAATTCATCATCAAGATGTCAAAGACATGCTAGGTCTAATTGACCGCACCATTATCTATGATTTGATTTTAGCGATCCATCAAAACCAACAGCAGCGTGTAAGTCAGCTCTTATTACAATTTAGACAACAAGCTTTAGATGTATCTTTGGTGTTGGATCAGTTGATTTCGACACTGCATGAATTGGCAATCATGCAATATTTGCCAGATTTAAATCTGAAATACAGTGCTGAAATTAATAAAAAAATTCAACAGCTTGCAGGTTTAATCTCTGCACAAGATTTACAGTTGTATTATCAAATTGCCTGTAAAGGACGCGCTGATTTACAAATTGCGGTGACCCAAGAACAAGGCTTTGAAATGTGCGTACTGCGTTTACTTGCATTTCGACCTTTGCAAGCCAATGAAGTGTTGGTTGCTGCACCACAAAACACTGAGCAAGCAGCGACTACGCAACCCGTTGCCCAGATGGAACAAGCTCAACAAGCTGTGGCAACTCCAAATACAATGCAAACAGAACAGCATGTGACTGCATTGAATGCTGTTGCAACACCTGATCTTCAATCTGAGCATGCAGATGTGCCTGATCTTGATGGATTTGACTATCAAGATGATGTTTACTCAGATCACACCACGGCACAGACCCCTATTGTAGAATCTTCCTCAGATGATTTTTTAGATGAAGATGAGCATGAAGCTTTAACGCATCAATATCAACAGACGACACAAGCGCAACCAACGAGTTCGCAAGCGCTTCATTCAACAGCAGCGGTATCGCCAGAATCTATGTCTGAACCTGCAGTAAGCGAAGAAACAACAATGCATGTTGAGCCTATTCAATCTGAATCGATTGTGTTTGATCCTCATGCAGAAGCGCAATTGTTTGGTTTAGATGAAGAAACTGCATCGCTAAGTGCTGCAACTGATGTGCAAAGTCATGATGAATTTTTACTAGAAAGTTTTGATGCAGTTGCACCGTTAGATAATTTTGCTGAATCAGCAGAAACATCGCCTGTTGCACCTGCGTTACAATTAAATGATGCTGCACCGGCAATTACATCAAGTGTAAGTGATGCAGAAAGCGCTTTATTTGATTTAGAAGCCACTGAAATTGAGCCGAATGTTGCCAATGTGACAGCACAACCCCAGCAAACTGTAGTATCCAATGCTGATGATCAATTAATGCCGCAGGATATTCTGCGTCTACAACCGCAAGTTTTAGAAGGTGAGTGGACTTTAGATAAGTGGGAATATTGGTTTAGACACAGTGAGTTGTCGCCTGCCGTGCAAGAATTAGCGCAGCATGGTGTGATGACAGGGCAGATTAATGCTGAATCAGTTTTTCATATTCCTGAGCAATATCAGCAGTTATTGACTCAACTGCAACATGCTTTAGAAAGTGCTTTAAAAGAACAGTGGAGTAAAACGCTGTTTAAAGTGCAATATGAAAATGTGGATGAGACGACGCCGTATATTTTGCAGCAACAGCGGAAACAACGCGCTTATCAACGTGCTGAAAATTTGCTGCATCAAGAACCGATTGTGAAAGATATTTTGCAAAATTTTGATGGCGAATTACACAACATTCAGTTGAAATAAGCCTGTTTTTAGCTTTTATTCGCGAAACTTTTAGGTTGGATCAAACCAGCCTTATTTTTTCTAAGCACAAGCTGAATCTGTACTTCTATAAAGTTAAATGCAGAAAGTTAAGCGTAAAAGTTAGGCATAAATAGCTTGGTAAATCTGTAAAGCATCCTGAATTTGTATTGCTCTTGGGTTATTTTGTAATAAACGACTTTGCAGCATCGCATCTTCTGCCAGTTGCGGCAGCATATTTTCTGCTATGCCTAGTACATTGAGTTTTAACACCAAGCCACTTTGATCTAAATGATTTTGTAAATGATCAATAAACAAATCACATAATCCATCTGTGCAGCCTTTACTGCGTGGGTCTAACCAACACATCAATTCTGCATAATACTGTTTGGCAGCAGGTGCATTGAATTTTAAAACTTCGGTCAGTACCAATGCATTGCTATGCCCATGTGAAATATGGAAATGCCCACCTAATGGATAAGCAAGGGCATGCACCGCAGCCACAGGAGCGTTGGCAAAAGCTTGTCCTGCAAGCATTGAACCAAACAGCATGTTTTGCCGTGCTTCCATATTGTTACTATCTTCAAGCACCAATTTTAAGTTCTGATCGAGTAAACGCAGCGCATGTTTTGCCAGCAAATCTGAATACGCATTTTTCTTGATTTTAGAAGTATAGGCTTCAATAGCATGTACCATCGCATCTATACCTGTCGCTGCGGTAATCTGTGCTGGAAGATTACGGGTAAAATTGGCATCTAAAATGGCAACATCGGCATATAAAATAGGAGAAACAATGCCTGTTTTACTGGTTGCACCTGTGGTGACAATGGAAATTGGTGTGACTTCTGAGCCTGTGCCTGCCGTAGTGGGAACTAAAATGAGTGGTAAACGAGGGGCTTGCGCATTGCCGACACCATACAAGTCCGATAATTGTTGACTTTGTTCAGGATGACTCAGCACGGCAATAATTTTGGCGACATCCATTGCACTACCGCCACCAAAACCTAATACAACATCAATATTTTTCTGTTTAACAAAATCAACGGCTTCTAACACAATCTGTTCTGCGGGATCGGCTTGCACATTCGAGTAAATGGCATAGTCCAGTTGTAGCTGCTCTAAAATTTCTAAAATAGTTTGATGCAATTGTTGCTGTAAAATGCCAGCATCGGTGACCAATAACAAACGCTTATAATTTTTTTTGGTTAAAACTGTTTTTAGTTCAGAAATTGAACCTAATCCTGAAATAATGTTGCCAACGGTTTGAAATTGAAAATGCTGCATTGTCTTTATTCCTAATTTTTATACCTAAATCAACATTATTGTTAGGGCATGATATAGGATTCATATCATAAATAACTTAACATAAGACTCTTAAAAATAAAGTAGCTTTGAGGTTGTTTATGTCATCCAAAACGCCATATAAGGTGTTATGTGTTTGTTTGGGAAATATTTGCCGCTCTCCAACGGCAGAAATTGTACTTCAACATTTTTGTGATGAACAGCAACTCAATGTGTGGGTAGATTCTGCTGGAACCAGTAATTATCATCCGGGCAAAGCCCCAGATTTACGCAGTCAAAAACATGCGCTTAAGCGTGGTTATGATTTATCTACTTTGCGTGCCCGTCAGTTAAATATTCAAGACTTTGTCGAGTTTGATTTGATTTTGGCAATGGATTTTGAAAATTTAAACAACATTCAAGCCTTGATGCGCCGTGCCGAAGCTGAATTTGGCAGTTTGCGCGCCAAAATTGCCTTAATGAGCGAACACGATCCGCATTATACACAGCAAGAATTACCCGATCCCTATTATGGCGAAGCCGATGGTTTTGAGCGGGTGCTGGATCAATGCGAGTCGAGCAGTCGCGCATGGGTGAAAGTTTTACAACAACAATTTGAATTGAAGGTTTAAGTCATGCACATTCAATACAACATGCAACTCAAACCTTTCAATACGCTCAATTTAAATGCAACTGCATCGCATTATGTAAAAGTTAAAAATATTCAAGATGTGCAGGATGCTTTGGCATTTGCGCATACAGAACAATTAAATGTGCTGATTTTATCGGGTGGTAGCAATATGTTATTGCCTGAGCATATTCATGCCTTGGTCATGCACATGGATATTCAGGGCATCGAAAAATGTGCTGAAGATAATGCAAGTGTTACCTTAAAAATTGGAGCAGGACAAGTCTGGCATGATTTTGTGTTATGGAGCACGGAACAAAAGTTATATGGTCTGCAAAATCTGGCTTCAATTCCAGGTTTGGTCGGTGCTTCACCTGTACAAAATATTGGTGCCTACGGCGTTGAAGTAGGTGAGTTTATTGAATCTGTGCAGGTTTATGATCGTGCACGCCAGCAATTCAGCTCAATTGCCGCAGCAGATTGTCAGTTTGCTTATCGACACAGTGTTTTTAAAGATCATCCTAACCGTTACATCATTACCCATGTGACCTTTAAATTGTTGAAACAGGCAGCTTTAAAATTAAATTATGGTGATTTAAAAGCTGCTGTAGGCGATGAGCAAACTGCTGAAAACTTGCAGCAACAAGTCATTCAAATTCGTCAAAATAAACTGCCGAATCCTGCAGAATATCCAAACGTGGGCAGTTTCTTTAAAAATCCTGTGATTTCTACTCAGCAATTTGAACAAATTGCAGCACAATTTCCACATTTACCCCATTACCCACAGCCGAATGCACAAGTTAAAATTGCAGCAGGCTGGTTGATTGATCAAGCTGGCTGGAAAGGTAAACAACTGGGTGCGGTGGGTATGTTTCATAAGCAAGCATTAGTTTTAGTCAATTATGCCGATGCCACTTTGGCAGATGTGCAACAAACCTATCGTGCTGTGCAGCAGGATGTTTTAAACCGTTTTGGTATTTTACTCGAACCTGAACCTGTGTTATTCGATGAAACAGGTTTGATTCGTGCACATCAACCTGTAGGTTAAGTGAAGATGAAACATAATCATTGGATGCTCAGATTAGTACAAATTGCTGCCGTGCTATTTGTGTTGTTTGCAGCGTTCATGATTTTTATTTATTCACCTTTTTATTCTACTTTGGTGGTCAAAACGCTGAACACTTTGGTGCCTGTAGAAGTGAATCAAGTGGCAGCTAAAAGTCAGCAAATGGCGGCTTTTAGTGATCAAGACAGTTTGGAACCTGGTTCAGATTTATGGATTGCCCGACAAGCTTATTTGAAGCTTATGGAGCAAGAGATTCAATCTGAAAACTCGCAAAATTTAACTTTAATTCAGGCACGTTATAAAGCCTTACAAGCGCTTATTATAGAAGAACAAACGCAAAAAAAATTAGCCTCTGAACAAGAGTTGCGGCAAGTGCCATTGTTGGTGTCTAATGTAGCTTCGGAAGCAGTTGTAGAAGACCCATCCGAAAATGTAAAAGCCTTACTCAATTTGGATAGCCATGAAAATCAGGCACTCATGGAACAATACTTGGTATTTTTAAGCACTCATAAAATTGCCGAAACCGAAAATGAGCCTGTAGATGAAGAAATTTTCAAAGAAATTGCCTCAATCCAGCAACAAAATATTCCAAAAACACTCGCAAATTCTAAACCTTATGCGATTGTGGTTTTAGGTGGTGGCTTAACTTTAGATGACAATGGCAAAGATATTGTGGTCAATGACTACACACGTTTACGTTTAGAAACGACCTTGGCGGTGGTAAAACAATATCAATTACCGATTGTATTGAGTGGTGTCGAAGCACCATATATGCAGCGTTGGTTAAAAAAATATGCTGTCGATGCAAAATTATTAGAAGATCGCAGCATGAATACTTGTGAAAATTCACGTTTTAGTTCTTTATTATTACAAAAAAAAGGGGGAGCACCGACAGTGATTTTGATTACAGACCGTTATCACATGCCACGCACTCGGCGTTTATTTGCTTTAAATGGCATTGAAACGATTCCTGTCGAAGCGCCCATGCCGACTCAACTGACTGCATGGCGTCCAAGTGAACAAAACTATGATCACAGCCGCCGAGCCAATTATGAAATGCTTGCCACCATTCGGGATGTCTTGATTGGTTCTAGCGCATGTCGCGAGGTGCCATAATGCCTGATATTCCATTTTTAAACCCAAGTGTGTTAAAGCAATTAGATTTGCCTGTACCAAGTCGGGAAACCACGCCACATATATTACAACCCTTAAATTTGAATCGCACCTTTGAACCGAGTGTTGAGTTACAAGCCTATCGACAGCTTTATGGTTTTCATTTGTTGGACTGTGCACATTGGCAAGGCTATGTACAAATGCCGTTATTTAAATTGCATGTGCAGATTTTTCAACCCGATTTAAGCAAAACCAAATTTGATCAAGTGCAGGGTACGGTATTTTTGCTACATGGTTATTTGGAACATAGCGGGATTTATCAACCTATCGTCAAAGAATTATTAGAGCAGGGCTTTAGTGTTCTGACTTATGATTTACCTGGACATGGTTTGAGTGATGGTTCTCCAGCTAACATCAAAAATTTTGATCATTATCAGCAAGTATTACATGCGGTTTATCAATATGTAAAAAATGCCGATCAATTGCCAAAACCATGGTTGGGCATTGGACAAAGTACGGGCGGTGCAATTTGGATGCATCATTTGTTGGAGTTTGCACAGCGTCGTGAAAATCCATTTGTAGAGCGTGTGTTGTTATTATCACCTTTGATTCGTCCTGCAAAATCGGCATGGTGGCATAACTCCGTTGGTTTGGGCATTATCCGACGGATTAAGCGTGAAGTGCCTCGACATTTCCGACGTAATAATCATAATCCTGAATTTTTACGCTTTGTGCGTTTAAAAGACCCGCTGCAACCTAGAATGATGGGCATGGATTGGATTTTAGCCATGTCTAAATGGATGTTGGAGATGGAAGAACGTCCAGCTTGCCGTATACCTGTTTGGTTGGCACAAGGAGCGCAAGATCAAACCGTTGATTGGCGCTATAACATTGAGTTTATTCGGCGTAAATTCCGTCTACAAACCTTACTCATGTTAGAAGAAGGCTCGCATCAATTAATCAATGAACGTGCAGATATTCGTGCGGCTTTAACAGGGCTGATTCCTGCTTTTTTGCATGCGCATAGCTCCAAAATTTATTATTAATTTATCGAGCATCTTTTAAATACGGCTCTAGATTTGCTTTGATGGTGTTCTCGACATCAAAGCATATTTAAGCTGCGCTGCTCATTAAAGTGAGAAGCACCATTCAAATTAAAATAATAATGCATATTTATTTTTTATTTCATGCTCGAGTTTCATGTTTCAGTGCTATGCTCATGTCTATAAAATAAGCTAAATTTGAAAAACTCCTTAATTCTAGGGATAGTGTTTACATCAAAACGATTGATATATTTACAAACATAATCAAGGGGATGAATGATGGCAGAAATGGAAGCGATATTACCCGTACCGGTTTTAATTGTTGAAGATGAGCCTATTATTCAGTCACGTCTTAGAAAAATTTTGCATGATATTGGTTATCAAGATGACATGCTATTTTTTGTGAGCCATCTTAAAGCCGCAATGACGTGTATAAAAGATCATCCGATTGCTTTGGCTTTGGTCGATTTAGGCTTGCCTGATGGCAATGGTAAAGAACTGATTGAACAATTACATTTTAGAGATCCGAGCGCATTAATTTTAGTGATTTCTGCATGGAGCACCCAAGACAGTTTATTTTCTGCAATTCAAGCAGGTGCAACAGGCTATGTACTTAAAGAACGTGATGATGCTGAAATAATTATTGCAATTCGCAGCATTTTAAGAGGTGGCGCACCGATAGACCCATTTATTGCTCGTGAAATTTTATCGCAAATTTCACATCAAAAAGTGCCTGTGTTGACCGAAGATTTAACAGCTCGAGCAGATACTCTAACATTCAATTCACAGTATGAACAGCTCACCAATCGTGAATTAGAAATTTTAAATTTGGTGGCGCAGGGCTTAAGTAACCGTGAAATTGCTGAGCAATTATTTGTGTCGCGTTATACCGTTGAAAGCCATATCAAACATATCTATCGGAAGTTGTCGGTTACTAAACGCACTAAGGCTGTCAGTACAGCTAGAACTTTAGGTCTTTTATGATTCAAAGACTTTGGCAGTGTGGTTTGGGCGTGTTGTTGTTGCTCTGTGCGTGGCAAAGCTATGCGCAGCAAGTGGTGTATCCAATTAATCAGTACTGTAATGTGCATGTACTTTCAATCAGCTCTGCCAAAACAGCTTCACATAATAAAAAACCTAAAACGGGTTGGGAAAATGTACAACTGCCTGATGTTTGGGATGAGCGCTGGAAAAACTATAATGGCGGTGTGTGGTACAAAATAGAGTGGGAATGGTTTTGTGAGCGTGATCATCGTTTAAATCAACCCATCGTTTTTGCATTAGATTTTTTAAATAGTGCAGGAGCAGTTTATCTGAATCAAGATTTACTTTGGGCAAGTCAGCATTTACAAGAGCCATTATCAAAAAGCTGGAATATGCCACGTTACTGGATTTTACCTATTGCTGGTTTAAAACAAGGTAAAAATCAAATATTGGTCTATGTAAATGGATACGCATTTCAAAATGCCGGTATAGGAAAAATAAGTTTTAATAATGTGCATGATAATATTAAGCAGCATCAGCAAAGTATATGGAATAAACGTACTTTATTTGAAATTAATGCGATTTTATCTGCCACTTTAGGTATTTTATGTTTGGTTATTTGGCTTTTTTTACGCCGAGATCCGAGTTTTGGTTGGTTTGCGCTGAGTTGTTTGCTGTGGTTATTATTTATTTCTCATTTTTTAACCACAGAAACCTTTCCATACCCAAGTGTATTGGTGGCATCTCAAGCCAATTTAAGCTTTTTTATCCTCTATGTTTTAGCTTTTAGTCTGTATTTAATTAGGTTTGTCAATCAACGCTTGCCAATATTGGAAGAAAGTATTTTTATTGTCAGTTTAGCGGTAATCGTTTGTGTATTTTTAACGCCTTTAGATTACGTCAAACAGGTATTTAGTATCATCTTTTTAAGTTATGCCAGTTTACTGGTCGTGGTTTATTTTTATTTGGCGTATTTAAGCTATAAATCTCCAAAAACAGAAGTGTATCTGTTGCTATTTTGTTTAACCTTGATAGGCTTTTTTGCGGGCGTAGATGTAATTCGTTTAAGTAATGCGTCAACGGCAAGTTTACATCAGCCATTATCACCTTATACTTCGCCAGTGATTACTTTATTTATTGCGATTATTTTAGGAATGCGTCTAAAAAGAAACATACAAAAAATTGAGAAATTTAATCAAGATTTAGAGCTTAAAGTTTTTGAAGTTAGTGATGAGTTAAAATGCAGTATGTCGGAAAAGCATTATTTAGAATTAGAAAATGTGCGTTTGCAAGAGCGGATTCATCTATCACATGATTTACATGATGGTTTAGGTGCATCTTTAGTACGTTCTATGATTATGGTCGACCAAAGCGAACAGAACATGAGTAATCAGCAGTTTTTATCTATGCTGAAATTACTGCGTGATGATTTACGTCAAATTATTGATAGCGGATCTTGCATTGGTTCTAAAGTACCTGAAAATCCTAAAATTTGGGTCGCGCCAGTTCGTCATCGTTTTAGCCAACTGATGGATGAAATGGATATACGTTCTAAGTGGGATTTTCCAAATGAATGGGTGTTTGAGCCGAATTCATTACAGTGTTTAACCTTGATGCGGGTATTGGAAGAAAGTTTAACCAATGTAATTAAACACAGCCAAGCCGAGCATGTATCCGTCAGTATGCAATTTGTACCACCGAAGCAATTAGTACTTAAAGTTCAGGATGATGGTATAGGTTTTCAAGCCAATAGCGTGCTTGAACATGGCATGAGTATTGGGATACGCAGTATGCAAATGCGTTTAGAACGGGTTGGTGGACAATTAAAATTAAACTCAACACCTGGCTATACATTAATTCAGGCAGTTTTAACTCTAGATCCCGCTCATCTAAATTCCCCAAGATGAATTGATCATCTTGAGGGATTGAAACGAATATTTTAGGCGTTTTCAGCAGGCAACAACATTAAAATGGATTCATTGAGCAGTTGTGCCAAATCTTCCAGAATATCTGCATCGTAAAGGTTTTCATCGAGCAGCACTCGTTCGCCATTGGCGATTTTTTGCAACGTAGGGATAGATGCTTCTGCGACACAAAGCGCTTCACCATTTGCCCAAAATAAAACATCACCTTCCTGATTTGCATAAAGTAGGCGTGAGGCAGGTTCCAGCATGATTTGATAACCCTGATCTAGCGCATTTTCTAAATCGCCTACACCTATTTCATCTACTTCAGGAATATTTTCAGGATATTTCGGTTCGGACATTAAGCTTAAAATTGCATCATCCAACACCGATGAGTTTTGCAAACGCGCCCACAATTCTGCTTTTAGATAACTCAGTTCTGTCGTAGTCATTTCACCAATTTGTGTACTTTTTTCACGAACAATGTCTTGTAGTGGCGTGCGTAACATTTCATCGGCAGAGAATTTATCACTCACGCGATCCATCATTTCACTAATATTTGGCATACGGAAACCGAACGAGAACGTCAGGCAATCATCTTCTGCCACACCATAATGCGCCAATCCCGGTGGAACATAAAGTAAATCACCCGGTGCAAGTACTTCATCAAAATTAACCTGCATTTCAGGCAATAATTTGAGCGGTTGTCCTGCTACAAACTCAGTTTCTGCATCACACATTTGCCCAAGCTGCCAACGACGGTGACCATAACCTTGTAGTAAAAATACGTCATAAAAATCAAAATGCTGACCTACAGAACCACCTTTAGGGGCATAAGACACCATAATGTCATCACGTCGCCATTGCGGTATAAAAGGGAATTTTTTCCAAAGTTCTGCCAAGTCAAAAGAATAATGATCGACTGCCTGCACCAACAGTGTCCAAAGTTTTGGCATTTTTTGAAAATCACCTTTAATCAGCGGCGATGATTTTACACTCCACTGATTTGGGTCTTTATCTTTTTGTTTAATTAAACGGGCAGTGACATCTTCTTCCAGTGCCAGTTCCATCACATCACTAGGTTCAAGCAGGTTTGCAATTTCTGGGAGTGCGTTGCGTACCAATAATGGTTTTTTTTGCCAATATTCACTTAGGAATTGTTCTGCGGTAATTCCGCCTAAAACATCTAAAGGTTGCGACATAAAATAGCCTAAGCAAGTCTGAGAATAGAGAATCTTGATATTGTCTATTTTGTCGCTTGAAAGGGCAAGATGATTTCTAGCTGATATGCAGATTCAAATGAGTTAACATTAGGGGACTTGAATATTCAGCATTCTTAAAATACGACACAGCTGAATCATGGGTAGTCCCATCAAAGTAGTTTGGTCGTTGCCATGCATTGCTTCAAACAGACTAATGCCCAAACCTTCGCACATAAAACTACCTGCACAATGTAGCGGTTGTTCCTTTGCAACATAACGTGCAATTTCATTGTCGGTTAAGCTGCGGAATTTAACGGTGTAGTGCTCTACAACCGTTTGTGCAAAGCCTATAGATTGCTGTTGCACACTCAGCGCAGTGCTGAAATAAACCGTTTGACCTGAATTGGCTTGTAATTGCTGAATAGCATTTTCTGTCGTAAGTGGTTTACCGATAAAAATATCTGGATGCTGTTCACACCATGCCACTTGATCTGAACCTATTACTATTGCCTCAGGATGTTGCAGCGCAATACAGCGCGCTTTTTCAAAAGCCAAACGTTGTGCTAAATCATCGGCATGAGTTTCACCGCATGCTGATTCATCAATATCTGGGGAGATAGATGTATACGCTAAATGCAAGCGATCCAGCAATTGTTGCCGAGTTTGACTGCTAGACGCTAAAATAATTTGAGGATGTTGCATCAGATCATCACACCGCATAGTCCATCAAGATATCTAAGGGTACGTAAGACAATACAGATTGATGACAGGCTTGAATTTTAATCGGTGGCGCTTGACCTGCCTGATAGGCTTCAACCCAACGAGTGACGCAAATACACCAGAAATCACCTGGTTGTAAACCGTTAAACCCAACTTCTGGCACTGGCGTAATTAAATCATTGCCAATTTTTTGCGAAAAGTTTAGAAATTCCGAAGTCATTTGTGCGCAAACGGTGTGCTGACCTAAATCGGTTGGGGCAGTATGGCAAAAACCGTTACGGAAATACCCTGTAATAGGGTCAAAACAACAACTGGCGAGAGGTTCGCCCAAAACATTTAAACGATTGATATTTGGATCGGGATGAATAGACATAAGTGCGATAAAGATGGTGACTTTTCTCTATCATAATCAAAACTTTTGCTTTAAACAGCAATTCTACAAAAGTTGCTAACCTTTTTCTGCATAATCATTTAAAATCGTGGCGTTTTGATATCAATAAAGTGAGCTATACATGAACTTTCAGCGTATGACTGACCTCGATTTAGCAGGTAAGCGTGTCCTTATTCGTGAAGATTTAAACGTCCCTGTTAAAAATGGTGTGATCACCAGCGATGCACGTTTACGTGCGGCATTGCCAACGATTCAAGCTGCTGTTGCTAAAGGTGCGGCAGTGATGGTGTATTCTCACTTAGGTCGTCCTGTTGAAGGTGAGCCAAAAGCTGAACAATCTTTAGCACCTGTGGCTGCATATTTAACCCAAGCGCTAGGTCAAGATGTCCAATTGATCACTGACTATTTAGAGCGTGTGGAAGTTGCACCGGGTCAAGTGGTTTTATTGGAAAACTGCCGTTTTAACCACGGTGAAAAGAAAAATAACCCTGAGCTTGCAGCAAAATATGCCGCATTATGCGACGTATTTGTGATGGATGCGTTTGGTACCGCGCACCGCGCAGAAGCATCTACCGAAGGTGTTGCGCGTTTAGCACCAGTTGCAGCAGCAGGGCCATTGCTTGCAGCAGAGTTGGATGCACTAGGTCGTGCTTTAAAGACACCTGAAAAACCAATGGTAGCAATTGTTGCAGGTTCTAAAGTATCAACTAAATTGGATGTATTGACTTCATTGTCTGATATTTGCGATCAACTCATTGTAGGCGGTGGTATTGCCAATACTTTCCTTGCTGCAGCAGGCTATAACGTGGGCAAATCATTATGTGAAAATGATTTGATTGACACTGCCAAAGCAATTGCTGCAAAAGTGTCTGTACCACTACCAACCGATGTTGTGGTTGCAGATGCCGCTGAAATTAACTTTGAAGATTTCTTGGGTTCATTGGCAGCAGCGAAAGCAACTGTGAAAAAAGTTGAAGATGTTGCAGACAACGATATGATTTTAGACGTAGGCCCAGAAACTGCAAAAGCATTTGCTGAAATTTTAAAAACTTCAAAAACAATTCTTTGGAATGGCCCAGTGGGTGTATTTGAAGTTGATCAATTTGGTGAAGGTACGAAAGCACTTTCATTGGCAATTGCAGAATCTGCAGGTTTCTCTATTGCGGGTGGTGGTGACACGCTCGCTGCAATTGACAAGTATGAAGTTGCAGACAAAATTGGTTATATCTCTACAGGTGGTGGGGCATTCCTTGAATTTGTAGAAGGTAAAACCTTACCTGCAGTTGCGGTATTATTAGAACGCGCTTAAATCTTGATAATTTATCAATAATATAAAAAAGTTGAATTCGGTCAACTTTTTTATATCTATGTCATGCTGTAGTCATCAAAATGTCATAAATATGCAATAAAGTGTAGTGAATGAATGACCTAACTGTAGGAAATGACGATGATTCAAAAACTAACACTTGCTGCTTTAATCGCTGCATCTTTAGCCTTGACTGCTTGTGCAAAAAAAGAAAGCGCACCTGCGACTGAAACTGATGCATCTTCTGCAGTTGTAGATAACGCTCAAATTACACCAGAACAACAAGCTGCAATCGACGCAATTGACCAACCAATCATGGATGAAGGTAACACCGATATTCCTGAAGACGTTGCAAATGCACCTGCTGATGTTGCGACTGCAGACACAGAAGTTGCTGCTTCTGAAGCGCAATAAGTGCTGAAAAACGACAGATTGTAGTAATTTGTTTAAAAGTCCCTGCTTTTGCAGGGACTTTTTTTTGAAAAAGGCGATTTGTTGCTGAATTGAAACAAATCACAGGGTAGAATAGCCAACATTATTTGGGAGGAAATTATGGCTCTTATTTCATTGCGCCAGCTCTTGGATCATGCCGGTGAACATGCTTACGGCGTTCCAGCGTTTAACGTCAACAACTTAGAACAAATGCGCGCAATTATGTTAGCCGCAGATGCAACCAATTCACCTGTCATTGTGCAAGCTTCGGCAGGTGCGCGTAAATACGCAGGTGCGCCATTCTTGCGTCACCTGATTTTGGCTGCAATTGAAGAGTGGCCACATATTCCAGTGGTTATGCACCAAGACCACGGTACAAGCCCTGACGTATGTCAGCGTTCTATCCAACTAGGCTTTTCATCAGTCATGATGGACGGTTCGCTTGGTGAAGACGGTAAAACACCAACGTCGTATGAATACAACGTCGAAGTGACGCGTCGTACTGTGCAAATGGCGCATGCGTGTGGTGTATCGGTTGAAGGTGAGATTGGCTGTTTAGGTAGTCTTGAAACAGGTATGGCAGGTGAAGAAGATGGTGTAGGCGCAGAAGGTGTGCTTGACCACTCTCAATTGTTAACTTCAGTCGAAGAAGCACGAAGCTTCGTTGCAGATACCAATGTGGATGCTTTAGCGATTGCTGTGGGTACTTCGCATGGTGCATACAAGTTTACTCGTCCACCTACAGGCGATATTCTGGCAATTGACCGTATTAAAG
>ERZ650312.1243-NODE-1243-length-14501-cov-8.025267_pt1 | contig 14501 bp, 16 predicted proteins | sample MGYA00376248_ERZ650312 | MGnify/ENA primary metagenome ERZ650312 (study PRJEB26733, sample SAMN07839316) | wastewater metagenome | biome: urban; feature: wastewater treatment plant; material: waste water | place: USA: North Carolina | collected 2016-07-28 ... | reverse complement strand
ACGCTCTTCCGATCTCACTCTCTCCATCAAAAAAACATACGATGGATGGGTAATTGATGAGATGAAGGGTGTTAGAAATTTTCCAATTGACTCACGCATCCAGGAACAATGCTTTCAGTCACTATTGGAAACAGTATATTTATTTTCCACCAAAAACATCCAAGAGCAATATTGAACTAAAACTCAAATATAAACGCACACCCAAAATTCCGAAAGACGAGTCAAGTAAAATATTTGACAAAATTGCAAAATTACTCAACACCACAATTTATCAAATTATCAAGATAAAATTGCGCTGCAGATTATTATTTAATGGCACTCAATTTTCATCTCTTGTGAGACTTCAACTTTTGTTGAGCAATCGGCGCACATCAGGCTTCAAGTGTTCGCGCAGCCTATAGATGCCCTTTATATCTTTAAGCCCCACTTTTTGTACTACGATATTAATCGGCACTCCACTATTAAGCCAATGCACAATGACCGTATTTCTAATGACCTGCGGACCCATGCGTACAGGGTATGAAATTCCCAAATCATCAGCAACCTCCTTAATTTCACGCTGCACTAAAACATAGAGAGTTTTCGTACTCAGCGGCGCATTTTCGCGAGATAAAAATAGCGCTGTTAGATTTCTCCAAGAACATGAAGATCTCCTCAGTTCAATCCATTTTTTCAGTATGCAGGCCACATTTTCTGGAAGGATAACTTTCCTATCTTGGCGCACCCCTGGACCTTTAATATATAAAGCCACGGGTAGACCATTCGAGGCTGCCAATACATCTCTGAGCTGCAATGAGCGAATTTCGTTTGGCGCAAGTCCACAACTAAAAAGTAGATGTAAAACGGCGTTATCACGTATATCGACACTATCTCGAACTGTCTTGTCGCGCGTAATAACAGCCCGCCAAAGCAAATCTGGCAAAATGGCGCCCTTATGATCTTCTTGCGGTGGCTTTTCGTTCTCTTGAATATTTGCGGCAGGATTGTGATCTATCCATTGTTTTTCAACAGCAAAATCGTAGACTCGCTCTAGCAATCTCCAATAACGTCGACGAGTTACATCGCTGACTCTTCTACCGGGTTTACTACTATAAATGGGACCATTTAGAAATGCGAGAACGTCAGTAGGTTCTGCACGCTCCCAACGCACAGTCTCTTCATTCAAATTATCTGTGTTGTGCCGGTTGAGTAGAAAACGCAGCCACTTCATCCAGATTGTTAAATACGGACTCAATGACTGTTGTCCGAGTGGGTCGTAGTCATCAACCACTCTGTTGTCAAACCAAGCTTGAAAAAGATCGACACCGCTGATAGTTTCACAAGACGACATATTTCAAATACGGGAATGTAATTTACATAATTGTATGCTTAACAGCGCAAAAACACAAGTCCACAACAATGAATACTCCAATTAAGCGCCAGTTTTTACAAAATTCAGAAGAGATTTGAATCCAAAATCAAAATCTCTCATGTTAATTTATGCAGTTGACATAATATCGTTAGCTCAGCCGATGGCAAAAGCATCTAATAAGCCTAAGCACAAAACTATGTAAATTACATTGAAGGCTGATTCGAAGGATCTAGTCAAAAAAAGCCTCTGCCGCTGGGCTGCCAATTCAATGCAGTTTCAAGAGCGCTTATGTATTTCCGTCAGGCAGCTTAGTTTTTATTGCTTAACACAATTCAATAGCGGTGTTGTACAAGTCACAGGCTTAGCTTACAAAGTCCTAGGGGGACGCCCACCCACAACCTAAGCGACTCACCCGCACAATTCTCGAAGGAGGGCCTGCGAGCAGAAAAAGGATCCTGTTACTGAGAAGCTTGGCGAAAATCGCAGCTGTGTGTGGGTGCACAGACGAGGCACACCTCCACCATGAGTTCAGGCGTTCGACTAGCGGAATACTGCCACCTGCTTATCTCCGAGCGGAGCGCGTTCAACAGTAGCGGCGAATTTGGTCCCGGGTGCTCTGTGTAATGCCTGGAATGAAGACATTCATTTAAACAGAAGGACATTGTGCGAGTAGTGAGCGTGAGGCCTACAGATGTGTCACTCGCAATCGCTGCATCGAGGGATGCCGAGGTAAGTCTGGACAACTACGCCGCTGGATTTTTCGCTTCTTCAGATTGCCCTGCTGGACTTTGCGTTGATGTTGCCTCCGGCTGTGGTCGAGACATCATCCTAAAGGTCTGCGCACAAACCGACGTCAAGGTAGCGCAGTACGAGCACGATGGTGATGTTTTGATGTGGAGTGATCATAGTATGCCCCTCATTCATTCGTCTCGACCACTGCTGCATGTCAGCACGACAGCCCCGACCTTCAAAAGCCCAGTCTGCACAGGCCCATACTCTTTGATAATCACTTGGTAGCCCGCGACGGCTGGCTGAATTTGCCGCCGATCCGCACTGGCTTGTAAAAGCATGGAGGATGCGTAGTCGGGAAGGTCCCCTCCCTTATGGAGTGAGCTCACGGCCACCACTGCTTTTTTCTCGCTGACCCATGCCACCATCGGCTCACCATTCAACGAACTGCACATGAACCAGGAATGCGCTGCTGGTAAGTCATGAGGCCAAGCATTAAGCTGAGCATGTGCATTCAGTCGACAACCCAATCCCACCGCCGCGAGCGCGGCTATCTGAATCAAACGCATAAAAGCCTCCCTGTTCAAAACGGCGGGCTGAGCACTTCTAGGTGGTAGTGCGAGCACCGACAACCAGGGAATTGTTGTTGACGCTATTTGTAAATCCGCGACTCGGAAATTAGTGTCTTCTCGGTTTCGGTAGCGATAGGCGCCCTACTCCCTTAGCTGGCCCGGCCATCCATTGGCACTAACGTCTGTCGCCGACAGGCCATGTGTGCAACCCACTAGCCGAATGATGTGCGATCGAGCCATTCGGAGCTTCTTCAAAGCATCGACCTTCCTCAGTACAGCGCATGCTCGTTGGTCAGATTATCCGAATTCAGCCTGCGCAAGAACGAGGCACTGGAGCGTGGCTACCTGATGGGACGGTATGGCGGTTTGCCATACCTTAGCCCCCTGAGGCTGAAACAATGATCGCTCGCGTCAACTCCCCCAACTAGCGGCAACAGAAATAGCTTGTGTGGGATCAGGACGGCGGACGAGTTACGACCGCATCTATCGTTTCTGAAGACTGCAAGACCAGGCGTATTACTTTCGTGAAATCCGTTCTGCCTATCGCTCACACACTGCGCATGCGGAAGTTCGACCCAGCAAATTGGCAGCGCGCCAATACAGGTGGCACAGTAGTTGGCAATAATTTATTCATTTCAGGCGGTAACGGCTGTTGACGCTGCGCCAGTTCCCAATTCGTCGACACGCCCGCCACCGTGCACAGGCGCAAATAATCGCGCCGCACAAAAGATGTGCCCTTACGGGCCATCATGCGCAGCAGCCACTGGATGTGGTACCCCGCTGCGCACAACACCGCGTGCAGTCGGTCGCCGATCTCACCCTTGAGGTGACAGCTCCCCATGTGGTGATTGGCCTCGAAGTGACCGATGATCGGTTCGATCGCCTGACGCCGCCTCAGTTGCTTTCTCTCCTGCTCGCTGATCCGCTTGAACTAGCCACGGTGCACGATGTGCACATCAGGGTTCTGTGCATCCAAACCACCATAGCCCAGATCGACGAACGCCGTCGCTGGCTTGACCGCACTGTCCTGCATCAGGATGGTCGCCTGCTCCTGTTGCTCGTTCAGAGTGTGGACGTCGTAGGGGTTGCCGTGGAACGCCCGCGCACCCGCGATCAGATTGCCTTTACGCGTGCTGGCACTCCCCACCTTCAAGCTAAACTCGTAGGGTGTCCTGGCCTTGCCCTTGCGCAGAGCTGGCGGTCCTCGTAATAGGCTCAGCCCGAGAAGAACTGCCAGCGGGGTGTATCGGCCCAGCGAGCCACCACGCCCTCGTCGAATTCGTTGAAGGCGTGCTTAAGGTACAGCTGCGCGATCAGATGCACAGCGGCACGCGGGGGCGTCCGGTATTGCTGGCCACCGGAGATTGCTGCACTTGTTCACCGAAAAGATACAGGTCAAGCATGGCCACGCTTGCGCGGCCTTAGCGGCAGAAGACCTGGGCCATACGCGCTTCGATCTCCTGTCAAGACATGCGCGAGGCCAGCAACGCCAGCGGATGGCGCAGGTCGATCATGTGATCGATGCGCGAGCTGAAGAAATCGTAGGTGGCAGGGCAGGCAAAGATCGCGGCAGAACTCCTAGAAACCAACCACTACTGGAAATCGAACTAGGACATCTGCGCCCCACGATCACCCTAGAAGCCAGTGTTTATGCGGGTCCCGGTGATTTTTCAGGGGAGACTTATTGGGAGCCGCTCGATGACTCACTGGCTTGCAGCCAGAGGTTTAAAACTAAGGCAATTTTTTTCCCCCCTCCATCCGACGGTTCAATGGGCGAAACAGCCGAATAGTCCTCAGCATCCACCAGCAGGTCACGCAAATCAAGGACATCCCACCTCAACCGTATCAGCTCCCTAGTTATGACATCGTTGAACAGCGAAAGGGCCGTAGTCAAAGGGGGCATCAGCCCCGGCACCTGGTCGTAGATTGTGCAAACCACACAGGGCAACTGCCAACGTGCCACCATGGAGACGGCCGAACGGTAGCTGCTGGCAAACTGGCTCTGCAGTTCGTTCAAATGGGTAAATGCCTCTGACACGCTGCGGCAGGGTGCGTTAAACGCATGCAAACAACCCAACACATCATTACCGCCCACACTCAACGCCAGATGAGTGGTATCCGGAGGGAGCCTCCGCAACTGATCAGGGATGTCTTGCGACCCATCGCCGTCCATGGCGAGCAAAGTCACTCGGTCGCTAGGTGGCAAAGTCCTTCTCAAATGGTCGACCACCGCCCTGCCTCGGGCGACGTAAGCTTGATTGTCGAACACAGAATCGCCTAATAAAACTAAGTGCTTGCCTGCCATGCTGCCTCACCCTCCCGGCCACACCAATATGCAGTCCGTCACGCCGGTGGGCAATGAAGTGGCGGGTAACAACTTTAAGAGTAGGAATGCAGCCAAAGCGCACCCATAGAAGACGATCACAAGCAACGGTTCCGGAATTCGAACAGACCGGGTTATTCACGGGGTACCACCCGCTGAGGAAGATGATCTGGTTCCTCCGGATCAGCCTGAAGCTCCTTCGCAGCGAATACAGGGACAGCGATTAGAGGCATCACTTACAGGGGATTCACCCTGTCCGTCATAATTTAACGCACGGCCTCAAGCGGAAAATTCTATTTGCGATGGCGTCAAGGCGACTGATGCTGGTGCCTGAAATCAGGCAATCCTCCCAGAACCATTTGTCGAACACATGAATAACGGCTTCACGAATGGGCGCACCCGAGCCGATCATTGATGCGATTTCTTGGGCTTGAAATTCGTACTCGTCCTGCATGGTCGCGTCCCCTTTGCAACCTGTTCGCATGGGATCAAGGTCCCAGAGGACGGAAGAAATTTCCTGCGCATGCTTGGCTTCGACCAAGACTTTCTGGGCACTCGTCATTGCGTTTCTTTTTTGTAGGGCGGATGCGCCAGTGCAAAGCAATCCGAATCGCCTTGTTTTGAAAATTCAGCGTTTGCCTTGCGAAAGTAGGTGTTTGCTTCTTCCTCGCTGGGAAATTCGAAGTGGTCTTCAAGGCGCTCTCCCCAGCCTTTTTCGTGTTCGTAGACGTCAACACACCAGACTTCTTTTGCGGAGTTCTTTGAGGGCTTTGACTTCGTCTTGGACATCTTTTCTCCCATCAGGTTTTTCGAATTGAAGGTCAGGAAACGTAGCCGGGGGCGAGCGGCGCGCTGCCAGCGTCGCGCAATTCTGTCGGGTCCGCCAGTCGCAGCCTGACTTCGTGCCCTCGCATGCTGGCGTTTGGGCTGCAATCGACTTGCCATTGACGCATCACGTAACCGGCCACCGCGCCGCGTAGCGATACCTTTAACTGCCCATCTTGCATTCCAAAGTCTTTCGCAATCACTTCCGGGTGGGGGCGCGATGGATGGGGAATCAAGGTGAGAGTGAACATGCGATTCCATTGGGTGTCCGCACTGATCTGTTCTTGTGGCGACGGGGGGCTGCAATCCGCCAAAGTGTGTACATCTTCCATGCGCGTCAGCACTAGATCGCGAAAATGCCCCTTGGTCCGGTCGAAGGCCCGAATGTGCCAGCGTAGACCCGAATCCACCAGCGAGTGCGGCACGATGACCCGTGGACTGGGGCCTTTTTTCATGGACAGGTAAGTAAGCCCAAGTACCTGCCCCTTGTGAATGGCGCGTGTGACAGTGGCGAGGGTGTTCAAGTCTGGTTGGTTCAGACGTTTGGGCGCAGCATGAGAAATGGTTTCACCACTGGTGCCTGTGTCAGCCGCTGTAGTTCCCGTCGTCAGTGCGGCGAGTACCTTGTCCGGATCATGTTGGAACAATGGATGGAAGGTCGGCAGATACCGATACTGCTTTTGTTCGTAGCTGACGTTGTGAGGGGCAAGCTGCTTGTACAGCATCAAGTCGCGGGTACCTGCAGCGGTTGCAACTTCAAAACGTTCCTGCACATGCTTGCGGGCAACTTCTCCGTAAAACCAGACCCGAAACTCGATGAAGGCCAGACGCAGGCGCTGGGCTGCAGACAACATAGCGATGGTGTTTTCTTGCTCCATCACGACTGAGGTTTCTGCAGTCATTCAGCAGCCAGTAACAATGCGCGCACTTCCTCGTATTCCCGGCATCGCGCATAGTCCTTGTCTGTAGGATTTGGAATGCGTGACAAGTCCATGTTTTCTGCGTTGTCTGCCAGCTTCACTTTTCTGGCGACTGGGTCAGCGGCGGCCCGGGCGGCCGCTTCAAGTCGCGTTTCGCCGGGAAGCTTTGTTAACGCTGCGATGGCTCGCAGGACTTCAGATGGGAATCCCTCCTGCGCAAGGTTGTCAAGGGTGACGGAAGTGTCTTCTACGACATCATGCAAAACCGCTGCCATCTGTTCATGTGCGCCATCTACGCGCAGCATGACCCGAAGCGGATGAAAGATGTAGGGCTGTCCAGCCTTGTCACGTTGACCCGCGTGGGCGGTTGCAGCAATTTCAATGGCGCGCTCTATGGTCGGCATGGATATTCCAAGAGTGGGTATGCATGCCATTGTATGCTTGCAAGATCAAAATGATCTGATTTATTGGATCATTTTGATCTTTTCTTCTACATTGCTGGTCGAAAGCATGCTGGACGTAAGGCCGCAGTTCGGATTTTTAGGATTGGCGGTGTTGGAGACAAGCGGTTCAAGAGTTCTGATGGACGACCGGATAAACTGCGTCGCCCCAAAGGGCGTCCGGGTTGTCCATCATCAGCGCGATGATCACGGGAACGAGCTTGCCCAGAAGACGAGTGCAATCACGCAACTGGTCACGGTTGACCTTGCCATCCCACGTCGCACCACCGTGGATTAGTTGATTGCGCAACGTATAGAGACGATTGAACACGACCGAGAGGAGCGCAGGTGTATTGCCGCTAGCCAGTGCCAACTGGGCCGCCTTCTTAGCGCTGGCGAGCCGATCCATCCACTCCTCTTCACAGATCCGGCCACGTTGAAACTCCCAAAACAGGTGAAAAACATAAGGGTTGTCGAGTAACGTCCGTATGCTCCCGGAGAATTCTTTCCAGATCAGGTCGTCGATGCACTTACTTGTGTCGAGGTTACAAAGCTTTTGAAGAAAGCCCATAAAAGTGGCTCTGTCAGACGCGCGGTCACTGTCATCAAGTTCCTGCGCGTAGGCAGCGTTGAAGGCGATCCACAGAAAAATGAATTTGCCATCCATGTCCTCCGACTGCTCGGCGCGATGCAGCCAGCTCAAGGCCCTGTGGATGCGCAGCGTTAGGTTTGTCGGATGTCCGTTACGAACAAGTCGATGACGCTGCTTGAGCGCAGAGTGCTCCAACATATCTACAGTCATGGGTTTCAGTGCGGACAGGGGTCAGGCTTTCGGTTGATACGTCCAGCTCAGAAAAGGTAGAAGCCGGAAGCAGTGCAGCGTGCTCTCGGGGAAGACTGCCGACTAAAGGAAGGAAATCAACGCAACCTGCTTTCGGGTGGAAGCTCGATCATATCGAGCCCAGTAACACGGTTAGGAGTGAGCCAGTGAATCCAAAGCCCTTTCGCCCAAGCTAACGTACACACGATGCTAACCAAAAACATTCCCCATTGACCACTTCTCCACGTAGCCCAAAACCAAAAGGGCTGTTGCAGCAAGCCGACTATACAGGCCCACTTCTGAAAACGGTTGGTGCGCGACTGCGAGAGCCAAACTGCTGATGCGCCCAGCAACGCAATCGCAATCTGAGTTATCTGATCGACGTTCATGCTGGCGATGATACTTTTTTAAATGAACAGACTATGTAAAATTTATCATGTGCCACATTTCCAATTAGATATCTGGGCAGTTCAAAATAGCGCAAAGAGCCAGGGCAGCTAATTACAAACACGACTGCTAGGAGAAAAAACTCATCCTCTTAAGATAGGATCTATAGATCCACCACATTTACCTCGGGACCGAAAATCTGTTTTGCCATGGGTAGAAAACAGTTAGGATAAGACAATAACACGTCTCGCATACTTCTGGGTAACCCGGCCAAGACATTCAAGTCGCTGAGGCGCGTCGTTTATGAAAATCCAAGAGCAAATCATCAGCCATTAGCGGCATAGACAAACCCTGTTTAAATTTTTTCCATAGGCGCTAGCCACAGCGCTAGATATGTTTGGTCCCGCATTCCCTCACTCATTCCTATCACGTCTAACTATTTTACTTGCGCTTCGAATTTCGAAAAACGTGCATATCTCCCAATGAATTTACGTGCAGGCGACCGCAAGAGTTAACCGTCAATCCTAGTTAAATAGGAGAATCCTTTGCCAGCAAGACTTAGTTGATTTTTATATTCCCACTCCCATAAAAACCACAATAGATTGCGGACTGAATGCGATTTGGCAGCAAATGTGGAGCAATCCTCTTAGCAAGCTTGGTGGCGTGTCAGTTCCACCATATATGTTGAAAGTCAGCAACGGAGCCGGAACTGTTCATCCCTCACCTTCTTACGTTCTGAACGCACCCAATCTAGATCGTAGTACCGACTCCCAGCCCGCCCCATGGAGTCCAGCATGGCAACACGCTCATTGAGCAGCACGCACTGCTCTTTCACAGCAGGTTGCTGAGGCATTTGTGCTTGTGCAGTTGCGTTGTACACGGGAACGGGCCTACGCATGAGCTCCTCTGCTTCGTTTCGTTGCTTGTTGGCTTCTGCAACCTGGTTCTCCCAGCTGACATGCTTGGAGACGGTGGCACTGCGCTCCAGTGTCCAGCCGCGCGTGGCGCACCGCTGGGGAATCCAGTAGAAGGAGCCCCCCTGTGCGCGGCACAGATAGATGACGGTGGTTTTGGGACCGCTGAGATCGCTGACTGGCGGAGTGACATCGACTTCGCGTCCGCCCTTGCAGGGCTCTTGGGTGTAGGTGTTGCCGCAGCGATAGACCTGTGCGTGCACCCCCATGGATGCGATACACAGCGCGGCAAATATGGCCCATCGTTTCATCTCCTTCCTTGTTCCTTTCGCGGGCAAAAGATCATCAGCACTCTCAGGCTTTTTGTACGTCGATGTGATACAGGCCCCACGGGCATAGGGCAAAGCGCTCCTTGAGGGTTTTTCGCTGGAAGGTGGGAAGAACGTCGGCGTCGTATACAGCCCACTGCGGGCCCAAACCCCCAAGTGCCATGGTCTGGTTATCAATGTGGGTGGCGACGATCATGCGGCAGGTCTGGGCGTCAGCCAAGCTGATGTTGACGGTGTAGCCATCCACCGCTCTCAGCACTAGGCGCGCTGCGCTGTTATCGAGCACACCTGCAGCAAGCAGCCAGCACGGTGGAGAGCAGCGGGCCTTGCAGGGTGTGGCGCTTGGCGTCGTACTCCAGTGTAGGTTGGATGGTGACCTGGGGCATGCCCCGTAGCGCGGTGGCGTCCAGCGCGTACGCCTCACTGAACTGAATCCCGTGCTTGCCCATCATCTGGTCGATAGTGGTGTCCAGCGTGCCCCGGTTGTGCTGGGTGATGGCGCCGCAGCGTCGGCCCGTGAGGAGCGGTTTTGGTGGGTCACTTTTTGGTCTGCTTGGCCGATGCCAGCTGCACCAAAGGCTTGCTAAGCCTAGCCAGCCGCTTCAAAGTCACGCTTGTTCATTGGCTTCATCCTGCTCCCCTTCCGGGTCCATTGAGAGTTGGATGTTAAGCGGTCAGCGTGCGGTACGGGGTTAGCGTTGCCTTGAGCCAGTGGAATGGACACACCTGTCCACCATCTTTTCCAGCTCCGGCAATACGGCAGCGTCGCAGGGGAATTCTCGCAACCACAAGCGTCTGGCGATTCACCTCGGAATAGCTGTCAGCAGTGAGCGAAACTATCGATCGTACAACCCGTTAATAGGAGGCTCACACCACAATGGTAGGTGTTGAACCAACCTGTACGATTCGCCAAATAGCGAATCTAGTTGGGCGAAGAAAAAACCTTCTCTCCCTTCTACGCGCAGGCGTCTGAATCTGCGACCATATTGATTTGCATTTTCGTGTTTCCTGCGATTTGATTTCTAAATGGTCCGAATTATTTAGTTTTTTGCTGAATTGCTGGTCGTCTCAATCAGCTTCTGAGCATATTGAAGTAAGTCTTCAGGCTTAGGATCCCCCCATGTGCGTTTTGCAAGCCATTTGAAGAACTCGGTTCGTACAGCTTTTCCAGGTTTACTTTTTTTAACTTTTAGCGTGGGTGATATGTCTGTCGCATTGTACTCGGATACAAGTTCAGTTTGATCTGCGGAGTTAAGTTCTCTGAAATAGTCTTCTGCTTCTCGGATCATTTCCACTCGGTACATCTCAATAAGATCTGGCTTCTTCTCTTGGTTAGCAGTCGTAGCTCTCTGTTTAGGTTCAATACTATCTACGATTGCCCAACCATTTGAAAGAGCCTTTCTGAGGTACGCAGCAGGATTCTCTATTTTCGAAGATTTCTTATCTGTAAGCCGCTTTTTTGTGTATGAAATGGCAGACACAATTTGCTGGTGAGAATACTTCTTCACCAGTTGTCTAGCTTCAGATTGTAAAATTCCTATTTTGACCATCTCGCCGATATCTAAGACGTTTTCATCGTGGTCGATTTGCTCTGGTACATGTTCACGTTCTTTTCTCACATTGAATGCTAACGTCTGAACCCGTCTTCCTAATTTTTTCTCGATTAATTCGATTTCGATATCAGATAGAGCATTTACTTCTGCAATCGCAACTTTGAGTACCTTGTCCTTGAAGACTTTGTACTCCTGATATGACTTCGCATCAGCCGATTCACCCATCAGCATGTCTCTGAGGAGTTGCCATTCAACCTCTGTCGTGCGGTGAATCTTTTCGAACCGGAGACAATGTTCATAGAGTGCCAAGCTTGACGCTCTTCTAAATCGCTTCAAAACATTGAGATCGATCATTGCGTACATCTCAGGTGTCAGTACTTGTTCCCTCAAGGGGCGACTGATTTGATACCTGATGGTGTCCGGGCGAATCTCAACCTCAGGGAACAACACCGATGCTTTCCACAGTTTTCTTTTCCCTTCAGGCGCGATGACATCCCATTCAAAGATGATTCCCATGAGTGCGCGAGCAGAATCAATTAGGTAGGCACGGTTGTTCGAGTCAAAGCCTATATCCGTGGCCATAGTGGCTGTATGGATGGTCCACCATCCATCGTCTGATGGTGTATCTGATGCATTCTTCAGCCACGCATTGGCCAGTTTTCTGTGTAGGAGCGACAGCGAGGTCTTTGGTTTGCTATGGATGACCTGGACTGGCTTGCGAAAAGCGTTAGGAACCTCTGGCGCCTGGAACAGTGCAATCTGTGATTGTTCGTCGGTCGTCTTTTTACGTGGCATAGCCTCATTCTATGGTCTAAATCGAGTCCTTTCCAATAGACCTTTTGTGACTCGCGCAGTGTATTTTTAGTAGTTTTCCTTTTAGTAGAACGCTTTCCTTCTTTAATACATTTAGGAGCGCCGAACCCAAGCTGCACAAGGCTTTGCCGAGAGTATGGGCTACATCTATGGGTCATCAGGACACTATTTATGGGATCAAAGGTCTGTGGTTTTGGGACCATGGTCACTGCATTTGGGATGCTAGGTCTCTGGGTTTGGGTTGTTAGGTCTCAATGTATGGGATATGGTTTCAGGTCCCCATTTATGGGATTCTTCTCGCGCTGCTTTTCGTGAGGCTTGCATACTGGGTCACTTGTTATGGGATCTGTGCCAAGGACACCTCAGCTGAATTTGGCTAAATTTATGGGATCGCTTGAGAAGCCCATCGAGTTACCAAATTAGGTCCCTAAACATGGGACGAAACGAAATTACTTCAGAAGGTAACGTCTCCAGTTATGGGATCGCCGCTGTGTCAGATCCTCTCCCTCGAGCACTTACCTCCTTGGGGTGGGTCACCATCTATGGGATGCAATGTTGTGCGTTGATCGTAAAGGTCACTATCTATAGGAAACCTACGCAAACACTACGGTAGCCAATCTTTTACAGGTAAGGTCCCTGTTCATGGGATATCAAAGCTTCGTACCCATACCCTTATTGGTCACTGTTCATGGGATGAGATCACGTGTCACTTCCGCGAAATTTGGAAGGTTGTGCCTTTAGGGCCCTGGCTATGGGATGTGATTTTGGTCATAAGACTATGTTTATGGGATGAAAGCGGCCCTCAAATCGTCTTTCTCCTGTGGATAACTACTGTTTAGGTGGCTCTCCCAAGGGTGGATCCCATTTTTGGGGCCCTTTTGAGACCCTTACACAGTTTTTTTCACCAAAAGACTCTTGCGAATTACTGATCCCATAAGTGTAGACCTGATGAATGTGTGTGCGCTCACTTTTAATCTTTGCGCCTATTCCCGTCATCAGCCTTTACAGATTTCTGTCAAGGTCTATGTTTATGGGGTCTGACTAGGAAAGCACTCCGATTCTCCTCCCCTGCCCTCAGGCGCTGTTCCCCCTGAGGAGAAAGCTGCGCTGGTGAAGCGCTCCTACGCGCCGGGCATGAGTGTGTCTCTGGTTGCACGCTAGGAAGGCATAGCGGCCAGATAGCCGTTCCCTTGTGGCGAGTTCGACCGCCAAGGTGTCGTCCTGGCTGTCAGTGCGGGCGAGGTCATGCTGCCTGTACCGGAGATGGCAGCAGCTCGTGCCGACCTCGCCAAGCTCTAGCGGGTGCTGGGCAAGAAGACTCCGGAGGACTGACCCTCAAGGAAGTTGTGGTGTACGCCGCTAAAAATTGGATTGATCTCGCCCTTGTTGCCTGTGGAAGGCCAATCAAGTTGCTCTGCCGGGCACAGGGCGTGGCGCGATCAGATGTGCATGAACTTCATGATCGTAGTCAGGACTGGTGTGATGGTCGCACGGGACGTATGCCGTCGGGTGATGCACAGCTGCTCGCCCAGATCTGTGAATAAATCACCGGTATGAGCAGCTACGGCTATAGACGCGCCTGCGCCATTGTCAATCCCCAGCGCGCGTACAGCGTGCAGACATAGGCCGGATTGCTGCTGCCCAAGGCGCCGCGGCGGCGCCAGTCAAGCAGAGCAACAGCATGGCGTAGAGCTCGTCAACACGTTCAAGCGCGACTATGTGTCGCACATGGAACCGAACGATTCGGCCATGGTGCTGGCGCAGTTACTGGCTGCCTCCGAGCGCTTTAATGATGTGCATCCGTATCGTCGCTGTAAATGGTGATTACTTACTGAGTTTAGGCATAAGGCCCCTCAGACACGCATCTCCCCCGTCGAGGCCCCGGCCTACGTTGCGAATAGGGTCCGTAAATGGGGGGCTAGATGAGAGGGAAAACCTTTCGTGAATGCTTCACGTTTTTTACTCGGATGAAGAGGAGCGCGCAGTTTTGGCTTGCTGTTCCTTAAAGAAGTCCTCCAGCTTGGCGACCAGTGCCTTTTGCAGTTCGGGGAGCTGCTCCGGTGGAAGATTTTTCATTGAGAGTTCTATCTGCCCTCTTTTCGCGAATACTTTCACGACCCCTTCGTAATTTCCTATCGACAAAGTCTGCTGCGTACTCCGTTCCCGGTGCTTTGTGCCTTCCAGCTTGGAACGTACCAGTGTGATGACTTGTTGTTTAGAAAGGTCCTTTTGACGAATGTCGTCAATGATGGATAAGGCCGTATCCTCAGCCTGGCTCTTGTCCAGGATCTTTTCGAAAATTTCACTCACCGCATACAGGATAGTGAAAGCTGTTGTTGAAGGGTTTTCCGACATGCGTTGAAGGACCCTCTCAGGCATACGACTGACTCGCATGTACATACTGACTTGGGACTCTGACATGGGTCGACCACTAGGGTCGGGAATCTTCTCTGCGATTACACGATTGTTTGGTACTGCCCCAGATTCGATAAGCTTGCGCAGGCTTATTGCATGGTCTATGGGTG
>ERZ650312.1242-NODE-1242-length-14504-cov-3.554156_pt1 | contig 14504 bp, 10 predicted proteins | sample MGYA00376248_ERZ650312 | MGnify/ENA primary metagenome ERZ650312 (study PRJEB26733, sample SAMN07839316) | wastewater metagenome | biome: urban; feature: wastewater treatment plant; material: waste water | place: USA: North Carolina | collected 2016-07-28 ... | reverse complement strand
GACGCGAACTTTCTCCACGCCGTGGAGGAGGAGAGCGGCCAGAATCTTTCCACGTGCTACCAGTGCGGCAACTGTACGGCCGGCTGCCCGTATACCTTCGTCTACGACATCCCGGTCAGCCAGATCATGCGTCTGGTCCAGGCCGGCCAAAAGAAACGCGTCCTGTCCAGCCGGTCCATCTGGCTGTGCGCCACCTGCGAGTCCTGCACCACCCGGTGCCCGAACAACATCGACGTGGCCCGGATCATGGACGTGCTCCGGCACATGGCCCGGCGGGAAGGCTACGCCTCCGAGCCGGCCGTGAAGACGTTCTGGGACTCCTTCCTGGATTCCGTGCGTCAGCACGGACGGGTCTTTGAAATGGGCCTGGTCATGAATTTCGTGGCCAAGACCGGCCGCTTCTGGACCGACGTGGACCTGGGGCCGACCATGTACGCCAAGGGCAAGCTGGCCCTGAAGCCCCATGACATCCAGGGCCGCGACGAGGTGGAAAAAATCTTCAAGCGCTTCCAGGAATCCAAGGCGAGCCGGGCCGAGGAAAGCAGGGGAGGAGACCCGCGGTGAGCCAGTTGTCCTACGCCTACTATCCCGGCTGCTCGGGCCTGGGCACCAGCCTGGAATACGACTCTTCCACCCGGGCCGTGTGCGAGGCCCTGGACGTGCTCCTGGCCGAATGCAACGTCACCCGCGCCGCCGAGCGCCTCCACCTCAGCCAGCCGGCCCTGTCGGCCCAGCTCGCCAAGCTGCGCCAGATCTTCGGCGACCCGCTGCTGCTGCCCGCCGAGACCGGCCGCGGCATGACCCCGACGGCCCGCGCCCTGGCCCTCGCCGCCCCCCTCAGCTCGGCCCTCAAGGACCTCGAGGCGGTAGTCTGCCACCAGCCGAGCTTCGACCCCTTCACCGATGTGCGCACCTTCCAGGTGGCGGCCAACGACAACGCGATGACGGTGATCGGCCTGCCGCTCATCGAGAAGCTCGCCGCCCACGCCGGCCCCGGCGTGCGCATCGCCTTCCGCACCCCCGAGGTGGCGCTGATCGCCGGCCAGATGGAGCGCGGCGAGGTGGACCTGCTGATCGCCACCGAGCGCCTCGTGCCCGACACCATGAAGACCCGCCGGCTGATCGAGGGGCGCTTCGTGATGGCCCAGCGCAAGGGCCACCCCCGCGGCAACGGCCCCCTCGACCTCGACGCATACTGCGCGCTGCAGCACGTGCTCGTCGCCGAGATCGGCGGCCGCCTGAGCGGCTATGTGGACGAGGCCCTCGAGAAGATCGGCCGCCGGCGCAACGTGGTGCTTTCAGTCGAAAAATTCATGCTTGTACCCGAGATCCTGCGCAACTCCGACTACGTGTGCACCCTGCCCGCGACGCTGATGGCGCGCTTCGCCGGCGCCCTCGACATGTTCGAGCTGCCCTATGACGACAAGGGCTTCCGCCTCGGCCTCGCCTGGCATCCGCGTAACCATGCCGATCCGGCCGTCAGCTGGCTGCGCGAACTGGTGATCCGGCTGGTGCCGGGCTGAGCATGGCGTGTGGCATATGTATCAAGGGGTCAAGAAACCACCTTGCCGGGCCGATAACAATTGCGTAAAAAACCTTGCTCCTGGCATGGCCAGCGCGCTCCGCAAAATCGACACGCAAATAGGACACGACGTGCAGTTCCAGGCCCCTTCCAACCCCACGACCTCTTCCGCCCAACGCCCCGCCCCCCGCGCCCCGCTGCGCCATCGCCTCGCCGCCCTCGCCCTGCTCCTCGGCGCCGCCGGGCCCGGGATCGGCGGCGAAGACTTCATCTATGTGGTGCGCCCGGGCGACAGCCCCTGGAACATCACCACGCGCTACCTCAAGAGCCTCGAACACTGGCCGCGGCTCCAGCGCTACAACCGCATCCTGGCGCCCGAGGCGATCCCCACCGGCACCCAGCTGCGCATCCCCCTCGACTGGCTGCGCAGCCAGGCCCGCCCGATGCGCATCGAAGATCTCCAGGGCCGGGTCGAGGTGGTCCACCGGGGCGTGCCCCGAGCGCTCGAGCGGGGGATGGCCGTCGCCGAGGGCAGCCTCCTGCGCACCGGCGCCGACGGCAGCCTCACGCTGCGCCTGCCCGACGGCAGCCGCAGCCTGCTCGGCCCGGATTCCGAACTGCGCCTCGATTCCGCCCGGCAACCCGCGATCGCCCCCGGTGGACAGATCAGGATGGAGCTGCGCAGCGGCCACGTCGAGAACAAGGTCCCCGACAAGCGCAAGAGCGGCGGGCGCTTCATCATCGACACCCCGTCCGGCGTCACCGCGGTGCGCGGCACCCACTTCCGGGTCAGCGAAGCCGGCCAGGTGCTGCGCACCGAAACCCTCGAAGGTGAGGTCGAGCTCCGCAACCGGGCCGGCCGCAGCGTCATGAAGGCCGGCACCGGCGTCAGCGCCCCCGCCGGCCAGCCCCCCGGCGCCGCCAGGCCGCTGCTCCCCGCCCCCAGCCTGGACGGGCTGCCCGAGCGCATCGACCGCCTGCCGGTCAGCCTCGACCTGCCCGCCGTCGCCGGCGCGGTGCGCTACCGCACCCAGTTCGCGCCGGAGGCCGGCTTCTCGGTGATCGAGTCCGACCTGTCCGCCGCCCAGCCCCAGGCGCGCGCCCCGGCCGAGCTTCCCGACGGGGTCCACCGCATCCGCGTGCGGGCCGTCGCCGCGGACGGCCTCGAAGGCTTCGACGCCGAGCGCAGCATCCTTGTCGACGCCCGCCCCGAGCCCCCCTTCCCCAGCCAGCCGACCCCCGGCAGCAGCGTCGCCGAGGAGCGGCCGGCCTTCCGCTGGGCGCGCATCGCCGAGGCCAGCCGCTACCACTTCCAGCTCGCCAGCGATGCCGGCTTCAGGCAGCTCATCGTCGAGCGCGACGACCTCACCGACAACGGCGTCGAGCTGGCGGACGGCCTCGCGCCGGGAAGCTACTTCTGGCGCGTCGCCGTGACCACCGCCGCCGAAGGTCGCGGGCCGTTCTCCGACCCCCAGGGCTTCCGCCGCCCGCCCCCGGGCCCCCAGGCGGAGCCGCCCCGGCTGGGCGTCGGCACCCTCGAGCTGCGCTGGCGGGCCAGCGGCGCCGACCACCGCTATCAGGTTCAGCTGAGCACCGACCCATCCTTCGCCAGCCCCGAGCACGACCTCCAGACCGACACCCCCGCCCTGTCGATGACGCCCCCGTCCCCCGGCGTCCACCACGTGCGCATCCGCAGCCTCGAACCCGGCAATCCGCCGGGCCCGTGGGGCAAGCCGCAGCAGGTCGACATCCCGCGGGATTACTGGAAAGCGCTGCTGCTGGTGGTGCCCGCCCTCTTCCTGGTGCTGTGAACCCCACGTCGCGGATCCGCCGCTGGCTCCTGGCGCGCTGGGGCTGGCTGCTCGTCGCCCTCGCCGCCGCCCTGGCGGTGCTGGCCGAGCTGAGCGCCGTGGCGCGGGTCGACCTCCTGCTGTACGACGGCCTCGAAGCGCTGACCGCTCCCGCCCGGGCTCCGGCGGCGCAGGCGGTCATCGTCGCCATCGACGAACGCAGCATCGCCGCGCTCGGGCGCTGGCCCTGGGATCGCGACCTCCACGGCCAGCTGCTCGACCGGCTCACCGACGCGGGCGCCGCCGCGGTGGGCATGTCCATCCTGTTCACCGAGCCCGGCAGCGGCGACCACCGGCTGGCGGCGGCCCTCGCCCGCTCCGGCCGCGTGAGCCTGCCGGTAGCCCCCGCCGAGGCCGACGACGGCGACGGCGTGCGGGCCCTCCTGCCGCTGCCGGGCCTGGCCGCCGGCGCCGCCGCCCTCGGTCATGTGGACGTGGAGCTCGACGCCGACGCCCTGGCCCGCCGGACCTTCCGCCAGGCCGGTGTCGGCGGCGCCGGCTGGCCGGCCCTGTCCCTGGCCGTCGCGGAAACCGTGCAGGCGGAACGCCCGCCCACGCCCGGCGCCGACGCGCCCGCCCACGCTTCGGCCCACCAGTGGGTGCGCGCCGGCGAGATGCTGCTGCCCTACCCCCGGCCCGGCGACACCCCGCCGGTCTACTCGTACATCGACATCCTCCGCGACCCGGCCCTCGCCGCCGGGCTGGCCGGCAAGGCCGTCTTCGTGGGTGCCGTGGCGGCGGGCCTGGATGCCGGGCTGGCCACCCCGGGCACCGCCAACGGACGCCCGATGCCCGCCGTCGAATTCCACGCCCGTGCCTACGAAGCGCTGATGAGCGGACGGGTCCACCACACCGCCAGCACCACCCTGACCCTGTCGGCAACCCTGCTCCTGCTGCTCCCGGCGATGGTCTTCCGTCCGACGCGGCGGGCGCTACGGATTCCCCTCGCCACCGGCGGGCTGCTGCTGCCCTTCGCCGCCAGCGGCGTGCTGCTCCGGGAGGCACAGGTGTGGGTGCCCCCCGCCGCGGCGACGGGGGGCCTCATCGCGGGGCACCTGCTGACGCTGGTGCTGCGCCTCGTGGACACCCGGCGGCACCTGCAGCGGGCCCACCGCCAGGCCGACGCCACCCTGCGCTCCATCGCCGACGGGGTGATCTCCGTCGATGGCAAGGGCGCCATCGTGTTCATGAACCCGGTGGCCGGGCGGCTGCTCGGCGCCAGCCTGGCCGAACTCGGCGGACAGCCGGTCGGGCCCCTGCTGGGCCGCTTCACCGCCGAAGCCTCCCGGCTCGGCCAGCTCCTCCGGCGCTGCCTCACCGACGGCAGGCAGGTCACGCTGCCCGCGCCCCTGGCCTGGACCAGCGCCGACGGCGCCCGCCACATGCTCACCCTGACCCTCACCCCCATCGCCAGCGACGAAGGCGGCGCGGTGCTGGCCTTCCACGACGTCACCGAGAGCGTCGCCTCCACCCAGCGGCTGCGCCACGAAGCCACCCACGACCCCCTCACCGGGCTGCCCAACCGCAGCCTGCTGCTCGACCGGCTGCAGCGGGCGATCGCCCGCAGTACCCGCTCGGGCAGCATGGTGGCGGTGCTGTTCATCGACCTCGACCGCTTCAAGCGCATCAACGACAGTCTCGGCCACCACTGCGGCGACCTCGTACTGCAGAACGTGGCCCGCCGCCTCACCGCCGCGGTGCGCACCGAAGACACCGTGGCGCGCTGGGGCGGCGACGAGTTCATCGTCCTGCTCGACGGCCTCGCCGACCGCCACTCGGTCGCCACCATCGCCACCAAGATCCTCGAACTGCTCGACCGGGAGATCGAAGGCATGGACGTGCACGGGCTGTCCCTCGCCTGCAGCATCGGCATCAGCCTCGGCCCCCAGGACAGCACCGACGCCGACGCCCTGCTGTCGATGGCCGACAAGGCGATGTACCGGGGCAAGGAGGACGGCGGACGGCGCTTCACCTTCTACGCCGCCGAGATGAACACCTGGTCGCGGGACCGGCTCAGCATCGAGAGCGCCCTGCGCGGCGCCCTCGCCAACGGCGAGTTCGAGCTGTTCTACCAGCCCCAGGTGTCGATCACCGGGCGGCGGCTGGTGGGCTTCGAGTCCCTGATCCGCTGGCGCCGCCCCGGCGTCGGCCTGGTCCCGCCCGACCAGTTCATCCCCGCCGCCGAGGAGAGCGGCCACATCCGCGCGATGGGCGAGTGGGTCGTCCGCGAAGCCGCCGCCCAGCTCGCCCGCTGGTCCGCCGAGGGCCTGCCGCTGGTGCCGGTGGCGGTGAACGTCTCCTCCCGCCAGTGCGCCGACATGGCGATCGTCGACACCATCCGCCACGCCCTCGCCGAGAGCCGCCTGGCCCCGCAGCTGCTCAAGATCGAGCTGACCGAGTCCACCGCCATGCACAAGCCGGACTTCGTCGCCGAGCTGCTCGCCCGGGTCGCCGAGCTGGGTGTCGGCGTGTCGGTGGACGACTTCGGCACCGGCTATTCATCCCTGTCCCATCTCAAGCGCTTTCCGGTCTCCGAGCTCAAGATCGACCGCAGCTTCGTGGCCGGCATCACCCACGCCGGAGACGACGCCGCCATCGTCCAGGGCACCATCGCCCTCGCCCACGGGCTGGGCAAGAGCGTCGTCGCCGAGGGCGTCGAAACCGCCGAGCAACTCGAGTTCCTCACCCGACTCGGCTGCGACACGGCCCAGGGCTGGCTGTTCTCCCGTCCCCTGCCGGCCGCCGAGGTGCGCGCCTGGCTCGCCCGCGCCCCCCTCGACTGACCGGCTCAGACCACCCAGCGGGCGCCCGCCGCACCCTCCGGCGGCCGGGCCACGAAACCCGGCGCCTGCTCCGGGCCTGAGCGGGCGGCGGGCAGCTTGAGGCGCATGAAGGGTTTCTCGACCGCATACCAGCTGAGGGCGCCGGCCAGGATGGACAGCCCCCCCACCAGGCCCATCATCAGGTACACATCGAGGGTCGGAAAATGCCACAGCAGGATCTTGTTGATCGGCCAGGCATACAGGTAGATGCCGTAGGAGACATCCGGCAGGCGGTTGAACCCGCGCAAGGGGGTGCCGGCATGGGCGTAATGCAGGATCGCGTAGCCCCAGAAGAGGCACAGGCCCGGCTCGGCCAGCGGCCTCGAGAACAGGCAGGCCACAAAGAGCAGCAGCGCCGCCCGAGCCAGCGCGGGCGTCCAGGGCAGCGCATCGCGGTACAGATAAAAGCAGCAGCCCGCCGAGAACGCCATCAGCAGCCGGAGATACAGCTCGCCGGCAAACGACGCCACGCCGGACGCGGCCAGCACATGCAGCAGCGCGCTCGCCGCAAACACCGCCGGCCAGAAGTGCCGCCGACGGAACAGCCCGGCCAGGCCGGCCACCAGCACCAGCATGTAGCACTGGAATTCGTAGGGAATCGACCACACCGCGCCATTGAGGAAGGGGTAGGCCGTACCGGCGAACACCGGCGGGGTCACGACCAGTTCCAGCCGGGCCAGGCCGGCGACGAAGCCGCCCCACCAGAACTGGTGGAAATAATCCGCCCCGCCGTAGAGCGGCCCGACGACGAGCGCGCAGAACAGCGACGCGGCGATGAAGCCGGGATAGATGCGCAGCACCCGGCTCGCGACGAAGCGCCCCACCTGGGGCCGGCTCACCCAGCTCTTGACGATCAGGAAGCCGCTCAGGATGAAGAAGCTGTCGACGGCCAGCTCGCCGAACGAGAGGGTGCCGAACAGCCGGGACAGCCACTCGTTGCTGCGGTCGCCGTCCTGCAACTCGGGGGCGTGGGAGACGATCACCAGCGCCGCAAACACGAAGCGCAGCAGATTGAAATTGTTCCGATGAGCCTTGCATTGCATTTGAATTCCCCGGAAGCATCGATTACAGGGGATTCTATTGCCCGCCCGCACCCATCAATTGTGGCGATTCGTGAAGAAACAAAAAACGACAAAAAGTTTAAAAACCCATTAAATACAATGCGATACACAACATCTTACGTCAGCGTAAGATCCCCCGGAAAGCAGGAAAGCCAGCGCCCGCAATGCCCCTCCCAGCCGGCCACCAAAAATACAAAATAAATATTCATTCCATTTTCGGAAAGCCTCCACAGCCACCCCGGGCGCCATGTAACCTGAGGTTCACGTTTGTTTAATATAATCGCGGCCCTGACGCCTCCCGACGCGACTTTACCGGGACACAGAGCCCTGCCACGGCTCGAGCGATGGCCATCCCGGCATGTCACGGCCTTGGGCATATCGGCCGCAAGGAGCATCGTCAGAGCCCCTGCCGGTTTACCGCCGGACAATTCAAAGGGGCCACTCCAGCACCACCGGCTTCCATCGTGTGGGTAAACGGGTCCGCCCGTCGAGTCAGGGCGAGCGCTAAGACTGGCATGCACGCCACAACACTTGAACATGCCCGCCATAGTCCGGCTCCCCGCACAACCCAGAGGTCAACAATGCATTCGGGAATTTCCGGGCACCGTCCTGTCACGTCAACCATCATCCGTTACCTGGCGCAGGTTGTCCTGGCCCTCGGCGCCAGCCATACTGCCCTCGCCGGCGATGACTACGAGGAGTGGACCGCCCGCTTCCAGACAACCTATGTCCGGCAGGTCAAGCCGGCCATGAATGCGGCCTACAGCGGCCCCAACAGCCTGCAGGCCGACAAGGAGTTCAGCTACACCGGGACCGCCACGGCCTATCTGGGCTTCCGCCCGTGGAGGGGGGGCGAGCTTTATCTCAATCCCGAAGTAACCCAAGGGCGCCCGTTCTCCGGCCTCGCAGGCTCCAGCGGTTTCACCAACGGCGAACTGACCCGCACCGCCGGCTCGACGCCCAAGCTCTACCGCCAGCGCCTTTTCCTTCGGCAGACCTGGGGACAGGGCGGCGGCAGCGAACAGCTCGAGGCCGATCTCAACCAGATGGCCGGCACTGTGGACAAGAACCGCGTCGTCCTGACCGTGGGCAACTTCTCGAGCCTCGATGTCTTTGACGACAACGCCTACGCGAAGGACCCCCGGGTCCATTTCATGAACGCGGGTTTCATGGCTCCCCTTGCTTACGATTACGCCGCCGATGCCCGTGGCTTCGGCTGGGGCTTTGCCCTCGAATGGTATCGGGACGACTGGGTGCTGCGCCTCGGGCGGATGACCGGCCCGAAAAAGCCGAACATGCTTCCGATCGACTACCAGATCGGCAAGCACTACGGTGACCAAGTGGAACTGGAACACGCCCACGAGCTGTGGGCCCGGCCAGGCCGAGTCCGGCTGCTGGCCTGGCGGAACCGCGCCAACATCGCTTCGTTCAGGAACGCCCTCGACTATCTCAAGGCCAACCCGGATGCCGACCCGCAGACGATTCTCGCGGTCCGCAACGGAGAGAAGATCAAGTATGGCCTGGGCGTGAACATCGAACAGGCCCTCACCGACAACCTGGGCTTCTTCCTGCGCACCATGAAGGCCAACGGGCACACAGAGACCTATGCCTTCACGGAAACCGATGCGTCGATCGGCACCGGTCTTTCCTTGAAAGGGGGCGGTTGGGGGCGTGGCATGGATACGCTGGGTATCGGTTTCCTGCGCAACAGCATCTCCAAGGAGCGGCGTCACTACCTGGAAGCCGGAGGCATCTCGTTCTTCATTGGCGATGGCGCCCTCAACTACCGGCCAGAGCAGATCTTCGAGACCTATTACAGCCTGAAGGCCTGGAAGAATACCTTCGTCACGGCCGACTACCAGCGCATGTGGAACCCGGCTTACAACGCCGACCGCGGACCGGCCAACTTCTATGCGGTGCGTGTCCACGCCGAGTTCTGAGCATGACCCTGCAAGCCATCGAGAACATCAATCTCGCATCCCTGGCGGACTCGCTGCTGAGCCTGGTGGCGGCCTTCATACTGGGCGGTCTGATCGGCTTCGAGCGGCAGTACCGCCAACGCACGGCCGGCCTGCGGACCAATGTGCTGGTTGCCGTCGGGGCTGCGCTTTTCGTGGATATCGCCAACCGGCTCAATGGACACCAGGGGGCCATCAGCGTGATGTCTTACGTCGTGTCGGGCATCGGCTTCCTCGGCGCGGGGGTGATCATGCGCGAAGAAGGCAATGTGCGCGGCCTCAACACCGCCGCCACCCTGTGGGGCTCGGCGGCGGTGGGTGCGGCCGCCGGCGCCGACATGCTGCTGGAGGCGATTCTCGGCGCGAGCTTCGTGCTGGCATCGAACACACTTCTGCGCCCGGTGGTGAACCGCATCAACCGTGAGCCCATCGACACGCAGGCCGTCGAAGTCACCAACACGGTTTACCTCATCGCCCGCCGCGAGCACCAGAAGGAGGCCTTGCGCTTTCTGGAAGAGACACTCGAAGCCGCCAGACATACGACGCGGGACCTGGTCGTGCACGCGTTTGGCTCCGACGCGGTCGAGATCGAAGCGGTACTGCTGGCTACCGGCGTCGACGGCGCCGAACTCGAGCGCATCACACGAAAACTGGCGGAGCAGGCTTACGTCATCCAGGCCTTCTGGAGCCCCAGCACCACCGAGTGACGCAGCCGCGACCGCTCGCCTCACGGCCTCTCGGCCGAGCCCCTGACCGCCGGCGTTTTGCCCCGCGGGACGTCGCCGCCTAGCCCTCGTTTGGGCAGGGGGCCGGCGACCATTATTCGTCCAATCAAAACAGTGTTTTCAATCATTCTGGCTTTATTTCCTCACAGGAAACAACCAGAATGCACGCCCTATCGTCCCGAAGAGCCGCCTGCAGCCTGCCGGCGCGGCTTTCGGAGCGGACAACGACTCCACACGAAAACCATGCGTCGTCCCCACTTCAACCCCTATCTGCTGCTGGCCCTGACCTCCCTGTTCTGGGCCGGCAACATGGTGATGAGCCGCGGCCTGCGGGCCGACCTGCCGCCGGTGGCACTGGCCTTCTGGCGCTGGGTCACCGCCTTCTGCTGCGTGCTGCCGCTGGCCCTGCCCCACCTGCGCACCCAGTGGCCGCTGCTCCGGGCGGCGTGGAAGAAGGTGATCTTTCTCGGCATCTTCGGGGTGGGCTTCTACAACACCTTCTCCTACGTGGCGGTGCAGTACACCACCGCCACCAGCGCGACCCTGCTCAACTCCTTCATCCCGGTGGTGACCAGCGTGCTGGCACTGGCCTTCTTCGGGCGGCGCCTGTCGCGACCCGAGGTGATCGGCGGGCTGATCTCGCTGGTCGGGGTCGTGCTGCTGATCAGCCGCGGCAGCATCGCCACGCTGCTCGGGCTGGAGCTCAACACCGGCGACCTGTGGATGCTGCTGGCGGTGCTGTCGTGGAGCCTCTACACCGCCTTCCTGCAGTGGCGGCCCCAGGGGGTGCACCCGATGCTGCTGCTGGCGGCCTTCATCGTGGTGGGCCTGGCGGTGATGGCGCCGATGTACGCCTGGGAGCTGTCCACCGGCGCCGCCGTGAACCTGCACGCCGGCTCCCTGGCCGGCATCCTGTACGCGGGCGTGGTGGCGGCCTTCCTGGGCTTCGTGTGCTTCAACGCCGGCGTGGCCCGGGTGGGGCCGGCGGTGGGCTCGCTGTTCATCCACCTGATGCCGGTGTTCGCGTCGATCCTGTCGGCGCTGGTGCTGGGCGAGACACCCGCCTGGTACCACTACGCGGGGATGGCGCTGGTCTTCAGCGGCATCCTGCTGACCACCCGCAAGCCTACCCATCAGCCGATGCCGGCCCCGGCCCGCTGAGCTTTCCGCATCCCCCCACGCTTCCAAGGACTCACCATGCTCGCTCACCTCGAACGCCCGACCGCCCGGGCTCCCGGCCTGCGGCAGATCTTCGCCGACTTCGGCCTCACCTACTTCGCCAACGGCCTGATCGGCTTCATCTTCTCGGCCACCGGGCCGGTGGCCATCATCCTGTCGGTGGGCACCCGGGGCGGCCTCAGTCAGGCCGAGCTGGCCTCGTGGGTTTTCGGCGTGTTCTTCATCAACGGGCTGATCACCCTGGCCATGAGCTGGCGCTACCAGACCCCCCTGGGCTTTGCGTGGACCATCCCCGGCACGGTGCTGGTGGGGCCGGCGCTGCAGCACCTGAGCTTCGCCGAGGTGATCGGCGCCTTCTATGCCACCAGCGCGCTGATCCTGGTGCTGGGGGCCAGCGGCTGGGTCAAGCGGCTGATGTCGTCGCTGCCGATGCCCATCGTGATGGGCATGGTGGCGGGGGTGTTCCTGCGCTTCGGGCTGGACCTGGTGCGCGCGCTGCACAGCGACGTGGGCATCGCCGGCCCGATGGTGGTGGCCTTTTTGCTGCTGTCGGCGAGCGCCACCTGGGGCAAGCGCATCCCGCCGGTGATCGGCGCGCTGGTGGTGGGGGCGATCGCCATCGGCCTGCTCGGCCGGGTGGATGCCTCGGTGGTGCATAGCTTCGCCTTCGCCGCGCCGGTGGTGCAGGCGCCGGTGTGGAGCATCGGCGCGCTGGTCGAGCTGGTCGTGCCGCTGGCGATCACCGTGCTGGTGGTGCAGAACGGCCAGGGCGTGGCGGTGCTGAACTCGGTCAAGCACCAGCCGCCGGTCAATACCATCGCCTTCGTGTCGGGCATCGGCGCGGCCCTGAGCGCCACCGTCGGCGCCGTGAGCAGCTGCCTCACCGGCCCCACCAACGCCCTGCTCACCTCCTCGGGCGAGCATCACCGCCAGTACACCGCCGCCCTCACCTTCGGCACCTTCGGCGTGCTGTTCGGGCTGATGGCGCCCACCTTCACCGGGCTGATGCTGGCCGCGCCCAAGGAATACATCATGGTGCTGGGCGGCCTGGCGATGCTGCGCGTGCTGCAGGGCGCCTTCGTGGCATCCTTCGGGGGCGGCAAGTTCACCCTCGGCGCGCTCATCAGCCTGTGCGTCACCGTGGCCGACCTGGGCATCCTCAACATCGGCGCCGCCTTCTGGGGCCTGGTGGCCGGCTTCACGGTATCGTGGCTGATGGAGAAGCGCGATTTCCAGGCCCTGGCCAACGCCGACTGACCCCACCCGAGGAGACAGCACCATGTTCAAGCACCTGCTCGTACCCACCGACGGCTCCGAACTCTCCCGCCACACCGCGGCCAAGGCGATCGCCTTCGCCCGCGAGACCGGTGCGCGGATCACCTTCTTCACTGCGCTGCCGGATTTCCCGGTGTCCTTCAGCGAAGGCTACGGCATCACCGACCCGGGCACCCGGGCACGCCTGGTGGCCTCCGCCGAAGCCCAGGGTCACGCCATCCTCGACCCGCTGGTGGCCGCCGCCAGTGCCGAGGGCGTGGCCGCCAGCGCCGTCACCGCCGCTTGCGACACCGCCCACGAGGGCATCATCGCCACGGCCGGGGCCCACGCCTGCGACCTGATCTTCATGGCCTCCCACGGCCGGCGCGGCATCGGCGCGCTGCTGCTGGGCAGCGAGACCCAGAAGGTGCTCACCCACTCCACGATCCCGGTGCTGGTGCACCGTTGACCCGGCCCGCCCCTTGACCGCCCCCCACGCCTCCGCCGGCGCCATCGTGCGCCAGCTCTTCCACCACGCCTGGCCGATCCTGGTCGCGCAGCTACTGTCGATGGCGATGATGATCGCCGACACCCTGATCGCCGGGCGCTACGGCACCCTCGACCTCGCCGGGGTGGCCATCGGCAGCAGCTTCTACATCTCGGTGGTGATGCTGCTGGGGGGCATCCTGCAGGCGGTGGCGCCCACCGTGGCCCACCACGTGGGCGCCGGCCGCACCGGGGAGATCGGCCCCGCGCTGCAACAGGGCTTCTGGCTCGCCGCGATGCTGGCGCTGCCGGGGGTCGCAGTGCTGCTGGCGCCGGGTCCGCTGCTGGCGCTGGCCGAGGTGCCACCGGACGTGGCGGAGCTGGCGTCCCGTTACCTCGCCGCCACCGCCGCGGGCCTGCCGGCGCTGCTCTTCTATCGCAGCTTCTACGCCTTCAACAACGCCGTCGGCCGGCCGCGGGCGCTGATGGCGATCAGCGCCATCGTGACCAGCGTGCATCTGCCGCTGGCCTGGGCGCTCACCAACGGCGCGGCGGGCCTGCCCGAACTGGGCGGCGCCGGCTGCGGCGTATCGACGGCCATCATCAACTGGCTGGCCCTGCTGTGCGGCCTGACCTACCTGGTGCGCAACCGGGCCTACCGGCAGTACCACCTCTTCAGCCGCTGGCAGCCGCCCCACCCGGGCGAACTCGGCAAGCTGCTGCGGCTGGGGGGGCCGATGGGGCTGTCGACCTTCATCGACATCAGCTCCTTCACCCTCATCGCGATCCTGGTGGCCCGGCTGGGCGTCGAGACGGTGGCCGGCCACCGGGTGATCGCCAACTTCACCGGGGTGATCTACATGCTGCCGCTGGCCCTGTCGATCGCCACGATGGTGCTGGTCGGGCAGGCCGTCGGCGCCAACGACCCGGCCCGGGCCCGGCTCACCGCACGGCTGGGCATGGGCCTCGCCGGCGGGGTGGCGCTGGTGATGGGCATCCTGCTGTGGCTGCTGCGGGAGCCGTTGGTGGGCTTGTCCACCACCGACCCGGCAGTGCAGGGGGTGGCGCTGGGGCTGGTGCTCTACCTGTGCTTCTACCAGGGCTTCGACGGCCTGCAGACGGTGGCCGCCCACGCCCTGCGCGGCTACAAGGTGACGCTGCTGCCGATGGTGCTGCACACCGTCTGCTTCTGGGGCATCGGCCTGTCGGGCGGCTACTGGCTGAGCTTCCACGCCCCGTGGCGCGCCGGCGCGCCGTCGGTGGCCGGGTTCTGGGAGGGTTGCGTGGTGGCCACCGTCGCCGCGACGCTGCTCTTCGGCGCCCTGCTCCGCCGGGTCTCGCGGGACAGGCTGTAGCGGGTTCCGGCCCCCGGCGCGGCGCCCATCGGAAGCCCCGCGCCGCCGGCCGCCGCGGTGACGGCCCGAGCGCTTCGGGGCGGCCGCATCAATCCGCCGGCAGTTCGCCCAGCGCGGCCTCGCAGGCGGCGATGTTGGCCTGGTGGGAGCGGCGCATCTCCTCCAGCATCGCCCGCGCCTCGGCGTCCTGGACCACAGGCAGCAGCGCCTCGATCCTGCGCACCACCCAGGCCTGGCCCTTGTTCACAAAATTCAGGCGGGCGGCGAGGCCGTCGATGGCCAGAGTCTTGCC
>ERZ650312.1239-NODE-1239-length-14528-cov-3.569129_pt1 | contig 14528 bp, 15 predicted proteins | sample MGYA00376248_ERZ650312 | MGnify/ENA primary metagenome ERZ650312 (study PRJEB26733, sample SAMN07839316) | wastewater metagenome | biome: urban; feature: wastewater treatment plant; material: waste water | place: USA: North Carolina | collected 2016-07-28 ... | reverse complement strand
AAGGCCAGGTCCGTGAGTTCCTCGACAAGCACCTGCCCCAGCCCGAAGCCCTCGCCGCCGAGGCCGATGAAGCCGCCGCCCAGGACGCCCTCGCCAGCGGCGACACCACCTCGGCCCTCGAACAGCTCCAGCATGCCGTCGCCACCGACCCCGCCAACGACGACGCCCGCTTCGACTACGTCAAGCTCCTGCTGCAGGAAGGCCGGATCGACGACGCCAAGGTCGCCTTCGCCCCCGTCATCGCCAAAACCAGCGCCGTGCGCCGCCTCGACAGCCTGCAGCGCTGGATGGACGCCATTGCCGTGCGCCCGGCCGTGCAACGCGGGCTGCAGGTGCCGGTCAGGGCCCAGGATGACGCCAAGCTGGTGAAAACCGCGCAAGGCATGCTGACACGCTAAGGAGGCGCATGCGTCACCATCTTCTCTTTTGTCTGAGCCTGGTCTGTGCGCCCCTGCTGGCGGCTGAACCGGCAGGTAGCCAGGATCTGGAGGTACTGCCACGCCTGGCGCGCTCCGTGATCGTCGACTACCGCGACACCCCCGCTGCCGAACGCCGCTACCCGCAGGATTCGCTGCGCCGCATCAGTGGCCAGCTGGTGGCGCGCGAGGTCCTCGTCGAGGGCCGTCTGCGCGCGCTGACCTATCAGTTGCCGGAAGAGCACGGGCCGCGCGAGGCCCTGCAGATCGCCCGTCAGCATTCGCAGGCGCAGGGCGCGCAACTGTTGTTCTGGTGCGAGGGGCGCGACTGCGGTTCCAGCAGCCTGTGGGCCAACCAGATCTTCGGCAGCGCCAAGCTCTATGGCCCCGAGGAGCAGCAGAGCTACCTGCTGCTACGCCTGGCCGAGCCGCAGGACAGCCTGCTGGCGCTGTACGGCATCGTCCGCGGCAATCGCCGCGCCTACCTGCATGTGGAGCAGCTGGATGCAGGCGCGCCGTTGCCGACGTTGCTGCCGACCGCCGGCACCCTGCTGCGTCAGTTGCGCCGCGACGGCCAACTGCAGCTGGCGCTTGTCGATGCACCGAACGATGATTGGAGTGCCTTGCTGGTGCAGACGCTGCGGCTCGACAGCACGTTGCGCCTGGGGCTTTCCGGAATCCATGCCGATGCCTGGCGTACGGCTTTGCAGCAACAGGGCGTGGCAGCCACGCGCCTGCAGCTGCAGGGCAGCGAAGGCAAGGGCCTGACTTTGCAGCCACTGCGCTGAATGCTGATTGACTCCGGACCCGCGTGTCCGGTTTGCCTGGGGATGCATGACCATGCTGAACAATGATCGTCTGCTGGTGCAGATTCTGCTGCTGGCGTTGCTGGGCGCCTGCGCCTGGGTGCTGGCGCCTTTCTTCTCGGCGCTGTTCTGGGCCGCGGTGCTGGCCTTCGCCAGCTGGCCGCTGATGCGCCTGCTGAGCCGCGCCATGAATGGCCGGGCCAACACCGCCGCGGCCATCCTCACGGCCGGCTGGATGGTCCTGGTGGCGGTGCCGCTGGTCTGGCTCGGGTTCAACCTGGCTGACCACATCCGCGATGCCACCGCGCTGTTCAAGGATTTCCAGGTCGATGGCCTGCCCGATCCGCCGACTTGGCTGGGTGGTCTGCCGCTGGTGGGCGAGCGCCTGGTCGGCCTGTGGAATCGTATCGACGAGGAGGGGGTTGCCCTGCTGGAGGCGGTGCGGCCCTATCTGGGGCAGGTGGGCAACTGGCTGCTGGCGCGCAGCGCACAGATCGGCGGCGGCATGCTGGAGCTGGCCCTGAGCCTGGTACTGGTGTTCTTCTTCTACCGCGATGGCCCGCGCATGGCGTCCTTCGTGCAGAGTCTGCTGGGGCGCCTGATCGGTGACCGCGCCGGACATTACCTGGAGCTGGTGGCTGGCACCGTGCAGCGGGTGGTCAACGGCGTGATCGGTACCGCGGCGGCCCAGGCCGTGCTGGCACTGATCGGCTTCTACATCGCCGGGGTGCCGGGAGCGCTGGTGCTGGGCATCATCACCTTCGTGCTCAGCCTGATTCCCATGGGCCCGCCGCTGGTGTGGATTCCCGCCACCGCCTGGCTGGTCAGCCAGGAGCATTACGGCATGGCGGTGTTCCTCGGCATCTGGGGCATGTTCGTCATCAGCGGGGTGGACAACGTCCTCAAACCCTACCTGATCAGCCGCGGCGGCAACCTGCCGCTGGTGGTGGTGCTGCTCGGCGTGTTCGGCGGCATTCTCGCCTTCGGCTTCATGGGCCTGTTCCTCGGCCCGACGCTGCTGGCCGTGGCCTACAGCCTGATCGGTGACTGGATCGAACAGCCCACGCGCGAACAGTCCGCGCTACCGCCTGCGGAGTAGTGATAGCCGCTGTCAGCGGCTGACACGCTCGTACTTGTCCAGCGTATCGCGGGCGATCTGTCGGCCGAGCAGGATCAGCTCTTCGGCCTTGTAGAACTCGAAGAAGCGACAGACGCGCTTGGGGATGTTGATCAGTACATCCGGCGGGTAGCCGGCGATCTTGTACTGCGCCAGCGATGTCTGCATGGTCTCGAAGCTCTGGTTGATCAGCTCCAGCAACGAGGCCGGGCCGATGCTGTCGCTGACCTGGCTGCGCCGCGGCGTCCAACTGGTGTTTCAGGATCCTCGGTCGAGCCTCGACCCGCGCATGACGGTCCGGCAGATCATCACCGAGCCGCTGCGATCCCCCCTGATGGCCCGCGCGTTCGCGGGCGTCGACCTCGCGGACCTCGACCCGTTCATCCACATGGACCAGATGGGCGAGGTCGAGTACGAGCCCGGCCAGCCCAAGGGCACTGACTGGCACCCGCACCGCGGCTTCGAGACCGTCACCTACATGCTCGAAGGGCGCATGCGCCACGAAGACCACCTGGGCAACGTCGGCCTGCTGGAAAGTGGCGGCGTGCAGTGGATGACAGCCGCGCGCGGCATCATCCACAGCGAGATGCCGGAGCAGCAGGAAGGCGTGATGCGTGGCTTCCAGCTGTGGCTCAACCTGCCGGCCAAGGACAAGCTGGGCGATGCCGGCTACCGCGACTATGCGCCGGAAGAAATCCCGCGCCTGACCACTGCAGAGGGCGTGGCCGTGACGGTGATCGCCGGCCGCTTCGACGACGGCGAGCTGCAGCAGGATGGCGCCGTGCAGCGTCCGCACACCGCGCCGCAGCTGTTCGACCTGCACCTGCCGGCGGGCAGCCGCCTCTCGCCACTCCTGGCCGATGGCCAGCGGGTGCTGCTGTATGTCTACGAGGGCGAGCTGGCGGTCAATGGCCACAGCATCGGTAAAGGCCGCCTGGCGCGGCTGTCGGAAAACGGCGCCATCGAGATGGGCAGCGCAACCGGCGCGCGGGTGCTGCTGATCGCCGGCACGCCGCTGAACGAGCCGATCGTGCAGTACGGCCCCTTCGTGATGAACAGCCGCGAGGAGATCGAACAGGCTCTGCGCGATTTTCGCGATGATCGCCTGACCGCCTGAGACTCAGCGCGCGGAGAGCACCGGCACGTCCTCGGCAGCCACTTCGGCATGGCCGAGGAAACGGCACAGGGCGCCCTTCTGCGCCATGGCGTCCTGGTAGCCCAGCTCGATCAGCTCGTTGCAGTAGCCGGGCTCGAACAGCAGGTAGCTGAGCACCCCGGCGCCGCTGGCGCGCGTGGCCCCCGGCCCGCGCAGGAAGAAGCGCATGGACTTGGGCATCTCGTGGCGATGGCGTGCGGCGATCTGGTCCAGCGGCTGGCTCGGCGAGATCACCAGCACGTCCACCGGCTTCAGCCCGAGCCCGCGCGGATGCAGCCCCGAGGGCACCAGGCGGCTCATGTGGTTGAGCCGCTCGAGCAGCTCGATGTCGCCTTCCAGACTGTCGATGAAGGTGCTGTTGAGCATGTGCCCACTGATCTGCGCCAGGGTCGGCGGCAAGCCACTGCGCGGGCGCACCACCTGCTGGCTGGCGCCCTTGCCCAGCGGATTGCCGCTCACGCCGACCACCAGCACACGACTGGCGCCCAGGTGCAGCGCCGGGCTGATCGGCGCCTGCTGGCGCACCGCGCCATCACCGAAATATTCACGGTTGACCTTGACCGGCGGGAAGATCAACGGAATCGCCGCGCTGGCCAGCAGGTGCTCCAGAGTCAGGCGGGTCGGCACACCGACGCGGCGATGGCGGAACCAGGGGTCGATGGTCGCGCGCCCCTGGTAGAAGGTCACTGCCTGGCCGCTCTCGTAGCCGAAGGCGGTCACCGCCACCGCGCGCAGCTGGCGCATGCGCACCGCTGCGGCGATGCCGGAGAAATCCAGTTCACGGGCCAGCAGGTCGCCCAGCGGCGCGCTATCGAGCAGCGCCACCGGCAGGTCCTTACCCATCCCCAGCAGGCTGTGGCCAAAGAAGCGACTGGCCTGGCGCAGCACGCCGGGCCAGTCGCTGCGGTACACATCGCCACAGTGGAAGCCCTGCCAGACTTCGGTCAGACGGCGTACCGCGCTGGCGAAATGCAGGGCACCGCAGGCCAGACCGACGGCATTGATAGCGCCGGCCGAGGTGCCGACGATGACCGGAAACGGGTTACGGCAGGATTCGCCGAGCAGATCGGCGATCGCCCCCAGCACGCCCACCTGATAGGCCGCCCGCGCCCCGCCGCCCGACAGGATCAGCCCGGTGACGGGCCTGGCAACTTCTACTGCTTCGGTCATGGGCGCTTTCCGCTTTTTTCCAGCGAGTATAGGGCCCGGCTACCGCCCGCGCTTGCGGTACAGCTTGGGTTCGCCCGCGGGACGGGTCTTGAAGCGCCGGTGTGCCCACAGGTACTGCTCGGGATGCTGGCTGACCGCCTGTTCGATCCACTGGTTGATGCGCAGGCAGTCGGCCTCCTCGCTCTCGCCGGGGAAGTCCGCCAGCGGCGGATGGATCACCAGACGGTAGCCGCTGCCATCGGCCAGGCGCTCCTGGGTGAAAGGCACCACCCGCGCCTTGCCCAGGCGGGCGAACTTGGTGGTGGCGGTGACGGTGGCGGCCTGGATGCCGAACAGTGGTACGAAAATGCTCTGCTTGGGGCCGTAGTCCTGGTCCGGCGCGTACCAGATGGCGCGGCCGGCGCGCAGCACCTTGAGCATGGCGCGGATGTCCTCGCGCTCGATGGCGGTGGCGTCGGCATTGTGGCGCTCGCGGCCGCGGCGCTGCACGAAGTCGAACACCGGGTTCTTGTGCTCGCGGTACATGCCGTCGATGGTCTGCACCCGCCCCAGCAGCGCCGCGCCGATTTCCAGGGTGGTGAAGTGCAGCGCCATGAGGATCGCGCCCTGCCCCTCGGCCTGCACCTGGCGCAGGTGTTCCAGCCCCTCGATGTGCGCCAGCCCGGCCAGGCGCGGTTTGGCCCACCACCAGCCCATGGCCGTCTCGAAGAAGGCGATGCCGGTGGAGGCGAAGTTCTCCTTCAGCAGGCGCTCGCGCTCGGCGGCGCTCAGCTGCGGGAAGCACAGCTCCAGGTTGCGCCCGGCGATATAGCGCCGCGAGCCGGCCACCCGGTACATCAGCGCGCCCAGGCCGCGACCGAGCAGCAGCAGCACCCGGTACGGCAACTGCGCAATCAGCCACAGCAGCCCGAGGCCCAGCCACAGCGGCCAGAAACGCGGGTGAAGGAAAGAGGCGCGAAATTGCGGGCGGTCCATGAATGATTCCGGGCAGGCGAGAAAACCCGGCATTTTACAGAAGTCCGCTCGGCTTGCGGCGCTGCGGGCTTATCGTTATAAGTCGTGCCCATTCAATGCAGTGGGCGAACCATGAGCCAAGCCGATCTCCTCGACCAAGACCCCGTGTTCCAGCTCAAGGGCAGCATGCTCGCCATCACCGTGCTGGAGCTGGCGCACAACGACCTGGAGCGCCTGGACCGGCAGCTGGCCGAGAAAGTGGCGCAGGCCCCCAACTTCTTCCAGAACATCCCCCTGGTGCTGGCGCTGGACAAGCTGCCGGAAGGCGAAGGTGAGCTCGATCTGGGCAAGCTGATGGACCTGTGTCGCCAGCACGGCCTGCGCACCCTGGCCATTCGCGCCAGCCGCGAGGACGACATCGCCGCCGCCGAGGCCCTCGACATTCCCGTGCTGCCGCCGTCCGGCGCCCGCGAGAAGCTGGTCGAGCCGGTGGAGGCGCGCAAGAAGGAAGAGAAGCCGGCCGAGCCGCAGTACAAACCGACCCGCATCGTCACCAGCCCGGTGCGTGGCGGCCAGCAGATCTATGCCCAGGGTGGCGACCTGGTGGTGATGGCACCGGTCAGTGCCGGTGCGGAACTTCTCGCCGACGGCAATATCCATGTGTACGGCCCGCTTCGCGGCCGTGCCCTGGCCGGCGTCAAGGGCGACACCAGGGCGCGCATCTTCTGCCAGCAGATGGGCGCCGAAATGCTCTCCGTGGCAGGACAATACAAGACCGCGGAAGAGCTGCGCCGCGATCCTCTGTGGGGCCAATCGGTACAGATCAGCCTGTCGGGTGACGTGTTGAACATCACCCGCCTTTAACGGATACTGCGGCCCAATTTCAGGGACCTGAAGGGGCATTCGGAAGCCAGTTTACCGGCGCCGGATTTCCCGATTTTTCATATATTTGGGGTGAATCACCTTGGCCAAGATCCTCGTAGTCACTTCCGGCAAGGGCGGCGTGGGTAAAACCACCACCAGCGCCGCCATCGGCACCGGCCTCGCCCTGCGCGGCCACAAGACCGTCATCGTCGACTTCGACGTCGGCCTGCGTAACCTCGACCTGATCATGGGCTGCGAACGCCGCGTGGTGTACGACTTCGTCAACGTGATCAACGGCGAAGCGACCCTGACCCAGGCCCTGATCAAGGACAAGCGCCTCGAGAACCTGTACGTGCTGGCCGCCAGCCAGACCCGTGACAAGGACGCGCTGACCAAGGAAGGCGTGGGCAAGGTCATCGACGAGCTGTCGCAGAACTTCGAATACGTGATCTGCGACTCGCCGGCCGGCATCGAGACCGGCGCGCACATGGCCATGTACTTCGCCGACGAAGCCATCGTCGTGACCAACCCGGAAGTCTCCTCGGTCCGCGACTCCGACCGCATGCTCGGCCTGCTGGCCAGCAAGTCGCGCCGCGCCGAACAGGGCCTGGAGCCGATCAAGGAGCGCCTGCTGCTGACCCGCTACAACCCCGAGCGCGTCACCAAGGGCGAGATGCTCGGCGTGGAAGACGTCGAGGAAATCCTCGCCATCAACCTGCTGGGCGTGATCCCCGAGTCCCAGGCCGTGCTGAAAGCCTCCAACCAGGGCGTACCGGTCATCCTCGACGACCAGAGCGACGCCGGCCAGGCCTACAGCGATGCCGTCGACCGTCTGCTCGGCAAGGAAGTGCCGCATCGCTTCCTCGACGTGCAGAAGAAAGGACTCATGCAACGCCTGTTTGGAGCGCGCTAATGAACATTTTCGACTTCTTTCGTGAACGCAAGAAGGAAACCCCTGCGTCGATTGCGAAAGAGCGTCTGTCGATCATCGTCGCCCACGAGCGCGGCCAGCGTAGCCAGCCGGACTACCTGCCGGCCCTGCAGAAGGAGCTGGTCGAGGTGATCCGCAAGTACGTCAACATCGAGCAGGATCAGGTGCAGGTGGCGCTGGAAAACCAGGGCAGCTGCTCCATCCTGGAACTCAACATCACCCTGCCGGATCGTTGATTCAGACGGGGTAAGCGACGGCGGCCTCGGCCGCCGTCGTCATTTGTGGAACCGCCATGCCGCTGTCGAACATCGAGATACTCCATCAGGACGACGCCCTGCTGGTGATCAACAAGCCCACCCTGCTGCTCTCGGTGCCCGGCCGCGCCGAGGACAACCGCGACTGCCTGGTGACCCGCCTGCAGGAAAACGGCTACCCGGAAGCGCGCATCGTCCACCGCCTGGACTGGGAAACCTCCGGCATCATCGTGCTGGCCCGCGACGCCGACAGCCACCGCGAGCTGTCGCGACAGTTCCACGACCGCGAAACCGAAAAGGCCTACACCGCCCTGTGCTGGGGCCAGCCGGAACTGGACAGCGGCAGCATCGACCTGCCGCTGCGCTACGACCCGCCGACCAAGCCGCGCCACGTCGTCGACTTTGAGCACGGCAAGCACGCCCTGACCTTCTGGCGCGTACTGGAACGCTGCGGCGACTACTGCCGCGTCGAGCTGACGCCGATCACCGGCCGCTCGCACCAGCTGCGCGTGCATATGCTGTCGATCGGCCACCCGCTGCTTGGCGACGGCCTCTATGCCCACGAACAGGCCCTGGCCGCCTGGCCGCGCCTGTGCCTGCACGCCAGCATGCTCAGCCTGACCCACCCGCAGACCGGCGAGCGCCTGCGCTTCGAGTGCCCGGCGCCGTTCTGAGCCCTTTCCGTAGCCCGGATGCAATCCGGGAAACAGGCAGCTCCGCCCCACCGGATTTCATCCGGGCTACAACTGACTATTTTTTTGCATTCCCATGCCGATCTGGAGAGCAGGTGCAGTGCGCTTTTGCCCCCTCTCCCGTTTACGGGAGAGGGTGAGTGGGCCAACTCCTTCTCCCACAGCTTTCGCGATCGCAGACAGCTTCTGAGCCGTCCACAGATATCGCCACACACCGGCTACACGCCTGCCAAACGCGCCACGGAATCCGATAAACTCGGCCGATTGCCGTCCGGAGTCCGTTATGCGCGCAGAGCTGAACCAGGGTCTGATCGATTTTCTCAAGGCCTCGCCCACCCCTTTCCACGCCACCCGCAGCATGGCCCAGCGCCTGCAGGCCGCCGGCTTCCGCGCACTGGATGAGCGCGAGCCCTGGCACACCGAGCCGGGCGGGCGCTATTACGTGACCCGTAACGACTCCTCGATCATCGCCTTCCGCCTCGGCCACCGCGCCCCGCTGGATGGCGGCCTGCGCCTGGTCGGCGCGCACACCGACAGCCCCTGCCTGCGCGTCAAGCCGCAGCCGGAGCTGCAGCGCCAGGGCTTCTTCCAGCTCGGCGTGGAAGTCTACGGCGGTGCGCTGCTCGCGCCCTGGTTCGACCGTGACCTGTCGCTGGCCGGCCGCGTGACCTTCCGCGAAGGCGGCAAGGTGCAGAGCCTGCTGATCGACTTCGAGCAGCCGATCGCGGTGATCCCCAACCTGGCCATCCACCTCAACCGCGAGGCCAACCAGGGCTGGGCGATCAACGCGCAGACCGAGCTGCCGCCGATCCTCGCCCAGTTCCCCGGCGAGGACAGTGCCGACTTCCGCGCCGTACTGACCGAGCGCCTGGCCGAGGAACACGGTATCAGCGCCGACGCGGTACTGGACTACGAGCTGAGTTTCTACGACACCCAGAGCGCCGCGGTGATAGGCCTCAACCAGGACTTCATCGCCGGCGCGCGCCTGGACAACCTGCTGTCGTGCTACGCCGGCCTGCAGGCGCTGATCGAAGCCGACGGCGACGAAAGCTGCGTGCTGGTGTGCACCGACCACGAGGAAGTCGGCTCCTGCTCGGCCTGCGGTGCCGACGGCCCGTTCCTCGAGCAGGTCCTGCGCCGCGTGCTGCCGGAAGGCGATGCCTTCGTGCGGATCATTCAGAAATCGCTGCTGGTCTCGGCCGACAACGCCCACGGCGTGCATCCCAACTACGCCGACAAGCACGATGCCAATCACGGTCCCAAGCTCAATGCCGGCCCGGTGATCAAGGTCAACAGCAACCAGCGCTACGCCACCAACAGCGAGACCGCCGGTTTCTTCCGCCACCTGTGCCTGGCCGAGGAAGTGCCGGTACAGAGCTTCGTGGTGCGCAGCGACATGGGTTGCGGCTCGACCATCGGCCCGATCACCGCCAGCCAGCTGGGCGTCCCCACCGTCGACATCGGCCTGCCGACCTTCGCCATGCACTCGATCCGCGAGCTGGCCGGCAGCCACGACCTGGCGCACCTGGTGCGGGTGCTCAGCGCCTTCTACGGCAGCGCCGAGCTGGCCTGAGTCTCGCCCCTCTCCCCACCCCTCTCCCGTCAACGGGAGAGGGAGCTTCCCCGCTACGTGGGCCGCTCAGTCCGGCACTTCGACGCTCACTCGCACGGCGTCGTGGCGCCAGTACTCCACGTCGCAGTCGATGATCCGCCCGTGCTGGTCGCGGTTGACCCGGGTGATGCACAACGCCGGGCTGCCGGGGGCTGCCTTGAGGCTGAAGGCGGCATCCGCCGGCAAGGCAGTCGGCAGGATATCGAAGGCCACCCGGCCGTAGCGGATGTCGTAGCGGCTGGCGTAGAGCTCGGTCAACGAGGCGGTCAGGTCGGCATCGAGGATGCCCGGAAAGTAGGCCGGGTTGAGGTAGTGCTCGACATACAGCACCAGGCGCCCGTCGATCCGCCGTACCCGACGAATCTGCAGCACCGCCGACAGCGCCGGCAGTTCCAGGCGCTCGCAGATGTCCACCGGCGCCGGCATCAGCCGCGCGCTCAGCACCTCGGTCGAGGGCACCCTGCCCTGCTCGCGCACCATGGCGTGGAAGTGGCTGCGCACCAGCGGGTTGTAGGCCAGCCGCCGCGGCGAGACGAACCAGCCACGGCGCTCCTCACGATAGATCAGCCCCTCGGCTTCCAGCTGCCCCAATGCTTCGCGCAGGGTGATGCGGGTGGTTTCGAACAGCTCGCTGAGCGCGCGCTCGGCCGGCAAGCGCCCGCCTTCGGGCAACAGGCCGTGGTCGATCTGCTCCTGCAGGGCGCGACAGATCGCAGTAACGGTACGCGGCGCTTCTTCGCGCATGCTTTTCTCCCAATCTGGCATAGACCAGCACCAAGCCGGTGCAGGCGCCGGTCATGCTAGGCAGCCTAGATGACTGTCAGATGACAGCCAGTTTTCTTCCCTGGCAGCCTGCATGCCGCATGCCATGTGGCCTGCTGCAACTTCGACAAATCAGCCACTTAGCTATGGTCTACGCTTTCCCACGCATGCCTGGGTGCATGGCATCGCCATAAAAACGTCATACAAAGCCTCTAGATTTGGCCTGGGTCTTGCTGATCTAGACCAAACTTTCACCCTGCTAAGGAGCTTCACGATGAAACGCCTGCTGCTGGCTTCACTGATGGGATCGGCCATTGTTCTGGGTAACCAGGCCATGGCCAACGAGGACTTGAAAGCACTGGAACAAGCCGCCCGCGCAGAGGGCGAAGTCAACAGCGTCGGCATGCCCGACAGCTGGGCCAACTGGAAGGACACCTGGGCTGACCTGAACAAGCTGTACGGTCTCAAGCACATGGACACCGACATGAGCTCGGCCCAGGAGATCGCCAAGTTCGACGCCGAGAAGGACAACGCCACCGCCGACATCGGCGACGTCGGCGCCGCCTTCGGCCCCATCGCGGTGCAAAAGGGCGTGACCCAGCCCTACAAGCCGAGCACCTGGGAGCAGATCCCGGCCTGGGCCAAGGACGCCGACGGCCATTGGATGCTGGCCTACACCGGCTCCATCGCCTTCATCGTCAACAAGCAGCTGGTCAAGGAGCCGCCGAAGTCCTGGGCCGACCTCAAGGAAGGCAAGTACAAGGTCGCCATCGGTGACGTCAGCGCCGCCGCCCAGGCCGTCAACGGCGTGCTGGCCGCCGCCATCGCCAACGGCGGTGACGAGAAGAACATCCAGCCGGGCCTGGACTTCTTCGCCGAGATCGCCAAGCAGGGCCGCCTGTCGCTGTCCAACCCGACCATCCAGACCCTGGAAAAAGGCGAAGTGGAAGTCGGCGTGGTATGGGACTTCAACGGCCTGTCCTACCGCGACCAGATCGACCCGAGCCGCTTCGAGGTGCTGATCCCGTCCGACGGTTCGGTGATCTCCGGCTACACCACCATCATCAACAAGTACGCCAAGCACCCCAACGCGGCCAAGCTGGCCCGCGAGTACATCCTCTCCGACGCCGGCCAGATCAACCTGGCCAAGGGCAATGCCCGGCCGATCCGCGCCGAGCACCTGACCCTGCCGCCGGAAGTGCAGGCCAAGCTGCTGCCCAACGAGCAGTACGCCAAGGTCCAGCCGATCAAGGATGCCGCCGCCTGGGAAACCACCTCCAAGGCCCTGCCGCAGCTGTGGCAGGAAAACGTGATCATCGAAATGCAGTGACTGCGATGCGGGGCTGTGCTTTTACTCCCTCTCCCGTTTACGGGAGAGGGCTGGGGAGAGGGTGGTAAGGCTGGCCCTCTCCCCCGGCCCCTCTCCCACACGTGGGCGAGGGGAGCACAACGCCCCGCTTTCGCTGAGGACTATCGCGATGAAACACAAAGTCATCCTGGTGCTGCTGGACGGTCTCAACTACGAGGTCGCCCGGCATGCCCTGGGCCATCTGCACGCCTACTGCGCCGCCGGCCGTGCCGCGCTGTACCGCCTCGAATGCGAACTGCCGGCGCTGTCGCGCCCGCTCTACGAATGCATCATGACCGGCGTTGCGCCGATCGACAGCGGCGTGGTGCACAACGACGTGGTGCGCCTGTCCAAGGAGCGCAGCATCTTCCACTATGCCCGTGACGCCGGCCTGACCACCGCCGCCGCGGCCTATCACTGGATGAGCGAGCTGTACAACCGCGCGCCCTTCGTCGCCGCCCGCGACCGCCACACCAGCGATGCGGCCCTGCCGATCCAGCACGGCCACTTCTACTACGCCGACCACTACCCGGACTCGCACCTGTTCGCCGACGCCGAGAGCCTGCGCCTGAAACACGCGCCGGACTTCCTGCTGGTGCACCCGATGAACATCGACGACGCCGGCCATGGTTATGGCCTGGATTCGCCGCAATACCGCAACGCCGCGCGGCGCGCCGACGTGATCCTCGCCGACTACCTGCAGGGCTGGCTCGACGCCGGCTATCAGGTGCTGGTGACCGCCGACCACGGCATGAACAACGACCGCTCGCACAACGGCCTGCTGGCCGAAGAGCGCGAGGTCCCGCTGCTGGTGCTGGGCGAGGCCTTCAGCCTCGACGCCAACGCCCGCCCCCGGCAGATCGAGCTGTGCGGCACCATCTGCGCGCTGCTCGGTGCCGCCCACGACAAACCCCTGTGCAAGGAACTGCTCAAGTGATGTCCGCTCTTCGCGGCAAGTGGCTGGCCCTGCTGTGCCTGCTGCCCTTCGCCGTGTTCTTCTTCGCCTTCCAGGTCGCCCCGCTGCTGTGGGTGGCGATCAACAGCCTGATCGTCGGCGACAGCTGGAGCCTGGCCAATTTCAGCAAGATCTTCTCCTCGAAGTTCTACCTGCAGGCGATCAAGCACAGCCTGCAGATCGCCTTCTGGTCCAGCCTGTTCGGTATCGTCATCGCCATCCTCGGCAGCTACTCGCTGCGCCAGGTGGACTCGAAGCTGCGCGACTTCGTCATGGCCTTCTCCAACATGACCAGCAACTTCGCCGGCGTGCCGCTGGCCTTCGCCTTCATCATCCTGCTCGGCTTCAACGGCGCACTGACCCTGCTGCTCAAGCAGGCCGGCGTGATCGACGACTTCAACCTGTACTCCAAGACCGGCCTGATCGTGCTCTACACCTACTTCCAGATTCCCCTGGGCGTGCTGCTGCTCTACCCGGCCTTCGACGCCCTGCGCCAGGACTGGCGCGAGTCGGCACAACTGCTCGGCGCCGGTACCTGGGACTTCTGGCGGCATATCGGCCTGCCGGTGCTGACCCCGGCGCTGCTCGGCACCTTCGTCATCCTGCTGGCCAACGCCCTGGGTGCCTACGCCACCGTGTATTACCTGACCACCGGCAACTTCAACGTGATGCCGATCCGTATCGCCGGCCTGGTGGCCGGCGACATCAGCCTCGACCCCAACCTGGCCAGCGCCCTGGCCATGGTGCTGGTCGGCCTGATGGCGCTGATCACCGTGGTGCACCAGTGGCTGCTGCGCAGGAGCTATCACGATGCGCGCTGAAAACAAACCCGCCGCCCTCTACCACCGCGTGGTGGTCTGGCTGCTGTTCCTGATCCTGCTGCTGCCGCTGGCGGCCACCCTGCTCTACTCGCTGTCCACCAGCTGGTCGGCGACCATCCTGCCGGATGGCCTGACCTTCAAGTGGTACCTGGCGCTGTGGAGCGACGCGCGCTTCCTCGCCGCCTTCGGCCAGTCGCTGCTGGTGTGCCTGGGTGCGCTGCTGCTGGCGGTGGTGCTGATCCTGCCGCTGCTGTTCGTGGTGCACTACCACTTCCCCAAGCTGGACGGGGTGATGAACATCCTCATCCTGCTGCCCTTCGCCGTACCGCCGGTGGTGTCCTCGGTGGGCCTGCTGCAGGTCTACGGCTCCGGGCCGCTGGCGATGGTCGGTACGCCGTGGATCCTGATCGGCTGCTACTTCACCGTGGCCCTGCCGTTCATGTACCGCGCCATCACCAACAACCTGCAGGCGATCAACCTGCGCGACCTGATGGACGCCGCCCACCTGCTCGGCGCCAGCACCTGGAAGGCCGCCTTCCTGGTGGTGCTGCCCAACCTGCGCAACGGCCTGATGGTCTCGCTGTTCCTCTCCTTCAGCTTCCTGTTCGGCGAATTCGTGTTCGCCAACCTGCTGGTCGGCACCCGCTACGAGACCCTGCAGGTGTACCTG
>ERZ650312.1236-NODE-1236-length-14541-cov-3.970109_pt1 | contig 14541 bp, 7 predicted proteins | sample MGYA00376248_ERZ650312 | MGnify/ENA primary metagenome ERZ650312 (study PRJEB26733, sample SAMN07839316) | wastewater metagenome | biome: urban; feature: wastewater treatment plant; material: waste water | place: USA: North Carolina | collected 2016-07-28 ... | reverse complement strand
GGTGAAGTTGAACCAGTCGGATTCGATTTCGGGGCCTTCGGCCACGTCGAAACCCATGGAGCCGAAGATGCCTTCGATGCGCTCGCGCGTGAGCGACACGGGGTGCAGGCCGCCCGCGCCGCGCTGGCGGCCCGGCAGCGTCACGTCCAGCGACTCTTCCGCCAACTTGGCCTCGAGCGCCTGCTGGCGAATCGCTTCGCGGCGAGCATTGAGTGCGGTCTCGATGACTGTCTTGACGCGGTTGATGGCCGCGCCCGTCGACTTTTTTTCCTCCGGGGAAAGGCTGGATAGGCCTTTCAGCAATTCGGTGACCTGTCCGCTTTTGCCAAGGTACCGCGCCTTGATTTGCTCCAAGGCATCGGGATCGTCGGTCCCGGCGAATGCCGACGCCGCCTCAAGTGCGATTTGATCGAGGTTCTGCATGAAATTCAACGCCTATCAGAAAAAAAAGGAGGCACGAGCCTCCTTTTTCTTACGCTCGTACGGTTATACGCCGAGTTGTGCCTTGGCCTGCGAGGCCAGTGCGGCAAAGGCCGGCTTGTCGAGCAGCACTTTGGCGAAGACCACCGCCGCCACCTCGTCATTGACCAGCGCGGCGTAGATCGGCAACTGCGGCTCGGTGATGCGCTGTGCCGCCCAGTTCTTGGTGTCGATGCTGGCGCCGGTCTTGTAGTCGATGATGACCTGCCGCCCGTCAGCCAGCCGGTCGATGCGATCGACCACCATCTTGACCTTGATGCCCTCGATCTCGACTTCGGCCGCCTCCTCGCAGGCGACCACGTCGAAAGGCAGGCCGCGCTTGCCTTCGACGCCCAGCCACAGGTCGAGCAGCTTGTGCAGGCGGGCGGCCTCCAGTTCGCGGAAGCGGGCCGGCAAGCTCATCCGGCGATCCATCTCGAAGCTTTGCAAGGCGCGGGCGACCGCCTCGGCAATGGCATCCCGGCGCGCCGCAGCGGACAGCGCCGCCAGCGCTTCGGAAGAGCGCAACTCGCTCCACAAGGCCTCCAGCGCCGCATGCACCAGCGTGCCGCGCGCCGCCGGATCGAGGCCTTCGACCGGCTCCTCCATCGCTTCGCCGCCCAGCCGGTACTGGTAGTAGGCCCAGGCCGGGCAGATGGCCTGGGCGCGCAGCAGCCAGCTGCCGCCGGAAACTTTCTCGCCCGGTGCCACCGGTGGCGCCAGGGCATCGCCAATCAGCTCGACGGCCCCGGCCGAAGCCACGGCCTCTTGCTGCGCCAGCGTGGCCGGTGCGGACGCCAACGGCTCGGCCAGCGGCAAGCCGGCGAGCAGCGGACTGGGCCGCAGCACCCGGTTGCCATCGGCCCGGGCATAGGAAAACCGCACTTCCGGCGCGGCCTGCGCCAGGCGGGCGTGGACGCGGCGGGCAAAATCGAGTTCGACCTCGGCGCTGGCGTGACTGGCCCCCGCCGCGCGCAGCACGTCGGCCGGCAACAGCGGATTGGGGCGCGGCGGCGGCGGCCACTGGTCGTCGTTCATGCCCATCACCCACAGGCCATCGAAGCACAGGCCGGCGCTTTCGAGCACGCCGAGCACCTGGATCGCCGGCCGGCCGCGCGTTTCCGGCTGGAACAGGCGCTGCCGGCAAAGCTGGCCCAGGCGGCGCACCGCTTCGGAAAAGTTCAGCGGGCCGAGCAAGGCGTCGAAACGCCCGAAGCCGTCGAGCACCTCGCCGAAAGCCCGCTTGGCCTGGAATTCGTGGCTGGACAAGGAACGTTCGCCGGGCCAGCCCAGCGCCGCCAGGCAGCCGCGGAAAACCGCCGCCCAGCGCCCGGGCGGCAGCTTGCGTGGCGCGGCGTTGCTCGCCTCGGCGAAGGCAGCCAGGGCGGCCAGGCTCTGCGGACAGAGCGCAACGCCCTCCGCCGCCTGCCGCTCGGCCAGCCGCAACAGGGCGGCCAGCGTGGTGAAGTACGGCAGGTCACGGCGCATGGCCATGTCGAGCCGCGCCCGGCCATCGGCCTCGCTGTCCGCCGCCGACCAGCCACCGGCCAGCAACAGGGCCGACAGGCGCGCCTGTTCGACCTTGGCCCGGCTGGCGCCGAGCGCCAGCCAGTCGAGGGCGACGCGGATCAGCGGCAGATCGGCCAAGGCGCGGCCGAGGGAAAAGTTGAAACAGCGCGGGTATTCCGCGGCATCGGGGCGGATCAGTGCGGGGTGCAGCACATCGTCGAGCAGGAATTCCAGCCGGTCCCGCACGCCGCCAAGGTCGGGCGCCACGATAGCGAGGCGCGCCGCCGGATCGTCGGCCAGCCGTTGCCGCGCCCAGGCGACGACGGCGGCGCATTCGGCATCCCGGTCGGCACAGGGCAGCACCGATTTCCGGCTCCCGGCATGGCATGCGGGCGGCACCTGCTCCACCGCCACGCCCCGCCCGCTCAGCGCCGCCATCAGGTCGTTTTCCAGCGGCGTGAAGCGGTCGAAGCCGGCGAAAACGACCGTTTCCGGCAAGGCGAAGTGCCCGGCTTCGAGCAGGGAAATCAGCTGCCGCTGGACGCCGGCGACATCCAGCCAGCCAGCAGCCCGGCAGCGTTTGTCGAAATCGGACTGCCAGCCGACGAACAGGCGAGCCTCGTCGGACAGCGGGGCACCGTCCGGCTTCAGCTTCCAGACGCGACACAGGGCCTGCGCCTCGGCGGCCGAAGCGGCCATGCCCTGCAGGTCGAACAGCGGCGCGGCCTCGCTCAGCGAACCGGCAATCACCTTTTCCCACAACAGCCGCTCGGCGAAGGGGTCGAGTGCCAGCGGCAGATCGGCGATGCCGCTCAGCTGCGCCTCGTCGGCCAGGCTCGCCAGCCACTGGCCGAGGGTCAGCGCCTGGCGCGTCGGCCACACTGTTTTGCCGGCCGGCACCTCGCCGCGCAGGGTCTGGGCCAGGCGCGTCGTGGCGCACAGGGTCAGGCTGGAATTCAAGCCAGCTCCCGGTTGCGGCACCAGGCGTTCAGTTGGCCATTGCCGGACGGGCCGGCGCGGCGGGTTTGGCCGGTGCCGCCGGCGTGGCAGGCTTGCTGCCCGGCACGGCGGGCGGAGGCGCGGCAACGGCCGGGCCAGCCGGCTTGACCACCGGTGCCGCGGGGGCCGCGACCTTGCCCGGCATCGCCGGTCTGGCGGGGGCCGCTGGCGTTGCCGGTGCCGCGGCAGCAGGCGCCGCAGGCTTGATGGCGGTCGCCGGCTGGCCGGGCATGGCTGGCCGGCCCGGGGCGGCACGCTGGTCGCTGGCAGCGGGGGCGGGCATCGTCCGGGCTTGCCCCGGGGCGGCAGGGCGCAGCGCGTCGGCAGTCGGCCGGGGGGCAGGCAGGGCGGCCGGTTTCGTCGCCTCGCGGAGCGGCCTGGCCGACGGGCTGGCGGCCTGGGTACGGGAGGCGCCGCTGACCATCACCTCGCGACGAATGTCCTTCAGCGTTTCCGGACCGATGCCGTGCACGTTCTGCAGGTCGTCGACCGATTTGAACGGGCCGTTTTTCCGGCGATAGTCGATGATGGCCTGCGCCTTGGCCGGGCCGATGCCCTTGAGACCGTCGAGCTCCTCCTGCGACGCCGTGTTGATATTGATCTGGGCACAGGCCAGGCCGGCCCACAGCAGGCAGGAAACGGCCAGGGTCAGGAATCGTGATTGCATGCGCTTTCTCCCGCAAAATGGAAGGCTCAGTATGCCACTGCCCGCCGGCTCAGGGCGTGCCGATGAACAGGAAGAGGTTGGAAACCCCGCTCGTCGAGTAGCCGAAGCCGAGGTAGGCCTGGCCGAGCGGGGTCTGGCCGCCGAGATAGATGGCGGCCGAATTCAGCAGGCCGTCGCCTGTCGATTCGGCGTAACGGGCACCGACCTTGGCGGCTTCCAGCGCGAAACCGAGGCGCATGTCGCCGCGCAGGCCGAGCGGCAGGTGGCCGATGATGCGCTCGGTACGCAGGCCAAGATAACGGATGTCGTCGCCGATCACCTGGTTCGGCGCATAGGCGGTCATGTTCAGGAAGCCGCCCAGGTAGCCGGCGTCATACACCGGCAGCACGCCACGCGGCGAGGCGGTATAGCGCAAGCGGGCGTTGAACACCGTGCCGCTGAGCGTGAAGGCGCCCTGCAGGTTGGCGTCGGCCCGCGAATAGCCCGCTTCCGACGAATCGAAATAGCCCAGTTGGGCAGCCCAGCCGCGCGTCGGGAAGTGCATGCGGTCGAACTGGTCGAACTCCAGGCTCGCCTTCCAGCCGCCGAAGGCCGCATCGGCACTGGGCAGCGAGGGCGAACCGATGTCGAGATCGTAGTAGCGATGGCGCTGCACCCAGCCCAGGCGCACCGGCCCGAGGGTGCCGACGTTGGTGCCAAGGTAGGCACCGTAGCCGTTCTCGGTAATCTTGTACTGGGCGATCCGGGCATCGTTCTGGTAGATGTTGAGGCGGCTCTGCTCGACCCCGGTGGTCGCCTCGACAAAGAAACGCTGGGCCGCATCGAGCGGCTGGTAGAAGTTGGCGCCGAGGCGATTGGTCGAGCCGATGTCGCCGGTCACCAGCAGTTCGCCGCCCAGGCGGTTGAGCCAGGTCGAGTGGTAGGCGACACGCAGGCCGAAGGAAGTACCCTGGCTGTTGTCCGCCTGCAGGTTGATGCCGAAGCGCAGGTAATCCGGCCCCCAGCGCTTTTCCACCGGCATGACACGCAGGATGTTCTTGTCGCGCTGGCTGAGCACGGTGTAATCGACGCTTTCGTACCAGCCGTCGCCGTACATGCGCAGCAGGTCGCGGTTGATCTCGGACGGCCGGATGGTCTGCCCCGGCTCGACGTGCAAATGGCGCTCGACAGCCGCCGGATTCACCTTGTTCAGGCCAACGATCTGCACTTCGTCGATACGCGGCGAGGTGCGGCGCCTGACTTCGATGCCCTGCCACCAGGCGGCATAGTCTTCCACCGGCAGGGACAGCCGCGCCAGGTGAGCGACCGCCGCTTCGGCGGCCGCCCGGCCACGCTCCGCCGCCTCGGCATGGCGCGAGAAATCGCCGGCCGTGATGCCGTCCAGCTCCGGCTTGATATAAATGTCCCCGGCCCGCAGCTGGGCCAGCGAGCGGCTGACATTCTGCTCGGTCAGGATGGCGATCATCTGCGCCGAGACGGTGAGCAGCGAACCGACCTCCTCGGCCTTGAGCAACGGGGTGCCGACGTTGACGGCGATCACCACGTCGGCCTGGCAGCGCTCGCGCACCTCGGCGACCGGCAGGTTGTCGACCAGGCCGCCATCGACCAGCTTGCGCCCCTGGTGATCGACCGGCGCCAGCAGGCCGGGCACCGACATGCTGGCCCGCATGGCCTGGCTCAACGGCCCGTCGCGGAAGACCACGCGCTCGCCGTTGCCGATGTCGGTGGCGACGATGGACAGCGGCAGCGGCAAATCCTCGATGTTGCGCTCGCCCTGGTTGGCGCGCACCAGCTGGTTGAGGAAGAGCTTGATCTTCTGCCCGGTGACGACGCCGGTCCGGTACTTGACCCCGTCGGTCATCACGCCGCTTTCCGAACCGGGCAGGTAGCGGCGCGCCATCAGCTTGTTGCGCTGGCTGAGTTCGGCGTATTCCGGGTTGTCGATGAACATTTCGCTCCAGTCGACCGCACTCAGCGCCTCGCGCATCGCCGCCGGCGACATGCCGGCCGCCCAGGCCCCGGCAATCAGCGCCCCCATGCTGGTGCCGGCCACGCAATCGACCGGAATGCGGTTCTTCTGCAGCACGTCCAGGATACCGATATGCGCCGCCCCGCGCGCACCGCCGCCGCCCAGCACCAGGCCGATGCGCGGCCGGGCGGGTTCGGCGGCCTGCGCCAGTGCCGAGACAGCCAACAGGGAAAGAATGAGCGGACGGATGAGCCGGGCAAGACGAGGCATGGTTGTTCCAAGCGAAAAAAAGCCCTGCCGAGGCAGGGCTTTTCGGTGCAGCGGGGTCGGCTTACTTGGTGCCGATGACTTCGATGTCGACGCGACGATCCGGCTGCAGGCAGTCGATCAGGGCCTTGGTCTTGGCATTGCCCTTGCACTTGTCGCCGGTAACCGGCTGCTTCTCGCCCTTGCCTTCGGTGTACACGCGGTTGGCTTCGATGCCCTTGGCAACCAGGTATTCCTTGACGGCGGCAGCGCGCTTCTCGGACAGCTTCTGGTTGTAGGCATCGCCACCGATGCGGTCGGTGTGGCCAACGGCCAGGATCACTTCCAGCTTGATGGCCTGGGCCTTGGAGACCAGCTCGTCGAGCTTCTGCTTGCCGGCCGGACGCAGGACAGCCTTGTTGAAGTCGAACAGGGCGTCGGCAGCGACGGTGATCTTCTCACCCGACGGCTTCACGCCAGCCGGGGCGGCGCCAGCGCCAGCCGGAGCGGCAGCCTTCGGCTCGCAGGTTTCCTTCGGCAGCAGGTCCTTGTCGCACTCGCAACCGGCCTTGTCGGCAGCAGCAGCGGCCGGGGTCCAGTAGCCATCGCGCCAGCACAGGCCGAAGCCGCTCTTGGCGACGACGTCACGCTGGTCGATCAGGTAAACGCGCTCTTGCGCAACAGCGGAGAAACCGATACCGGCCAGCAGGGCCAGAACCAGGGTCTTCTTGGCAATGTTCATAAGTTGGAGTCCCAAAAAAATGTGCGTGAGGGGTTGTAATTTGAAGCTGCATCATTCTATTACGAATCGTCACCAATCAACCACCTGTCACACACAGCAAGGGGGCTTCCCAGGCGCGCATTTCCGCTACCATGGGCTGCCCCGGCGACTACGCCGCCGAAACGGAATGACGACACCATGACAAGAATGCGTACATTTTTCCGCTGGCTGCTCGGCAAGCCGGCCACTACCGGTGACCCGCTGGCCCAGGCGCTGGAGCGCTTCGCCGACCCGGATGCCGACACCCTTGAACTGATCCGCCATCTGGTCGCCCAGTTGCGACCGCGGGGCCGGGGCGACGAGGAAGTTGCCGAGCGCTACCGGGCCATGCTCGACCGCCTGGTGGCCGACCCTGCCCTGCGCACCGCCTTCTGCAGCCATGTCGTGCATTTCATCGCCACCCGCCGCCTGGTCACCTTTTTCACCGACAGCGGCATCCTGCCCGGCACCGGCTTCTTTTCCGAATGGGGCCGCATTCTCGGCAACCGCCTGCTGCCCGAGGTGCCCGACGAGCGCCGGCTGAAGGACTGCCTGCACGTCGTTTTCCACCGCGCCGACGACTGGCGCTGGCTGCAGGAGATTCCGACCGATCTGTCGCAACGTTTCTGGGAGCTGGTGGCGCCGGACAAGGAATTGCGCAACATCGACTGGCGCAGCATCCAGGAGCAGATGCTCGACGCCGTGCTGCTCCTTGCCCACCGGGTCAGCGGCCTGGGCGTCGAAAGCGAGCTGATGCGCGCTTCGCCCAACTTCGACGACGACACGCCCCGTTTCGTCGCGCTGTCGGCCGAGGCGCTCGATTTCGTCAACACCTTCCGCGCCGCGCTCGACAACCCCGAGCTCAGCGCCGACGACGGCAGCCAGTTGCTGGTCATTGCCGACCAGTGCCAGGAAACCCTGCAAAAGATTCGCAAGCGGGCGCTGACCGTCGGCACCAGCCTGCACCTCTCCTACCTGCTGACGCGCAGCGAACAGAGCATCGAGCGCCTGCGCGACCTGGTCGCCATCCTCGGTGCCGGGCAGCAGGCCGAAACGCACGGGGCAGCCGTCCGCGCCTGGGGCGAATTCGCCCACGCCGCCTTCATCGCCGAAAACCGCCGCAACAGCCTGCGTTTCTACCTGGCCCAGCTGTCCGGCCTGCTCGCCGCGCGCGTCACCGAAAACGCCGCCCGCTCCGGCGAACACTACATCTGCGAATCGAATGCCGACTACCGCCAGATGTGGCGTTCGGCCGCCGGTGCCGGGGTGCTGATCGGCGTCATGGCCCTGCTCAAGATCAAGGCTGCCGCGCTGCACGCCCCGCTGTTCGGCGAAGCCTTCATCTTCAGCATGATTTACGGCCTCGGTTTCGTCGTCATCTTCCTGCTCGGCATGACCGTCGCCACCAAACAGCCGGCCATGACGGCGCAAACCCTGGCCGGCCTGCTCGGCGACCTGCGCCTGAGCCGCAGCGCCGACCTCGAACGCCTGGTCGACGTGGTCGCTGCCGTCTGCCGCAGCCAGCTCGCCGCCATCGCCGGCAACGTGATGGTCGCCCTGCCGGTTGCCATCGCCGTCGGCTTCGGCCTGGCCTATCTCGACGGCGCACCGCCGATCAGCGTCGACAAGGGGGCGCACCTGCTCGCCGACCTCGACCCGCTGAGCTGGGCCCTGCCGCATGCCGCCATCGCCGGCGTCTTCCTCTTCCTGTCCGGCCTGATCACCGGCTATTTCGACAACCGCGCCGCCTATACCGACATCGGCGCCCGCATCGGCCGCCTGCCCTGGCTCAAGGCCCTGTTCGGCCGCGACCGGGCGAACCGCGTCGGGAGCTACATCCAGGAGCGGCTGGGCGGCATCATGGGCAATTTCCTGTTCGGCTGCATGCTCGGCTCGACCGGCGTCATCGGCACCATCCTCGGCCTGCCGCTCGACATCCGCCACATCGCCTTCTCGTCGGCCAACCTCGGCTATGCGCTGGTCGGCTTCCAGTTCGACCTGCCGCTCAAGGCCATCGCCTGGGCAGCGCTCGGGGTGGCCGCCATCGGTTTCACCAACCTGGCGGTCAGCTTCCTGCTCGCCCTGCGCACGGCCATGCGCGCCCGCGGCGTGCAGTTCGAGCACGGCGGGCCGTTGTTCAAGGCCCTGTGGCGCCGCCTGCGCCAGCAGCCGCGCAGTTTCTTCCTGCCGCCCCGCCAGGTCAGCGCCGACGCGTAAAATGACGGCGTGTCCGCCCGTCGCCTGCCTCTCGTTCTGCCCGCCCTGCTGCTCGCCGTCGCCCCGGCGCTGACGGCGGGCGAACTGACGCTGCGGGCGCCCGAGGAGATCAGCGAACTGCTCGCCCCCTACCTGCCGGACGAAGCCGGCAATACGCAGCGTCTGCAGGGCACGCTGAGCGAGATCCTGGCCACCGAGGGTTATTTCGCGCCAGGCTTCGAATTCAAGGACAGCGACGGCGGCCTGCACCTGAGCCTCGACCCCGGCCCGCGTACCCGCATCACCGCGCTCGATCTGCGCATCGACGGCCCGCTCGACACAGCGCTGCGCGACGAGCTGGGCAAGGAATGGGCCTTGCCGGTCGGCCAGCCCTTCCGCCAGGAGGACTGGAATACCGCCAAGCAGCAGGTGCTGGCCGACCTGCTGGCCAGCGACCATGCCGACGCCCGGCTGCTCGACAGCGAGGCGGCGATCGACGTCGAAACCCACAGTGCCAGCCTGCGCGCCCATTACGACGCCGGACCGCGCTACCGTTTCGGCCCCTTGCGCGTCGAGGGCCTGCAACTCTACAAAGCCGAGCTGGTCGCCCGCTACAACCGCGTCGTGCACTCCGGCCAGCCCTATCGCGAAGAGCGCCTGAATGCACTGCAGACCACGCTGCAGGCCACGCCCTACTTCGCCTCGGCGCAGGCAAGCATCGACCGTGCGGCGGCCGAGATCGATGCCGACGGCACGGCTACCGTCCCGGTCGTCGTCCGTATCCGCGAGCGGGCGCCGCAGCGGGTCTCCTTCGGCGCCGGTGCCAGCTCCAACACCGGGGCCCGCGTCGAGTTCAACTACCACCATGCCAACCTGCTCGGCCGGGCCTGGGAGCTGGATACCGGCCTGCGCCTGGAACAGAAGAAGCAGACTGCCTACGCCGACATTTTCCTGCCACCCGACGAACGCTTCCGGCGCAACAGCATCGGCGTGATGGCCGAGGCCACCGACATCGCCGGCCTGCAGACCGAGCGCTATGCCTTCGGTGCGCAGACCGTGCAGCAGCGCGGCAGCGTCGAGCAACGGCTGTCGCTCAACTGGCAGAACGAACTGCGTGAGCCGGATGGCGCCGCGCCGGTAACCAGCCGGGCGCTGGTGCCGAATGCAATGTGGACCTGGCGGCGCGTCGACAACCTGCTCGACCCGCGCCGCGGCACCGTGCTGCAGGCCCAGATCGGCGGCGGCTCGCGGGCGGCGCTGTCCGACCAGAACTTCGTTCGCGTGCACAGCCGCATCCAGCATTACGTCCCACTCGGCCGACGCGACACGCTGACCCTGCGCGGCGAGATCGGCTACACGCTGGCCGACTCCCGCCAGCGCATCCCCCAGGATTACCTGTTCCGCACCGGCGGCGCCGGTACGGTGCGCGGCTACGCCTACCAGAGCCTGGGCATCAAGGAAGGCAGGGCGACGGTGGGTGGCCGCTACCTGGCCATCGCCAGCGCCGAAGTGACGCACTGGCTGGACGAGGACTGGGGCATTGCCGCCTTCGTCGATGCCGGCGATGCCGTCGATTCGCTGCAGGATGTCCGCCTCGCCCTCGGCTACGGCCTCGGCGCCCGCTGGCGCAGCCCGGCCGGGCCGATCGGGGTCGACCTCGCCTACGGCGAACGGACGCGCGGCTTCCAGCTGCATTTCTCGCTGGCCATTCCGTTCTGACATGCGCCGTCTCGCCTACCTTGCCCTGATCGTCATCAGCACCGTGGCCGGCCTTGCCGGCTGGCTGGCCGGCAGCGAGCACGGCCTGCAGACAGCCGTCCGCCTGGCCGGCACGGCCACCGACGGCCAGCTGCACATCGAACAGGCCAGCGGCCGCCTGCTCGGCCCGCTCGACATCGCCACCCTGCGCTGGCAGGGGGCCGGTCAACAAATCGCCGCCACGGGCATCCATCTCGACTGGTCACTCGCCGAGCTGCTGCATGGCCGGCTGCAGGTGGCAGCCCTGGACATCGCGACCCTGCGCATCGACCAGCCGCCGAGCGACGTACCGGCTGCCCTGCCAGCCGACCTGCAACTGCCGCTGGCCGTGACGATCGAACGCCTCAGCCTGGGGCAAGCGGACTACAACGGCCAGCCACTGCTCCAGCAACTGAGCGGCCGCCTGGCCAGCGATGGCCGCCAGCACCGCCTCGACGACCTGCAACTGCAGGCAGGCGACGTCTCGCTCGCCGGGCAAGCCAGCCTCGACGGCCAGGCGCCCTTTCCGCTCGCCGCCTCGCTCGACCTGCACGGGCAGCTCGAACAGCGGCCGCTCGCCGTGACGGCGACGGCCAAAGGTCGGCTCGACCGCATCGACCTGGGCATCGTCGCCACCCAGGGCATAGCCGGCCATGCCGAGGCCGTGCTGACCCCCTTCGCAGCCGCCCCTTTCGCCAGCGCCCGCCTGCAGCTCGAGCGCATCGACCCGGCCAGCTGGCGGGCCGGTGCCCCGCAGGCCCAGCTCACCCTGGTCGCCGACATCGCGCCGCAGGCGGACGGCATCGTCGGCAGCTTCGGCCTGACCAACCACCAGCCCGGCCCGCTCGACCGCCAGCGCCTGCCGCTCGCCACCCTGGCCGGCACGCTGAGCTGGCAGGGCGCCCAGGCCACGCTGCACACCCTGTACGCCACCCTGCCCGGCGGCGGCGAACTGGCCGGCGACGGCAGCTGGGGCAACGACCAGCTCAGGCTCGACCTGCAGGCCAGCCGCCTCGACGCCCGGCAACTGCTGTCCTCCCTGCACGCCACCCGCCTGGCCGGCCCCCTGTCGGCGACACTGGCCGGCGACCGGCAGGATGTCCGCATCGACCTGCGCGACGCCACCTTCAGCCTGCTCGCCGAAGCCAGCCTGGCCGGCCAGCGCCTGCGCCTGCCCAGGCTGCAACTGGCTGCCGGCACAGCCCGCCTGCTGGCGCAGGGCGAACTCGATCTCAACGGGCCGCGCCCATTCACGGCCGAAGGCGAACTGCAGCACTTCGACCCGAGCCGCTTCGGCCGCCTGCCGCCGGCGCACATCAATGCCCGCCTCAAGGCCAGCGGCCACCTGGCACCGCAGCCGGTGGTCGATGCCAGCTTCGCGCTGCACGACAGCCGCGTCTCCGGCCAGGCGGTAAGCGGCCAGGGGCAACTCGCCATCGCCTGGCCGCGCATCCCCAGGGCCGACATCGAACTGGCCGCCGGCAATAACCGCCTGACCGCGCACGGCGCCTACGGGCAGGCCGGCGATCTGCTCAAGTTCGATCTCGACGCCCCGCAACTGGCCCCCTTCGGCCTCGACGGCGGGGTGCAAGGGCACTGGGAGCTGGGCGGCACGCCACAGGCCCCGCGCCTGGCCGGCACGCTGCAGGCAGCCAGGCTCGGCTGGCCCGGCCACGGCCGGCTGCAAGGCCTGGCCCTGAGCGCAGCCCTCGGCAGCGAGCCGGGCGCCCCGCTGCACCTCGACCTGCGCATCGCCCAACTCGACTCCGCCGAGCAGGCCGGGCTGCTGCGCGCCTTGCGCCTCCAGGGCGAGGGGAGCAAGCAGGCGCACCGCCTGACGGCCAGCGCCGACATAGCCGGCCAGCACCATCTGGCCTGGCGTGCCGAGGGCGGCTGGGATGCTGCCCGGGCAACGTGGAGCGGCCGGCTGGCCGACGCCGGCCTGAGCAGCCCCGACACCGCGCGCAACATCCAGTTGCTCGCCCCGGCCCCCATCACGCTGGCGGCCAGCGCCTGGCAAATCGGCCCGTTGCGCCTGGCCGGCAACCCGCTGGACTGGCAGGCCACGCTGCACGCCCGGGCCGACGACCGGCAACTGAGCGCCACGCTGGCGGCGCGCGGCAGCCGCATCGGCCAGGTCGACGGCCAGCTCGCGGCCGCCATGCAGGGCGCCTGGTCGCTGGCCCGCGACACCCCCTGGCAAGGCGGCGTGCAGGCCGACATCAGCGATCTCGGCTGGCTGGCGGAATTTCTGGGCGAAGGCTGGCAGAGCGCCGGCCGGCTGAACGGCGAGCTGCAACTGGCCGGCACGCCCAACCGCCCCGTGCACAGCGGCCGCCTGCGCGGCACGGAGCTGGCCCTGCGCCTGCCGGCCCAAGGCCTGAACCTGGCTGCCGGCGAACTGGACATCGACCTGCGCGACAACCGCCTGCGCATCGGGCGCCTCGGTTTCGACAGCCTGCTGCAGCCCCTGCCCCGGCCCTTGCGTGTCGATACACGCAACGACCTGAGCGGACTGGGCAAGACCCCTGGCCGACTGGAAGTAACCGGCGAGATGCAGCTCGCCACCGGCGCTGGCCAGGAAAACGCCTGGCTCGATGTGCGTCTCGACCGGCTGGGCGCCTTCCAGTTGCCCGATCAATGGGTCGCCGTTTCCGGCACCGGCCGCCTCAGCTGGCAAGCCGGCACCCTCGGCGCCCAGGCCAGGCTGGCGGTCGATGCCGGCTACTGGCAGCTGGCCCGGGGCGGTACCCCGCGCCTGTCCGACGATGTGGTGGTCAAACGGCCGGGCATGGCCCAGCCGGCGGCCCCGCTGCGCCCGAAACTCGATCTCGACATCAGCACCGACCTCGGCAGCAATTTCCTGTTCAGCGGCTTCGGCCTGAGCAGCCGCCTGGCCGGCGAAGTGCGCATTACCGCCCAGGGCCGCGACCTGCCGCGCGCCAGCGGCACCATCCGCACGCGCAGCGGGCGCTTCGACGCCTACGGCCAGAAGCTCGATATCGAGCGCGGCGTGCTCACCTTCAACGGCCTGCTCGACAACCCGGGGCTCGACGTGCGCGCCGTGCGCAAGGGCCTCGCCGTCGAACCCGGCGTCCGCATCAGCGGCACGGCGCAGAAGCCGGTGATCAAGCTGGTTTCCGACCCCGAATTGCCCGATGCCGAGAAACTGGCCTGGCTGGTTCTCGGCCACGGCCCGGAACAGATGGGGGCCGGCGATGCGACGACCCTGCTCTCGGCGGCCAGCGGCCTGCTCGGCAACGACTCGGGCAACGTCATCCAGCAGGTCAAGAAAACCTTCGGCTTCGACGAACTCGGGGTCCGCCAGGGCCGCCTCGGCGACAGCGGCGGCCGCCAGCAGGTCAGCCGGGTGGCGGGCGGCAGCGTGGACACCACGGGCAGCACCGGCCAGCAGATTTTCACGGTCGGCAAGCGCCTGTCGTCGAACGCCCTGCTCTCCTACGAGCAAACATTGGGGCGGGCGGAAGGCATCGTCAAGCTGACGGTCAACCTCAGCCGGCAGGTCGCCATCATCGGCCGGGCAGGCAGCGACAATGCGCTGGATGTTTTCTACACCCTGACTTTCGGCCGCCCGGGAACGCCCGCCGAGCGCGGCAAGGCAAGGCCCTAAGCGGCGCCGCCCAGCCAGCGCTGCAACACCGCCGACAGTTGTTCGCGGTCAATCGGCTTGGCCAGAAAATCGTCCATTCCCGCTTCGCTGCACCGCACCCGCTCGCTGGCAAAGGCCCCCGCAGTCAGGGCGACGATGGGCAGGCGCGGCCGCCCGGCCTGCTCCGCTTCCAGTTCCCAGGCACGGATGGACCGCGTGGCTTCAAGGCCGTCCATGACCGGCATCTGGATATCCATCAACACCAGGTCATAGTCTTCGCCAGCGGTCACCGCGCGCACCGCCTCGCTGCCGTTCTCGACTGCATCGGCCACCATGCCCAGCTTGCGCAACAAGGCCTCGGCGACCTTGCGGTTGATGGCATTGTCGTC
>ERZ650312.1231-NODE-1231-length-14579-cov-8.478243_pt1 | contig 14579 bp, 3 predicted proteins | sample MGYA00376248_ERZ650312 | MGnify/ENA primary metagenome ERZ650312 (study PRJEB26733, sample SAMN07839316) | wastewater metagenome | biome: urban; feature: wastewater treatment plant; material: waste water | place: USA: North Carolina | collected 2016-07-28 ... | reverse complement strand
CGATCCCTGTCAATGTCATTGTGTATGAAGACTTGTATATTCCGCCATCAGGTACGGTATATAGCAATACCTTTAATACCAATGCCGATGCAACGGCTGCCAATACTGCGATCAATGGTCCGCTCGTCGCAAATAATACACAGGTGAGCGTAAACGGTGGTGCAGCATTTGACATCGTCAGTGCAGCAGAGGCTCTGGCTGGGGTGAAAGCCTACGAAACCGAATATGGTTATGCCAAAGTCAATGCCAACGGTACGATTACTTACTATCCAAAAGAGGACTTTAGTGGTACGGATAGCTTTACCTATACCACAACGACCGATGACGGTACACCAAAGACTTATCATGTGAACGTCAATGTCTTGCCTGTATCCAATGACAAACCAGTATTTGCTGGTGGTACGGTCGAAGTTGTAGAAGATCATACTATTGCATTGGGTCTGACTGCACCGACCATCAAGGACAATACTGACCATGATGTTACAGGTATCACAGGTATTGTGACCAATGTGGACAATCCTGAACGTCTAGGGGCAATTACCCTGACCCTGTCAGGTGCAGGTGCAGCAGCGAATCTCGCCAATACCAACACTGGTGCGGTACTGACCAAAGGTAATGGTGGTGCCTTGGTGAAAGTAGGTTCGACGTACAGCTTTGTGATTGTAGATGGCATGGGTAATGTCGATTACAACTACCATCATGCAGGTATTGTCACAGGCGATGCAAATATCAACTATGTAACCGTAGCAGAGTATGAGGCGATTCTCGCTGTTCCAGGCGCACACCGTCATGAAAACTTTGCTGTTGCCATCCAGAACACCAGCTATGAGGTCTATCCAGCAGGTCATGCACAGGCAGGACAAATCCGTACTGATGTTTGGGGTTCTGGTACAACCAACTCGCCAAGCAATAGCGATGATGTACTGGGTCAAGGTGCAACCCGTATCGAAACGATACAGGTAAATGTACAGGCAGCTACTGATGATGCGTATCTCGACTTTACCTCTGGAACATTGACCGATTTGGGCGGTGGTGTGTATCAAGGTACAACTACGCAAAGAACAGGTAATATTGAGAATAGTGCCGCTCCAAATAAAGCAAACTATCAAGTTGTCTATGCGAATTTAGACCCAACACATGACCCTGATGCAGTTCTTAACCCAACGGCAACCGTGACCATGTTTGAAGATCGTATCCTGAACTTGGCGGATATTCTGCAAGCAGGCTTTGCCGATGTGGATGGTTCGGAAGTGCGTTCGATTACGATTAGCAATCCAGCAGGCAATGCAACTATTTCTATCAGCTATAATGGTGCTACGGCAGTTACGATTGCAGGCGGTGCAAGCAGAACTTTCACAATTGCCAATCAGCAAGATGCAGATAGTTTTGAAAAATTCAGCATCTATACACCAAATAATTTCAGTGGTGCGGTGCATGGTATTAGCATTACCATCAATGCACGGGATGTCGATAGTGATGGTTGGGCTGGGGCGAATGTGGGTGCAAACGGTATCACCGAAGCGGATACACATGATGCCACTCCTGCGGTAAACAACAACACCGTGATTCTGAATCTGCATATCAAACCGGGTGCGGGTGACTTGGCAGCATTAACAGCTACAACGACAGCAGAAGATACACCTGTGGCGTTCCTTGCGAAAGTCGCTGTCACCGATACCACAGGTGGTAGTGAAGTCATTAACTCGGTCGGCTTTACTATTGGTGCTTCACAGGCAGGCTGGAAACTGCTTGACCCAACGGGCTATACACTTCATGGTGGTTATCAAACCAGCAATACAGGTTCAGGCTGGTGGATGACTGGGAATGTCGCAACAGGTACAGGTGCATTTACCATTCACTTCAATAATGGAACGGGTACGGTGCTTACCGAAGCACAGCGTGAAGCAGTGCTGGATTTGTTCCAACTGCAACCGCCTGCCCATAGCAGTCTGGATTTGACAGGTAGCAATCGTATTGCCTTGACAGTCGAAACGACCGATACCAACGTAACAGGTTCGGATACAGCCACCAGAATCTTGCAACAGCAAATTAATGTGACTGCAACACCAGAGCAACTGCAATTGACAGGCAATGCCACCGTGACAGGCTCGACTACGGATTATTATGCGACTGCCGCAGATAACCCTGCCAACTGGACAGCCATGAATACCGATGCTGCTGCTGCCAATAGCAATGGTGACATCTATGCAGGTACTGCCGACTTACAGATGAATGGCAATTTCCACTATACAACCCATGCCGTTGAGGATACATGGTTTGATTTGGCAACCAATGGCTTTGACTTTAAAACACCGTGGTTCAACGAAGATGGTACAGGCTCGGGTGCAGGAAATGGCAATGCAGAACAAACCTTTGCTATCTTGAACGCATACGTTGTTGTTCGTGATGCAGGCGGTGTGATTACGGGCTTAACGCCGCTCACTAACGCCAGCTTCCAGTACAAAAATGCAGGCGGTACGGTCGTAGCGAGTGGTACGAATGGTATTGCTGTACCAGTTGCCAATTTGGATAAAGTTGAGTTCCAGTCACCCAATGGCTTCTCGGGTGAAGTGTGGATTAAAGTACAGGCACGCACCATAGATACTGATGCAAACGGTGGTACAACCGCTCCTGTAGACTCTGGTGTGGCATGGTTGAAAAACGTCATTGTTGAACCACTGCCAGATGCTGTGACTTTGCAGGTCAAGCAGCGTATTGTGATGGATGAAGATACCTCACAAAAACTGTATATCAGAACCCAGACTTCGGATCAGGATGGTAGTGAAACCTTTAATGTTGAAATCAGAGGTATTCCAACAGGAGGTAAGCTGGAATTTAATGGTCATGTCTATGACACCGCAGACGCTGGATCATGGGCATCCGGTGGTCATACATTGACTAATAATGGCGATGGTACATTTACCTTGCGTTTGAATAACTTGTCACAAGGGGTGATTGAGCCAATCTATACGCCACCGTTGCATAGCAATACCAATGGTGTGGATACAACATTTACCGTGTATGCGGAATCGGTGGATCATCTCTATATCAATGGACAGCCACCGATTAATACGTTACCAAATCCTATATCGTCTAACCAAACCATCAAAATTTCAGTCATTGGTGTACCTGATGCACCAATATTGAATATTACCGATAAGCAGAGATGGATTGAAAACAATCTTGATGAGCATGATGGTGGTGTGAACACCGCATCTGCTGGCGGTGCGAATCTAGTTGATTTAAGTAACTTTATCAACCCGGTGACAGGTATTGTGCATGGTGAATCGACGTATCCAACCGATAGCTCAGAAACCATTACCCTGCGTATTACGAATATGCCAGCCGATTTTGACCTCGTTGATGCCGCAGGTGGACCAATTATCACTCTCGGTGGCGGTAATGGTGCAAGTCGAGTATGGGTACTGACCACAGCTGACCTTGCGACGGCAAAAATCAAATTACCTGTCAATTACAGTGGTACAGTGAAGTTCGATGTTGCACCCGTGGTCACAGAAAACGACGGTCGGGCAACCATTTTTGCCAAACAAAATATCGAGTTCTACGTTACACCATCACCGGAAGCAACCTTACATCTGACATCTGATGTGTGGGAAGATGTCGATAACGGTACGTATGGTCACAATGGAGAGTTGGGTCGAATTGATTTGATTGCCAATACTACGGTTAATGGCGATACCATTAATGAAACCATTTACGCTGTACGCTTTAGTAAAGCGGATTTGGATGCTAAAGGTGTGACACTGTATAGCGATGCCGCAGGTACAACCCCATTGGTTGAAGTTGGTGGCTACTATACGGTGACAGGCGTAACCAACGTACAAAGTATCTATGTACGTGGGCCTGCCAACTTTAGCGGTAATATCCCGATTAGCGTTGATTATATCGTTGCCGATTCAACCAATGATGGTACGCTGGGTGTGAACCAAACCATCTACACAGGCGGTGGAACATCTGCGGATTGGGTATCGCCAACAGGTCATCAAACCATTAACCATACCCTGAACTTCCGTCCTGTCACCGATGATGTGGATTTAACCATTCCAAGCATTACATCAACAGGTACAGTGGTAGGTAATCATGCGACTTTAACCACTTCGGGTAGTGTCACGGTGAATCTGGGGATTACCAAACTACCGGATGCCAATGCAGGTAATGCAATCGACCACGATAGCAGCGAACACATGAATTACCTGTTGATTACAGGTGTTCCGGATGGTGTGGCTGTGGTTGGTGGTGTGCTTACCGGTGATGGTCAGTGGATTTATCCGAACACAAGTTCATTTGGCGGTGCATTGACCGATAGTATCCAGTTCTCTGTCAGTAATTATGCCGATAGCTTGACCAGCCATCCGATTACCATTACCGCAGTTACGCAAGATGGTGCAGCAAGGATTAAAGAAGATAGCGAAATATGGCGATTGACCACAGACTTTGGTCCGGGCGGTCCGGCGACTATTCTACCGACGATCACATTAACACCGCTTCATCCAGACGAAGTCGAAGATACCAACTTCCCATTGTCTGATGCGGTTAGTGCTGTAATCGACTTCACCGGTGTGAATAATGGTTCTGCGCCTTACGATATGACCATTACTGTGCGGATGCCTGCCGACGATACGACGGTATTTAGTGGTATGAACTACATTATCGTTACGGAAGGTAGTGTACCAGTTAAACTGTGGACGAAAACGGTTCAAGTCACCAATGCCACAGCACAATCTGTATTAAATGCAGAATTGGCAAATATTATGACCGATCCGGATAACCATGCCAATAGCAATACCAATAATCAGGGTGGTCAGCACATGTACCCACTGGATATTACCGTGGCGTTCTATAGCGGTGGTGCAACCAGTGAAGACCGTGTCACTTCAAATGTAGATCTTGCACCAGTGACTGACCCTGCAACGCTTAACATTGATGCAACGGCAACTGATGAGGGCGGTATTGTACCGATTAGCATTAATGTCACCAGTACAGGTGGTGCGGATGAAAATGGTGACTGGACGATTATAGGCGGCAATTTGTATCTACAACTTGCAGGTACAGTGATTGATGGTCAGTTACAAGATAGCTTAGGTAATCCATTGGCAACGGAAACCGACCCTGCGGGCTTACCTGCCGGAACGTACTATGTGCTAAATGGCGTAGCACCGAATACACCGATTCAGTTGCAATATGCGATTGACCATGATGGTACAGCAGAGTACCAGCATGGCAGCTTCCAGCTTAATGGCTGGGTGATTAATCAGGAAAATGGCAGTACACCGCTAGTTTCTAATGGTTCAGATAATATCGTGATTAATCAGGTAAATACGCCGCCTGCGGTGACTGTTGTCGCAACTGACTCTGAACATAACGGTACAGGTGCAAATGCGGTCGGTAGTGTAGAACTCAACATTACCTTAACCATAGCGAATGGTACTGATCCACACGAGAAGCTATATTCTGCCTTTATCAAAGACTTACCAAGTGGCTTTACGGTGTATGTCGGTGCGACAGAAGCAACTGCGACACTTGCCAATAACGCAGGTGAGGGTGTTTGGTCGATTCCAACACCAGGGGGCGTGTTACCGGCCTATGTGTCGATTAAACCACCTGCATACTGGAGTGGTACATTAGACGACCTGAAATTGGTACTGATGAGTGGTGAAGTAAGTCCTGCGACTGCAACAGAAGTCAATTTTGACCTCGTGGTGACACCAGTAGCGGATGGTATCGCAGACTTTAAACCGACATACAGTTTCAATCAGACAGGGAATCCTCTGACTACGCTCAACCTGAACATTGGTATGCGGGATTCGGAACGTGTCAATAACGTGGCCTATGATGAATATGCCGAATTGACCCGTTTGCAACTGACTGGTATTCCAGATGGTCTGAATACAGTATTCCTTGCCAATGGTGCGATGATCGACCCAGGTCGTATCAGCTTGAGTGGTTCAACCTTGACCATTATCGGTCTGACCCAGAACGAGCTGGACAACTTGCAGATTTTGCATTCACCAACGGCTGGCAAAATCTCGATTACTGCGGCTGCACAAACCTATGAAGTGGATGCGTCGGGTGCTGAAGTTCATACATCAGGATGGACATCTGCTGCATCAGCGTTTGACTTGCAAGTGACGGGTACCGCACCTTGGAATGGTACATCAGGCAATGATACGAGGACTGGTACAGCAGGCAACGACATCTTAAATGGACTTGCAGGTAATGACACCTTAAATGGCGGTAATGGTCATGACATCTTGAATGGTGGTGATGGCGATGACACCTTGAATGGTGGTGCAGGCAATGACTATCTGATTGGTGGTAATGGCAATGATATTTTAAACGGTGATGCCGGCAATGACATGCTCATGGGTGGTGCAGGTAATGACACCTTAAATGGCGGTGCCGACAATGACATTCTGCAAGGTGGTACAGGCAGTGATAGCCTCACGGGTGGAACTGGCTCAGATACCTTTGTCTGGGGTGCAAACGATATTGGTTTGTTTGCTACACCAGATACCGATACCATCACCGACTTTAATCTGCTGGGTGACAAGATTGATGCGACAGCATTGCTTACCGCTCTAGGCTGGAATGGCAATGATGCAACCTTGAGCCAGTTCGTGAGTGCAAGCGGTACAACCATCAATATTCACGATACAGCGAATACGAAGAGTGTCAATATTGTGGTCACAGGTCAGAGCTTTGCCGACTTTGAAGACATGATCAGCAAAACCAACTTCCAGACTTAAACCTAGCGTAGAGGGCGTAGTCACTTCGCCCTCTATCCCAAATTTATTTATTAATATGATGGCAACATCGTTAAACATTTAAGAAACCTTAAAACAAGGGGAAACCTGTGAAAGTATTAGCATTAACAAAAATCGCAAGCATGGTTGCTGGGGCAAGTGTGGCAATGACTGTATCAGCAGCAGATTTAACATCAGTGACTAAAACTGCGATTGAAAATAACCCAGAAGTTCAGGTGCAATGGTCAAACTTTCTTGAAGCCACTGCGAACCAAAAACAGGCGCGAGCAGGTTATTTACCATCAATTGATTTAAATGCAGCCTATGGCAAAGGCAATCGTGAATTCGATGGTGATCGTGGCTGGTTTAATCAGGGACAAGCGGAAATTGCATTGACCCAGGTATTATTTGATGGTTTTCGGATTAAAAATAAAGTTGAACAAGGCGATTATGCTGCATTAAAGCGCTATTATGATTTAAATGCTGGTGTCGAACAAAAAGCTTTTGAAGCAACTCAAGCATATTTAGATGTACAGCGTTATCGCGAACTGGTTGGTTTGGCAGAAGGAAATTTTGCCAATCATCAACGTGTTTATAATCAAGTATTACAACGTACCAATCAGGGTGTAGGTAATAGAGCAGATTTGTCACAAATCACAGGTCGTTTATCACTTGCTCAAACCAACTTGATGACTGAACAGGCCAACTTAAATGATGTATCTGCACGTTTTGCACGAATTGTTGGGGTGGAGCCAAGTAGTAATCTTGCGCCAGTAAGTGTGAATGTGGCACTGCCAAACAACACACAAGAATTGATTACCTCTGCGTATAACAATAACAACAGCTTAAAAGCTGCGTTAAGTGAAATGCAATATGCGCGTGCGAGTGCTCAAGAATTTAAAGCCAATATGTACCCGAAACTTTCGTTTGTGGCGCGTACAGGTTTATATCAAAACCGTAATAGTTTTGATGAGCGTAGCAATCCCGATAACGATAAATACGGGCAAGATAGCGCAGTTGAATTAAGACTCAACTACAATCTATTTAATGGTTTTGCAGACAGAGCAGCCATGAATGCTGCTAATGCACGTGTTTCATTATCTAATGATTTGAAAAACAAAGCATGTGTCGATATTCGCCAAACATCAACGGTGGCTTATAACAATGTGAATAACTACAGCAGCCAGTTAGAATGGTTACAACGTCATCGTGATGAATCTGCTTCAGTTGTAAAAGCATATAACGATCAGTTTGATATTGGTCGTCGTACATTACTTGATGTTTTAGACTCGGAAAATGAAGCATTCCAAGCCAATCGTGCTTATGTAACTACGCAATATGATTTGAAAGTTGCACAATTCCAAACACTGTATAGCATGGGTCAATTATTGCCTGCGCTCGGTATTCAACGTGATAATTTACCTGCTGTATCAGAAGTGAGTCAGCGTGAAATTAATGCTGCAAATGTATGTACAGCGGCAAATGCACAAGTTGAATAATGTGTTAATCAGTTAAAATAAAATAGGGTGCTGTTGCACCCTGTTTTTATAGATGTTCCAACTCTTTTGGGTAAGGTAAATTTACAATTATTCTATTAACTCAATGATATAACTCTGAGTTTGGGAATAATGAACCTTTTATGCTTGTTTGATTCATGGTGAATAAGTGACAACACAAATATTTGATCCTTTAGCTTTATGCCTGATTCGGGTGGCTAAAGATTATGAAATTAGTATTACACAAGAAGGTTTATTATCAGGTTTGCCTTTACCCAATGGAAAGCTAATACCTCAGTTTTTTTCACGTGCAGCTGATCGGGTAAGTTTGACAAGTAATATGGTACAGCAGAATCTGGATCAACTGAACCATTTTGTTTTTCCTGCCATTTTAATATTGAATAATAATACAGCTTGTGTTTTATATCGTTTTGATACAGAAAGACAGACTGCAACAGTATATTTTCCTGAAATGTCGGATACCGTGACAGAAGTTCCAATTGCACAGTTACAAGAAAAATATCTGGGTTCAGTGATTTATTTGCAACAACGTCAATTTGTGGCGGATAACAAGGTTAAGCTGGAAAAGACAAATCAGCATTGGTTCTGGAGCGTAATTCGACAGCACCGTTCCATGTACAAAGATATTTTATTAGCAGCCCTGTTCGTCAATATCTTTGCTTTGTGTGCACCTTTTTTCGTAATGAATGTTTATGATCGTGTTGTTCCCAACCATGCTACAGATACCCTATGGGTACTCGCCTTTGGAATCATGATTATTATTACGGCTGACTTTATTTTAAAACTGGTGCGTAGTTATTTTGTTGATTTGGCTGCAACCCGTGCTGATAACAAGCTATCTGCCTATATTATGGAAAAAGTATTAGGTCGGCGTATGGAACAGAATAATATGTCTGTTGGTATGATGGCCTCCAATATTCAGTCCTATGAGGCAATTCGTTCTTTTACCAGTTCTATGACTGTGGTATCACTGATTGACTTGCCATTTTTTGTTCTGTTCTTAGCTGTTATCTGTATTATTTCATGGGTTTTCGTTATTCCTTTAGTCATCGCTGCAATCATTATTTTACTCTATGCATTATCAGTTCATATTAGTTTAAAAAAATTATCTGATGCGATGTCAGAAGCTTCTCAACAGCGTCAGGGATTATTGATAGAAACCTTAAATAATCAGGAAACGATTAAAAGTTTTAATGCTGCTGGACGAATGCAAACTTTATGGGAAAAAGCCACTCGTTTTACCGTACAGTATTCTTCTAAATTACGTTTTATTGGTGGCACTGTTGGTAATTTTGCTGGATGGGTACAACAAACAGCAGGCGTTGTGATTATCCTGGTTGGAGTTTATCTTATTGTAGATGGAAAGTTGACCCAAGGTGCACTGATTGCCTGTTATTTATTATCAACCCGTGCCTTGGCTCCAATTGCACAAATTGCAGGTTTATTAACCCAATATTATCAGGCATCCAGTGCCTTAAATATGCTGAATCAAACTGTTGACGCTGAACAGGAACGAGAGAATCTAAAAGGTTGGGTGAGTCATCCACATCTTATAGGACATATCGAATTTAAAAATGTCAGCTTATGTTATCCAAATGAATCACATTCTGCTTTAAATAATATCTCTTTCTCTATTCGAGCAGGAGAGAAAGTGGCGATTCTAGGAAAAGTAGGCTCAGGTAAAAGCTCAATTGAAAAGATACTATTGTCGCTCTATAAGCCGACTGAAGGGTCAGTATTTATTGATCAAACCAATATTAGTCAGATTGATCCAGCAGAATTACGTAGCCAGATTGGTTATATTCCCCAGGACATACAATTGCTGAACGGTACAGTATTATCAAATATTGTCTTGGGTAATCCACATGCTAGCCGTGTTGCTTTGGAACAAAGTTTGGTTGTTTCTGGTTTAAGCCAGATTCTAAAAGCACATGAAGATGGTTTGTCATTACAAGTGGGTGAGGGTGGTCATAAATTATCTGGGGGACAACGGCAGGCGGTTGCCGTGGCACGTGCAATTGCCCAGAATGCTAAAATTTTGGTTTTTGATGAACCGACCAGTGCGATGGATACTCCTCTTGAGAATCATGTGATTCATCATCTAAAACATTATATGACAGCTCAACATACTTTAATTTTGGTCACACATAAACCTACATTACTCACATTGGTTGATCGAATTATTATTTTAGAAGATGGAAAGATTATTGCTGATGGTGATAAGGAAAGTGTAATGAAAGCCATGTTTCCCCAACAAGCTAAAGTTGCAGGAGCTGTATCATGAGCACAGAACACAATAAAACCCAAAGAGAGAAGATGTTTGGGGGCGTAGGTAAAAGTATTGAACAATCAGAAAAAGTTCTGAGTCCAGTGCTAGGGCGTTTAAATTTATTTAAAAAATATCAACCTGCTGATACAAATGACTGGAAAAGTCAGGTACAAGAAGTAACTCAATCACAAAAGCCAATTCAGGCAAGAGTCATCCTTTATGTGATTGTAGTGTTGTTTATCTGTTTAATTATTTGGGCAGGTTTTGCTAAAGTGGATGAAATTACCCGTGGTGAAGGTAAAGTGATTCCGTCACAACAAATGCAGGTTATCCAATCTGTTGATGGTGGTGTTGTTGAAGAAGTATTGGTTCAGGAAGGTGATCGTGTCAAAAAAGGTGATCTACTTATACGGATTGATCCAACTCGGTTTACTTCAAACTTAAATGAAGTGAATGCTAAAATTTTTGCACTACAAACCAAAGTAAGACGCTTAACTGCTCAGGTCAATGGAACAGCGTACACTTCTGGAAGTGTACCTGACGGGATATCACCAAATGAGGCGGCACAAATCTTGGCGCAGGAAAGCCAGTTCTATTCTGAGAGTATGCGTGAGTTAAGCCAGCGAACTGTGACTAATCAGGGTGCAGTAGCTACTCGTCAAGGCGAATCACAGCGTGCACAGGCTGCGTTGGCCCAAGCGGAAAGGGCTTATCAAATGGCAGTCAGGGAGTTGGATACCACTCGCCCATTAATTAAAACGGGAGCAGTGTCTGAAATGGATATTCTTCGTTTAGAACGTGATGTGTCTAATGCTGACGGAGAACGTCGCCAAGCGGCTGCCAATCTGAGAGCAACGCAATCCTCAATTGGTGAAGCTCAATCTCGTACTTCCGAAGCTGCTGTCAGTTTGAAAAATCAATGGCGTAATGAATTGGCAGATGCTCAGGCACAATTGGTGAGTCTTAAACAAAGTATTTCAGGGGTCGCAGATCGTGTTAAAACCACTGATATTCGCTCACCTGCGAATGGCATTGTGCAAAAGATTTTTTATAATACGATTGGTGGTGTAGTAAAGCCTAGTGATCAGGTCGCAGAGATTGTTCCTTTGGATGGTCAGCTCATTGTTGAAGCAAAAGTTTCTCCAAAAGATATTGCTTTTGTCCGACCAGAATTACCAGCGGTCATTAAGTTTACGGCATACGATTTTTCAATTTATGGGGGAATGGATGCAACAGTCAAACATATTAGCCCTGATACATTTACTGATGAAAAGGGCAATACCTACTATATTGTTCGGGCAGTGACAGATCGCCCAACTTTTGGTAAAAACTTGCCTGTAATTCCAGGAATGATGGTGCAACTGGATATTATGACAGGTAAGAAAACGATTCTGTCTTATCTATTAAAGCCAATTTTAAAAGCAAAGCAAAATGCTTTAACTGAACGTTGAATATAGGTTGGTACTTGGGCGACATAAATTGTCGCCTAAATGTCTTAAGTATACAATTTATTAAATAAAGAATAATAATTGATGAGTAGAATAGCGTTATTAGGAATCTTTAATAAAAGCCAGATATATATTTTTTAAAATTAAAGATTAAGTAAATAATTGGGGAAAATAAGAGGCCATTCAATGTTTGAAAGTATTAAGAATAAAGTGAATCAGTTGATCAACCCACAAGGGCAAAATTCATTGGATTCAGAAACCTTGGCTTTAATCAGCACAATTGTTGAACCTTTGGCACAGGTGGATGCAGCATTGCCGAATCAGGTTTTAAACTATATTGTAAATGGACAAAATCCTGAAGTTTTAATGACCTTACAACAACAAGCGACAGATAAAGCCTGTGCATTGTTGGGTAGTCCTGGCACTTATGGCTGGTTTTGGCCCTCTTCAGAATTGACTAAAGCTCAGGAGAAATTATGCAAAGCTTCCCAAAACGCACGTTATAAGCTGTATATCAATATTTTTTCAAAACTCAGCAGCGAACAGATTATCCGTTATGGCAAGTTTTTGGAAGCAGCCACTCAACAACGAAATTACTCTCAATTGTCTAAACAAACCCCTGTATGGTTCGGTTACGTTTTGATTGATGGTTTATTAACCAGTTTTAACCATCAAAGTTTTGATGATCGCCAGAAAAAGTCACATCGTGATCTCTGGACACTGGCAGTACTCAAACAACTGTATTTATCTGAGCCTGAAAATAATATTGAGGGTTTTATTGCAACCTTATTTGAGCGAGATGGGGTTAATAATTATCACCATGATCAGCTTAACGTTTTATTTAAACTTTCCGATAGTGTCGTATTTTTCAATGAACATGCCCAACAGGTTCGGGAGATTTTACCGAAGCTGTCTGCCGCAGCGCAGGGGATTTTTTTAGAATTTATTGCTCAACATTCAGACTTATTGCAACAACAAACTGAGCTGATAATTATGCTTGCGCTTAGTTCAAGTAAAACTGTTCGTGAACAGGCAACCGTATTGTTGTCGCAGCTTAATCAGACAGAAAGTCAGCAATATTTGCAACATTTTCTGTTGAATGGTGAGAGCAAACAGCGCAGTTTTGCGGCGGATTTACTGGCGCGTCTGGGTGAGCAAAACCGAGACATTTTGCAACAAGCCGCAGACAGTGAAAAATTAAAATCAGTACAAGTGCTGATTATTGCTGCTTTACAACGGCTTGAGAGCTTGCAGCAGGTGGTTGAGGTTGATTATACCTTACCTGAAATTAAGGCGATTGAAACGCAGGATATTCCAGAAAGTTTTATCCCAATCATTGTGGAAAACTATCAAGCATTACTGGAAAAAGCCAGACTACGTGCTGAGCAAGAAATCGAAGATAATAAAACCGCATCTTATAAAAGCACTTGGGCGCAAAGTAATTACAAAGACCTGCAAAAACTCAAAATAGAGCAGATCAGCCAGCAGTTGTTCTCCACAATTAATGGCAAGAAAAGAACCCAGATACACGGTGATCATTATAATATCCTGACCCACCAGAATAAGCTGCAAAATCTGCCTGAGTATGGTCTGGAACATGCGCTACGTTTAAGTTATCACGGACGAAACTGGATTAACTGGAATGAACTTTTCAATAGTTTGCTAAAACCACATCATTATGAAAATCTTGAGTTGCGTCAGCTTGAACAGTTGATGAAACAGTTGGGTTTTGAAAAGCCTGCGCGTATGATTGCCGAGAGTTATTTAGAGAACTATTACTATGAAACCTTGAGTAGTTATATTGCAGATGATGACAAGGTTGTTCCATTTTTTGTGGAGCATATTGATCTGATTGCTGAAGCATTCGGTTTATCATCTGATAAAAGTGAATCACGCTACCATGGTTTTGAGCCTTTACATGCAATTGGTGTATTGCAACGTTTCCCACAATTGCCAAAACAGTTTATTCCTCGTTTACTTGAGTTTGCTCTGGGGGATGGAAAACGTTTACGTTTTGATGCTCAGGAAGTATTGAGAAAACTCCCTGATATCCATTTACGTGCGATTGAAGCGCTGGAAAATGGTAAACAGGAAATTCGTATTACCGCGATTGAATGGTTGGCCCGTTTACAGCATCAAGCCGCTGTGCCTGCCTTATATGCGTTGTTGGAAAAAGAGAAAAAAGAAGTTGTTATTGCTGCAATTCTGACAGCTTTGGAGCAATTAGGGGAAGATATCAGTCGTTATCTTTCACCTGAAAATTTGCTGAAAGATGCTGAAAAAGGACTAAAAGGTAAAATTGCCAGTAGCTTTATCTGGTTTGATTTACAGCATTTACCTCAAGCCCAATGGCAGGATGGAACGACAGTTGATCCCAAAATTATTCAGTGGTGGGTAATTTTAGCGGATAAATTAAAAGATCCGATTCCAAATGCCTTGTTACAGCGTTATATGGGGCTGTTGAATGAAAAGAGTCAACAGACACTTTCGCTACATTTACTAAAAAGCTTTATTTATCAGGATACACGTAATCCAACTTTAGAAGAGGCGATGGAGGTTGCAACTAAAGAAGCACCGAGTC
>ERZ650312.1230-NODE-1230-length-14582-cov-5.474289_pt1 | contig 14582 bp, 14 predicted proteins | sample MGYA00376248_ERZ650312 | MGnify/ENA primary metagenome ERZ650312 (study PRJEB26733, sample SAMN07839316) | wastewater metagenome | biome: urban; feature: wastewater treatment plant; material: waste water | place: USA: North Carolina | collected 2016-07-28 ... | reverse complement strand
ATTTTACATTTGAAAGCAAAAATATTAAACTTGTGTTTGTGCAGACAGATGCTGGCGAATGCGATTCTTAATCATATCCATTGCTACCAGATTCATACCACCCTCTAGCACAATAATATCTGCATTCTTCTTACTCGGCTCTACAAATTCCTCGTGCATTGGCTTTACCGTATTCATATACTGTGAAATCACAGACTCTAATGAACGCGCACGCTCAATTACATCACGCTGGATTCTTCTGATAATACGAATATCAGCATCTGTATCTACAAAGACAAGAATATCACATAAATCTCTAATTTTTTCATCATATAAAACAAATAATCCTTCTAAAATATAAACATCTCTTGGTGTAATTGTTTCAACAACATCACTTCTTGTATGTTGAGTATAATCATATGTAGGTTTAGAAATTGATTTTCCTTCTTTTAATTGTTTTAATTGTTCTACAAGTAAATCATTATCAAAAGCAAAAGCCTTAACAATTAAATTTGGATTTCATAAGAATCAATCACTTTTTATAATTAGTAATTATGTTAGTGAAATACATGATTTAACAAGTATTGATACAGATATTATTTTTGGAACAGAAAATATTGATGATATAGATGAGAATTTATTAAGATATGAAATAATAGTTACTGGAATAGAATGATTTAAAAATCTAGACATTTAATTGTCTAAATTTTATATGTTGTTTATTTTTCATAAAGTAGAATAAACAATATTAATTTAAAGGTTTTAAATGCCACCAATTCTTCATAAACAAAACGATAACACCAAATACAACAGAATAAACCAAATCTATGAAATGTTAAAAAACAATGTTCATGGTATGACTATAACTGAATTATCAAAAGAACTTGATGTTAGTACAAAAACAATACAAAGAGATTTACATGAAGTTCTAAAGGACTTTGGAGCTATTAAAGAAGGAAGAACTTGGAAGATAGATCCAAAACTTACACAAGATAATCTAGCTTCAAATGAAAAACTTATTCTTGGTATTTTAGATGAAATGGCAAAAGGTGCTGGTGGGATATTTTACTCAAAAGCACACTCTTTATTATCACAAGTAACTCAACAACTTGAACATCCAATTTTTGCAAATATTAATGGTGAGTATTTAGAAGAAAAGAATATTACTTTGTTTGAACAAATAGAAAGAGCAATTAAACAAAAAGTTGAAATAAAATTTGATTATGAAAATTATAACTTTCATGTAAAACCTCTTAAACTAGCATTTTTTGATGGGTTTTGGTATCTTTTAGCTTTACATATTGGCAAAGAAGATGTATTTAAAAAGTATCATCTAAAAAGTATTAAAAATGTACAAGCTTTAGAAGTAAACTTTGAAATTCCTCAAATTGTAGAGGATAGATTAAAACATGCAAACTCTGTTTGGTTTAACCTTGATGAACAATTTGTAGTTAGATTATTTATAGATAAAAGTATTAGAAAATACTTTGAAAGAAAACCACTAAATAAAAGTCAAAGTGTCATGCCAGATATGGGGGACTATATTTTAGAGGTCAAAATAACCGATGACTATGAAATAATTCCTGAGATTATGAAGTGGATTCCATTTGTAAGACCGCTAGAGCCACAGACTCTAGCGGACGAGGTCGAGAAACGGGTAGCTCAATATTTAGATTTTACCTCTCATCCATAAACTTATATTTTTCGCCTCTTTTGCCGGTGTATACCTGTACTGGGCGGAATAGTTTATTATCGGCTTTATACTCCCTCCAATGTGCTAGCCATCCGGCGGTTCTGGCTATTGCAAAGATAGAGGTAAAAAACTCGGTCGGGATGCCCAGTAGATGATAGATACACCCCGAGTAAAAATCGACATTCGGATATACCCCTTTTTGCCTTAGGTGCTCTAAAGCGTGCTTTTCGACCTCTTTTGCTACCTTATATAGCCTGCTCTCCCCTTTTATCTCAACTACCCTTTTGAGGAGTTTCTCCAGTTCTACGGCCCTTGGGTCGTATGTCTTGTAGACCCTATGCCCGAAGCCCATTATTTTTTCTTTGTTTTTGATTTTTTTGGCGATATAGGCTTTTGCATTTTTAGGCTCACCTATCTCTATGAGCATTTTTACAACCTCTTCATTTGCTCCGCCGTGCAGAGGGCCGGAGAGGGAACCCAGAGCCGCCGATATGACCTTATACGGATCGGCAAGCGTAGAACCCACAACCAAAGTAGCAAACGTAGAGGCATTCATCGTGTGTTCGGCGTGGAGTATGAGACATTTATCCAGTATCTTCGCTATCTCAGAATCCGGAACCTTTCCGTTTAGCATCAATAATATATTTTCGCTAAAGCTTAACTCCTCTCTTGCTCGTATCGGCTCGTCACCCCTTCTCATTCTCATCCAGTTTGCCATAACGACCGGAGTTTTTGCTATCAGTCTCGTGATAGTGTCATACTCAAAATCCTCGGAGTAATTGGCATCGGTATAAAAAGCCCCGAGTATCGCTATCATTGCCTGCAAGACACTCATCGGATGCGTAGAATCCGGGAGGTTTTTCATAATATCTACGATTCTAAATTTTAGTTTTTGACGGCGAACTATCGTCTCGTTCCACCGTTTAAACTCGGCAGCATCGGGCAGCTCGCCGTATATAAGCATAAAAGCGGTTTCCAAAAAATTTGAATACTCCGTAAGCTCTAAAATATCTATCCCTCTATACTCCAGCTTTCCGGCCTCTCCGTCTATGTAGCTAATCTCAGATTTTGCGGCGGCTATTCCGGCTAGACCCGGTATGACTTCGTTTTGTTCCATTTAACCCTCTTTAAATCCACTCTTGAATAAAATCTATCCTATGAATTTTATGTATTTGATATTAAAAACAACCGTAGCCGTAATTTTAATCGCAGGCGGCTTTGCATTGTATCTTTTTACCTACCTTAACGAGAGTATAGAGCCAACAGAGAAGTTTGTAAAAATAGAAAAGGGGTCAAACCAAAACGCACTCGAATCACTCTCAGACATCGGAATCACCGCAAATATCATCGACGAAATCACCCTCAGATATCTAGGGGGGGCAAAAAGCGGCTCCATATCATTAGATGGGGTAAATACCAGACTCTCTCTACTGGAGGCAATGGTAAAAGGGAAGAGTAAGAGTTTTTCGGTAACCCTGATTCCGGGCGAAACTACCGAAATATTTTTGAAAACCGTAGCAAAAGAGCACAACCTCTCATACGACAAGCTAAAAGCGGCTTACAATGACAAAACAAAAGCAGAAGAGGGAGAGCTGTGGCCGGAGACTTTTTCGTTTGAGTACGGTAGTGACGAAAAGGAAATCATAGGTACTTTTTACGATTTTTCCCAAAAAAAATATGACGAAATCAAAAAAGAGTATTCTCTGGATGAAAAAGCTTTTAGGCAAAAACTCATCATAGCCTCTATAATAGAAAAGGAGGCTGCAACAAAAGATGAGATGCCGCTCGTAGCCTCGGTCGTGTACAACAGAATCGCAAAAGATATGCCGCTGCAGATGGATGGTAGCCTCAACTACGGCCCCTATAGCCACCAAAAAGTAACACCTGAGCGGATTAGAAACGACGATTCAAGCTATAATACCTACAAAAACAAAGGTTTGCCGGATGCTCCGGTATGCAACCCCTCAAAAGAGGCTATAGATGCGGCAAATAAACCGGCTAAAACCGGATATTTATACTTTATGAAAAACAAAAACGGGGTTCATGACTTTTCAAATAGTTACAATGACCACCTTCGCAATATTTCCAATGTGAAGAAAAGTAACAAATAAAGCCATTTTTTGGATTGTAAAGTATTTTTGGATGGATATTAAACCCTAAATACAAAAAAACTGTTACAATTATACTCGTAAAGCAACTTAGAAAAGGATTCTAACCATGTCAACATCAAAGATTATATGGACAGAGATAGACGAGGCTCCGGCACTTGCCACATACTCATTGTTACCAATCGTAAACGCATTTACGAATGCGGCAGGCGTAGCGGTTGAGACTAGAGATATCTCCCTATCCGGCAGAGTTATAGCAAATATGGCAGAGTGGTTGCCTGAGGATAAAAGAATCCCTGACTACCTAAGCGAACTCGGTGAGCTAACGCTAAAAAAAGAGGCGAACATCATCAAGCTTCCAAACATTTCTGCGTCTGTCCCGCAACTAAAAGCGACAATCAAAGAGCTTCAAGCAAAAGGGTATGCGCTTCCTGAATTCCCTGAAAATCCAAGCACGGATGAAGAGAAAAAAATAGCCGAAGCTTACTCAAAATGCCTAGGTTCCGCCGTAAATCCTGTTCTTAGAGAGGGCAACTCCGATAGAAGATGTGCGGCATCGGTAAAAAACTACGCTAGAAAAAACCCGCACAAACTAAGAGATTTCTCCGAGGGTTCAAAGTCAAGAGTTATGCACATGGATGCAGGAGATTTCTATGGCAACGAAAAAAGCGTGTGTGTTGAAAAAGGGGGTACGTTCAAAATAGAGCTTGCAAAAAAAGACGGCTCTATCGTAACCCTAAAAGACGGCCTCAAATCATCCGACGGTGAAGTGTTAGACGGTACGTTTATGAGCGCAAAAGCTCTAAGAGCGTTTATCGAAAAATCGATCGATGCGGCAGCGGCAGATGGCCTTCTATATTCTGTGCACCTCAAAGCCACAATGATGAAGGTCTCCGACCCTATTATGTTCGGTCACTTCGTTACGGTATTCTACAAGGACGTATTCGAAAAACACGCAGCGACATTCAAAGAACTAGGCGTAAACGTCAAAAACGGTCTAGGCGACGTATATGCGAAAATAGCTAGCCTACCTGCGGACAAAAAAGCTGAGATTGAAGCGGACATTATGGCCGTATACACAAAAAGACCGTCTATAGCAATGGTTGATTCAGACAAAGGGATCACAAACCTACACGTTCCAAATGACGTAATTATCGATGCTTCTATGCCGGTTGTCGTTAGAGACGGCGGTAAAATGTGGAACTCTGAAGGTAAAGTACAAGACTGCCTGGCTGTAATTCCTGACAGATGCTACGCTACTATGTATGCCGAAATTATGGATGACGTAAGAGCAAAAGGGAAACTAGACGTAACAACTATGGGTACTGTACCAAACGTAGGTCTTATGGCGCAAAAAGCCGAAGAGTACGGCTCTCACCCGACAACGTTTGAAATTCCATCAGACGGCGCAGTAAGAGTGGTTGACGGTAACGGTAACGTGCTTATGAGCCACGAAGTAGAAGCCGGCGATATCTGGAGAATGTCGAGAACAAAAGATGTTGCGATAAAAGACTGGGTAAAACTAGCCGTTACAAGGAGCCGCCTTTCAAATACTCCGGTTGTATTTTGGCTAGACGCAAACAGAGCGCACGATGCCGAGATCATTGCAAAAGTGAAAAAATACCTGCCTGAGCACGATACAAACGGTCTAACAATCGAAATCCTTGCTCCAAAAGATGCTATGGCTTACTCTCTTGAGAGAATCAGAAAAGGAGAGGATACTATATCTGCAACGGGCAATGTCTTGAGAGACTACCTAACAGACCTATTCCCAATCCTTGAGCTAGGCACAAGCGCAAAAATGCTTTCAATAGTTCCACTACTTGAGGGCGGCGGTCTATTTGAAACAGGTGCCGGCGGTTCTGCTCCTAAGCATGTTCAGCAGTTCCAAGAAGAGGGCTACCTAAGATGGGATTCACTTGGCGAATTCCTGGCACTTCAAGTATCTCTAGAGCACCTTGCCAATACGTTTGATAACAAAAAGGCGGCTGTTTTGGCTGAGACACTAGACGTAGCCAACGGTAAGTTCCTAGACGAGAACAAATCCCCTGCTAGAAAAGTAGGCGAAATAGACAACAGGGGAAGCCATTTCTACCTTGCAATGTACTGGGCAGAGGCTCTCTCGTCGCAAGACAAAGATGCTGATTTGAAAGCTAATTTTTCAAAAGTCTATGCTGATTTGAAAGCAAACGAAGAGAAAATCAATGCCGAGCTAATAGGCGCTCAAGGCAAACCGCAAGATGTCGGCGGCTATTTTAGACCGGATGCGGCAAAAGCTAGTGCAGCAATGAGACCGTCCGCTACGCTAAACACAATTATTGATAGTATAAAATAAATCCAAAAGCAAGGCGGTAAACGCCTTGCAACTTTTCTTTTTTTGAGCGAGCTTTTTAACACGTTCAACAATGGAAAAACCGAGGGATATAAAGATGTCGAAAGCTAGAAAAGTTTCAATCATAGGAGCCGGAAACGTAGGCTCCACGATAGCGTACATTTTGGCTATGAACGGCGTATGTCATGAGATAGTTCTAAAAGATAGCAAATTCGGCACAGCCAAGGGTAAGGCTCTGGATATGTCGCAAGCGGCACAGGCCGCCAGAAGCCACTCGGTAGTTATAGCCTCCGACGGATACGAGGGTGTAGAAAATAGCGACGTAGTGGTAATAACGGCCGGAAGCCCTAGAAAACCGGGTATGAGCAGAGACGACCTGCTTATGATTAATGCCGGAATTATGAAAAGTATATGCGAAGAGATCAAAGTGGTTGCGCCGAACTCCACGATTATATGCGTCTCAAACCCTCTTGATGCGATGACCTATGTTGCACAAAAAGTAACCGGATTTCACCGCTCCAGAGTTTTAGGGATGGCCGGAATACTCGATTCTGCAAGGATGGCAAGCTTTATTCAGGAGAAACTCGGATACGGCGGGGGGCAAATCAGAGCATCCGTCATGGGCGGCCACGGAGACGATATGGTTCCTTTGCCACGCTATTCGACGGTTGCAGGTGTACCCCTTAGCGACGTTCTAACGCAAAATGAAATAGACGAGATAGTCCTAAGAACCAGACACGGCGGAGCGGAGATAGTTGAGCTACTTCAGACCGGTTCTGCATACTATGCTCCGGCAAAATCAACCGCAATGATGGTTGAGGCGGTTCTGAGAGACACCAGACAAGTCCACTCCTGCGCCGTTATGCTAGAGGGTGAATACGGCTACAACAATATCGTAAGCGGTGTTCCGGTAATGCTCGGAGCAAAAGGGGCGGAAAAAGTGATCGAAGTGTCCCTAAATTTTGGCGAAAAAGAGGCCTTTAAAAAATCGGTTGCCTCGGTTCAAAGTCTAGTAGATACGCTAAATAGAAATAATTTTTTTGAAGGGCTTTAACGTGGAATACAGAATAGAAAAGGATACGATGGGCGAAGTCCGAGTGCCGATGGATGCGATATGGGGAGCCCAAACCCAAAGAAGTCTTGAAAACTTCAAAATAGGCACCGAAAAGATGCCTTTTGAGCTAATAAGCGCCTTTGCCGTCCTCAAAAAAGCTTTGGCTCTTACAAACCATGAGCTAGGCAAAATGGATGAGGCAAAAAAAGATGCAATAGTAAAAGCTTGCGACGAAATTATGGAAGGCAAACTTGAGGGTGCATTTCCGCTCTCTATCTGGCAAACCGGTAGCGGCACGCAAACAAATATGAATATGAACGAAGTCATCGCCCACAGGGCTATGCAAAATATGGGTCTTGATTTTACAAAAGAAAAAGCGATACACCCAAACGACCATGTCAATATGTCCCAAAGCTCAAACGACACATTCCCGACGGCAATGCACATAGCTACGGTGGTAGAGGTCGAAAATACGCTTCTTTTGTCTCTCAATCACCTCAAAAAAGTACTAGCCGAGAAGATGGCTGCGTTTGACAATATCGTAAAGATAGGGAGAACGCATCTCCAAGACGCTACACCCCTCACACTTGGACAGGAGTTTAGCGGATATGTGGCAATGCTAGAAAACTCTGAGGCTCAAATCAAAGCAACTTTGGAGTTTGTGAGAGAGCTTGCTATCGGCGGCACGGCGGTAGGTACGGGGCTAAACGCTCATCCAAAGCTATCAGAGACTGCGGCAAAAAAAATCAGCGAGATAACAGGGAAAAGATTTGTGAGCGCACCGAATAAATTTCACGCCCTTACAAGCCACGACGCCCTCACCTCTTTGCATGGAGCGCTCAAAGGTCTGGCGGCAAACCTAATGAAAATAGCAAACGATATCAGATGGCTAGCCAGCGGCCCTAGATGCGGCCTAGGTGAGCTGACAATCCCTGAAAACGAGCCGGGAAGCTCAATCATGCCCGGTAAAGTCAATCCTACACAGTCAGAGGCTATCACAATGGTGGCCTGTCAGGTGATGGGTAACGATGCGGCGGTAGGCTTTGCAGCATCTCAAGGAAACTTTGAGCTAAACGTATTTAAGCCGGTCATTATATACAACGTACTTCAGTCTGTTAGATTGCTATCCGACTCGATGGTGAGCTTCGCCGACAACTGTGCGGTAGGAATTGAGCCGAATATTGAGAAAATAACGGCATATCTAAATGATTCGCTAATGCTGGTTACGGCTCTAAATCCGTATATCGGATACGAAAATGCGGCAAAAATAGCCAAAACGGCTCACAAAAACGGCTCCACCCTAAAAGAAGAGGCAATAGCTCTCGGGCTTGTCACTTCCGAGCAATTCGACGAGTGGGTAGTACCTCTTGCAATGACAAATAAATCTTGAGTAAAGGATAGATAAAAGATGAATATACATGAGTATCAAGCCAAGGCTATCTTCAAAGAGTTCGGTGTTCCCGTCCTCAAGGGCGTAGTCGTATCAAACCCGAAAGACGCTAGAGAAGCGGCGCAAGAACTCGGCGGAAGCGTTTGGGTTGTAAAAGCCCAAATTCACGCTGGCGGAAGAGGCAAAGGCGGCGGTGTAAAACTCGCCAAATCTACCCTTGAAGTCGAAGAGCTAACAAAACAAATCCTAGGGATGACACTCGTTACCCACCAAACAGGGCCGGAGGGGAAACTAGTACAAAAAGTATATATCGAAGAGGGTGCTAGAATCAAAAAAGAGTATTACCTCGGTATGACCCTTGATAGAAGCAAAGAACAAAACGTAATGATGGCGTCAACAGAAGGAGGGATGGAGATAGAAGAAGTCGCCCACAACTCCCCTGAAAAAATCATCAAAGTTGCCATCGATCCGGCTACGGGATTTCAAGGTTTCCACGGTAGAGAACTTGCGTTTAAACTAGGGCTTGCAAACGAGCAAATCCCTGAGTTTATCAAGTTTGCAAAAGCGCTTTATGAGTGCTACACAAAAAAAGAGGCAAACCTAGTAGAAATAAACCCTCTAATCCTAACGGAAGAAGGCAAATTCCTAGCGCTTGATGCAAAAATGGGCTTTGACGACAACGCTCTATCAAGACACCACGAGATAGAAGGACTAAGAGACCTAAGCGAAGAAGAGCCTACGGAAATAGAGGCCTCCAGATACGGCCTAAGCTACGTAAAACTTGATGGAAATGTCGGCTGTATGGTAAACGGCGCAGGTCTTGCGATGGGTACTATGGATATCATCAAGCACGAAGGCGGCGAGCCTGCAAACTTCCTAGACGTAGGCGGCGGCGCATCGGCCGAGACTGTTGCAAAAGGCTTTGAAATAATTCTAAAAGATAAAAACGTAAAAGCGATATTTGTAAACATCTTCGGCGGTATCGTTAGATGTGACCGTGTCGCAAACGGCATTATCGAAGCGACCAAACTAACAAACGTAAGTGTTCCGGTTATCGTAAGACTTGACGGCACAAACGCCGAAGAAGCAAAAGAGATACTCAAAAATTCAAATATAGCAAATCTAATAGCCGCCGAAAATCTAGCGGACGGCGCTAAAAAAGCGGTAAAAGCGGCAAAGGGGGAGTTTTAATATGGCGATACTAGTAGGCAAACACTCAAAAGTAATAGTTCAGGGCTTTACCGGCAAAGAGGGGACATTTCATGCTACTCAATGCCTAGAGTACGGTACAAACATAGTAGGCGGTGTAACTCCGGGCAAAGGCGGTCAAACACACCTTGACAGACCTGTATTCAATACCGTAAAAGATGCAGTTGAGGCTACCGGAGCAGACGTATCTCTCATATTCGTACCTCCTATGTTTGTGGCTGACGCAATTATGGAAGCGGCGGAAGCTGGCATCAAGCTAATCGTTACCATCACGGAAGGTACGCCCGTAAAAGATATGATGATAGCCAAGCCTTATGCAACAAAAATGGGGGCGAAACTAATAGGCCCTAACTGCCCAGGTATCATCACCCCTGAAGAGGCAAAAATCGGGATTATGCCTGGGATGATTTTCAAAAAAGGGAATGTCGGCCTTATCTCAAAATCTGGCACACTAACTTATGAAGCGTCAAACCAGATAGTAAACGAAGGTCTTGGTATATCTACGGCTGTCGGTATCGGTGGCGACCCAATAATCGGTCTAAGCTACATTGAGCTTCTTGAGATGTTCCAAAACGACCCTGAAACGCATGCGATAGCCATGATAGGTGAGATCGGCGGCGATTTGGAGATTCAGGCTGCAAAATATATAAAAGAGCACGTAACAAAGCCTGTTACCGCTTTTATCGCCGGACAAAGCGCGCCTGCCGGTAAAAGAATGGGTCACGCCGGAGCTATCATATCAGGCGGTGCAGGTACCGCAGCGGAAAAAATGGCGGCACTTGAAGAGGCAGGGGTAAGAGTGGTTAGGTCACCGGCTGATATCGGCAAGACAGTCAAAGAAAGTTTTTGTAAATAATCAAACTTTATAAAGTAAATATTAAAACAAGGAGATGCAATGTCACTATTAAAAGCGCCCGAAAATACTCCGGTATGGCTTGATGAATCCAGATGTAAAGCATGCGATATATGTGTATCGGTATGTCCGGCCGGCGTTTTGGCTATGAGATTGGAGCCCACCTCAACCCTTGGAGCTATGCTTGAGATAGTGCACCCTGAGAGCTGTATCGGGTGCAATGATTGCGAACTTAGCTGTCCTGATTTTGCGATTTCCGTAGCCGATAAATCGGAGTACAAGTTCGCAAAACTAACAGATGAGGCGAAACAAAGGGCCGAGGCTATCAAAAACAATAAATTTATGAAGCTAACTGCTTAAGGAGCAAAAATGGAGACAAGAGAAGTAATTTCTAGCGGCAACGAGCTATCGGCATTGGCCGCCGTTGATGCGGGATGTATGTTTTTCGGCGGCTATCCGATTACTCCGTCGAGCGAGATTATGCATGAAATATCGGATTTGTTGCCTGAAGTTGGCGGCGCCGCTATCCAAATGGAAGATGAAATAGCCGGGATCGCCGCTGCAATAGGTGCTTCTATGAGCGGGGTACGTTCTATGACTGCAACATCGGGTCCAGGCGTATCGCTAAAAGCGGAAAACCTAGGTCTGGCGCAAATGGCAGAGGTGCCTTTGGTACTTGTCAACGTCATGAGGGGAGGACCTTCCACCGGTCTACCGACAAGGGTATCTCAGGGCGATGTTAGACAATCGAGAAACCCGTCTCACGGCGACTACCGCTCAATCACCCTTTGTGCCGGCAATCTAGCAGAGTGCTATACGGAGGTTGTAAGGGCGTTTAACCTAGCCGATAGATTTATGCAACCCGTAATCGTCCTTACGGATGAGACAATCGGGCACATGCATGGAAAAGCGGTTCTTCCGACCGTTGAAGAGGTAAAAAAAGGGATAGTACCTAGAAAAGAGTTTACGGGTGCCCCTGCCGACTACAGACCTTACGGTGTCGGCGCCGATGAAGCGGCCGTACTAAATCCGATGTTTAAAGGGTATAGATACCATTTTACCGGTCTTCATCACGATGCAAAAGGGTTTCCGACAGAAGAGATCGAGACTTGCCGAAAGCTGATCCAAAGGCTTGAAGACAAAGTTATGATGCACACTGACGAGTTGGAGCTAAACGAAGAGTTCATGTGTGACGATTTGGGCGAAAATGACATTCTGATTATCGCTTACGGTTCGGTATCGCTAGCGGCAAAAGAGGCCATTAGAGCCCTTAGAAAAGAGGGGAAAAAAGCGGGGCTATTTAGACCTATAACCCTTTGGCCAAGTCCGGCACAAAGAATTAGAGAGCTAACCGGCAAAGTCAAAAACGTCCTTTGCGTCGAGCTAAATATAAGACAATACACCGAAGAGGTTGAGAGGGTATCAAGCAGACTGGATATACAAGGGCTTTACAAAGTAAACGGTAGAGCTATCTCTCCATATGAAATAGTTGAAAAAGTGAAGGAGGTATTCTAAGATGGCCTATAATTATGACGAGTATCTAAGACTTGAAAAAATGCCGACCCTATGGTGCTGGGGTTGCGGCGACGGTGTTATCCTAAAATCGGTAATTAGGGCTATAGAGACAGCCGGATGGAATATGGACGATGTGTGCGTGGTGTCGGGTATCGGCTGCTCAGGAAGGTTCTCATCTTATATCAACTGCAATACGGTTCATACGACACACGGCAGGACTTTGGCTTTTGCTACGGGAATCAAGCTTGCAAATCCGGATAAACATGTTATATGCGTAGCGGGTGACGGTGACGCTCTGGCGATCGGCGGTAACCACACGATTCATGCAGCCAGAAGAAACATTGATATCAACTTTATCGTTATTAATAACTTTATTTACGGCCTTACAAACTCCCAAACATCACCTACAACCCCTCAGGGTATGTGGACGGTTAGCCAAAAGGCGGGCAATATAGACCCTACTTTTGACGGTTGCGAGCTTGCAAAAGCGGCCGGAGCATCATTTGTAGGAAGAGAATCGATGCTAGATCCTAAAAAACTTGAAAAACTACTCGTAAAAGGGTTTCAGCATAAAGGGTTTAGCTATTTTGATATCTTGTCAAACTGCCATGTAAACCTTGGTAGAAAAAACAAGATGGAATCGGCCATGAAAAACCTTGAGTGGATCGATTCAATCACCACCCCTCTTGCTAAATGGGAGAAGCTACCCGAAGAGGAGAAGATGAATAAGTTTCCGACAGGCGTGCTAAAGCACAACGAAAGCGCCAGAGAGTACTGCGATATGTACAAAGAGATTCAAGCGGTTCACCAAGGAAAGAGAAAAGCTCTTACACAAGACGACTTTGCGAAAAAGATATAAGGAGGGGCACAATGGCTAGAACATTAATGAGATTTACGGGTGTCGGTGGTCAGGGTGTTCTCCTTGCCGGTGAGATATTTGCCGCCGCAAAGATAAAAGTTGGCGGATACGGCCTCAAAACCGCCACATATACCTCTCAGGTTAGAGGTGGGCCTACCGTTGTTGATATAACCCTTGATGACGAAGAGATATTCTATCCGTATGCAAATGACGGAGAGATAGGCTTTATGCTCTCAGTTGCTCAAAAAAGCTACGATTTGTTTAAAAACGGCGTAAGTGAAGGCGGCACGATAGTAGTAGATCCATATCTAGTTAAACCTACGGACGAAGACAGAAAAAAATGGAATATAGTAGAGATCCCTATCATTACAATCGCAAAAGATGAGGTTGGAAACGTTATTACACAATCGGTTATAGCTCTGGCTATAGCAAATACATACATGAAAGCGATTGATAAAGAGGCGCTTAGAGAGGTTATGCTATCAAAAGTTCCGGCAAAAGTACACGCCGTAAACAACAAAGCTTTTGACCTAGGTGAGAAATACGCCAACGATGCAATGGGTGGAAAAACATATCAGGCAAGTTGCAATGCGGAAGGTTGCAAGATGGAGTAACCCTCCTCTTGCCCCTTTTCTACCCCTTGCTATCTAGCAAAACCCCCATCACATAGTTAAGCCTTCTAATCAACATATCAAGCTCATCTTTGCTTAGTTTTTTTATCTCTTCCTGTGTAGATTTTGAGAGTACGGAAGCGGTTACGGCATCGACTTTATTGTTTATATCTAGCTTTATCTGGTCGTTGATATTCTGAATATTTTTATTCAGCTCCCTCTCGACCTCTTTTATGTACTCTTGCCGCCTAGCCTCCTCTTCCTCTTTTTTTTTGGTCTCCTGCTTATCTTTTTCCTCTTCCAAATACTCTTCATAAGCAGTTTTACCGTCTACTTTTGCCTCTACATCATTACCGTCGGCACTATACTGACCCACCTTTTTATCGTCGTACATCTGCTCTAATTTTGCGTCAAGAGAGGGTTGCTGTTTTGAGGTTGCTTTTGATCCAGTTTGGACGGTTTTACTATCCGCTGTATCATCTTTTGCGATTTCCGTATTTTTTGTGTAGCTGTAGTTGTATTCTGCATTTAACGAGACTAAAGAGCTTATATCTGTAGACATTTTTACCCCTTTACTATAGTTTTGTTGGGTCCCTATAGACCTACTATTATCCTCTCCGGATACTCCCTTACTTTGCTTTTTTGGACATTAAATACTGCATCGCTAACTCCCATGGAGCGTGCTAACATCTCCCCGTCTGCTTCAACAGGGAAGAGTGAAAAGTATTTTTCAAAACTTTTTTCCCAATTTACCGAATCCGGAGCAAACGAAGAGTAGTATTTTAGTTCCGATAGATAAAGCTCTTTTAGCTCTCTATCTACTAACCCTCTAAGCTTTTGAATATACAGATAGGCGGCGCATCTGTCTATAAAGTTGGCCGGTTTATTTTTGGCATCCTCTTTTGCTTTTTTAATGCTCTCTTTGATATTTGCCAAATAGTCTTCAAACGGTTTAAACCCCTCCAGAGCTGGACTTTTC
>ERZ650312.1225-NODE-1225-length-14610-cov-4.440879_pt1 | contig 14610 bp, 12 predicted proteins | sample MGYA00376248_ERZ650312 | MGnify/ENA primary metagenome ERZ650312 (study PRJEB26733, sample SAMN07839316) | wastewater metagenome | biome: urban; feature: wastewater treatment plant; material: waste water | place: USA: North Carolina | collected 2016-07-28 ... | reverse complement strand
CGCGCACCGTGCGTTCCGGACTGATTCAGCGCATCCGCCGCGAGGAGGACGCCGCCCGCGCCGGCAAGGAGGCCTGGATCAAGATCAAGGTCAACTCCATCGTGGACGAGAAGACCATCGACGCCCTGTACCGTGCCTCTCAGGCCGGCGTGAAGATCGACATCGTCGAACGCGGCATCTGCGCTCTGAAGCCCGGCGTTCCCGGCCTGTCCGAGAACATCCGCGTACGTTCGATTCTCGGCCGCTTCCTGGAGCACTCCCGCATCTACGCCTTCTGCAATGCGGACGGCCCGCAGATCGGCGAGGGTCCGGCTTCCGGCCCGGAGGTCTACATCGGTTCGGCTGACCTCATGCACCGTAACCTTGATCGCCGCGTCGAGGCTCTGGTGCGCGTCACCGCCCCGGAGCAGATTGACGAGCTCATCAAGTACGTGGACCTGCAGATGGCCGACTCCACCATGAGCTGGCACATGCAGCCCGACGGCACGTATGTGCTGCACACCAAGGACGACGAGGGCCGCCCGCTGGTCGATAGTCAGGAATACCTGATTCGCAAGCACCAGCGTCGCCCCAATTCACACAACTGATTTCACTCGATGCTCCCTGTCAGCGCAAGCTAACTGAGGGTGGTTACGATGCCCGGCTCCTCTTTCGAGAGGATGCCGGGCATCGTTGTTCAGCGCGCAAAAACTACGTAGCAGCGGTCCAACGTGACCTACAATACAAGAGATGGGTACGAACAGTATGAGACGAATCGTGGAAGCCGCCGGCGGTATTCTGTACCGGTGGAAGGATGATGCCGAGCCGACGCAGGCATCGTCTCCATCAGCGAAATCCAATATTGCCACCGATGGCACCATCATCGCGAATACCGCGGATTCTGACGGCAAGGCCACGGCAGCACACGGCGCATCGGACGCGGCTTCCACCCCGGACCCGGCGCAGGCCGACAGCCCAGCCACAGCGGACAACGTACTCAACCGCATCGAACTGTGCATCGTGCATCGCCCGAAATACGACGACTGGAGCTGGCCGAAAGGCAAGGTCGACCCGAACGAATCGCACCGGCATGCCGCCGTACGCGAGATCGGCGAGGAATCGGGCCTGCCCGTGGAGCTCGGTCCCTATCTGGGCGACATCGAGTACCCGCTGTCCGAAGAAGGCAGCAAACAGCGCCATACCAAGGATCGGTCGGCGGATACCAAGCATATCCAGTTCTGGATGGCCACGCCGATCAGCGCCATCGACAACCTGCGGCGTACCCATGCGTTTGGCCCGGTGCATCGGGCGGACATCGGCGAAATCGACGAAGTTTTGTGGCTGACGCCGGCCGAGGCCCGCAAGAAGCTCAGCCATTCCACCGATAAGGACATCCTCGCGCTATTCGTTGATCGGGTGCAGGAGGGCGCGCTTGACGCCGTGCCGGTGATTATCGTGCGCCACGGCAAAGCGGAAGCGCGCAAGCTGTGGAAGGGTTCGGACGCGAACCGTCCGATCACGCCGCGCGGCGCGGCTGCGGCATACGCGCTGAACCGCGAGCTGGCGTGTTTCAATCCGACCCGACTGGCCACGTCGCCTTGGGTGCGCTGCCAGGAGACGTTGGAGATGTTCGCGTGGCAGACCGGACGAGACATGGTTCATCTCGATCCGCTCACCGAAGATGCATACGCCGCTGCGCCGGACACCGCATGGGAGTGTCTACTCAGCGAAATCGAGTTCGCACTTGAGCGCCGTCAGCCCATAGCGATATGCATGCACCGGCCGGTGATTGGTGGTATGTTCGGACACCTGCGCAGCATGTGCGTTGCGCCGTCTCTGAGCAAACGCCTGATCGCCAAGACACCGTTCATGCCGACCGGCACGGCGGTGGCGCTGTTCGTCACTCCGACGCCTCATGGTCCCAAAATCATCGATATTCAGAAGGTTCAACCGCTTGTCTACTAGACCCGCATTTCCTGATTCATCCAACTCCTCGGCCGCTGCCGCTGCAGCTCATGCCGCGCACAATGGTGCCGCCGGCAGTCTGGGCCCGGGCTTCGGCTCGTTGCGTGCGGCCGGAGCGGCATTCGGACCTGCTCGCATGGGTTCTTCACGCCCCTCGCGCCCGGCTCAGCTCGACCCGGCTGTGGCCGATGGATTGGCCGGTGGCATGGACCCGCAGGCGTTGAGCGAGATGAGTCATCTGTCTGCTGCCGCATTGCTGGATCGTGTGCGCCATAGCGAAGACCCGGCGGTTGTTGAGCGGGTGCTCACGTTGGTGGAGACGGTCGGCGTGGATGAAATCGCCGAACTATGGAGCGATGCCGAGCCGGATTCGCTGCCTGGTGTGCTGTGGCGACTGTATATGTTGCGTACGTGGATGCGATCGAATCGCGACTCGATCGCGCATCTGTGGCGCTTGGGTGAGCCGGTGGCCACTACCGCCTCCGCCATCGCCGGCGTGGATCAGGCTCCCAGTGAAGATGACATCGTGCGATTGGCCGATTCGATTCTCTCCGGTGCTTTTGTGGGCGATTTTGCCGTGGCGCTTGAGCGTGCGGCGGCGTTTACCGATGTGGTGGCGTTGGGCTTGCGCGTGGAGGCGCGGCGCATGGTGACCCGGGCCGAGGCCAACGGCGGCTTCTCCTCGGATGCCGATGAGAAGGCCGTGCGCACCAAAGCCGCCCGCCTTATGCACACCGCCGGCAGCCTCATGGCCACCGCCAAGGATTTCCAACACGGTGCCAACCTCTGGCGTCGCGGACGGTTGGAGTAACCCCGCTCCAGGCTCCCTCTGATGAGGGAGCTGTCACGGGCGATGCCCATGACTGAGGGAGAAACCCACCGACCGCACCCCAACAATCAGCTACCGGCCAACGCCACCCCTTCCCCGGCGCGGCGAGACCCATCGCAAGCTATACTAAGTATCCGCGTCGGACCGTGCTTAAGCCCCGGGCTCCATTTTTTGCCGCCGCGAGCGGCCCTTGCGCCGACAGGCGCTTTCGCGGTTCGGCGCTTCTTTTCTTTTACCAGATTCACGCCCCGAGCGTTGCGATGGGCACGACCAGTATGCCGTCATTGCGGCGATAGGCCTTCCCACCTCGGCCGGTAAGGAACATCATGAATTCGGGGTCTCGGACCTGAGCCATGGGATTGCCGCAGATTTTGTTGCGGAAGGATTTGAGCTTATCCGCATTGTCATCGTTCACCTTAAGGTCACTGAGTTTTATTTCGATGGCACCCCACCTGCCGTCAGACAACTCGATAATGACATCAACTTCAAGCCCCTTGTCATCGCGGTAGTAGGCGATGCGATTGTTCGCGCCCGGCATGGCCGACAGATATACATTCAAATCACGAATGCACAGCGTTTCAAACAGATCGCCGAGCGTCTGTGTATCGCGCATCAGAGTATTCGGCGCGGCACCTAAAACCGCAGCAGGCAACGAAGGATCCACGAAATATCGCTTGGGCTTGGTTCGCACACGACTCTTTGCGCGGAGTGGCGGCTCCCAACCCTCCAAATCCGTCAGAAGGTACAAGTCCTTGAACATTTCCAAATAGCTCTTCACCGTCTGCGTATCCGGCTCACGCCGCTCATCGCCATATGCCATATCCGCAGCCAGCGTCGCATATTTTGGTGCCTGCGAGATGTTCACGGCAAGAGCTCGCATCAAAGCTCGTGCAGTTTCAGGATTCTTCTTCATCTTCGGCACGCTGATATCCAGCACACTTGCGATATATTCGCCCGGGATTTCCAAGGCGAATTCATCGTCTAGCTCAAGATTCGCGGGCCATCCGCCACGGCAACACCATCTGGCGATGTCTTCGATACTCGTATTGCATTCGGCAGGCTCGAATTTCCCCTCGAACAAATCGGATAGGCTGACCGCGCCCGTGGATTCTCCGGATTCAGCCAAGCTCATGGGCCACATGCGCAGACGAGCAATGCGACCAGTGCCGCTGTGATGAATGGCGTCACGATCCTTTGGAATAGCCGAACCTGTAAGAATCAGCTGCCCCTTGCGGTTCGCATTGTCATCTATATGGCGACGAGCGGCATCCCAAATTTGCGGTACATCTTGCCATTCGTCCACCAGATGGGGCTCCTCCCCCATCAGCACCAATGCAGGATCGGTTTGGGCGGCCGCGAAAACTGCCACATCATCCAGACGATCAACGCTTCGAGACCGGGAGAGCGCGGTCCATGTCTTGCCGCACCATTTCGGCCCAACGATTTCCACTGCACCGAACGCCTTGAGCAGTTTACTTAATCTGCTATCTACCACGCGTGAACGATAATCAGGCCTGGTCAAGGTACCATCGCGACCACTCAAATCGTTCATATTGCAGCCTTTCCCAGTTCTATCGTTCTAACAATATAGATTTTACACCAGTTTCATTCCCGATTTTACACCTATCTCATTCCCGGTTTTACACCAGTTTCATTCCCTGTTTTACACCGTGTTGTTTTTTACGCTTTACCCTCTCAGAGGTATCAGAGGCAGATCTCGGCACGGACAGGGCATTGTCCTGCTGCAACTGGCCTATCGCAGCAAAAAGTCGAATCACCCACAAATCCAATCCGATAAGCAAGCCGCGCCATTACCAATTCGGCAGGTCGGCAAACTTGGACTAGGCTGGGAATCATGGAACTCCATGTTTTGAATCATCCGCTGGTCGAGCACAAGCTCACCGTGCTGCGCGACAAGAACACCCCCTCCTCCACCTTCCGCGAGCTCGTCTCCGAACTCGTGATGCTTGAGGCCTACGAGGCCACCCGCAACCTGTCCGTGGTGGCCGCGCCGATCGAGACGCCGGTCGCCCCGATGACCGGCAAGAAGCTCGCCTCCCCGCGCCCGATCATCGTGCCGGTGCTGCGCGCTGGCTTGGGCATGCTCGACGGCATGACCCGCCTGATTCCGACTGCTGAAGTCGGCTTCCTGGGCATGAAGCGCGACGAGGAGCACCCCACCCAGCAGGTGACGTACGCGAACCGTCTGCCCGAGGACCTGTCCGGCCGCCAGTGCTTCCTCATCGACCCGATGCTCGCCACCGGCGGAACGCTGGTCGCCGCCACGCACTACCTGGCCGAGCGCGGCGCCAAGGACGTGACCGCGATCAACATCATCGCGGCCCCCGAAGGCATCAAGTACGTCGAGGAGCACATCGACCCGTCCATCGACTTCAAGGTCGTGGTGTGCGCGGTCGACGAACGTCTTAACGACAAGTGCTACATCGTGCCGGGACTCGGCGACGCCGGTGACCGTCTCTATGGCGTAATTGACTGATTTCCCTGGCTCCCCTCCCCGAGGGGAGCCAACATAACGGAACATCTATGCAAATCGACATTATTGCGCCGGGGCGCGTGAAGGAGCGTTACCTTCGCGACGCCATTGACGAGTATTCCAAGCGACTTTCGCGCTACTGCAAGCTCAACATCATTGAAGTGGCAGATGAGAAAACGCCTGACCATGCCTCCGAAGGCGTTGACCGACAGATCAAGGCCAGAGAAGGCGAACGCATCGCCAAGCATCTGAAGGACGGCGCGTTTGTTATTGCCCTTGCCATCAATGGCAAGCAGCTGTCCAGTGAAGAATTGGCCGCCAAAATCAACGACCTTGGATTGCGTGGCACCAGCCATATTCAGCTGGTCATCGGCGGTTCAATCGGCCTTGACGACGCGATTCTGCGTCGTGCTGATTTTCTGCTGAGTTTCTCGAAGATGACGTTCCCGCATCAGCTTATGCGCGTGATTCTGCTGGAGCAGATCTATCGCGCTTATAAAATCAACGCTGGCGAGCCGTATCACAAGTAAAACGCCATACCTCATGGGGCGGGAAATCCCCCATGGGGCGGTAATTGCCCCATGAGGCGGCAAAATCCTCATGGGGCGGTATGCCAAAATGGCTTAATTCCGCGGTTTCACATATTCTTCAAACCGCCCCATGGGCAAGTTACCGCCCGATGAGCCTGTAACCACCCCATGGGCGCATCAATAACGCCCTCAACCTCACACTGCGTCGGGGACGAACGCTTCGAAGATGTGGCGGTCGAAGTAGGGGGCGCACTGGGCGAGTTCATCGCTGCTGCGCACGGTCCATGAAACCGGCATCGCACCCATCGAACGAGCGAGCTTGACTTGCGGCGAAGCGCCACCGGTCCAGTCATAAGCCACGAAATCAGGACGAGACAGCCAGTCGAACGCCAGTAAGCCGGCGGCCCATTCAGCCGCACCATTCTTGCTCAGCTTCGCCGGCCAGCTCAGCTGACCGCGGCACACCTCAGGGTGATGCTCCTTGTACCAATTCACCGCGCCCGGGTGGAAGGATTCGATCACGTACGGGCCGTCATACGCCTCAAGCAAGGCGTGGCCCTTTTCCATGAGCTCTTCGCTACGCTCATCCCAAGCCCTGTTGTTGCTGAACTTGTATTCCACAATCAGCGGAGCCCGGCCGGCCACCACGTCCAGCACATCGGAGAACAGCGGCACATGCTGGTAGTACCCCTTCGGCGCGGCGGACGGCGTGACCACCAGCGGCGGGTTCGCGTCGGCACCCGGCAACGGTTCGGCCTTCAAATCGCCTGACTCGCCGTTCGGGAAGAGCGGAATACGGGCGAGTTCGTCGTAAGTCAGGTCTTCGATGCGGCGCGGATCGCCGGCCACGCGCAACAAATCGGCGTCATGGACCACGACCACTTGGCCGTCGAGCGTAAGCTGCACGTCGAGTTCGATGCCATAGCCAGCCTCGCAGGCGGCGGCGAACGCGGCCAGCGAGTTTTCGGGAGCAATCGGACCGGTCATATCCGCACTGCCGTAGCCGGCCTTGACAGCCATGCGACGGGCAAGCGACACATAATCATCGTTTTCGGCGATGGATCGCTCAGTGGTATCGGCTTGGGCGCTAACCGGATTATCCCCACCATAATCAGCGATATCGGTATAGCCGACCAAACCAGAACCCGCATCATGCAAGCCACGATGGGCATACCATACCTCCGGAATGGAGGGCACGAAATTACGACGCTTGTCATTGAACGTGCGCGGGGCCACGGCCCACACGGCAGCACCGGCGGCGGCCACGCCTGCCAGCGCCACGTTTCTCCAGAGCTTCGACGACATTGGAATCCTTCCTGTTGGGCTGCCTCTAGCCTAACGCTTCTGCCAGCCATTGTGGAGTGGTTGGATCATCCGGTTTCAGCGCGCGGTCCAGGTGGTTGGCGCGCAGTGGCTCCCAGCTGAAATCTGCCAGCAGATCGGCGGGTTTGCAAGGAATTGGAGTGGGTTGCAGACGCAGCAGCCAGGCGCAGTATCCGATGATTTGCTCGGGGGTTACGTTGCGGGCGCGCAAGGCTCCCATATCCAGCGAACGTTCGCGCTTGGCTAAACGCCGGCCGGCCGCATTGTCGATAAGCGGCAGGTGCGCATACTCGGGGTGCTCGGCGAGAGGCTTTTCCGTGTTGCCGCATTCCGGCTCAAAGCCGCCAGCCAACAGACACTGGCGAATCCACATTTGCAGCGCGGTGGAGCGCAGCAGATCACGGCCGCGCACGATATCATCAACACCCATATCGAGGTCATCCACGACCACGACCAGTTGATAGCCGAACAGTCCATCGGCTCGGCGAATCACGGAATCGCCTACCTCGCGGGCCAAATCGTAGTGCTGTGGACTATAGACACGGTCGTTAAAGCATGCGACACCATCAACGATTCCGGCATCGCCCTGCTGTTCCGGCGGCACGGCTCCCGACAGCGCAGCGGAATCGTCAGGCACTGTACGTTGCTTTTCTCCCGCTGCCGATTCCGGCATGGCGATACGGATGGAATGCTGGTCGCCGCGAACCAAACGGGCACGGACCTCGTCGGGATGGTCGTGCAGCAGGCGGCGGCACGTGCCGGGGTACACCATGAAGCCGTCGCCCTCGTTGGGGGCCGAGGCGGCGCGAATGTCGGCACGCGAGCAGAAACAGGGGTACAGCACACCTTGCGAGCACAGGCATTCGAGAGCGTATTCGTATCGTTCAGTGCGCTGGGATTGGAACATCGGTTCGCCATCCCAGTCGAGGCCGAGCCAATGCAGGTCATCCATCATGAGCTGGTCCGCACCGGCGACCACACGCGGCTTGTCCACGTCCTCGATACGCATCAGCATGCGGTCGCCACGCGAGCGGGCCGAAAGCCATGCACCCAACATGGCGTACACGTTGCCGATATGCATGCGCCCCGACGGCGTCGGCGCGAATCGTCCAGTCACTGGCCCTCCTCGTATGAAGTTCAGCACCATGGTAGCGAAAAGGCTCTCCTCCTCAGAGGAGAGCCAATATAGTGAAGCTCGCCAGCCCGAACTCCCCTCAGTCAGCTTCGCTGACAGCTTTGCTCAGAGAGGGGAGCCAGTGATTGTCACTTGTCTTCGGTGACGTTGTCCACGCTCACGTCCGGATTGTCGGAGACAATCTGGTCGCTCGCCCAAGCGGAGAGCTCCAGATGTTCGCCGCCGGTCTGGTCGACGAGCACGGTGTCACCGTCGTGGACCTTGCCGGCCAGCAGCATACGGGCCAGCTGGTCGCCCACTTCGGTCTGTACCAGGCGGCGCAGCGGACGAGCGCCATAAGCCGGGTCGTAACCGGTGTTGGCCAGCCATTCGCGAGCCGAGTCGGTGACGTCCAGCGTGATGCGGCGATCGGTCAGACGCTGGGACACGCCAGCCACCTGGATATCCACGATGCCGCCAAGCTCCTCGCGCGTAAGCGGGTGGAACATGACGATGTCGTCCAGACGGTTCAGGAACTCCGGCTTGAAGTTCATGTGGACAGCGTCCATCACGGCCTTTTTCTTGGCGTCGGCGTCCATGTCCTCGTTCACGAGGAACTGCGAGCCGAGGTTAGAGGTCATAATCAGGATCGTGTTCTTGAAGTCCACGGTCCTTCCCTGGCCATCGGTCAGGCGACCATCGTCAAGTACCTGCAGCAGCACGTCGAAGATCTCCGGGTTGGCCTTCTCGACCTCGTCGAACAGCACCACGGAATACGGGCGGCGGCGCACGGCCTCGGTCAGCTGGCCGCCCTGCTCGTAGCCCACGTAGCCCGGAGCCGCACCGATCAGGCGCGAGACTGAAGCCTTCTCCATGTATTCGGACATGTCGATGCGGACCATGGCCTTCTCGTCGTCGAACAGGAAGTCGGCGAGCGCCTTGGCCAGTTCGGTCTTGCCCACACCGGTGGGACCGAGGAACAGGAACGATCCGGTCGGACGGTTCGGGTCGGAGATGCCGGCACGCGAACGGCGCACCGCGTCGGACACGGCGGCGATGGCTTCCTTCTGGCCGATCACACGCTTGCCCAGGTAGTCCTCCATATGCAGCAGCTTCTCGTTTTCGCCCTGCATCAGGCGGCCGACGGGAATGCCGGTCCAGTCGGAGACGATCTCAGCCACCGAGTCGGCGTCCACACGGTCCGGGACCATCGGCTCATCGGCCGGGTTGGCCGCGCTGGCATCAGCAGATTCAGCATCCGCGCTCTCCGCGGCGGCAAGCTCCTTCTGAATGGACGGAATCTCGCCGTACAGAATCTTCGAGGCCTCCGCCAAGTTGCCTTCACGGGTATACTTATCCGCCTGCACGCGCAGGTCGTCGAGCTTGGCACGCAGGTCGCCGACCTTGTTGTGGCCGGCCTGTTCCGCATCCCAACGCGCCTTGAGACCGCTGAGCTTCTCACGGGTGTCCGCAAGTTCGGCTTGCAGCTTGCCCAGACGCTCCTTGGACGCAGGATCCTCGGCCTTCTTGAGCTGCATTTCCTCCATTTCAAGACGGGTCACCTTGCGCTGCAGCTCATCGATCTCCTCAGGCGAGGAGTCGAGCTCCATACGCAGGTGGGCAGCCGCCTCATCGACCAGGTCGATGGCCTTGTCCGGCAGCTGACGGCCTGAGATGTACCGGTTCGAGAGGGTCGCGGCGGCGACCAGCGCGTCGTCGCCGATCGTTACCTTGTGGTGAGCCTCGTAACGCTGCTTCAGACCACGCAGAATGGCGATGGTGTCTTCCACGCTCGGCTCACCCACGAACACCTGCTGGAAACGACGCTCCAGCGCCGGATCCTTCTCGATGTTCTCGCGGTACTCGTCCAGCGTGGTCGCGCCGATCAGGCGCAGCTCGCCACGGGCCAGCATGGGCTTCAACATATTGCCGGCATCCATCGAGCCTTCGGCCGCACCCGCGCCGACGATGGTGTGGATCTCATCGATGAAGGTGATGATCTGACCATCCGCATTCTTGATTTCGTTCAGGACGCTCTTCAGGCGCTCCTCGAACTCGCCACGGTACTTCGAACCGGCCACCATGGAGCCCAAGTCAAGGGAGATGAGCTTCTTGCCTTGCAGGGTGGTGGGCACGTCGCCCGCCACGATACGCTGGGCCAGGCCTTCCACGACGGCGGTCTTGCCGACGCCGGGCTCGCCGATCAGCACCGGGTTGTTCTTGGTACGACGGGAGAGGATCTGAATCACGCGGCGGATTTCCTGGTCACGTCAGATGACCGGGTCCAGCTTGCCTTCCTTGGCGGCGGCCGTCAGGTCGGTGGAGTACTTCTCTAGGGCCTTGTACGAGCCTTCCGCGTCCGGGCTGGTGACCTTCGCGCCACCACGCACGCCGGGTACGGCCTTGCGCAGGGAGGCTGCGGTGACGCCGTTCTTCTCCAAGATTTCGGCCGACTGGTTCGGCTTGCTGGCCGCGATGCCGATAAGCAGATGTTCGGTGGAGACGTATTCGTCGCCCATCTGCTGCATTTCCTTCTCAGCCTGGGCGATGGCGGCGGTCAGCTGGCGGCTGGCCTGTGGCTGCGAGGTGCTGGAGCCGGATGCGCTCGGCAGCGCGACCAAAGCGTTGCGCACCGCCGCGCCGATGGCCTGCGGGTCCCCGCCCGCGGCCTCGATCAGAGAGCGCGCCACGCCGTTTTCCTGGCGCAGCAGCGCATCCATGACGTGCAGGGTCTCGACCTGCGCGTTTCCTGCGGCGGACGCACTCTGAATCGCGTCGCCGACGGCTTCTTGGGCCATAGTGGTGAACTTCTGTTCCATATCGTATTCCTCCATATCATGCGGTCTGCGCAGTGCGGCTCGCGGGCTTCGAAAGCCCTGCGAGCGTTGCGACAGACCGCAGCTTGTCGTTGTCTGATATGGTCAACCGACCTGGAACCCATTCTATTCCCAAAACTTGAGTGCATATGACTCAAGTTTTGGATTTTGGTGGGGAGGGTGACTAGTAGCCCCCTCTGATGAGGAAGCTTGGGCAGCCGCTACTTCAGTGCGCCGACGGCGGATTCGGCGGCGGCGAGGACTTCGCCGGAGAGAATCGCCTCGGCAACGCCCTCAATCTGCGGGGTGGTCCAGGTATCGCGTACGTCGGGGCCGATTTCGTTGGCGTACTGGCGCACCACGCGGTATACGGCGGCGCCCGCCGCACCCGGACGGTACGGCTTGCGGAAGTCGAAGGAGCGGCAGGAGCACAGCAGTTCCACGGCCAGCACGCGCGCGAAGGCCGGAATCGACCGGCGCAGCTTGCGGGCGGCGGCCCAGCCCATCGACACGTGATCTTCCTGCATGGCGGAGCTTGGAATCGAATCGACCGAGGCAGGCACGGCGTTACGCTTCATTTCGGAGACGATGCCGGCAGCGGTGTATTGGGCGATCATGAAACCGGAGTCCACGCCCGGGTCACCAGCCAGGAACGCCGGCAGGCCGCGGTTGCGCGCCACGTCAAGGAAGCGGTCGGTACGACGCTCGGAGATAGAGGCTACGTCGGCGGTCGGAATCGCCAGGAAATCGAGCACATAGGCCAGCGGCGCGCCATGGAAGTTGCCGTTGGACTCCACACGGCCGTCCAGCGTGACGCACGGGTTATCGATGGCGGAGGCGAGTTCCACGCCCGCCACGGAGGCCGCGTATTCCACGGTGTCGCGGGCGGCGCCGTGCACCTGCGGGGTGCAGCGCAGCGAGTAGGCGTCCTGCACACGCACGGTGGAGCCCGGGCGGCCGGCCTCAATCAGACCAGAGTCCTTGAGCATGCGGGCGATGTTCGCAGCGGAATCGCCTTGGCCGCGATGCGGGCGCAGCGCCTGCAAGTCGGCGGCGAATACGCGGTCGTTGCCGAGCATGCCTTCCACGCTCATCGCGGCGGCGACATCCGCGGTCTTGAGCAGCAGGCGCAGATCGGTGATGGCCATACACAACATGCCGAGCATGCCGTCGGTGCCGTTGACCAGCGCCAGTCCTTCCTTCTCTTTCAAATCGACGGGCGTGATGCCGGCCGCACGCAGCGCTTCGCCGCCGCCGATCTTGAGGCCGTCAGCGTTGCGGGCCTCGCCTTCACCCATCGCCACCAAAGCACAGGCTGCGAGCGGCGCCAAATCACCGGAGCATCCGAGTGAACCGTATTCGTAGACCACCGGGGTGATGCCGGCGTTCAGCATATCGGCGTAGACCTGCGCGGTTTCCGGGCGCACACCGGTGCGTCCGGTGCACAGGGTGCTCAGGCGCAGCACCAGCAGGCCGCGCACCACCTCACGCTCCACTTCCGGTCCGGCACCGGCGGCATGCGAGCGAATCAGACTTTTCTGCAGCTGCGCACGCTGTTCCTTGGGGATGGAGGTGGAGGCGAGCGCGCCGAATCCGGTGGAGATACCGTAATGCGGCACGGTGTCGTCGGCCAAATGATCGATAACCGCGCGACTCAGCGCCATCTCATGCTTCGATTCGTCCGAAATCGCCACTTTGGCACCGCCGCGCGCTACGGCGATAACGTCCTCGATGCTCAGCGCTCCAACACCTACGGTGACCGTCTGCTCTGCCATGCTCATACCTTTCTATATATGTGCCGCATTCCGCATATACGACATATGCGGCACATGCTTCGCCGGGGATCCGCGACTGCCCGCATTCGCTCACCGCACCTGCCCATCAACAGCAGGCGACGCAAACGCGACCAATCGCTCCCCGAGTAATCAAACCTTGGCCATTTCACCTCAGTCGGATGCCCGCCATAAGCCACTTCGTCCATCTTGTGTCTGAAATCTCAGACATGTAAGGTGATGGAAATATGAGCCATGCCTCGCAGCAATACGCCTTCACCGAGCCACGTACCGTCAAGCGGGCGCAGGTGAAGCCATCAGAACGGGAACATCAGACATCATCATCCGCGCCACGTGTCTCGCTGGCTCCGGCGGCCGACCGTACGCTCGACATCCTCGAGTTCATCGCGAGCAATGGTCAGACGCAAGCCGCCACGCTCGCTCGCGAACTCGGCATTCCGCGCTCCACGGTGTACCAATTGTTGGAGATTTTGGAGCGTCACGGACTGGTCACCCGCCTTGCCGAGCAGCGCGCGTACGGCATCGGACTCAAGACTTTCGAGCTGGGATCGGCCTATTCTCGCCAACATCGTGTATCGCAGGTCGCGCATCCGGTGTTGGCGCGTCTTGTTGACGAGACCGGCGAAAACGGACATCTGGCCGTGCTGCACGGCAACGAAATCATTTATGTGATTGAGGAGCGCGCCGCGCATCGCCCGCCGCTAGTGTCAGGCGTGGGCGTGCGCCTACCCAGTCACCTGACCGCCACCGGGCGGGCCATTCTGTCCGCACTCCCCCGCAATCAGGTCCGCGCGCTATATCCCAATCGTCAGGCGTTCACCGACCGCACCGGCATTGCTGCCTTCAAGTGGGACGTGGGCGATTTCGAAGCGACCCAGGCCGGCGTGAAGGCGGTCGAGGAAGCGATCGGCCCGGTCGACATCCTGTTCCGGGACGCCGACGGCGCGCACGTGGCCGTCGAGGTGAAGCGGCGCGGCGACATCGACGGCGTCGAGCAGCTGACCCGCTACCTCGAGCTGCTCAACCGCGACCCGCACCTGGCCCCGGTCGCGGGCGTGTTCGCCGCGCAGGAGATCAAGCCGCAGGCGAAGGTGCTCGCCGGCGACCGTGGCATCCGGTGCGTCACCCTCGACTACGAGGGCATGAAGGGCACCGAGTCGGGGGCGCCCCGGCTGTTCTGAGCCGCAGATAGGCTGGATGCCATGACGCTGCGATCGCCCTTCACCTGTGTGCTGTGGGACGTCGACGGCACGGTGGTGGATGCCTCGGAGGGCATCCTGCTTCGGCTCGCGATCGCCCTCGAGCACTTCGGCAAGCCGGCGGCGACGCGCGACGAGCTGGTGCACTGGATCGGGCCGCCGATGTTCGACTCGTTCCAGGCGAACGTGGGGATGACCCCGGAAGAGGCGACCGAGGCCGTCGCGTATTACCGGATGATCGGCAAGGCCGACGGCTACACGACCGGGGCCAGGCTCTATCCCGGCGTCGGCGAGCTGATCGGCGACGGCCAGCTCAGCGCCTGCCGGGAACTGGTTCGCCGGAGCCAGACTCTGGACTGGCCTGAAGTGAGCCGGGAAGCGCTCAATCGCTTTTACGAGAACTTCAATACCTGCCGTTTCGACCGGGCCATGGCCGCTCTGGGTGAGGTGCGGCGCGTCTTGGACGGCGGCAAATAAAGGCTGAGGGAGCGGAAAAATTCATGGATTTAACCAAAGACCAACTGCCGAAACTCCTGCGGCAGATCGCCGTGCCCGCGGCCACCGGCCT
>ERZ650312.1220-NODE-1220-length-14638-cov-6.954810_pt1 | contig 14638 bp, 13 predicted proteins | sample MGYA00376248_ERZ650312 | MGnify/ENA primary metagenome ERZ650312 (study PRJEB26733, sample SAMN07839316) | wastewater metagenome | biome: urban; feature: wastewater treatment plant; material: waste water | place: USA: North Carolina | collected 2016-07-28 ... | reverse complement strand
CCCTGCGCTTCATCACGCGCGCCGGCCCGGAGATCGGCGTCGCCTCGACCAAGGCCTTCACCACGCAGCTGGCCTCGCTCTATCTGCTGACATTGATCATCGCAAAGCTGCACGGACGATTGACCGAGGCGATGGAGGCCAAGGAGCTGAGCGCGCTGCGCCACCTGCCGGCCGCCGTCAGCGACGTGCTCGAACTCGAACCGCAGATCCGTGAATGGGCCGAGCGTTTCGCCATGAAGCCGGACGCCCTGTTCCTCGGCCGCGGCCGCCACTACCCGATCGCCATGGAAGGCGCGCTGAAGCTCAAGGAGATTTCCTACATTCACGCCGAGGCGTATCCGGCCGGCGAGCTGAAGCACGGGCCGCTGGCGCTCGTCGACAAGGAAATGCCGGTGATTGCTGTTGCGCCGAACGACGTGCTTCTGGAAAAGCTGAAATCGAACCTGCAGGAGGTGCGCGCGCGCGGCGGCGAATTGTACGTTTTTGCCGACGCCGACAGCGACATGCACTCGTCCGACGGCGTGCACGTCATCCAGCTGCCCGAGCATTACGGGCAGTTGTCGGCGCTGCTGCACGTCGTCCCGCTGCAGCTGCTCGCCTACCACGCGGCGCTGGTGCGCGGCACCGACGTCGACAAGCCGCGCAACTTGGCGAAATCGGTGACGGTCGAGTAAAGAAATTAGGAGAAACGGCGTGAGCCAAAGCAATCAGCAGTTGTTCGAACGCGCGCAGAAGTACATCCCCGGCGGCGTCAATTCACCGGTACGCGCTTTCCGCTCGGTCGGCGGTACGCCGCGCTTTTTTGCCAAAGGGACGGGGCCGCGCGTCACGGACGCCGACGGCAAGACCTATCTCGACTATGTCGGCTCCTGGGGGCCGCTGATCCTCGGCCACGCCCATCCCGAGGTCGTCAAGGCAGTGCAGGATGCGGCGGTGGATGGCTTGTCCTTCGGCGCGCCGACTGAACGTGAAGTCGAAATGGCCGAACTGCTTTGCGGCATGTTGCCGTCGCTCGACATGGTGCGTCTGGTGAGTTCTGGCACCGAGGCGACGATGAGCGCCATTCGTCTCGCACGCGGCTTTACCGGATGCGACCTGCTGATCAAGTTTGAGGGCTGCTACCACGGCCATTCCGACGGTCTGCTGGTCAAGGCCGGCTCCGGCCTCCTGACCTTCGGCAACCCGAGTTCCGGCGGCGTGCCGGCCGACGTGGCACAGCACACGCTGGTGCTTGACTACAACGACGTCGGCCAACTGGAAAGCGTCTTCGCCGAACACGGTGCGCGGATCGCCGCAGTGATCGTCGAGCCGGTGGCCGGGAACATGAACCTGATCGCGCCACAGCGCGCCTTCCTCGACGCCATGCGCACGCTGAGCACGCAGCACGGCGCGGTGCTGATCTTCGACGAAGTGATGACCGGTTTCCGCGTCGGGCCGCAGTGCGCGCAGGGTTACTACGGCATCACGCCGGACCTGACGACACTCGGCAAGGTGATCGGCGGCGGCATGCCGGTCGGCGCCTTTGGCGGCAAACGCGCGATCATGGAGAAGATCGCGCCGCTCGGCCCGGTCTATCAGGCCGGGACGCTGTCGGGGAATCCGGTTGCGGTGGCGGCTGGTCTGGCGACGCTGCGCCTGATCCAGGCGCCGGGCTTCTATGAAGCGCTCACCGCGTCGACGCGCGCCCTGTGCGACGGACTCGTCGCGGCCGCCAGGCGGTACGGCATTGCCTTCTCCGCGCAGTCGGTCGGCGGCATGTTCGGGATCTACTTCCGCGCCAGTTGTCCGACGAGCTACGCCGAGGTCATGGAGTGCGACAAGGGGGCATTCAACCGCTTCTTCCACGCCATGCTCGACGCTGGTCACTACCTCGCGCCATCGGCGTTCGAAGCAGGTTTCGTTTCGGCCGCGCACAGTGCCGACGATATCGCCGCGACCGTTGCGGCGGCCGAGGCGATCTTCGCGTCCTGGCGTTAGGCGCCGATCAGCGCAGCCAGCCCTTCTTGTAGAAGAACCAGAAGGGCACGGCGACCGAGAAGAGCATCAACGCAAGCGAGAACGGGTAGCCGTAGTCCCAGTGGATTTCCGGAAAGAAGCCCTGGAAGTTCATGCCATAGACGCTGGCGATCAAGGTCGGCGGCAGCATGGCGACCGAGGCCACCGAGAAGATCTTGATGATCTTGTTCTGGTTGATGTTGATGAAGCCGACCGTGGCGTCCATCAGGAAGTTGATCTTGTTGAACAGGAAGGACGTGTGGCCGTCGAGCGACTCGATGTCGCGCAGGATCTGCCGTGCGTCTTCGAGCTGCGTTGAATTCAGGAATTTGCCGCGCGTCAGGAAGGAAACGGCGCGCCGCGTGTCGTGCACGTTGCGCCGGATGCGCCCGTTCAAGTCCTCCTCGCGCGCGATGTCGGCCAGGATTTTCGCGGCTTCCGCGTCGGTGACTTCGGTGCCGAGCACGTGCTTCGAGACTTCTTCCAGGGCGGCGTAGATGTCCTCCAGCGCATCGGCCGAGTACTCGGCGTCGGCGGCGTACAAGTCGAGCAGCACGTCCTTGCCGTCGGTCACGTAGCCCGGCTGGGTGCGCGCCCGCAGTCGCTGCAGGCGGAAGACCGGCAGTTCCTCGGTACGTACGGTGAACAGCACGTCACGATGCAGAATCAGTGCTACCGCAACGTTGCGCGAACCTTCCTTCGTATCGAGCAGGAAGTCGGAGTGCAGGTGAATTTCGCCGTTGTCCTCGACATAAAAGCGCGCGCTGGCCTCGAGGTCGGTCAGGTTGCTCGGGTTCGGCAACTGCACGTCGAAGACGCGTCCGACCCAGGCGCGGATTTCCGGCGTTGGCGCGACCAGGTCGACCCAGATCGGCTTCAGGCACTTCAGGTCGAGCGGCGTATTGACGGTGATCTGGCTCAGGCGCCCGTTACGCAGCTCGAAGGCGCTGACCGTCGTCTTCTCGTTGCGATGATGGCTGTCGCCGATCAGATCCTGGCGAACTTCGTCGGAGAGGATTTCCAGGATCGCTTCGCCACGTTCCTCGCGCACCTCGTACCAGACGAGCAGGCGATCCTCGGGCTCCAGCGTTTCCAGGATCTGTGCGATTTCGGCGAGCGGAATCCGCTCAAGGAGCGAGCGCATGCCGGTCAGGTGCTGGTTGTGCACCATGTCCTCGACGAGATCGTGGCGCGGCATGTCCTGGCGATGAACGAGATCCTCGACCAGCTTGTGCTTGGCGAGCAACTCGCGCACGGCGGCCAGGTGATCCGGGGTTGTTTTTTCTTCACTCATCGGGCAGGCCTCCCTTGAATCGCAGCGCTTGAAACAGGCGTGGATTCTAGCACCGTCGGCCCGCAATCGGCCGGCTCCCGGCCCGCTTTCGGCGCCGTGAATCAGGGAATCTGCGATGCCGCCATGCGCTGGCGAATCGCCGCCGCCCGTTTGCCCAAGCCGGGCGCGTTGCGGTTGCGGTCGTAATAGCGCGGACTTGGCACCATGCCGGCGAGGCGCGCCGCCTGATCGGCCGACAGGCGCGCCGCGCTGCTCCCGTAATAGCGCCGTGCCGCCGCTTCCGCGCCGAAGACGCCGACGCCCCACTCGATGACGTTGAGGTACACCTCGAGAATCCGCCGCTTGCTCCAGAACGTCTCGAGCATCAGCGTCACGACCGCTTCCTGCCCTTTGCGCCAGGGCGTCTTGTCGGGCGAGAGGAAGAGATTCTTGGCCAGTTGCTGCGAAATCGTCGAGCCTCCAGCGACGATCCTTCCGCGTCGCTGGTTCTTTTCCATCGCGCGCTGAATACCTTCCCAGTCGAAGCCGTCATGCTGCACGAACAGGTCGTCCTCGGCCGCGACAACTGCCCGCTTGAGATTGGGTGAAATCTGCTCGTAGGCGACCCATTGCTTCGACAACTGCGCAGCTGGATCCTTACTGCGCAACTCGGCCAGCCGGATGCTCATGAATCGGGTGTGATCGGGATTCACCTGGCCCCACCACAGCACCCAGCCGAACAGCCACAACTGGTAGAGGAGAAGCAGGACGACGAGCCCGAGCAACAGGCGTTTGACGCCGCGCCAGAGGTGCTTCGCTACCGGCCTACCGGTCATGCCCCGCGCAGCAGGTCCATCACCGGTGCAACGTCCGGCCGCACGCCGCGCCACAGATGGAAGGCTTCGGCCGCCTGCTCAACGAGCATGCCCAACCCTTCGGCGATGCGCGCCGCGCCCTGAGCCTTGGCGAAACGCTGAAACGCGGTCTCGCCCTTGCCGTACATCATCGAGTACGCGAGGCTGCCTGCCGCGAAAATGCCTTCCGGCAAGGATGGCACGGTGTTGCCTGTCTCGCCCAAAGCGGCAGATGTCGCATCAATGACGACGTCGAAGGAATGACCCGCGAGTTGTGCAAAGCCGCAACCCGAGATCTGCCCGAGCTGGCCAAACCTGTCGGCCAGCGCCTGCGCCTTGCCTTCCGTGCGATTGGCCACGACCAGCGCCTGCGGCCGCGCTTCGAGCAGCGGACCGATCACACCGCGCGCCGCGCCGCCGGCGCCGAGCAGCAGAACACGCCGTCCTTCGACAGGGCAAGCGAGATTGATCGTGATGTCGCGCATCATGCCGACGCCGTCGGTGTTGTCGCCGAGGATTTCGTCGCCGGAGAAGACCAGCGTGTTGACCGCGCCGGCCAGTTCGGCACGTGGAGTACGCCTCGTCGTAAGGCGGAAAGCTTCTTCCTTGAACGGCACCGTCACGTTGGCGCCGCGTCCGCCGGTGGCGATGAACTGGCGCAAGGTCTCGGTAAAGCCGTCTACCGGCGCGAGGATCGCCCGGTAGTCGAGGTCTTGCCCGGTCTGTTGCGCGAAAGCGGCGTGGATGAGCGGCGACTTGCTGTGCGCGACGGGATTGCCGAAGACGGCGTATTGGTCGGTCATGACGCTACTTCGCTTTAAGTGCATTACCACTGACGAAATTCAGAGTACGAGGAAAGCCCAGGTGGTCAGCTCCGTCTAGTACTTTGGCGGGAATCGTGCCATATGGTGATCCCATCTGGATGATTCTCCGAGCAGCATCGTCCAAGATTTTCTGACCGGATGGCTTCGTGACATCGATGCGCACGACGGCTCCAGCACTATCAAGTACCACCCAGACGGATACGGCTCCGTAGAGCTTCCCCCTTGCTTGAGCCGGGTAGTTCAGCGTTCCAACGCGTTCTACCTTTGAATCCCATCCGGATAGATAGACTGCTCCGGCATACTCCAGCGTCCTTAGGCTAATAGGCTTGAGCCTTGGCCGCTTGCTGTATTCGTCGATATTCTTCGCGATCTCGCCTTCCAGCCGCGCCATCGCCAGTGCGTTGCTCGCCAGATCGCGGCCACTCGGCGTCTCGATCTGTTCGGGCTGCTCCTCGGCTTCCTTCTGCGGCTTCACGCTTTTCTTCGCCTTGGCCTCGGCCAGCAGGCGCTGCTGCTTGGCTTCCAGCGCCTGCACGCGCTTCTGCGCCTGTTCGAGTTCGGTGCCGCTCTTCTGCTGCGTCGACGGCGGCAGCGGCGTCTTGGCGCGACGGTCTTCGCCAACGTTGCCGCCGCCATCGAGATTGGTCTGTGCCAGCGCCTGTGCCTCGGCCGGTTTTCGCGCCGACTTGCTGTTGACGAGAATGATGTCGAGCGCTTTGTCCTTGAAGGCGCTCGTTGCATCGGGGAACTGGAAATGGATCGATAGCAGGAGCGCATGTACGGCCAGCGACACGCCAATGCCGATCCACAGATTGCGGTCGGCCCTTGGCACGACGAACGACGAATCGATGGCGACCGCGCTCACATCAGACCGTCGGGCTGTCGGATGCTGCGGCTTCGCCGTTTTCTGCCGCTGCTTCGGCTTCCGCGACATCGTTGCTGGCCTCCGTGGCAATGAATTCAAGCTCGGACTCGTCGTCCAGATCGTCGACCGCGACCAGCGTCTCGCTGAGCGTTTCAAGGTAGCGGCAGGAGAAACCGAGGGTCAGCAGATCGATCGCTTCGATCTTGAGCCGGACGCGCTGGCCCGGCTTGGCCGAGGTGACCGACGGCACGCGCTGCAGCAGTGGCAGATGGTCGAACTTGACGAGGTCTTCACGGCGCACGGTCGCGTCGATCGTTTCCAGCCCTTCCTGCTTGAGCCAGCGTAGGCTCCAGTAGCGCTCCATGCCACGCTGGAATTCGGCGTAGGCGGCGTAGGTCAGGTCGAAGTCGCGCATCGCGGCGAAAAGCGCGTCGGACTTCGGCTTGAAGTACGGCGCCTCGCCCTTGACGCAGGCCAGCAGCTGCCACTGATTGACGAGGTCGACGTAGCGACGCAGCGGTGAGGAAGACCAAGCGTACTGCGCGACACCGAGGCCGTCGTGCGGCTGCGGCGACGTCGTCATGCGCACCTTGCCGCCGGTTTGCGCGCGATAGATGGCCGGAATGCCCTTCTCGGCGAGCAAGCCGCCCCAAGTACTGTTGGCGACGATCATCAGCTCGGCGACGAGCTTGTCGAGCGGGCTGCCACGCTTGCGCTCACTGATCACGACGCGGCAGTTTTCCGCATCCGCGAGATCGCCCTCGATGGCGAAGTTGTAGTCGTTGTTGCCCTGCATCGCCGAGGGCTTGCCGCGCCGGCCTTCGCAGGCGTTGGCCAGATCCCAGAGCGTCTTCAGCTCGTTGCGGAAAGGGAAGTCGGCGAGTCCATCGACGACCGTCTGCGCGTTGAACAGCGGCTCGACGTCGTGATGGCGCAGGTTGGCGACTACCGGCACGATTTCGACGCGCGACTCGTGCGCGGTGATCTCGAATTCGGAGGTGACGGTGAGATACAGCGAAACCGCCGGGCAGTCGCGGCCTGCAGCCAGCGTAAAGCGCTCGACCGCTGCATCGGGCAGCATGGTGATCTTGTTGCCCGGCATATAGACGGTCGACAGACGGTCGCGCGCGATCGCATCGAGCGGCGAACCGGGGACGATTCCGAGCCCGGGCGCCGCAATATGTATACCGACGCGCCAGCCAATGCCCGCCAGCGTTTGCAGCGAGAAGGCGTCGTCGATCTCGGTCGTCGCCGCGTCGTCGATCGAAAAGGCGGCGACATCGGCGCGCGGTAAGCCATTGGGCAGTGCGGGAAATTCGACTTCCGGGAAACCGGTACCGGCCGGGAAATACTCGTTGAGGAAACGCTGGAAGTGGTAATCGTGCGCCGAACGGATCGCGCCGCAGCGGTCGAGCAGGTGCAGCGCGGTGAGTCCCATTTCGCTGCACGCGGCTTCGAGCGCCTTGGTCTCGAAACGGTTGCGGTCGGGCTTGTAAAGCAGCTGGTTGAGCAGCGGCTCGAACTCGGGCGGCAGGCTGAAAGCCTTCAGCTCGCCGACCATGCGTTCGATCGCTAGCGCTTGCTGACGCTTCTTTTCAAGACCGGCCAGAGCGGCTGCGAGAATGTCAGCAGGGGCCTTGCGGTAACGCCCCTTGCCCTTGCGATGGAAGTAGACGGGCGCTGAATGCAGGGCTTGCAGCAGCGCAGTCGCTTCGACCGCGCTGGCCTTGTGTCCGAAGTATTCGTCGGCAAAATCACAAAAATGAAACTCGCCATCGCTCGCACACTCCCACAGGAACTCCGCTTCGATCTCCGCGACCAGCGGCTCGCAACGGGCCAACAATTCGCCCGGCGCCGGTTCCTTGTAGCGCAGCAACACGTTTGCCGACTTGATCTTGGAACGCTTCCCGGAGGCGGTTTCGACCTGCAACGACGCGTCGTTGTCGGTCAGGACAGTGGCGGTTTTGAAGGCGCCGTCTTCTTCGAACAGAACATACATCGGCGGGATTATAACCGGCAAAATTCAAAGAGTTGCGGCAGCAAATCGGGAAAGCGCGTGAAGCTGTGATCGCCGCCTTCGAACACTTCCTGGCGGCCTCCGGCGTAGCGTCGGACGGCATCGCGGTAGTCGAGCACCTCGTCGCCGGTTTCCACCAGCAGCAGGTAGCGCGCCGGCGTGATGACCGCGCATTCGAGCGCGCGCAACTGATCGATGTGCCCGGCAGTGAACTCGAAGGTCTCGTCGGTATGCAGGTTTTTCTGCGTGCCGATGTAGGCATGGAGCGACAAGGGCGCAACGACGGCCGGATTGACCAGCGCAGCGCGCAGGTCGTGCTTCTCGGCGAGATAGGTCGCGTAGTAGCCGCCGAGCGAACTGCCGACCAGCGTCAGCTCGTCGTCCCGTGCCTCGATCATGGCTTCCGCCTGCGCGATCGCCTCGTTCGGCACTGGCGACAAGGCCGGGCAGAAGAAACGATCGGCCAATCCACGGGCGCGCATCGCTTCACCCAACACTTTCGCCTTCCAAGACTCGGGCGACGAGCAGAAACCGTGCAGATAGAGAATGCCGGCACTCATTCGGTTCACCCGTGCGTCCAGGCGACCAGGTCGAGCTGCCAGGTGGCCAGCACGACGACGCCGAAGGCGATGCGATACCAGGCAAACGGCGTGAAGTCGTGGCTGGAAATGAAGCGCAGCAGCCAGCGCACGCAGAGGAAGGCCGAGATGAAGGCCGAGACGAAACCGACGACCCACATGCCGATATCGTCGAACGAGAGCAGCGCGCGGTCCTTGTACAGGCTGTAAAACGTCGCCGCGAACAGCGTCGGCACGGCAAGGAAGAAGGAGAACTCGGTCGCGGCCTTGCGCGACAGGCCGAAGAACAGTCCGCCGATGATCGTCGCGCCGGAGCGTGAGGTGCCGGGAATCAGCGCCATCATCTGCGCCAGACCGAGCTTCAGCGCATCGAGCGGCGTCATGTCGTCCACCGAATGCACGCGGATCGTGTGCTCGCGGCGCTCGGCCCAGAGAATCACGAAGGCGCCAACGATGAAGGCGATCGCCACCGGCACCGGCTGGAAGAGGTGCGCCTCGATGACTTTCTTGAACAACAGACCGGACACCGCAAGCGGCATGAAGGCGATGGCCAGGTTGATCACCAACCGGTTCGCCACAGGATCGCGCCCGAGGCCGCAGACGACGCGCGTGAAGCGCTCGCGGTATTCCCAGACGACGGCAAGGATGGCGCCAGATTGAATGACGATCTCGAACAGCTTGCCGCGCTCGGTGTTGAAACCGAGCAGGTCGCCGGCCAGGATCAGATGCCCGGTCGACGAGATCGGCAGGAACTCGGTCAGCCCTTCGACGATACCGAGTATCAGGGCTTTGAGCAGGAGCATCACGTCCACGGGGAGCCTTTCAGAAAAACGCGCATTCTAGCAGGCGCGCATACGCCCACCGAATCGCCGCCCGCCGCCCCGCCAGGAACGCCGGGAAACTCCTGCAAACGATTGAAAAAATTGAAAATTTCCATCCTCCGTGGCAGAATCGCGGGCTTTGTGCCCGGCCGTGTGTGCGGCGGGGCAACCACGACACGGAAGCTCAAATACATTCGAATATCGCATCACGGCCGACAGAAGAAGAACGCAAAACCGGCAGCGCGATGCTGCACCACCTGACACCGCAACGGTCCCGATTTCATCCATCCAATCAACTCAACCATTAGGGAATAAAGGGAACACGCCATGAGCGCACCACAGCAACCTACCGTTACCGAAACCAAGATCATGCTTTCCGACCCGACGGCGCTTGGCGTCTTCGGGCTGGCCATGGTTACCTTCGTCGCCGCTTCGCAGAAAATGGGCTGGACAACGGGATCGACCTACATCATTCCGTGGGCGCTCTTCCTCGGCTCGGCCGCGCAAATCTGGGCCTCGACCGTCGACTTCAAGAAGAACAACTACTTCGGTTCCATCGCCCTTGGCATCTATGGCCTCTTCTGGGCCGCCGTTGCCATGCACTGGGCGATCGCCCAAGGCTGGTTCGGCGTCATCGATCCCGCCAAGGCCGACCCGCGCCAGCTGGCTTTCGCCTGCTTCGGCTATACCATCTTCTCGCTGTTCATCATGGTCGCGGCCTTCGAGGTCAACAAGGTGTTCGCGGCCATCCTGGTGCTGATCAACGTCCTGCTGCCGTCGCTCGGCTTGTCAATTCTCGGTATCAACCACGAACTGTTCTCGCCGCTCGCCGCCTGGTCCGAACTGCTGATCTCGCTGCTCGGCTTCTACGCTGCCGGCGCCATCTTCCTGAACAGCTACTTCGGCCGCGTGCTGGTGCCGCTGGGCGCACCGTTCGGCTTCATCCGCAAGGGTCCGGCCAAGAAGTAAGCAAAGCAGGCGTAAACAAAAAGGGCGAGTAGCCGTGGCGACTCGCCCTTTTTTCGCCCGCGTATCGGGGCTAAATCGCGAACTGCGCGAAGTTTTGCCCGGTCGACGCGAGGACGCCGAGCCAGGCCGGGCTGTTGAGGTCGAGCGTCTTCTGTTTTTTGGTCAGCAATTCGACCGGAACGTGGGTGAACTTGCCGTGCTGGTAGCCGATCACCAGGCCGGTCTTGCCCGCCATCGCCGCATGGACCGCGTTGCGCGCGAAGAAGTCGCAGAGAATGGCGTCCTCGGCACTCGCCGGAACGCTGCGCACGAGGTAACTCGGGTCGATGTAGCGGATGGAGAAGGGAATCTCCTTCGCCTTGAAGTGGGCATCGATCTTGTCGCGCATGAATTGACCGATGTCCTTCAACTTGATGTTGCCGGACGCATCACGCTCGTCGGAGTTGCCCTCCAGTAGGTGCTGGCCAGCGCCCTCGGCGACGAGCACCACCGCATGCGCGCGATCGACCACGCGCTTCTCCAGCGCGGCCAGGAAGCCGTCTTCGCCGTCGAGCACGAACGGCACCTCGGGCACCAGCGTGAAGTTCACGTCCTGGCTGGCGACCGTTGCGCCGGCCGCGATGAAGCCGGCGTGACGGCCCATGATCTTCACGATCGAAATACCGTTATGCACGCTGTGCGCTTCGGTGTGCGCGCAGTCGATCACCTTGGTCGCCTCCTCGACGGCGGTGAGATAACCGAAAGTCCGCGAAACGAAGGCGACGTCGTTGTCGATCGTCTTCGGCACGCCGACGACGGCCAACGCATGGCCACGCTGTGAGGCTTCCTTGTAGATCGCCGCGCCGCCGCGCTGCGTGCCGTCGCCGCCGACGACGAACAGGATATTGATCTTGCGCCGGATCAGGTTATCGACCGCCACGCTCACATCAACCGGTCCGCGCGAGGTGTTGAGAATCGAGCCGCCCTCCTTGTGAATGTCTTCGACAGCCTCGGGTGTCAGGGGAATCGGCTCGGAACCGCGCCACGGGTCGAGGCCCTGATAGCCGTCAACGAAACCGAGGATCTCGCGCACGCCGTAGCCGTGATGCAACTCAAGCACCAACGAACGGATCACATTGTTCAGTCCCGGACACAGACCGCCGCAGGTGACGATGCCGGCGCGCGTCTTCTTCGGGTCGAAAAAGATCTTCTCGCGCGGCCCGGCCAGTTCAAACAGGAATTCCTCCGACGGCGGCTGGTCGGGGTCGACAACGACGTTGAACAGCACGCGCGCCTTGTCACTGACATGCGAATTAAGCGGGGAGTCGAAGAGAGGTTCGCCAAGCGTGGTTATATCCATTTGAACTTGTCCTTGGAATCGTTGGAAGCGCCAGCGCGAAGTATCCTCGGGCGTCTGCGGGCGGTCAAACGCTGCACGCAACGATCTACTCAACCGCGCCACGTTCGGCGCTAAAATCGCGCCCCATGAAAACGACACCACGCTTCTGGCTGGCGACGTTGTTCGCCATGCTTCCACTCACCGCATTCGCCGACTGGAACGAGATTTCCAGCTTTGACGACGGCATGCGCGTCTTCGTCAACACCGGGACGGTCGAGCGCATCGACGAAATCGCCGTCGTCAGTCATCTCGTTCGCTGGGGCGAGCCGCAGAAGAGCGACGAGGAAGCCGTCTATCTGTCGACCATTGTTCGCACCCGCTACGACTGCGCGAACAAGCTCGAACGCTACCTCGGCTCGGTTTCCTATGCCGGTCCGATGGGTAACGGCGACGTCGTCATCAGCGACGAGAACGAGGCCGACAAGTGGTACACGATCTCCGACGGCTCGATGGAAGAAAAGCTCTGGTCGGTCGCCTGCCAGAGCGAGTAACCGTGCGGCCACCGGCCCGCTGCACATGGAAGGCGACGCGGTACAATAGCGCCTTGTCCAATCTGCCAGAGACCTTCCCGTGACAGCTACCATCCTGCAAAGCATTCCCGCCGGCGAGCGCGTCGGCATCGCCTTCTCCGGCGGCCTCGACACCAGCGCGGCCGTGCACTGGATGCGCGGCAAGGGCGCCATTCCCTGCGCCTATACCGCCCACCTCGGCCAGCCCGATGAGAGCGACTACGACGCTATCCCGCGCCAGGCCAAGAACTACGGCGCCGAGATCGCGCGCCTGATCGATTGCCGCCCGCAGCTCGTCGCCGAAGGCATCGCCGCCATCCAGTGCGGCGCTTTCCACATCAAGACCGGCGGCACGACCTACTACAACACCACGCCGCTCGGCCGCGCCGTCACCGGCACCGCGCTCGTCGTCGCGATGAAGGAAGACAACGTCAACATCTGGGGCGACGGCTCGACCTACAAGGGCAACGACATCGAGCGCTTCTACCGCTACGGCCTGCTGGCCAACCCGGCGCTGCGCATCTACAAGCCGTGGCTCGACCAGAGCTTCATCGACGAGCTCGGCGGCCGCAAGGAGATGAGCGAATACCTCATCAAGCACGGCTTCGACTACAAGATGAGCGTCGAGAAGGCCTACTCGACCGACTCCAACATGCTCGGCGCGACGCACGAAGCCAAGGATCTCGAGTTCCTCAACGCTGGCGTCAACATCGTCAAGCCGATCATGGGCGTCGCCTTCTGGCGCGAGGACGTCGTCGTCAAGCCCGAGACGGTCACCGTGCGCTTCGAGGAGGGCATCCCCGTCTCGATCAACGGCCGCACCTTCGCCAACGCCGTCGAGCTATTCAATGAAGCCAACGTCATCGGCGGCCGCCACGGTCTCGGCATGTGCGACCAGATCGAAAACCGCATCATCGAGGCCAAGAGCCGCGGCATCTACGAAGCTCCCGGCATGGCGCTGCTGCACACCGTCTATGAACGTCTGGTCACCGGCATCCACAACGAAGACACCATCGAGCAGTACCGCGTCAACGGGCTCAAGCTCGGCCGCCTGCTCTACCAGGGCCGCTGGTTCGACCCGCAGACGCTGATGCTGCGCGAGACGGCGCAACGCTGGGTGGCGCGCGCGATCACCGGCGAAGTCACGCTCGAACTGCGCCGCGGCAACGACTTCTCGATCCTCGACACGTCGAGCCCGAACCTCACCTACGCGCCCGAGCGCCTGTCGATGGAAAAGGTCGAAAACGCCGCCTTCACCCCGGCCGACCGCATCGGCCAGCTCACTATGCGCAACCTCGACATCATCGACACGCGCCAGAAACTCGGCATCTACACCGGCGCCGGCCTGCTCGGCAACCAGTCCGACGGCAGCATCCCGCTACTATCGAGCAGCGAGCCGAAGGACAAGTAAGGCTGGTTCTGCATAGAAAAAGGCCACGGTTTTTGCCGTGGCCTTTTTCTTTTCAAAACCCGGAATGGCTGTTTCACCCGGTCCGCTCTGGAGCCTTCACAAGCGGACAAAAGTGAATAGAGGGGAACTCAGCGCCAAGAATCCAAGAACGTTCATCACTACGCTCCCCCAAAACGCGGAACGAAACGACCTTTTGTTCGATTTATGGCGCAGAACCTGCTGCGCGACGATGGCACCCGGCCAACCGCACGCAAGGCCCAATAGGATGAGCGTGTTCTCTGACACTCTCCAGCGATTCGCCCTAGCTGCGAATTTGTCGATGGCATACACGACAAAACACACCAAACTCGCCGCGAAGTACAGGCCAGCCGCCCACTTCGGCACATGCCAAGCAATAGAGGCTACGACGTACACGGCAAGAAACAACGGAATAGTAAAGTAGCTCACCGTACCCCACTGGGCGGGTGAATCCGCAGCTCTGCGGTTACTCGAACGAGCCACTCGCAATAATTGGACTCGTTTTGCTCGTTTCTTCCCTTCCGCGCTCAGCTCAATCTCGAAGGTAAGTCGCTGCCCGATTTGAGGCCGGCCCAGACGGACATCAAACGCTTTGACATGGACAAAGATTTCTTGCCCCCCAAGAGTCGGCTCGATAAAGCCGAATCCCCTCTCATCATTCCAGAACTTCAAGGTGCCTTCGATGCGCATGACTCGTACCAGAGTATTGAGAACCAGTTGCCGATCGATCATCATTCTGACCTTACCCGTTCAGCATTCTCCAAGATCAGATGCCTGAAAACAACAAAGCCCCGAATCCGGGGCTTTGTCATTTCTGCTGCAAGGACGCCCGAAGACGGCCTCTGGTAACGCTTTGCTTAGCCGATCTTGAACGCCAGCGAGTCGGAGTTCGAGTTCAGCGCGACGCTGATCGGCTGCTGGTGCGCGACCGGGCCCCACAGCTGGCGCGGGCCGGGCGAGGCGAAGAGGTCGTCGGCGGCCCAGTCGGCGCGGCGGGCTTCGAAGAACTTCATCGCGGCCGAATCCATCTTGACCAGCGCCTTCTCGATCACGAACTCGTCCTTGCCGTGGCGGCGCTCGATGTTGAGCAGGCCGGTCAGCGGGATCGCCTGCGGCTTGCCGCCGG
>ERZ650312.1219-NODE-1219-length-14640-cov-3.553994_pt1 | contig 14640 bp, 15 predicted proteins | sample MGYA00376248_ERZ650312 | MGnify/ENA primary metagenome ERZ650312 (study PRJEB26733, sample SAMN07839316) | wastewater metagenome | biome: urban; feature: wastewater treatment plant; material: waste water | place: USA: North Carolina | collected 2016-07-28 ... | reverse complement strand
TTGCGATAGTTTAATAAATCTAGCCATAACTGTAGCTGTTTGTCGCTTAAGGTCGTGCCTTGCGACAACTCTAACGGCCGTGAATAGACCTTGGCAGGCAAGTTCCAACGCTTACCCTCAAATTTTTGGGTAATTAACCGATCTTGGCGTATCACATACCACGTTGATACCACCAGTGCCATTATCACCAATACAATAAAGATAAAGCTCAGGATCAAGCTGCCACGTTGATGATAGGGCGGTATAACGATAGTGGCAGGCGTGGGCTTGGTAGCAGCACAAGGGGTACAACGGCGTTTGGTCATAAGCGGTGGGTCATCAGCGAAAAAACGGGGGTATTAGCTTGTGAGCCAATCCAATGTCATCTGGGGTATTTACCTAATAAAAAGCACAAGATAAATCGTATCAAGCGGTATCCGATTAGCGGTTAACATCGGTTGAGGCGTACCCCAAAATGGCTCTATGATGACGCAAAACTATAAAAAATTCAATGTAGATTTTTGCAAGGGGGAATTTGGGGTACAATAGGCTATTACCGCCAATGCATCCATGGTTAACACCTCGCATTGACATTGGTTGGCACCTACCTGCTTTTGAGAAATTCTGTTATGTCTGTTCCTGCGCCCACTGAAAAAATCACGACTTATCAAAATACGGAGTTGGTATTGCCACCGCCAGGGCACTGTTTTCACTGTGGCGACCCATTGCCGGATAAGCCGTTTTTTACCCTGATTTTACATGAACAGCGCCCGATGTGTTGTATGGGGTGTCAGTTGGCCGCGCAAAGTATCGTTGAGGCCGGGCTTGAGCAGTATTATCTTGACCGTAGTGAGATTAACCGCACCGCAAGTCTGCCAGATTCGTTGTATCAGCTCCAAGCGTATGACCATGATGAAGTTAAATCGCAGTTTATCTACCCCCAAGATGGGGCGAGCGTGGCTGAGTTGTCGGTCAGTAATTTGCGCTGTGCCGCCTGTGGTTGGTTGATTGAGACCCAGCTTTATAAGCTTGATGGGCTACAGCAATGCCAAGTCAATCTAACCCACCAACGTATGCGAGTGGTATGGGATGAGAATCGATTGCCTATTAGTCAGATTTTGGCGCAAGTACAAGCGGTGGGCTACGATGCCAAGCCATATCGCCAAGATACCCACGAAGCGATGCTGCGTCGTGACAATCGCCGCATGATGTTTCAATTAGGGATTGCGGCATTGGGTGCGATGCAAGCGATGATGTTTGCCGTGGGGCTGTACTTTGGTGAATACACCGGTATGGATATCAATGACCGTCAGTTTTTGCGCTGGGTGTCGTTGTTCGTCAGTATTCCGGTGTTTTTGATTGCAGGCATTCCGTTTTTTACCTCGGCATGGTCAGCGATTCGCGCCAAGCAAGTCAATATGGATGTGCCGATTAGTATCGCGATTGTGATTACGTTTTTTGCCAGTTTATATGCCACGGTCGGTCAAACGGGTGAAACCTATTATGATTCGGTCAGTATGCTGATTTTCTTTTTACTCGCGGGTAAGTATGTCGAGCATAATGCGCGGGTCAAAGCGGCCAATTTGGCCAATGATTTGGTGGTGGTTGAACCGATTTTAGTCGCAAAATTGGGTCATGAAGACATCATTGGTAGCGCAGACACGTTGCAAGACTACAGCCAGCGCTATCAAGCGGCATTCCATGCGTCGCTTGAGCATCACAGACCGATGGAGCAAGACGACGAATTGGTGACCAATGCCACGGTCAAACAACATCCCATTGCGCCTGCCAGTCAAGATTTGGTGTCTGCACAGTCACTCCAAGTGGGTGATATTGTGCGTATCGATGCGGGTAGTAGTGTGATTAGCGATGGGATTTTGCTATCGAACACCGCCACCGTGTCACAAAGTTTATTGACCGGCGAAAGTGATTTGATTGTCAAACAGTTGGGCGATGAGATTGTTGGGGGCAGTCAGAACGACAGTCAGCCGTTTATTATGCAAGTAACGGCCTTACCAAAAGACAGCCAAATGGGCGTGATTGACCGCTTGGTAAATCGCGCATTGAGTGAAAAGCCACAAGTCGCGCTACGTGCCGATAAGCTGGCACGTTGGTTTGTGGCGCGGGTATTGGTGATAGCCAGTGGGGTGTTTTTGGCGTGGTACTTTATTGAGCCTTCGCATGCGATTTGGGCGACGGTGGCGGTATTGGTCGCGACCTGTCCTTGTGCCTTGTCATTAGCCACCCCAATTGCTTTGACCGTATCGACCAATCGCTTAGCCAGTCTTGGCTTTTTGGCAACGCGCGGCCATACGATTACCAGTTTGGCCAATGTCACCCATGTGGCGTTTGATAAGACAGGTACATTGACCTATGGTCAGCCTAACTTATTAGCAATTGAGCCATTGCACGCTGCGAATAATATGGATGAACAGCGCCTACTAACCTTGGCGGCCAGCCTTGAGATTGGTAGTCGTCACCCAATTGCCCATGCATTACTGACCGCGACCAGACAGCTGCATTTACCGCAAGCTGAGCAACTTGAGCAAGTCGCAGGTGGCGGCTTACAAGCCATGATTGAGGGTAAGGCCTATCGTCTTGGGCATTTAAGTTTTGTCTTAGACAATGCCAATGAGCAAGTCTTGGCCGATAGCCCACCCAATCTTGAACAGCATCACGCTAGTACCAGTGTTACCTTAAGCCAATTTGATGGTCACACGTGGCAGCCTATGGCGCATTTTTACTTTCATGATAAAGTGCGTGAAGCGGCGCGTGCGACCATTGATGCCCTTACCGCACAAGGCATTAACGTGCTGATGCTAACCGGTGACCCAAGTGAACAAGCGCAACTAGTAGCACAGCGTTTGGGCATTGAAACCGTGTATAAAGGGCTAACCCCTCAAGATAAGGTCGAGCACTTGCAAGCGCTACAACAGCAAGGCCATGTCGTGCAGATGGTCGGGGATGGGGTCAATGATGCGCCGGTATTGGCAGCTGCGACTATCTCGACTGCGATGGCGGGTGCCGCGGATTTGGCACAGGTCACCAGTGATTCATTGGTACTAAATGGCGAAATTTTTTCTGTCGCCAAGGCGCACCAAGTGGCACGTAAAACCGACCATATTATCGCGCAAAACTTTCGCTGGGCGCTCGGTTATAACTTGGTGGTGTTATTGCCGGCAGCATTTGGTTATGTGCCGCCGTGGCTTGCCGCGATAGGGATGTCTATTAGTTCGTTATTTGTGGTGATGAATGCATTGCGCTTAAAAAACGCGTAACGTCAGGTTGTTAGTAAAGCAATGCCGTTAATTGATAAAGTAATTAACGGCATTTTTGTTCAAAAGATTAGCAGGGTGTGTCTCTAATTAAACGTGAATTGATAACGGTGAATTACCGGCATGGTTTTGATAAAGTCAACATAGTAGTAATACACCTTGTCTTTATCATCAAGCTTGCCGTTGTTATCGCTATCGGCACGCGTGACAAAGTAAAAACGTTGCAGCGGCTCGACCCACGTGGCATTTAGCAAAAACTGATTCGCTGGGTGTAAACGCGTTAGGCCATTACCGCTATTGTCACTCATATACAGCGCCATACGGGAACGCTCATTTCGTTGATTGACCGCGGCCGTTGGGTTTTTTGATGGGGCGGCTTCATCCACTTCGTATAAAATACGCGATAACAAGACAGCCCCGTTTTTGGTTTCTTCGCTGGCTTTGGTTTGACTGATATTTTCAGCGTTGCCGTTATTTTTGACGGTATCGGTGGCTGGCGTGGTGCTACCTTTTAATGACGGATTCTCGCTATATTGATAGGGGAAAAAAATGCGAGTGATACGAAAGCGGTTGTGGTCAAATACTCGATGCTTGGAACCGGTACGGACATTTTCCAAAATCAGATTGTCAATATTACTGGTATAGTCAAAGCTGTTAATCGGTGTGACAAAACTGGACGTCATGCGTGAGGCATCAGTGCCGCGCTGTGCCATAAGCCCTTTGTCATCGGTATATAGGGTGACAAGCGGATGTAGTAACAATGCGCCGCCTTCGACATACACAGGTACGTCAAGCTGCTGAACGGCTTTTGGTTCGGGCGGCAACGTGGCAGGCGTATCTGCGATAATCACTGCGTTATTGACACTACTGGCGACTTGGGTTGGTGGTTTGGCTTCTTCGGGTTTTTGTTGGCAGGCACCGAGCGCAAGGGCCGCGATGCAGACAGGTAACAGGTTAAATAAGCGGCGTGTATGGCCGCGTCGTGGGTCAACAAATAGGTAAGGCAATGACATACGACTCCTAATAAGGGCTAAACCAAAACGCTAGGCGAAGTGATGCATAGCGCTATTGAGGGCTAGGGTAGCATATTTTTACGGCAAAAACATGACGCTTTATCGAGTGATTGGTGATAGATAATACATTGATAGGATAGATTATCTAACAAGCGCTTGGCGGATAAACAGTAGCTATTTGAAAAAATTACGTTATAATAGGCAGACCCAAAAGGATAACAATAACAGGGTGGATTTTTTACTAATTCTAAAGGATAGTCCCTGTAAAGTGAGTTTACTTGATGTCCGAGCAGCAGCTTAGCCTTGATCTTCCCATCAAACAAGATGCCAGCCTAAGTGACTTTACCAGTCCGAGTTGGGCGTCGATTATTGATGTCGTGCGGCAGTTACATGCTGGACTATTACAGCAGCTATATTTCTATGGCGAGCCAGACACCGGCAAAACGCATTTATTATCTGCCATTTGTGAGTCATTTCGTGATAGCGGGCAATCGGTTATTTATCTATCGTTGCGTGAGTTGATACACGCTGACCCATCCGTATTATCGGCACTTGAGAGTATGCAAGTCATCGCGGTTGATGATATTGACAGCATTCAAGGTAGCCACCAATGGCAAGAAGCCATTTTTCATCTGATTAATCTTAGTAACGAATACAACAATGTGCTAATTTTTGCCGGTCGATTACCGGTTAGCCAGTTGGATTTTTCGCTCAAAGATTTATTGTCGCGTTTAGCCAAATCACCGACCTTTCAGCTACCATCGGGTAGAGACCGTTTAGACCGCGCTATGATTTTGCAGTCAGTACTCAAACGTCGTAATTGGCACTTTGACTCACGGATTACTGAGCATTTATTAAATCAAGGCCCGCATCGGGTGGGTGCGATGCTTGCGGTAATGAATGAACTTCAACCTGTTTTTTCGAATTTGGAACGTGTCCATGTTACCAAGGCTAAGATTCAAGAAGCGATTCGCATTATTGATGACCAGACCTTGGCGTATGAGCTAAAGGATTTGGACAGCGAGTTGGATGATATTCAAAGTACCGATGATTTTTTAAATTTTTAATGGTTAAAGTCAGATAGCGGTGACCGACAGTATCATTCTTGACGATTACTAGTGCTTATTTACGGTTACCGGCTTTAATGTAACCGTTACTTAATATACAGCGGTTACACTCTGCAATTAATTGAATTCCCGTATTTAAATTCTCGGTTATTTGTCACACACACGCTGAATGATTGGCGTTATTTTAAGGAATTTGCATGAAATCACAATTTATTGGTTTAGCAATGGTCGGCCTTATGGGTCTAAGCACCTCAGCATTGGCACAAGTAACGCTCAATATCGGTGATAACACCGTGGTTACGGCCATCAATGGCCAAGAAGTCCAAAATGGCTTATTTTCTAAGCCAGCAAGTCGCTATACCTTAGAGCCAGGCAAGCATGTGATTACCGCTAAATACACACGCTTGTATGAGCTAAACGGTGATAACCACGATGTATTGCGTTCAAATAACGTGAGTATCCCTGTTGAACTGGCCGACAATCAAACTTACACCTTGGTCATGGCGGGTCAACCTGAAGCGTATGCCCAAGCCAAAGATTATGCCAAACAACCAACGTTAGCGTTGTTACAAAATGGCCAAACGTTGGTTAGCCAAAAAGCCAATGCGGGTTCAAACGCAGGTCTTTTTGGTAGCTTTGGTGGTGCATTAGGCGGTATTTTTGGGGGTGGCTCAAAAGCCGTACAATCAAACCAACAAACGATCAATGCCTTACAAGGTGGCTCAGCTAACGCGATTCCAGCGATTCAACCAACGGCAGCCGCTACACCAGTTGTAACCTCAACCGATACCTTAGACCAGTTTATGCAGCTCTGGTTAAAGGCTACCCCTGCAGAGCGTGATAAAATCCGCCAATGGATTGGTAAATAATTCGAGTAAGCCAGTTAATTGAAAAAAGCACGAATCACATTCGTGCTTTTTTTATGAGTGGTAAAAAATCGGATATGGGTCTTTATCATCAAAGAGATTGAAAAGTAATATAAGGTAGGCGAGCCTGACAAAGTCGAACTTTCACATTTGGCAGACTATAACAGACTACTTTAATACAGCCTGTACCTCAAGCAACTCAATACTCGGTTGGTTAATCTGTAATTGTTCGATAACGATACCTTGTTGGGTTAACTGGTTAAATACATTGCTGACCACAGCGGCTTGCGAGTGGCTAAAGCTGACCTGCACACTGCCGTTATTGTCAACCACGGTGCCCGTAATGCCGGATTGGGCGAATACTTGGCGTACTAAGTCGCCTTTACTGGCGGTGGCTAATTGAGTTGTTTGATTGGTGTTGATATTACCGGCTTGGCTACGCAACCAAAACACATCGGCCAACGTGCTATCGTAAGCTTTTTGACTGGTATTGGCCTTTTCATGAAGCGTCCAGCCACCAAACCCGACCGCAAATACCAGTAAAAAACCGAGTAGCCCCAATAGAGCAATTTGGTCGCGGCGTGAGAGATTGGCAAAGGCTTGGGCGAGCGGGGATGCCGCTTGTTGCCAACGTTGGCTAAGGGCAGTGAATCTTGCCATGATTGTCCTATACAAATAATCTATCTATTAAATTTAACTTGTTGGTTTATGCTAGCGTATAGACTGCAAAACGCTTATAAGCTGATATCAACCATCGCAACTGCGCCGCCCTCTGCCGGTGTGACACTACCCAATTTTGCGGCAATACCTTGCGCGCTTAATGCATTAATAACTTGATTCAAGCTATCGTTATTGCTCGCGACTAGTTGTAATTGTAAGCGATTCGTTTGGTAATTCACTTGGCGCGCGTTAATCTGATATTGGCGTAATACCGGTTGAACTTGACTAAGCGTGGTTAATACATTGGTTGATGTGGCTTGCTGATTAATCAGTTTGCCTTCTAATTGACGTTGAATCGTCAGGCGCGGATTGAAGCGCTCATTCGGGAACCATTGCTCATATTGCTGTTGCAATAACACTTTAGCTTGACGTTCGGCCTGTTGGTAATGATACCAACGCAACCCATCAACCAATAATGCCGTCAATATCGCAAATACCATTACAGCAGCAATGGCTTTGACATAAGGTGGAATACGCGTATCACGTTTGACAACGGCAAAGTTTAACCAATGGCGCGCTGGGTCTGCGATAGGTGCCGGTAAACGCTCATCGATTTGGTAGCTAATATTGGGCTGATTCGACAAGGCTTCGATAAGGGTCAGTGGAATATCGCCACTGAGATAAATATAATCAATCGTCGGTAGTTTGCCCAATACCAATGGTAAGTAGCTGACGGCCATGCCTTGCGTATGTAGCGTATCACCAAAGGTGAGTAGCTGCGTGGCATGGTCTTGATAAAACATTGCCGCGTGTAGGGCATCATCACGGGGGGTTGCCAATGTGGGCAACAACACATAATCAGGCAATAACGCGACAATTTCAACACCGGCTAACTGCGCCGCTTGCATCCAAGTATCACGGTCGCTGGCATGTAGCGCGTACAGATGGGTCGGTTGATTAGGTGTGGCATGGCTTTTGATTTGTAAATCATCTACCGAGGTGATACTGATATCTTCAAACAAATACTTGCGCCCAGAGTCACCTAAGGCCTTAAGTTGAGTCGCAGACAGTTCAGGTTGTAGTTTTAACAAATGGACGCTGGGAAAATACAAACATGCGGTTTTGGCTTTGTTTTTACTGGTCAGGCTCGCTAAGGTTGCCACTTCTTGCCAATTGTCAGCAGTTTGCCACGTTTGGGTCGTTGCTTGCCAAACGCGTAAACCGGCCTGCGAATTGGGTAGCCAAATATGAATCACGATACGTCCTTTCGCTTAATAGCGGCTGTCAAAATTTAAATGAGTCGTTAAAGGTTAGGGGCAAAACGGCTGATTTCAGTTGCCAAGCCTGGCGCGAATACGGCTGTGTCATAGACGCGTGCTTCTGCCAAGTCAAACCCCGCCGCCGCATCCCCTGTGATAATACTGGCAACCTTGGCGATAATATTCATATGGAACACAATCACGACAACACTGTCATCAGCCAACGTATCTAAAGTATTGGCCAAGTCATTAACGGCAAAGACTGCATCATCATCGGGTGTGATATGCGCATTGACCAATACTGGCATATCGGCAAAATTGGCTCGCACGATATCGCAAGTTTGCGCAGCACGGTTATAGGGGCTATGGATAAATAACGTCGGTTGATAATTGGCAGCCAACCAAGTAGCTGTTTGCTCAGCTTGTGCTTTGCCCAGCTCAGACAAGTTACGTTCATGGTCAGGCTGGGTATACGCGCCTGCATTACCGTGACGGATTAAGATGACTTGCATAAATGGTTTACCTTCATAGCGTTATGCTGATGTTAGCTTTAATTTGGCTTTTCTGTATGGGTTATTTGGTGGGGCATAACAAATTCGACATCACTACGAAAGCCGCTTTCCATCAAGTTCAATGCCACGCCAAGCGGTGCTTTATCCTCAAAAATAATCGCATACAAAGCATGGGTGATTGGCATATATATCCCATCTTTGGTGGCCTTTTCATTGACTTGCTGAATGGTATTAATACCTTCTGCAGTCTGACCCAATTTTTTAATCGCTTGTTCTAGGCTAATCCCGCGACCGAGCATATTGCCGATTTGGTAATTACGGCTTAGTACCGATGAGCAAGTCGCGTATAAGTCACCAACCCCCGATAGTCCCAAAAAGGTCAATGGGTTGGCACCGGCAGACACGCCAAATCGGCTCATTTCTGCCAAGCCACGGGTTAAAATCATGGCTTTGGTATTCTCACCGATATCGTAGGCGGTTGCCATGCCCATCGCAATCGCATAGATATTTTTGAGCGCACCACCCAATTCGACACCAACCACATCATCACTGGCAAACACGCGGAAAAAAGCACTGTGTAAGGCGGTTTGTACGGCAAGGCGTAGGCTTTCAGAGGTGCTTGCAATCACGGTTGCAGATGGCATGTTGTCCATGATTTCTTTGGCAAGATTCGGGCCGCTCATTACCCCAAATGCGACATTCGGTAACTCTTGCTCGATAATGTCGCTCATCAACGCAAAGGTGTCTTTTTCCATCCCCTTGGTCAATGACACAAGTGCTTGTGAGGTGATAAACGGTGCGATATTTTGCAACGTTTCACGAAACGCAGAGCTTGGTACGGCAACAAAGATTAAATCCTTGTCTTTGACCGCGTCACCTAGTTCATGGGTGAATTGTAGATGCTCATCAAGTTTATGATTGGGTAAGTATTTTTTATTGATAAGGGTCTTTTGCATCGATTTGACAGCGCGCTTATCCCGCACCCAAAGCGTGGTATCGCAGCCATTCTTGGCAGACAAATTCGCCATTGCCGTACCAAAGCTACCGCCGCCCAATACGGCAATACGTAATACATTGAGCTTTTCGGCCGCTGTTTCATTGGCATTGTCGTCAGGCGTGGTTTTGCCAGTAGGCGCAGTTTGGCTAGTCGGTTTATCAGTGGATTCAGCGTCGCTACCGGCCTCGGGTTTGGCTTTCTTTGTCCGTTTTTCGAGGACTTCAGCGATGAGTTTGCTGGCTTTATCGCGGTTAATGGCGATTTTTTCCAGATTTTCGCTTAGTTGGGTCGGTAGTTGCGGCTTTTTCATGGGATATCCTTGGCCTGCTGTCGCTAAAATTCATCAAATCTTACATCAAGTATAACGGGTAATACGCGTTTTGGGTTAGCCACGATAGTCAATAAAATCATCAACCAACATAGGTGCGCGTGGTGGCAGCTCGGTACCCGGTGTGCCGGCATACACGAAACCGACGACTTGGTTATCACCCTCAAGACCGAAATATGTCTTGACCGCAGCGGCGTTGGCCAATGGGCCCGTGCGCCATACCGTTGCATAGCCTAATGCTTGCAAGGCGAGTAGTAGGTTTTGCGTAGCGGCGGCCGTACTAGCCAGTTGTTCCCAATGTGGCACTTTGTCATGCTCACGGTAATTCGTCATACAAGCAATAATCATCGGGGCGCGTCTTGGCATGGCTAATGTTTTGGTCAAGGTGCGTTCATCGGTTTCGCCTTGGTCTAGGCTGGCTTGGCATAATGCTTGGCCGAGTTCATCAAGGGCACTGTTTTGCAGTACCACAAAACGATAAGGCTGTAGCTGTTTATGATCCGGTGCGCTCATCGCCACTTCAATCGCTTGCTCAATCTGCGCTTGGGTTGGGGTAGGCGCGACCAAATTACCGATTGAGCGACGCGATTTGATAAAGTTAAGAAGTTCTTGAGATTGCACGACAGGATGTCCTTATACCAGTATTAGTTGTTATCAGTGAGTAATTGAATCATAGCAGACGCCTCAGCAGTTTGTAAGCGCGTTAAGCCATCAATCACACCTTGGCGGTTGTCTAGGGATTTATTTTGGCTAAGTTTAAACTTGGCCTCGACCTGTTGAATTGATAGCTTAAATCCCACAATCGCGCGGCACATAGACTCGATATAGTCAGCGGGTGCATCTTGCAGCGACCAAGGTGTATCTGGTGGCTGATTAAACTGCTGCTCAAAGTAATCGGTCATCGTCCCCACGATATGGGTGAGCATTTTAGCATCCGTATATAACGTGGGTGTGACGGTTAAGTGTACGGCTTGATAATTCCAAGTTGGTACTTCTTTGTGAGTTTGTGCCTTGCTTGGATACCAGTTCGGGCTGATATAGTGTCCCGCATGGAGAAATTGCACTTGCCAAGTGGGTATATCCGCCAACTTAATTAATGGATTTGGGCGCGCCACATGACCGATTAAACAGCCAAATTCACTGCCATCATCGAGCCAAACAAGTGGTACCGGACAAATCTCACTGTGCTCAGCTTGCGTTGCGACAATAGTCGCCAAAGGATTCGCTTGGATAAATTGGCGAATCTTGGCAACGTCATCAATACGAAAATGGGCTGGGTTATACATGGCCGCTCATTAGGTCTAAATGTTAGGTTTCGACAATACCTTTTGGTATCACATCCAAGCGGTGCTCTGCTTTGAGGTAGTCTTCAGACTGCATCTCAAGCAAACGTGAGCGTGTACGTTCAATCTCAAAGGCGAGTTTTTCACCTTGATACAATTCAAGAATCGATTGTTCAGCGCGTATGAGCAATTTTACCCGGCGGTCATAGAACTCATCAACCAGATAAATTAAGCGTCGTGTTGGGTCAGCAACGATATCATTCAATATCGGCACTTCATCGACTAACACGGTACTAAATTGATTGGCGATTTCGATAAAGTCACTGGCAGAGCGTGGCTGCATACATAGCGCACGGAAATCCACGAATAAGGTATTTTCGGTACGACCTTTAATCGCGATTTCACGATTATTCACCACGATTGGGTCTTGGGAAACGTGTTGGTTGTTGCTCAAGGCAATAAAGCGATTTGCCAACCAGTGCATGTTTTCTTTGGTGAGCGGTGACATATACAGCTCAGCTTGTTGTAGCACGCGCAAGCGATAGTCAATGCCGCTGTCGATATTCATCACCGTACAGTGTTTTTCTACTTCGGCAATCGCTGGTAAGAAGCGGTCACGATGAATACCGTTTTTGTATAGCCCACTGGGTGCGATATTCGAGGTTGCTACTAAGGTAATACCTTTATTGAACAGCATGGTGAATAGGTCACCTAAAATCATCGCATCCGACACGTTAGAAACAAAGAACTCATCAAAACAAATAGTCTGTGCTTCATTATGAATCGAGTTGGCGACTTTTTGTAGGGGGTCTTGTTGACCTTGTAAGGCGTTAAGCTCTGCGTGTACACGCTGCATAAAGTGATGAAAGTGCATGCGCATTTTGTTTTTCGGTGGTAATGACTCGAAAAACATATCCATCATCCATGTTTTGCCGCGTCCCACGCCGCCCCACATATACAATCCTTTCGGCGGTTCGGTACGTTTTAAAAAGCTAAACAGCCCTTTTTGCTTGGCTTGATTGTCCAAAATCTGCTGATAAACTTTTTCAAGGTATTGCATGGCCTGCCGTTGTTGGGCATCCTCGCTAAAATCACCCGAGGCAAGCGCTTGTTCATAGCGTTGGATAGGAGAGAGTTGATTGTTTGGCATGTTAGAATCCTGAGGTGTATTGTTCGAGCGATGACTTTAATTCGCCTAATTTACCATGAAAAAAATGCCCCGTATCATTGATGATGTGAGTACGAATGGCAAAATCTTCACCAAATCGCTGTAGAGATGACGGCGCGATAACCTCATCTTGTGCCCCATAAATCATAAACGTGTCTTGAGTGGGTAGCACCAGCGTGGATGTGTCATTTTTCTCAATCGATGGTGCAATCAACGCCAAGTCGGTTAGGTGAAAGTCATCAATGCCCAAAAATGCGCCTTGTTCATCTAACAGTTGCGCCAAGCGAGCGGCAATATAACCACCAAACGAAAAGCCGCCCAACCATAATTGACGCGCATCGGTATGTTCATGAATCCATTGTAACACGGCTAGGGCATCTTCAATTTCGCCTTCGACATCGCCATAGCTACCCGTTGATTGACCGACCCCACGAAAGTTAAAGCGTACCGCATGCATACCATTATCTCGGGCAAAGCGGTACATAGTCGATACCACTTTATTCATCATGGTGCCTTCTTGTAGCGGATTTGGGTGACAAATCAGCGCCACACGGGTCACGCCATTGGCGTGTGGTTTACCCTGTTGCCATAATGGGTCGACTTCTAGTTGACCGGCAGGGCCCTCTATTAGCTGACTAGTGGGAGAGCTTGGGTGTAACATGGATTACCTCAAAATTAAATCAATTTTTTTAAGTTATAAGGCGGTAATGCTACCCAATTTTTGCAAAAATAGCTAGATTCGAATTGTATTGTTGCCCCTGTTTTGAGTTTTGTAAGGGTAATTGCCAAGACACGTTTTTTTCGGCAAACTAATAGCATTATTTAGCCACGCTCGCGCATCCTTATGTTGCAAAATCTCATATTGGCCTGATTATCAGGACTAATATGTCATTGTAGTGGCGAAATTTGCCACACACTAACCCTTTACCCTTGATAGCTTTAATAGGAATCGCCATGAAATCAATCAAAAAACTTGCTTATATGTTGCCTATCGTGACGGCAGTCGGTCTAACGGCTTGTCAAAGTACACCCTCGGCTATTCCTGTGATTGAGCGTCCAGGTAATGTGTTTGAAACGACAGGGTTGGGTAAGAGCAAGTCAATCGCCCAAACCAATGCGCTAAATTATGCCAAACAACAATGTAGCGGCTTGTCGACCCCGGTGGTATTGACAGATAGCTATAAATACAATGGTGTACTCGATGAGGGGATGGGTCGTGTGGCTGACCAGGCGATTGGTGTGCTGGGTGGTATCTTTGGTAATAAAACCAGTATCGCACGTGATGACGATTATGAATATACCATTACCTTCCGTTGTCAGTAATTTTAGTCAAATAAATTCAGTTTAATACGTTGTTTAGCTCGCTTAAGCCGTCTTAAAATGAATTGATTCGACTTATAATTTGGCTATCATAAATGGCTTCTAAAAACTGAACGCAAATAAAAAAGGTTGAGCATGATGCTCAACCTTTTTTGCGATTACCCGTGTAGTCGACTTACAAATGCGCGTTTAGCTTCTCGATGACGGCACTGTCGCCTGAGTCCAAAATTGCTTGCTTTAGACGTGGAATCGGCTCTGCCGAGACCGGTTGGTTATCAAATAGCTTAATTAAGCGTAACTGCAACTCTGGTTCGCCTTTGGTTGCAACCAAATCCACCAATACTGGCACATCGAACGGTAAGTCAGCCGTGGTCTGTGCCATTGCAATAGCGTGATAAGCACCGTGCGCATCTTGATCGTCTAAGATACGTTGTTGAACCGCGCCATACGCTTTTTCGGTCGTGCCACCCAACACATTAATGCGGTGTAGACAATTGAGCGCAGAGTTCGACTGATGCTCAGCAATTGCAATCAGATCAGTGGCTTGGGCTTGCAGATATTCACGTTTTTTTGCCAATTCAGCTAATTGCTCATCGGTGAGTTCAACCGCTGGTTGTAGCTGCGGGTTAAATTGAATTTCACTCATTATTATTGTCCTAATTCTAAGATAACTATCGTATTAATAAGGCTAATTTGGCAAATTTCAAGTTTGGACAGTCGTGGCGCGGTTGGTATTTCTAAGGTTTAAGCTATCGATTACGTTTGGCCATCGTTTAATTACCAATTGGTAGCATTCTTTATCAAGCGCGTTTGTTAAAGTAACGACTAAGCCAAATTATTGAGCATGAGAGGATTGTCTAGCATGCGAGGTAACGTAGATCGGAAGAGCGTCGTGTAGGGAAAGAGTGTCTTC
>ERZ650312.1218-NODE-1218-length-14640-cov-12.659993_pt1 | contig 14640 bp, 11 predicted proteins | sample MGYA00376248_ERZ650312 | MGnify/ENA primary metagenome ERZ650312 (study PRJEB26733, sample SAMN07839316) | wastewater metagenome | biome: urban; feature: wastewater treatment plant; material: waste water | place: USA: North Carolina | collected 2016-07-28 ... | reverse complement strand
ACATCTTTACCTATTATTGCTTCTGATGTGGGAGGGGTAAAGGAAAGTGTTAGTTCTAAAAATGGATATCTTATCCCTAAAAGGGATATTGATATTTTAGTTCAGTCACTTCAAGAACTGATTGTAGATAAAAATTTGCGTTTACAACTCGGCGATAACAGTCGACATTTGTATGAAACACAATTTAATTTTAATACTATGTTGCATAAAACATTAGATGTCTATAATCAAGTATTATCAAAGCGGTCTTTAAAACAATGAGAGTTTTAATCACAGGTGCAACAGGATTTGTAGGTACAGCTCTGACTGAACGGGTGAGTAGTGTGTATGACACGATTGCTTTAGTCCGCACTCAGAATCATGTACTTTCTGCAAATATCCAACAACTCATTGCGGCTAATATTTTTGCAGCAGACTTACCTGAAAATATAGACGTCATTATTCATTTGGCAGGCCGTGCCCATATTCTAAATGAACAAACAACAGATCCTTTAACTGAATTTCGCAAAGTGAATGTAGAAGGCACTTTAGAATTAGCACGTCAGGCTTTGGACAGAAAAGTAAAACGCTTCATATTTATGAGTTCTATCGGTGTGAATGGTTCAGTGACGCTGCAGCAACCATTTACAGAAGATGCTTTACCACAACCTCATGCAGATTATGCAGTTTCCAAACTAGAGGCTGAACACGAACTTAAAAAGCTATTTGCTGGTTCAGACACAGAGCTCGTTATTATTCGTCCACCTTTAGTTTATGCTGCTCATGCACCAGGTAACTTTGCTCGGTTACTCAAACTAGTTGCGAGCAATTTACCTTTACCTTTTGCAGGCACACAAAATAAACGTAGCTTTGTTGCGCTTGAAAATTTGGTAGACTTTATTCAAACCTGTATTGAACATCCAAATGCAGCCAATCAAACATTTCTAGTCGCAGATCAAACTCCTATTTCTACACGTGAGCTGGTGCAATATTTAAAGCAGGGCATGGGAAAACCTGCACGTTTTATTTATATTCCGCAATCGCTTATGAAACTCGGGGCAGCATGTATTGGCAAATCCAAACTCTATGAGCAGTTATTTGAGTCACTAGAGGTCGATACGACCAAAGCTCAGAAGTTGTTGGGTTGGACAGCACCATTGAGTACCCAGCAAGCGATGCTGCAAGCGGGTCAAAATTATTTAAAAATGAAAGAGTAATTTACGCATGTCAATTTTTGCACTGAGCATCGTATTTTTTATACTGACATTACTATTCACAGGCTACATGCGTCATTATGCCCTCAAGAAAAATATAATAGACAACCCTAATGAACGTAGCTCCCACAGTGTACCCACGCCCCGCGGTGGTGGTGTTGCGGTGGTGTGTAGCTACTTATTGGCACTGACGGTGTTAATCTATAGCCAACAATTGACCGTACATATTGGTTTAACCCTGATAGCAGCGGGTTTTGTCATCGCTTTACTTGGTTTTTTAGATGACCATGGACATATTAACTCCATGCTGCGTTTAGCCGTACATTTCTTGGTGGCCATTGGCGTGGTGATCAGCTTGGGTGGCTTTAGCGAAGTTACAGCTTTTAATGGTCTGCAACTTGGCTTTCTCGCCAATATTATTGCAGTATTATTTTTGGTGTGGTTGCTCAATCTATACAACTTTATGGATGGCATTAACGGTATTGCCAGTGTCGAAGCCATTACCACTGTCGTTAGTATGGCCATTTTGTATTATGTACTGAATACCACATTAAACTCAGACATACTTTGGTTATTGGCAGCCTGTGTATTTGGCTTTTTACTGTGGAACTTTCCCAAGGCTAAAATTTTTATGGGCGATGCCTGTAGCGGATTTCTCGGCCTCACTTTGGGTATTTTGGCGCTCATCGCCCTCAAAGAAAACTTGGCACTGTTTTGTGCGTGGATCATTTGTCTAGGTGTATTTGTGGTCGATGCGACCTATACCCTTATTAAACGCGTGTTGAGTGGCTATAAAATGTATGATGCACATCGAAGCCATAGCTATCAAATTTTATCGCGCAAATGCGGGAGTCATACTCCCGTGACTTTAGCGGTTGCAGCAATTAATCTATTGTGGTTATTTCCTATCGCTTATATAACGGTTACACAAGCATGGGCGTACCCTGAACTGGCGGTATTGATTGCCTATATACCATTGTTAATTGTGGCTATAAAATTCAAGGCAGGTCATGCAGATGCTTAATAAACCCAGCTTGTTAATTTTAGGTGCTGGGGGATACGGTTTGGCCGTTGCAGAAGCTGCAGAACTGAGTGGACAATGGCAAGAGATTATGTTTGCCGATGATCGTTGGCCTGCAACACAGCATGTGGCGGAATATAACATTGTTGCAAATATTGCCAATTTAAATCAGTTGCAGAATACGCAGCTTCAAGCGATTGTGGCAGTAGGCAATAATACATTACGGCAGCAATGGCAACAGACCTTGCGAGCCTTGGGTATAGAATTGACTTCGGTGATTCATCCTAAAACGGTTGTGAGTCGAACAGCACAAATTGGTCTAGGGGTGAGTGTGATGGCAGGGTGTGTAATTAGTCGTAAAACTGTGATCAATGATGGTGTAATATTGAATATTGGTACATTATTAGATCATGACGTGGTCATTGAGGAATTTGCCCATTTAAGCGTGGGGGTAAAAGTCGCAGGTGGTCAAACTATCGCTGCACATTCATTTTTAGAGGTTGGAACCTGTATTCTGCATTAAAGTAATACGGTGTTTTAAAATTCAAATATTAATAATTGTATATTTATGAAATCCATTATCGAACCTGCTGTAGAATCCCCCCGCTTAGTCAAACTCGCATTTTTAATGGTGCTGGACTTTTGTATATTTCCTGTCTTGCTGTGGCTATGTTATGCCATCCGCCTGTTTGATTTAGGCGCAGAAGTGGTGCCCAACTTGGCTTTTGGTTCGGTATGGGCAAGTGTGATTGCCGTTGTATCGCTGTTTATTTTTGGGGTGTATCGCTTTATTGTGCGCACCTACAGCGAACTGTTTATGTTCAAGTTGGGGTTGGGTACTGCTTTGACTGTGGCAGGGTTGTATGCGTTGGCTTATTTTACCGATGCCTTTATTCCCACTTCTATTCCGCTCATGTTCGGCTTTCTCATGTTCGCTTGGGTCTGGTTTAGCCGTGGCTTTATTCGCTTTATCGTACGTTCTTATTTACAGGCCGATATACAAAAAAAACGCATCGCGATTTATGGCGCGGGCAATGCAGGGCAGCAAATTGCGGCGGCTTTATATCGTTCAAATGAACACTTACCCGTGTTATTTATTGATGATGATCCGTCACTCACTGGGCAACAGTTGGGCCGTTTAAAAGTCTATGATGCAGAAACAGCATTAAAAGTCATGCCGAAAAAGCATATTGATGAAATTTTGATTGCGTTGCCTTCTGTCGGGCGGATGCGTAAAAGCGAAATCGTCAAATTTTTAGAACCTGCACATATTAAAATTACCGAAATTCCAGGACTGACCAAACTGGTCGATGGTGAAATTCGCGTATCGGATATTCAGGAAGTCGATATTATTGACTTGCTCGGGCGTGACCCTGTGCCGCCAGTACCCGAACTGTTGGCTAAAAATATTCAAGACAAAATGGTCTTGGTCACAGGCGCGGGTGGTTCCATTGGTTCTGAACTGTGTCGCCAAATTGTCAAAAATAAACCCAAAGCCTTGGTGATTTATGAACTGACCGAATTTGCGTTGTATAGCATTGACAAAGAATTACGCTTAAATAGCGATGTCACGATTATCCCGATTTTAGGTTCAGTGCTCGATCAGGCCAAACTAGAACGGGTGATGGAACAGTATGCGATTCAAACCGTGTACCATGCCGCTGCCTACAAACACGTGCCTTTGGTAGAATGTAACCCATTGGCAGGTTTGAAAAACAACGCCATTGGTACGGCATTTAGCTTAAATGCAGCGGTCAAAACAGGTGTAGAAACCTTTGTGCTCATTTCTACCGATAAAGCCGTGCGTCCGACCAATGTCATGGGGGCGTCTAAACGTATGGCAGAGTTGTATTGTCAGGCGATGGCAGAAGCGCAAGATCAGACCCAAATTAGCATTGTCCGCTTTGGGAATGTTTTGGGTTCATCGGGTTCGGTGGTGCCGTTGTTTAAACAGCAAATTGCCAAAGGTGGGCCCATTACCGTGACTCATCCTGAAGTCACCCGTTACTTTATGACCATTCCAGAAGCCTCGCAATTGGTGATTCAGGCGGGTGCTTTGGGTCAGGGGGGCGATGTATTCCTGCTGGATATGGGGGAACCTGTACGCATTCAGGATTTGGCCCGTCAAATGATTGCACTGAGTGGTTTAAAAGTACGAGAAACAGGCAGTCAGGAAGGTGATATTGAAATTCAATATTCAGGCTTACGTCCAGGCGAAAAACTCTACGAAGAATTGTTGATTGATGCCGATAATACCGAAGTGACACAACACAGCCGGATTTTGCGTTCTTATGAAAAAATGTATCCGTTGGATGAATTGTTGTTGGTGTTTGAGCGTATGCATGACTTAACCGCAATTCAAAGTGATATCGACTGGGCTTTGGCACAGCTTGAACACTATGTGGATGGTTATGTCCGTGGTAAAGAAGTCAAAGTAAATTAAAATATCGAGATCAGGTTAAGACATATGATTAAAAAAGCCATTTTACCCGTTGCAGGTTTAGGCACCCGTTTTCTGCCAGCCAGTAAAGCCATTCCCAAAGAAATGGTGACTGTGGTCGATCGTCCTGCGATTGAATATGTAGTGCGCGAAGCAGTGGTAGCAGGGATTGAGCAAATTATTTTGGTGACCCATTCCTCTAAAGCCTCCATTGAAAACTACTTTGACCGTAACTTTGAGCTAGAAACCACTTTGGAACAAAAACAAAAACTGGATTTGCTCAAAGAGATTACCGAAATTTTACCTGCACATGTCAGTGTCGTGAGTGTACGTCAGCCACAACCTTTAGGCTTAGGGCATGCAGTTTTATGTGCTAAATCTGTAGTGGGCAATGACGCCTTTGCAGTGCTGTTACCCGATGTATTGGTTAAAGATGATGCTGCACAAAATGACTTGGCGCGTATGATTCAGCGTTTTGAGCAAAGCCATGCCGCACAGATTATGGTCGAAGCAGTGCCAGATCATCTGGTCGATCAATACGGTATTGTCGATGTAGCCACAGCACCTGCTGAAGGTGAAAGTACCGTGATGCAGGGCATTGTCGAAAAACCCGCAGTAGGCACGGCACCTTCTAATTTATCGGTGGTGGGGCGTTATGTCTTGCCTGCAGAAATTATGACTTTGCTCGAAAATACCCCTAAAGGGGCAGGCAATGAAATTCAATTGACCGATGCCATTGCCATGTTGCAGCAAAATAGTGTGGTGGAAGCTTACCGTATGCAAGGTCAGACTTTTGACTGTGGCAGCAAGTTGGGTTACTTAAAAGCAGTATTGCATTATGGGCTCGATCATCCAAAATTAGGCGATGATTTTAAAGCCTTGATTCAAGAGTTAAAGATTGAATCTTAAGGATGGGTTGAGGGAGGAAAGATTAGAAAATCTCTCCTAGCCTCCCTTCTTACGCAAGAATTTAAAGCAGTGCTTAAATTCTTGCTCAGGGAGGAACATCCATTATAAAGCTTTTGCTAGTGCGAACTTCCCCCTTTGAAAAAGGTGAGCCATGTATGGCGCAAGGAGGGGGGATTAAAAAACCTGAAAAGTTATTCATAAATGATGTAGAAAAGGATGAAATGTAAAAATCCCTCCTAACCTCCCTTTAAAAAAGGGAGGAACCCACGTGAAATAAACAGCATCAACCAATACACAGGAACACATTTTGAAAGTCGCAGTCTTTGGAAAAACCCTCTATGCAGGCGTGATGTCTGCACTCTTGGCAGAATGTGGGCATCACGTCTATTGGTGCGATATCTTTCAGGATGCTGCCCATCCACTCGAACAGCAACATCTCAGCTTTCAAGACCAAGCCTTGAGCCTGTTATTACAACAACAATGCAGCAAAGGCTTTTTAAACTATTGTGATTTTGCTGCATTGCCTTTAGATGTGGATGTGTATCTACTCAGTTTGAACCCGACTGAAGAAGCCCACGCCTTAACCGTTTTGGGGCAGTTGCAACAACGTCCGATCATTCACCCTAAATTGATGATCAATGCCTCGACTTTGGGTTTAAATGGCACACAGCGCCTGCAAAAAATCTTGCCACAAGATGACTGGATGTATTTGCCCGACATGATTCAAGAGGGCAATGCCATTCAAAGTATGACCCGCGCACAGCAACTCACGGTGGGTTGTGAAAATGAACGTGCGCAAGTCAAACTCAAAGAATTACTCCGCCCCTTATTTCCACGTGCACAGCAATACCTGTTTATGCCCGTGTTGGATGCAGAATTTACCAAACTGAGTATTTCAGGCATGTTGGCAACCCGTATCAGTTATATCAATGACTTGGCAGTGGTGGCAGAAAAACTCGGGATTGATATTGAGCATGTGCGGCAGGGTATGGCGGCAGATAGCCGTATTGGTGCATCGTATATGTATCCTGGTGCGGGGTTTGGTGGTGAAAACTTTAGCCATGATATTCAGACTCTGGCCAGTACCGTATCCACCACAGGGGTAAAAAGTCAGCTGTTGGCGCAGGTCTGGGACATTAACGAACAACAAAAAGAACTCTTGTTTAGAAAGCTGTGGAATTATTATCAGGGCGATTTAAACGGCAAAACTGTGGCCATTTGGGGCGCAGCCTTTAAAGAAAATACCGCACGGGTGCAACATTCTCCCATTCATGTGATGTTACCTGCGTTGTGGGCGCAGGGTGTGACGGTCAAATTGCACGACCCACAAGCCTTGCCTGAAATTGTGGCACAGTATGGTCAGCGCGATGATCTGATTTTATGTGCAGACCAATACCAAGCCGTCGAAGGCGCCTCGGCATTATGTGTGCTGACCGCGTGGAAACAATATTGGAGTTTGGATTATCCAACTTTGTTGCAGCAGATGCAGCATCCGCTGATTTTGGATGGTCGTAATATTTATGATCCTGAATTTGTGAAGGCACAAGGTTTTGCTTATATGGGAGTCGGTCGCTAATGATGGGTACCACAACATCACAGGCAAATAATCAGCCACAGCAAACCGCCTTGCAGCAATTACAACAATTGCAACAACAGTTTCAGCAGCTGCATTTAAATCAGCTGTTTGCTCAAGATCCACAGCGTTTTCAGCGTTTCTCGGTGGCTTTGGACAGTGTGCTGTTTGACTATAGCAAGCATCGGATTGATGCCAAGGTGTTGCAGACTCTGGTTCAGTTTGCACAGCAGAGTCAGCTTGCTGAGTGGATTCAACGTTTATTTTTAACGGCAACGGGCTCAGAGAAAATCAACTATACCGAACAGCGCGATGCGATGCATTGGGCCTTGCGTTTGCCTGCGACCAGCCCAGCAGCATACGCTTCCGAACAGAGTGATGCCTACGCTGCATTGACTGAGCAAGTGCATACCCAGCTTGAGCGTATGTATGCCTTGGTGGAAAAAATCCATGCAGGCCAATACCGTGGTGCCACGGGTGAAGTGATTCAGGATGTGGTCAATATTGGTGTGGGTGGCTCAGATTTAGGCCCCTTGATGGTGACCCAAGCCTTATCTGATTTTAAAGTGGCAACTGAAAAACCACTGAATGTACATTTTGTGTCCACCATGGATGGCAGTCAGCTATCCGAATTGCTGCATCGTCTGCGTCCTGAAACCACTTTATTTATTATTTCCTCCAAGTCTTTTGGCACCATTGATACCTTATCCAATGCACAGACCGTGAAACAATGGCTAGAAAAGGCCTTGGGTACACATGCGCAAATTCTGAAACATCACTTTATTGGGGTATCCACCAAAGCCGATAAAATGACCGCTTGGGGCATTTGTCCTGAAAATCAGCTCTTGCTGTGGGATTGGGTGGGTGGTCGCTATTCGTTATGGTCGTGTATTGGCTTACCGATTGCCCTGACCATTGGCGTTGCGGGTTTTCAGCGGTTTTTAGCAGGTGCACATGCGGTTGATCAGCATTTTCAAACTGCTGCATTTGATCAGAACATCCCGGTGCTGATGGGTTTGCTGGGGGTGTGGAATAATAACTTCCTGAATATTCAGACTCATGCGGTCTTGCCTTATGATGGACGCTTAAAATACTTCGCTTCGTATTTACAGCAACTGGAAATGGAATCCAATGGCAAGTCGATTCAGCGTAATGGCGAGGCTGTTAATTTGGATACCTGCCCAATTGTTTGGGGTGAGGTTGGGCCGAATGCACAGCATGCGTTCTATCAATTGTTGCATCAAGGGACGCATGCGGTCAGTTGTGATTTTATTGCCCCTGTGCAGCGTTATAATGCCAATCAATTTACCTATGCGGAAAATGCTGAGGCTTTGGTGGAGCAGCACCATTTGGCCTTGTCCAACTGCTTGGCGCAGTCGCGGCTTTTGGCCTTTGGTAATCAGGCTTTAGATCAGCAGGAATTAGATGGCTTAGCGGCGTATAAGCAGTACAGTGGTAATCAGCCAAGTAGCAGTATTTTATTGCAAGAACTCAATCCGTATAGCTTGGGTATGTTGATTGCTTTGTATGAACACAAAGTCTTTGTACAATCGGTGCTGTGGAATATCAATCCCTTTGACCAATGGGGCGTAGAAAAAGGCAAGGAAATTGCCAATCAGCTCTTGCCGATTTTAAATGGGCAGCAACAGGATTTATCGGCACTCGATGCATCGACCCAAGGTTTATTAAAAATTTTATTAGGAAAAATAGATGGCTAATATTTTAGTAACAGGCGGTGCGGGCTATATCGGTTCACATACCTGTGTCGAGTTGCTGAATGCAGGGCACAGCGTGGTGGTGCTAGATAATTTATCCAATAGCTCGGCAGAATCATTGGCGCGGGTGCAGCAACTGACGGGCAAAACCTTGCAGTTTATTCAGGGTGATATTCGTGATGCTGCTGCTTTGGATGCTGTGTTTGCGGAACATCAAATTGATGCGGTGATTCATTTTGCAGGACTCAAAGCAGTGGGAGAAAGCCAACAAATTCCACTGAGCTATTTTGATAACAATATTGCGGGTTCAATTAGCTTGATGCAGGCGATGCAACGCGCGCATGTGTTTAAACTGGTGTTTAGTTCATCGGCTACAGTATATGACGAAGCCAATATTTCGCCGTTGCATGAAGAGATGCCAACGGGCATGCCAAGCAATAACTATGGCTATACCAAACTGATTGTGGAACAGCTTTTACAAAAAGCAGCCCTTGCCGATGCACGTTGGTCGATTGCGCTATTGCGTTATTTTAACCCTGTGGGGGCACATAAAAGTGGCTGCATTGGCGAAGACCCACAAGGTATTCCAAATAATTTAATGCCTTATGTCACCCAAGTGGCGGTGGGACGTCGTGAAAAATTGTCGATTTTTGGGCAGGATTATGCCACGCCAGATGGTACAGGGGTGCGCGATTATATTCATGTGGTCGATTTGGCCAATGCGCATTTATGTGCCTTGAATAACCGTTTGACTGCCCAGGGTTGCCGTGCTTGGAATATTGGTACGGGTAATGGAATTTCGGTGCTGCAAGTGAAGAATACTTTTGAACAGGTCAATGGTGTGCAGATTCCATTTGAGTTTGCACCACGTCGTGAAGGCGATGTGGCGATATCTTTTGCAGATAATAGCCGCGCCTTGCAAGAACTGGGCTGGACACCACAATATGGCCTAGAAGATATGTTGACTGATAGCTGGAACTGGCAAAAGCAGAATCCGAATGGTTATCGTCAAAATTAATCATTCTAGCCATACACTCAGCCACAAGGTTTAGAGCATAAAAACGGGAGTCAGTTTTGACTGTTCCTTAAAATGTATTCAAACATACTCAAGGACTAATTCGCACTCTGTTAATGTCTTGTTGCCAAGCGTGTAACTAGAGCCTGAGTCGGTCAGTTCCGACTTGTAGCGGTCAGTCCGTTCTTGCAATATACGCTTTACAGTTTTGTAAGGCGTATAACGACTTATCTCATTGTCGTTTAATCTTGCAAGCACGTTTCTCGCAGCATTCCAATCAGCTTGCACAACTTCCCCATTGAAACGGTGAAAACGATCTCCCTTACGTGTACCTATTAAAAGGCCATGCAAGAAAGAATCACTTTGCGAAGTATATGCAGAATTGACTAGATGCACCGTAGAACCTCTACGGTGAGATATAGAAGTTAGGGCATTAGCTAACAAACCTTTAGCCCATGTATTTAAGCGTCTATTGGTGTTTTTGCCATAGTTGCGTTTACTTTGAATTGGGGATGTTAAATCTTCCGCAACAATCACTTTGGCTTTATCAACCAACTTGTGAGTTGCTGTAAATATTAATGTTTTGAGCTTTGCTTTTTGAGTATCTTGTCGCTTATCTAGTTTTTTTCGACCTAGATTATTTAACTCAATTTTCTGTTTCTTGTGTGGTTTAGCTTTAGCAATCGCTCTGAGCTTGTTTCTGTGCTTGTACTTTTGATTTAAATAATCTGATTCACTTGAGATCAGCTTGCCTAGACCACTCCCATATACATCGCCATCAGAGTCCACAAAAGCTTCTGAGTACCCTTTATCAACACCTACTGTTTCCTGACCACAATCTTGTGTTTCAACTGCATCATAGGTTGAATGAACTTCAATATTGCCATTTTTTAGAATAATTCTTAATGTGCCTTGCGGTGCAAAATCAACAGTCGTATTTAATGGGATTTTAATGGTTTGTCGAGGGATTAGGCTTGGTACTTTAAGCCAACATTGACCATTTAACTCAAAGGTTTTACACATATCCGCACGAACAATAATTTGATTATGTGTGTGATTAACACCATGCTTAAAGTGATTACGCATTTGACGATGGAGGAAATTATCAGTCATCCATTCATCTTTTTTAAGCAAGGTGTATAGTCTTTTTTGTTCATTATTACAGGAGGTGCGTTTTCGGATCGCCTGCTTTACTTTGTCTTTTGATGCTTCTCGATAGGCTTTAATATCACCTATGCAATCACGTAGCGTTTCTTTCCACGCATTTGCAGAAACACCAAAGTCACGACTTTCTTTCATCCACGCATCACGAATAGCTCTGTCACTGATATTCAAACCTGAAATAGCACCATATTTAGCCCACACCTCGCTACGAATACGACCAAGTAAAACAGCTTGTTTCTCAAGCTGTTTGTACTTTTGCACATTCAAGTTTTTACAATGGTGGATGCGTGTTAATTTCACAAAGTCATGCCTAGGTTAAGGGATTGGATAATCAATAGATATGGATGCTAATATACCAAGACACTCACCTAAAATACAAAAGATAATCATTTAAATCTCTAATAAATACCCACCTTGCCACTACTGAATCGACATAGACAAAATGAGCACTTATGCAAATATTTGTCTATATTTTTAGTTATAGTTAATTACTCCCATTTTTATATTGCTTTGATTTTTCAGATTAAGCTTGAATGAGTTGCGTCAACTCATCCACATAGTCCTGCATGGGGCGTGGGTTTTGATCACGACGGCTTTCAATATTTAAGCGCAATAAAGGTTCGGTATTTGACGCACGCACATTAAAACGCCATGTACCAAAGTCAAGACTCACGCCATCGGTTTGGTCAATTGCTGGGTTTTGGCTAGCATAATGCTCAAAGATTTTTTGGATGGTGGCTTGAGTATCGGCCACTTTAAAGTTAATTTCCCCCGAACATGGGAATTTGGCAATCATTTCTTCGACCAGACTCGATAGCGATTGTCCTGTTTCAGACAATACCGAAACCGCCAATAGCCAAGGAATCATGCCGCTGTCACAATAGGCGAAATCACGGAAATAGTGGTGTGCGCTCATTTCACCGCCGTAAACGGCATTGTGCTCACGCATCACATCTTTAATAAAGGCATGTCCAGATTTAGATTGAATTGCTTCACCTTGATATTGTGCGACCACATCAAAGGTATTCCAAACCAAGCGTGGGTCATGCACGATTTTTTCGCCTGCTTGTTTGAGCAAAAACGCCTGTGCCAATAAGCCGACAATATAATAGCCTTCAATGAATTGACCTTTTTCATCGAATAAGAAACAGCGGTCAAAGTCACCATCCCACGCAATGCCCATGTCGGCTTGATGCTCTAATACGGTATTGCGGGTACTGTCACGGTTTTCCACTAAAATGGGGTTGGGGATACCATTGGGGAAGGTGCCATCGGCATCATTGTGAATTTTGACCAATTCAACGGGGATATTCAGGGCTTTGAATTTTTGCTCAATTGCATCGACCACATGTCCTGCAGCGCCATTGCCTGCATTCATGACCAGTTTCATTGGGCGAATTTTGCTAGGCTCGATATAAGTCATTAAATGTTCAATAAATTCAGGCAAAATATTGTAGCTTTGAGTGCTGCCTTTGTGCTCAACTGGGGTAAATTCGCCCGATTCTGCCAAAGCCTGAATGTCTTTTAGGCCGGTATCGGCACTAATCGGACGTGCATTTTCACGTACCAGTTTCATGCCGTTGTAGTCCATGGGGTTATGGCTAGCAGTCACTTCAATGCCACCTTGCACGTCTAAATGAAAGGCTGCGAAATAGACTTCTTCTGTGCCTGTCATGCCCAAATCTAGCACATTGACCCCTGCATCATTTAACCCACGAATAGTGGCCTGCTTTAAGCCTTCGCTGCTGAGACGGATATCGCAGCCAATTGCAACGGTTTTGGGTTGGTAAATTTGTCCGTAAGCACGACCAATTTTATAGGCAATCTCTTCATTGAGTTCTGTGCCTAATTTTCCGCGAATGTCATAGGCTTTAAAACAGATGATTTTGCTCATGTATTATCCTGAATATTTGGAAAAGTGGTATTGCTGCCTATGATAATCGAACTATGTGCAATGTGCTGTGCAGAATAGAAGATCAATTGCTTGAAGATGTTTCATGTCATTAACCGTGTGTGGGGCTGTTGCAAGATGGAGCAGGTCAAAGACCATGGATGAGAAAAGATGTTGTGATGGCAAGGGTGTTTTTTATTGAGTGAAGTTGGTTAAAATACGGCTCAGACTTATGTGTTCGATATGATTGAAGATGAAATTACAGAAAAGTACTTTAGAGCCAGAGCAGAAACTTTCTGCGCCACAGAAAAAATTTCAGAAACTATGCCAAAAAATTGAGCAGGAACAGCTACGTTTGAATGAATGGCAGACCGCACAAGCCGATATTCAGGCACGTGCCAGCCGTGAAATTTTACCGACTTATGCGCAATTGCGTGAAGTTATATTTCAGCAAATTCAACAATTGCTTCAGCAAAAACAGCAAAAAATGACGGCAGCCCAGCAAACTAAGCTGGATCAAAAAATTGAGCAACTCAGTTTACAACTTTTGGATTCGCAGCAGATGTCTACCGAACAAGTTCAGTTTTTAACAGAATTGCTGAACAGTTATGGGCATCATATTGAATTGCTAGACACAGATGATGTGGATTTAAGGTCTGAAGCTAAAACAGCAACAGAGTCAGAAGACGAAAATCTTGAACAATGTGAACAAAATAGTTTTGAACATGATGAGTTTGAACAAGAGCGCTTGGCACAGCTCAAGCTAGAAAGTTTGAAGCATTTTCTTTGTGAAGAATATGACCTAGATCTAGATTTTTTTGATTTTCAGCATGACCCATTAGATTTAGATGATTTTATAGAAAAATTTGAACAAAAAATGCAAGAACAAGAGGAGCTGGATTTTTTAAGTCAGTTGAGTGGTACTCAAAAAGCTTTTGCCGAACAGCAAATTGCCCGTGAAAAAGCCAAAGCAGCAAAAAAACAGCAACAGCGTGAAGAAGCAAAGAAACTGGCAAATCAGTCCATCAAAACGATTTACTTGAAAATTACAGCGTGGATTCACCCAGATCGTGAGCAAGATGAGCAGAAAAAACAAGAAAAAACCGTATTGATGCAGCAAGCCAATCAGGCTTATGAAGCCAATGATTTATTGACATTGTTAAATTTGCAAATTCAGTTGGGTCAGCAGCATAATTTGTCTTTCGCCAATCAACAATTAAAAGCGTATAACCTGCTTTTAGAAGAACAGTTAGAAACTTTGCAAATGCAAGTAGATGACATTATTTACTCTTTTAATTGGAGTCAGTTTTTATATTCTAACCGTAAAATTAAAGTGCAGGATTTGTATCGAAAATATGAGCAAGACTATCGACATGTTCAACAAAAATTAGCTCGAGCGCAAGAGATACTGGAAAAATATCAAGACCTTAAACAATTAAAGCAATTGATGCGCAGTCAATATGTGTGGGAAATGCATGCTGTGATGATGTAGACATATTGAGGTTTGGCTTTGAATGTTTATGCAAAAAGTAGTCTTTATTTACAATATTCCTTTTGAGTGAATCCAAGTTATGCTCAGGTTGGGCCGTTCGGCTACTATTCTGAATTGACACCTTTGTCCGTTATAATTGTATAAACATTTTTAGTGTCTGGTAATTATGTCCTCATTGATCAATTTTCTATCTCGCTTTAGTACTGCAACTCTTCAGCGCAGTCTGA
>ERZ650312.1213-NODE-1213-length-14665-cov-3.970910_pt1 | contig 14665 bp, 12 predicted proteins | sample MGYA00376248_ERZ650312 | MGnify/ENA primary metagenome ERZ650312 (study PRJEB26733, sample SAMN07839316) | wastewater metagenome | biome: urban; feature: wastewater treatment plant; material: waste water | place: USA: North Carolina | collected 2016-07-28 ... | reverse complement strand
TTTCGGCGAGCTCGGGCAGGACGTCCGGGTGTTCCGCAACGATGCGATCACGCTGGCCGAAATCGCCCGGCTCAAGCCCGACTATCTGGTGATTTCCCCCGGCCCCTGCGCACCGGCCCAGGCCGGCGTTTCACTGGCCGCGATCAAGGAATTCGCCGGCAAGATTCCGCTGCTCGGTGTCTGCCTTGGCCACCAGTCCATCGGCGAAGCCTTCGGTGGCAAGATCGTGCACGCCAAGCAACTCATGCACGGCAAGGTGTCGCCCGTGCATCACAAGGACATCGGCGTCTTCAAGGGCTTGCCCAACCCGCTGACCTGCACGCGCTACCACTCGCTGGCCATCGAGCGCGAATCGCTGCCCGATTGCCTGGAGATCACCGCCTGGACCGACGATGGCGAGATCATGGGCGTCCGCCACAAGACGCTGGCCGTTGAAGGCGTGCAGTTTCACCCCGAATCCATCCTGACCGAGCGCGGTCACGACCTGTTGAAGAACTTCCTCGAGGAACACCAGAAATGACCCCGCAAGCCGCCCTGCAGCGCGTCATCGAGCACCGTGAAATCTTCCATGACGAAATGATCTCCCTGATGCGCCAGATCATGGGCGGCGAGGTGTCGCCGGTCATGATGATGGCTGGTAGCGCGCGGCCGAGCTGGGCTTGTAGCGCTTGCAGTACCTGCTTGCCGGTTTCTTCGTGGCGCAAGCGAAAGTCGGTAATCACTACATCGGGTGCGGGCATGTGCGCCAGGGCGGCGAGCGCGCTGGTGCTGCTGTCCACGCACAGACACTGGCAGCCCCAGCTGCTCAGCAAGGCCTCCATGCCCTGGCGTACAGCCGCATCGTCGTCCACCACCAGCAGGCGCAGCCCATGCAGGCGCCGGGTGGGGATGGCTGCCAGGCTGGGGCCCTCGTCCGGCAAGGCCTGGTGCCAGGGCGGCAGGTACAGGCGAAACACTGAACCTCGTGCGGGGCGTGAGCGCACTTGCACCTCGGTGTGCATGGTGTCTGCCAAGCGCTGCACGATGGCCAAGCCCAGGCCCAGGCCTTTGCGTCGATCGCGCTCTGGGTTCGCCAGCTGGTGAAATTCGTTAAAAATCGCTTGCAGATGTTCGGCAGCAATGCCGCAGCCGGTATCCCACACCTCCAGTGCCAGGCGGTCACCGCGCTTGCGGCAGGCAATGAGCACGCCGCCGCTGTCGGTGTAGCGCAGGGCGTTGGCAATCAAGTTACGCATCACCAGGCCTGTGAGGGCTTTGTCGGCATAAGCGGCGGCGCTGGTCTCACGCGTGCGGTACACCAAGTTGCTGGCATCGGCCTGGGGGCCAAATTCTTGTTCCAGCATACTGAGCAGCGTTTGCACACCAAAGGGCGCAGCACGGGCGTGAACCACCCCGGCTTCCAGGCGGGAGTAGTCCAGCAGGGTGCCCAGCATCTCTGCTGCGGCCGCTGAGGCGGTGCGTGCGTGCCCCAGTACTTCAGCCTGCTGTGGGCCCAGGGGGCTGCGCGCCAGGGTATCCAGGAACAGGCCCAGGGCGTGCAGGGGTTGGCGCAGGTCGTGGCTGGCTGCGGCAAGAAAGCGCGATTTCGCCTGGTTGGCTTGTTCCGCTTGCGCTTGGGCCTGGATGGCGCGCGCTGACTCGGCACGCAGTTCTGCCACCAGGCGCTCGTTGTCAAACTTCAGCTCAATGCTTTGGCGTGCTGCTTGTGCCAAGTTGCGTGCATGGTGGGCAGTGAGCAAAAAATACACAGCCACCAGCGTGCAGCCGGGCAGCGTGACGGGCCCTCCCACCAGCGCCAGCGCTACCAGTACGCTGCCCATGGTGCAGGAGAGGTAAGTGAGATAGGCGCTGAACAGTGGCGCCCCCAAGCCCAGGGCGCCCGCGCTGACGGTGCTGAGAATGCCGATGGCGTACACCACGCCCTCATGGTCGCTACCGTGGCGCAGTGCCACCATGCCCAGCGATCCCCAGGTGAGGCCCATGGCCACCATGCACGCCATGAGCCGCCAGGCATTCGCCGCCGCATTGCTGCCAGGCAGGGGGATGGGGCGCAGCCAGGCATAGACGCCCGCCACGGTCAGCGTGTGGGCGGCCAGCCACCACAGCATGGGTGCCAGAGGCAGTACCAGGGCCATGATCCAGACCGTGCCCAGCGCGCTGATGTACGACGCTACCAGCGTGGCGGGAAAGCTGCGGCGCAGCAGCCCGACCTGTTCTGCCAGCACGGCATCGCGCTCCCAGCGCAGCGCATGGACGATATCGCGCCACGTGCCCCAGATGCGTGGTGGCGTTTGCGATGGGGGTGCCACGTCAGGCGGCTTGGACATTCAGAGGTGGGCTCCAGGGCGTATCGACCAGTCCGAGGCGTTGTGCTGCCAGCAGAGCACTGCTGCGGCTGTTGACGCCCAGTTGCGCAAAGATGGCTGCCACATGCACGCGCACCGTGTTTTCACTCAGCCCTAAATCACGTGCAATCACTTTGTTGGGTTTGCCTGCACACAGCAGTTGCAGCACATCGCGTTGTCGGGCGGTAAGGGCTGGGGCGCCGACCGGGGGGCTGGGTGGCAACGCCGAGCTGAGATGATTGTCTGGAAAGCAAGGTTGGCCCTGCAGGGCCAGTGTGATGGCATCCCAAATGTCGGTACTGCTGGCGCATTTGGGTAAGAAGCCATCGGCGCCACGTGCGCGGGCTTCGCGCACGGCATCCGGGGCAACGCTGGCAGAGACCACCACCACGCGTGCATGTAAAAAGTTTTGGCGCAGCAGGCGCATACCGTCCAGGCCATTCATGCCTGGCATTTGAATGTCCAGCAAGACCAGATCGATGGGAGGCTGCACCGCAGGTGCCAGGGCGCAGGCTTGGGCAATAGAGCCTGCTTCGGTGATATGGGCCACCTGTGGGTGGTCTTGCACGATCAGTCGCAGACCGGTACGAAACAGGGTGTGGTCATCCACCAAGAGCAAATGTGCGGCGGGGGGAGCGCAGACGGCAGACATGGCCCCGAGTATTGCCCAAGCGGGTGGGACTGCGCACTAATGCATTTGGGCGATGGACGCCAAACAGTCTCGTTTCTAGACTCCTGCGCAATGTTCTCTACAGCGTCTCGCCTGCTATGTCCATGTTTTTTTCTCTGCGTTCTTCTTCGGTGGCCAACGAAGGTGTGGTGATGGACGGGCTGCCATCTAGCCTTTCCTTGGCAGGATGGAACAAACCTTGGCATTCGGTGGGGGCGTTGCCTGTTTCCCGAGAGGCATCGGGGCTGGGGGGCTGCAGTGTGGCGCAATTGCTGGCGGCAAGTGCCCAGACCATGGCTGATTGCGCAGGGATCGTGATGGAGGCGCTCGATTCCCGGGTAGGTAATTGGCAGTACTCCCTGGACGATGGGGTGAGCTGGCGTACCGTGCGCACAGACATTTTGCACAGCGGACAGCAACGTGGGTTGGTGCTGGCTTTGTCGGCGCGCTTACGGGTGTTGCCCTACGGCGGCAGTGCCCACAAAAAGGCACGCATGGTGTGGCACGCAGTGCGGGCGATACAGGCGCGCCATAGTGGCTGTTACTGCCCGTATGTAGCCCAAGGACGCGATGGGGCAGGGCCCAGCGTGGCGTTGGAGCTGGGATTGGCCGATATCAATGGCACGCCTGCTTCGCAGCGCTTGCCGCGTCAGCGCAACAAGCGTGCCTTGGCGGCGTTGCGCCGTGCGCAGACGTACGGTGACGCTGGGCAAGCTGCAGCATAGTTTTGCTATTGAAAAAATAGCTGCTTGCGCTTGCCTATTAAGGCTTAGAGGCCTTTTTTATGAGAATTTTACGTTGGCGTGGTGGGCTGCATCTTGCAGGGGGATGCAGCCCAGTGTGCTTACCCGTTGGCAGCTTGCAAGCCTGGCCGTACCTGGCGCAGTACGGGGTCAATGTGTGCGCTGGGGACTTGGTAGGCACGCTCGTCCATCAGGTCGATACCGCACGCCAAGTATTCGATCCATGACAAAAATTCTTCCACTGCCACGCCCATGATGGGGGCACCGTGTTGCGGCACGATCATCGCAATGTCCAGTTGGCGAGCCATGCGTACCCACAGGCGCAACACTTTGTTGGACACCATATAGCGTCGGTGAAAGCCTTCCATGCGCGGAATGTGGGGTTGCAAATCGGTCACTGGTACGCGTGCTTCTGGCCCGGTGGTCATCGAGGCCCCCAGATCCCCTGTGAAGAGAATGCGGCTGACCGGGTCGTAGAAGTGAAAATTGCCTTCCGAGTGCATGAAGTGTGCAGGCACCAGCATCAGGTTGTGGCGCCCCAATGGCAGGTGCGCTCCGGCATCAGGCACGGCAATGATGCGGTTTTCTGTTTTGCCAACTTTCGTGAAGTGGGGCACAAAACGCTCCCAGATGCGCGAAATCACGAGCGTGGCATCGGTACTGGTGAGCCAACGATCCAGCGATGCAATGATGTCTGGATCGGCATGTGAAGCCAGTATGTAAGAGAGCTTTTGCGGTGGGAAAAAGCGCCGCATCCCCATGAAAAGCTCGTTGAAAGCCAGGTTGCCACCGGGATCAAGCACCGCACCCGTATCGTCATCGACGATCAAGAACTGGTTGGCCTGGATGGCCTGCCCATCTTCCTCGATCAAGTCGGTGAACATCAGGCAGGCATGGTTTTGGTCTCGGTACAGCTCTATCGGTGCCATAGTTATATTGCAATATGGTGAAAACCCTTAAATATAAGATGGATATCCAGGGGGCTCCTGGATAGCCGTCCGTTTTCAGGGTTCTTTTCCTTTGCGCAGTAGGCACCGCAGCGGGGGTCAGGTGGGCAGGATGTCGTGGCTGAATGTGTCAGCAGCCGTCTCACGTCGGCGTACCAACTGAGCTTGTGCACCTTGCACCAGAACTTCTGCAGCCCGTCCACGGGTGTTGTAGTTGCTGGCCATGGAGGCGCAGTAGGCACCTGTGGAGAGCACGGCAAGCAAATCGCCCGGCTGTACGGCCAGCGTACGCTCACGCCCGAGCCAATCACCGCTTTCGCAGATGGGGCCGACCACGTCGTAGCAGGTGCTGGGTTGTTCGCTGCGCACGTGCAGCGGGACGATGCCATGGTAGGCCTCGTACATCGCGGGGCGGGGCAGATCGTTCATGGCGGCATCGACGATGCAGAAGTTTTTTTGCTCACCAGGCTTGAGGTAAAGCACTTCGGTGAGACAGACCCCGGCGTTACCCACCAGCGAGCGTCCAGGTTCGATCATGATGGTGCGATCACCGTAACCACGCGCATCGAGCTTTGCCAGAAGTGCCGCCCACAAGGCGTCGGCGGCTGGTGGCTCTTCGTCTCGGTAGGTGATTCCCAGGCCACCGCCAAAGTCCAAATGGGCGATTGGAATACCTGCTGCTTCAATGCTTTGCACCAGATCGAGCACACGATCTACAGCATCCAGGTAGGGCGAGACTTCCGTGATTTGCGAGCCAATATGGCAATCAATGCCCACAACGCGCAGGCCAGGCAGGCTCGCTGCTCGTTGGTAGGTGGCCACGGTGCGCTCGTGGGCTACGCCAAACTTGTTGCCTTTGAGGCCTGTCGAAATGTAGGGGTGGGTTTTAGGGTCCACATTGGGGTTGACGCGGATGCTCACGGGTGCGCGCAGCCCCATGCTCAAGGCAACTTCGTTGAGCACTTCCAGCTCGGCTTCACTTTCCACATTGAAGCAGCCAATGCCCACGTCCAATGCTTGGCGCATTTCTGCGCGGGTTTTGCCGACGCCGGAAAAAATCACTTTCCCTGGGTCGCCACCGGCTGCGAGTACACGTGCTAGCTCGCCGCCAGAGACGATGTCAAAGCCACACCCCGCGCGAGCAAACAGCTGCAAGATGGCCAGCGATGAATTGGCCTTCATGGCAAAGCAAATTTGCACTTTGCGCCCAGCAAAACCACGCTGGTAGGCTGCCAGTGCGTCAAGCATGGTGTTTTGCGAATAGACGTACAGCGGTGTGCCATGGGTGCGGGCCAAATCGGCCAGGGCAACATCTTCGATGTACAGGTCTGCGCCTCGATAGGCAATATGCGGGTGGCCGGGCAGGGCTGGAATGCTCATGGTGTGGAGGTGGTGGTGGGAGAAGAAACAGGGGAGGAGGCTGGCTGTGCGACAGCTGTGGTGTCCGGCGCACTGGGCCTCAGTGACTGCGGTAGGGTCGCGCGTCCTTGTGCGGCAGACTCAGTAGGGAGGTACAAGGGGCCGCGCTGTCCGCAGGCACTAAGGGTCGCGACGACCGTAACAACGGCTGCGCCTAGAATGGGAGTCACTCTCAACATGCATAAATTGTATGACTGACCTTGAGTTTATGAATGAAGCTGAGCAATTGTTGTGCACTGTGGAGCGATTGTGTGACCAGTGGAACGATTGCACCGATGTGGATGTCGATGTGCAGCGTACTGGTGCTGTGCTGACGTTGGTGTTTCCTAACCGTACCCAGATCGTGGTGAATTTGCAAAAACCACTGCATGAAGTGTGGTTGGCCACGCGTGCGGGCGGTTTTCACTACCGCTGGATGCAGGGGCAGTGGTGCGATACGCGGCAGGGCGCGAATTTTTGGTCGCAGCTGCAGCACTGCGCCAATGCCCAGGCGGGCATGGTGCTGCCAGTGCGAGAGTGCTAGTGAGTGGGTGCCGCGCTCAATCCGGCAGGAATTGAGCGCGGGCCAGTTATCAGTTGCGGAACAAGTCGAGGATGCGGCTGCGTTCCTCGGGTGCTGGTGGCGCAACGTCAGCAGGTGTGCCTGTCATAGGCGCAGTGCCTGTGTTGTCGAGTCCCAAGCTGGGCACGCCGCTGTTGCGTGCGTATTCCTCGTAGAACCATTCCCCACCAAGGTTGACAACACCGGGAGGGGCCTGTGATTCGACCACAGGTACACCCTTGAGTGCTTGTTCCATGTAGCTGATCCAGATCGGTAGACTCAAGCCACCACCGGTTTCGCGACTGCCGAGGTTGCGCGGTTGGTCGTAGCCAATCCAACTGACAGCAGCTAAATGGGGTTGAAAGCCAGCAAACCAGGCATCCACTTGGTCATTAGTGGTACCTGTTTTGCCATAAAGATCAGGACGTTTCAGCGTTGCTTGAGCACGTGCTGCAGTGCCTGAACGGGTGACTTCTTGCAGCAGGCTTTGCATGATGAAGGCGTTGCGTGCATCAATAGCGCGGGCCTGTTCAGTCGGCGGGGGCGGGGTAAATTCAGAAAGTGTTTTACCTTTGTGGTCGGTCACGCGGGTGATCAACCACGGATCGATGCGGTAGCCACCATTGGCAAAAACAGCGTAGGCCGACACCATTTGCATGGGGGTGACTGAGCCTGCGCCGAGTGCCATCGTCAGGTAGGGTGGGTGCTTTTCTGCATCAAAGCCAAACCGAGCTACCCAGGCCTGTGCATTTTTTGTACCCACGGCCTGTAGTACGCGGATCGAGACCATATTTTTTGACTTGGCCAGGCCTGTGCGTAGCGTCATGGGGCCGTCGTATTTGCCGTCGTAATTCTTGGGCTCCCAAGCTTGACCACCTGTTGTTCCCGCGTCAAAAAACAGTGGCGCATCGTTGACCACCGTGGCCGGAGTAAAGCCTTTTTCGAGTGCCGCGGAATAGATGAACGGTTTGAAGCTGGAGCCTGGCTGGCGCCAGGCCTGAGTGACGTGGTTGAATTTGTTTTTGTCGAAATCAAAGCCACCTACCAGTGCATGGATTGCTCCATTGCGTGGATCCAAGGCGACGAATGCACCCTCTACCTGGGGCAGTTGGGTGATTTCCCAGGTGTTTTTGGGGGTCTTGGCTACGCGAATGACCGCGCCACGTCGGATCTTGATGTTGGGTGGTGCCTTATCGCTCAAGCCAGACTGTGCAGGCTTGAGTCCTTCGCCAGTGATTTCGAGAACATCACCATCTCCGCGAGAAGCAACAATTTTTCGGGCGTTCGCCTCTAGCACGACCGCAGCGAGCAGGTCGCCGTTGTCGGGGTGACTGGCGAGGGCGTCATCAATGGCATCTTCCATTTCCTCTGCAGCTAAAGGCAGTGTGACGAACCTTTCTGGGCCGCGGTAATGCTGGCGCTTTTCGTAGTCCATGATGCCTCGGCGCAGGGCCTTGTAGGCTGCCTCTTGTTCGCTCGCTCGCAGTGTGGTGTACACGTTCAGGCCACGGGTGTAGGCATCGTTGCCATATTGGGCAAACACCAGCTGACGGGCCATTTCTGCAACGTACTCAGCATGTACTTGGCTGTTGTGGCTATTGGGGCGGATTTTGAGTTGCTCTTGCTTGGCAGCTTCAGCCTGCTCTTCCGTAATGAAGCCATTACTTTCCATGCGCTCGATGATGTAGAGCTGGCGTACGCGTGCCCTTTTGGGGTTGTTGATGGGGTTGTACGCCGATGGGGCCTTGGGCAGGCCTGCCAACATGGCCGCTTCAGCAATTGAAATAGATTGCAAAGGTTTCCCGAAATAAGCTTCAGAAGCAGCCGCAAAACCATAAGCACGGTTGCCTAAAAAAATCTGATTCATGTAGATTTCTAAAATCTGATTTTTTGTCAGCAAGTGTTCCAATTTGAAAGTAAGTAATATTTCGTAAATTTTTCGCGTGAATGTTTTTTCTGACGATAAATATACGTTGCGGGCCACTTGCATTGTGATGGTTGAGGCACCCTGGCTTTTGGCTTTGCCTACATTCGCCAAGCCAGCACGCAGCAGCCCCTTGTAGTCCACGCCACCATGCTCAAAAAAGCGCGCGTCTTCGATTGCCAACACGGCATCGATCATGACCTGAGGGATGGCATCTATGGGTGTGAGTGTGCGCCGTTCTTCGCCAAATTCGCCCAGCAGCGCGCCTTCGCTGGAATACACGCGCATAGGTAGCTTGGGGCGGTAGTCCGCAAGATCAGAGACATCGGGCAAGTTGGGGTAGGCCATTGCCAGTGCCACAGCCACTGTCAGGGCAAGCGCCAAGGCGCCCGCAATGGCCAAGCCGACCAACACTGCCAAGCCTTTGCCTAGCCAGTGCAGCCACCGTACCGAAGGAGCGCGCACAGATGGAGGGGGATTTTTTTCAGGCGCGTGCGAGGAAGACATACGGCAGTGCAGAAAAAGGGACAGGCATTATAGAAATGCCATTTTGAAATGGTGGGGGTAAGGCGCAATAAACCAACTTGGCGCTACTTGGTGCGTCTGCTTTTGGCAACGTGAGATCCGGCGCTGCTGTCTGGATCTCTTTGCCGTGCCTCTGCCATGCTGCTAGGATTCACGCGAAGTATTAAGTTTCACTGCGGTTTTGCGCATATCACGGAGGGTCCATCTTGATCTCACTGGAGTCATTGTTCAGTCGCCAACCTGCGCCATTGCTGGGGATCGACATCAGCTCCTCGAGCGTCAAGCTGGTCGAGCTCGGGCGCGACAAAGCCGGGGCGTTAGTGCTTGAGCGCTGCGCGATTGAGCCTCTGGAGCGAGGCTGGATTACCGACGGCAACATCGAAAAATTTGATGAAGTGGCGGAGGCTTTGCGTCGCTTGGTGAAAAAAAGTGGAACTCGTACCAAGAACGTTGCACTTGCACTGCCTCCTTCTGCCGTCATTACGAAACGCATTTCCTTGCCCGGCGGCATGAGCGACCAGGAGCTGGAAGTGCAAGTCGAGTCTGAAGCGAACCAGTACATCCCTTTCTCTTTGGAGGAAGTGAGCTTGGATTTTTGTGTCATCGGACCCAACAAAAATTCCCCAGGCGACGTGGATGTACTGATAGCTGCTTCGCGACGCGAGAAAGTGCAAGATCGTGAGGGCTTGGCAGAGGCTGCTGGATTGAAAGCAGTGATTGTGGACATTGAGTCCAATGCAGCGCGCCTCGCTGCTGGGCGCGTGATCGAAGCGCTGCCCAACCAAGGCAAAGATGCTGTGGTTGCGCTGTTTGAAATTGGCGCATTGACTACCAGCATGCAGGTGATGCGCAACGATGAAGTCTTGTACGACCGCGATCAGGCTTTTGGTGGCTCTCAGTTGACACAATTGATCGTGCGACAGTACGGCTTTTCTGCAGAAGAGGCTGAAGCTAAAAAGCGCAATGGCGAGTTGCCTGAAGACTACGCGTCGACCGTTTTGCGTCCTTTTGTCGAGAGCACTGCACAGGAAATTGGGCGAGCTTTGCAGTTCTTTTTTACCAGCACGCCTTACAACCGGGTCGATCACATTTTGTTGGCAGGCGGATCAGCGCCATTACCTGGCTTGAACGAGGCTGTTACGCAACATACGGGTTTTGCCAGCATTACCGTCAATCCTTTTGATGGCATGGAAATTGGTAACGGGGTTCGTTTAAAGAAAATGGTGCGAGAGGCACCGTCTTACCTCACTTCGTGCGGTTTGGCCATGCGGAGGTTTCTGCAGTGATACTCATCAACCTCTTGCCGCATCGTGAGGCGGCACGTAAGCGCCGCAGGGAAATGTTCCAGGCGACCATGTTCGCCTCTTTTTTGGTTGGGGTGTTGATTGCAGGAGGCATCTACACGTGGTTTCAATCAATGATTGAGCAGCAACGCGAGCGTAATGGTTACCTTACCAGTGAAATAAAAGTGCTGGAAGGCCAGATTAAGGAAATTGCTTCGATTGAAGACGAAATTACGGCTTTGCGTGCACGGCAAAAAGCGGTTGAAGACTTGCAGTCTGATCGTAATCTTCCTGTGCATATGCTCAATGAGCTGATTCATCAATTGCCTGACGGTGTGTATATCACTACCCTCAAGCAAACCGATCAAACCGTTCAACTGCAGGGTATGGCGCAATCTAACGAACGGGTTTCTGAATTGTTGCGTAATTTGGCAGATAACACGCCATGGATTTCGAAGCCTGAGTTGGTTGAGGTGGTTGCTGCCAATGTGGCCTTGAGCCCACGTGACCAACGTCGTGTGGCGTCATTTAATTTGCGTTTTCGCTTGATGCGTTCGAGCGAAGTACAAAAAGCGGCAGAGGCCAGCGCTGGCACTTCGGCCAGCAAGTGAGGGTGGCGGTTTATGGCAAAAAAAATCAAAACCCCTTCAATTGATTTTGTTGCATTGCAACAAGATTTGCAAAAGCAATTTACTGATCTGGATCCTAAGGATCCATCACTTTGGCCGGTTATTCCGCGTGTTTTGCTTTGTGTCATGATTGCTGCGGGAACTGCTGTAGCCGCATGGTTTGCCTTCCTGTCTGACTATGAGACTGAGCTAGAAACTGAGCGTGCTAACGAAGTGACGTTGCGTGCTGATTATGAAAAAAAACTACTCAAAGCTGTCAGTTTAAATCTCCTGAAGAAACAACGTGAGCAAATTCAGCAATATGTGATTCAGTTGGAAAAGCAGTTGCCCAGCAAGGCTGAAATGGCAGCGCTCCTTTCTGACATTAACCAAGCAGGTCTAGGACGCAGCTTGCAATTTGAATTGTTTCGCCCGGGGCAGATCGTTGTGCGCGATTATTATGCAGAGCTACCAATTTCTGTGCGTGTCACAGGGAAGTACCACGATATTGGTGCATTTGCCTCAGATGTTGCACATTTGTCGCGCATTGTGACCCTGAATAATTTATCTTTGACGCCCGTCAGCAAGGATGCTAATGGCATTCTTGCGTTAGACACGACGGCACGTACCTTCCGTTATTTGGATCCAGAAGAAATCCAGGCGCAGCGTAAAGCTACGGAAGGGAAGAAAAAATGAGCCGTTTTTTGAAAGTGGGAGCTGCCTTGGGTATGGCTGCACTTTTGGCTGCTTGTGGATCCAGCGACCAAGAAGAGTTGCAGCAATGGATGGCCAGCCAGCGGGCGAATACCAAGCCGCGAGTTACACCGTTGACTGCGCCTAAAGATTTCACTCCTCAGGCTTATGTGGGGGAGGGTGAGTACGACCCTTTTAGTCCTGGCAAGCTCACGCAGGCCTTGCGTCGGGACTCCAACCAAACGGCCTCTAATGCGGCATTGATTGCGCCTGAGCTGGCTAGGCGTAAGGAAGAGTTGGAGAGTGTGCCTTTGGATACCATGCGAATGGTCGGCTATCTCGATAAAGCCAGTGGTCCCAGTGCGTTGCTACGAGTCAATAACCTGATTTACCCCGTAAAAATTGGCAATTACCTGGGTATGAATTACGGAAAAATCGTCAAAATTACCGAGACAGCAATAGAGTTGCGCGAAATCGTGCAAGACAGTTCGGGAGACTGGATGGAGCGCCGAGCAACGCTTGATCTGGTGCAAGAGGCACAACCATGATGAAGTTCACTACGCAAATTTTCAAACGCAGCGCGTTGACGTTGGGCCTGTTGCTGGCTAGCAGTCTGCCCTCGCTCAGCTGGGCACAAAACGCCATTCAGTCCGTGACTGGGATGTTGCAAGGCGGTTCGGAGGTTATCAAGATTGACTTGGCGGAGCCGTTGGCTGCTGTGCCTACCGGTTTTGCCATCCAAGCTCCTGCACGAATTGCTTTGGATATTCCTGGGGCAACCAATGCCGTGGGGCGCTCCCTGGTCGAAGTCAATCAAGGCAACTTGAAGTCTGTCAATATCGTTGAGGCTGGAGAGCGTGCACGTTTGGTCTTGAACTTGAAACAAGCCACCACTTATCAGGCCCAGTTACAAGGGCGCTCATTGTTGGTGATTTTGGAGCCTGTGGCGACGGTGTCGGTTGCTTCTGCGCAGCAACCGTTGGTGCATTTTGCAGATTCCGGAAATGCCGAGACTTTGCCTTTGCGCGATGTGGATTTCCGCCGTTCCCCAGACGGTGCTGGCCGTGTCGTCGTGACTTTGCCCAACAACCAGGTAGGTGTCGACTTGCGCCAAGAAGGCAAGGGTTTGGTTGTGGAGTTTTTGCGTTCTTCATTGCCAGAAGGACTGCGCCGCAAGCTGGATGTTGTTGACTTTGGTACCCCCGTGCAAACAGTGACGACTACGCAGCATGGCGAGCATGTGCGGATGCGCATTGAGTCTGCTGGGGATTGGGAACATAACGCCTACCAAAGTGACACACAGTTTGTCGTTGAAGTGCGGCAAAAGAAAGTTGATACCAGCAAGCTGACCCAAGGGCCGGGATTCACGGGGGAGAAACTCTCGCTGAACTTCCAAAACATCGAAGTGCGTTCGTTGTTGCAAGTGATTGCTGATTTCACCAACTTCAATATCGTCACTTCTGACACCGTGACAGGCGCTCTCACGCTGCGCTTGAAAGATGTTCCGTGGGATCAAGCGCTGCAAATCGTCATGGATTCCAAAGGTTTGGGAATGCGCAAGACCGGATCGGTGTTGTGGATTGCGCCCAAAGACGAGATTGACGAGCGTCAGAAAAAAGATTTTGAAGCTGCGCAAGCCATTCAAAAGCTGGAGCCTTTGAAAACCGAAGCCTACCAGTTGAACTATGCCAAAGCCACAGACTTGCAAGTGCATTTGACAGGCAGCGGTACCACCAGCTCAGGCACCAGTGGTGGCAGTAGCAAAGCTCGTTTTTTGACTGAGCGCGGCTCCGTGATTGCCGAGCCCCGCACCAACCAATTGTTTGTGACCGATACCCCGGCCAAGCTGGAGGAATTGCGTGCGCTGATTACCAAATTGGATATTCCGATTCGGCAGGTGCTGATTGAAGCGCGTATTGTGGAGGCACGCGAAACCTTTGGCCGCTCTCTCGGTGTGCGTTTGGGTGCGACTGATTTGCGTGCCAACCGGGGGGGCGATGGTGGTTATGCCTTGGGCAATGGTGGCAACCGCGTGGCTTGGGGTACCGACTACGGTAATGCCCTGAACTCCAGTGGCCAAGGCGGCCCGGCCAATCTTCAGGGTAACTTTGTCAACTTGCCCGCCATTCTTTCCAGTGTGCCAACGGTGGGTTCGTTTGCCCTGTCGATATTCAACTCTTCAGCCAATCGATTCCTAACTTTAGAACTTTCCGCGATGGAGGCCGATGGTAAGGGTAAGGTGATTTCCAGCCCGCGTTTGGTGACTGCTGATCAGACGAAGGCTTTGATTGAGCAAGGTAACGAATTTCCTACCCAGGCTTTTGAAAATAATACCTACAAAATCTTGTGGAAAAAAGCAGTGTTGAAGCTGGAGGTGACGCCGCAAATCACTCCAGAGGGCAATATCATCATGGATTTGGATGTTACGCGGGATAACCGGGGTGATATTACACCTTGGGGTATTTCGGTGAACACCCGCCATATCCAAACTCAGGTGCTCGTAGAAAATGGCGGTACAGTAGCCATTGGTGGGGTTTTTGAAATGGAAGAAACCAATACGGAAAATAAAATTCCTGTGTTGGGTGATGTTCCGGTGTTGGGTAATCTTTTCAAAAGTCAAACCAAAGAATCTGAGAAGCGTGAGTTGTTGATTTTTGTGACGCCCAAAGTGATTACTGATCGCGTCGCTGCAAATTAATTTAAAATAAGAGTACTTTTTGCTTGAGGTAATGATGAAAAAAATTGCAACAACCTTGGCGGTCGTGAGTGCGGCTGCGTTGATGACGGCCTGCGGTGGTGGCGGCGGAAGTTCAGGTGCCGTATCTGCTGAATACCAAATTACTTTGCAGGCGGATAAAGTTAAATTGCCTGTGAACGTTGCAAATGTGTATCCAGGGATTAGTGTTTATAGCCCTTTCACCACGGTTTTGCATGTGAATGCAACGGTGGGTGGGGCGCCTATTCCAA
>ERZ650312.1205-NODE-1205-length-14705-cov-3.701297_pt1 | contig 14705 bp, 10 predicted proteins | sample MGYA00376248_ERZ650312 | MGnify/ENA primary metagenome ERZ650312 (study PRJEB26733, sample SAMN07839316) | wastewater metagenome | biome: urban; feature: wastewater treatment plant; material: waste water | place: USA: North Carolina | collected 2016-07-28 ... | reverse complement strand
TGCTGTGCTTTCATTTGTTAATCTCCTATTAGTTTATTAAAATTATTTTCATCTACCAAAATCCCTTGCGGTAGTATTTGTTTTGATTTTAATAAGAATATTCTTGAACCTTCTTTTTTGATAAGATACTTTTTATATAAATCAGGATTTTCTTTTTTGATTGCATCAGTACTGCGAAATAAAAATCCCGCCTTGCTGGCACGAATCATTCCAAGATCATTATAGCTGTCACCGCTTGCGATTGTCTCAAAACCAATAGACTGCAGTGCCTTTACTGTTGTCAGCTTAGACTGCTCAATTCTCATCTTAAAACCTGTAATTTCTCCATCCTCTGCGACCTCAAGCGTGTTGCAAAAGATTGTTGGCCACCCAAGCTTTTTCATAAGCGGTGCTGCAAACTGTGTAAACGTATCACTGATAATGATTACCTGTGTCATGCTTCTTAACTCATCAAGAAATTCCTTAGCACCAGGCATTGGATCGATCTGTGCTATAGTCTGCTGAATCTCCTTTAAGCCAAGACCATGTTCCTTTAAGATGCCCAGTCTCCACTTCATCAGCTTATCATAATCTGGCTCATCCCTTGTTGTTCTTTTCAGTTCTGGGATGTTGCTTGCCTTAGCAAATGCAATCCAGATCTCCGGTACAAGTACTCCCTCTACATCAAGACATGTTATATACATCGTAATATTCCTCCATCTGTTTCATTCTCTAATCACTTTATTACTTTACTGTAATGTATTGATTTTAACATATATGCTACATATTTACTACTTATTTTTTACGACAGTGAAAAAGGAGACCAGATATCTGATCCCCTTTCCCATCTTCTATTACTCCATAATAGGTTTCAGTGCTTCTGCAAGCTTCTCTTTCTCAGCTTCTGCCTCTGCAAGATCTTTACCAAGTGTTGTGTAGTAGATCTTGATCTTCGGCTCTGTTCCGGATGGACGAACGATTACTGTCTCGTTGTTCTCCAGTTTGTAAACAAGTACGTTAGCCTTCGGAAGTCCTGTTTCTTCTGTCTTCTCGTAATCGATCACGCTGGCTACTTTGTATCCTGCGATCTCTTCCAGAGGATTCTTACGAAGATTTTCCATGATTCCTGACATCTTATCCATTCCGCTCAGTCCCGGGAATTCAAAGCTATCGATCTTGTTGAGATAACGTCCGTACTGTGCGTAGATCTCTTCCAGTCTCTGTTTCAGTGAGCTTCCGATGCTTCTGTAGTAAGCGGCCATCTCACAGATCAGCATAGATCCGATGATTGCATCTTTATCACGTACATAAGGTCCTGCAAGGTATCCGTAGCTCTCTTCAAATCCGAAGATAAAACGGTCAACTTCTCCTGCTGCCTCGAGGTTCGCAATCTGATCTCCGATCCATTTGAATCCTGTCAGTACGTTGCGAAGTTCTACTCCGTAATGCTCTGCAACTGCATCTGCAAGTGGTGTAGATACGAGAGATTTCACTGCTACCGGTTTCTCAGGCATTGTGCCTTTCTCGATACGTCCTGCTGCGATGTAGTCAAGAAGAAGAACTCCGACTTCATTTCCTGAAACAAGCTCATAGGATCCGTCCGGGCACTTCATAGCGATTCCTACACGGTCTGCATCTGGGTCTGTTGCAAGCATGAGGTCTGCGCCTGTCTCTTTCGCAAGATTCAGTCCCAGCTCAAGTGCTGCAAAGATCTCTGGGTTCGGGTAGCTGCATGTTGTGAAATATCCATTCGGGTACTCCTGCTCCGGTACGATTGTTACATCTGTGATTCCGATGTCTTTAAGTACACGTGTTACCGGTACTAATCCAGATCCATTCAGTGGGCTGTATACAAGCTTAAGTCCTGCGCTCTTACACAGACCCGGACGAACCTGACGGGACTCGATTGCCTCATACAGTGCATCCTTACAGTCATCTCCTACGAAACGGATCAGACCTTCTTCAACTCCCTGAGCGAAAGACATATACTTCGCACCTGTAAGTACATCTGTCTTCTGGATCTCTTCGTATACGATTGCTGCTGCATCATCTGTCATCTGGCATCCATCCGGTCCGTATGCCTTATATCCGTTATACTTCGCCGGGTTGTGGGATGCTGTTACCATAACACCTGCGTTACAGTTATAATAGCGTGTTGCAAAGGAAAGTGCCGGTACTGGCATCAGAGCATCGTAGATTCTTACTTTAATTCCGTTCGCTGCAAGAACTCCTGCTGCTGTCTTCGCAAACACATCACTCTTGAGACGGCTGTCGTAGCTGATCGCTACTGTCTGTGTACCGCCCTGTGTCTTTACCCAGTTAGCGAGTCCCTGTGTAGCCTGACGAACAACATAGATATTCATTCTGTTTGTTCCTGCTCCAAGTACACCACGAAGTCCGGCTGTTCCAAACTTCAGCGCAACTGCGAAACGCTCCTTGATCTCGTCATCATTTCCCTCGATTTTAGTTAACTCCGGCATCAGATCTGCGTCTTCCAGGTCTGCTGTCATCCAGCGCTTATACTCTTCCTGATACATCTTAATCACTCCTATTATTTTCTTAAAATGTAAAATTATTGCAATTCAGCCATACAACGTAAGACCGTCAGTTTATGACCACTTCGTTGTATGGCTGAACTGTTTCTAAACTTTACAAGTCTAGTCATATTATACCATGCAGGTAGATTTACAGCAAGATTACTTGTCTATTTTAACAAGCATTTTCCATTACATAGAAATAATTCCCAATACATTTGCAATAGAACTTAATAATATAATAATCAGGCAGATCGGTGCCAGATATTTCATAAAGAACATGTATAATTTCTTTCTCTTAAATGCAGATGACTGCTCAATCTCCCTTGCAATCTTGTCAAATCCAACGGTACGAACGATCAAGAAGCATGTTGCAAGTGCTGCAAGTGGCATCATCACGGAATTTGTCAGGAAGTCAAAGAAGTCCAGACATGCCATTCCGAAAATCTGAATAAAGCTCAGTACTCCATATCCCATAGAAGATAAGGTTCCGATTATAAGCATAACAGCAACCATAAGGATACAGCATTTCGGTCTGCTCCAGTGAAGTTCATCCTGGAATGTAGATACGCTTGTCTCCAGAAGTGAGATTGCACTTGTCACTGCTGCAAGAAGTACCAATATGAAGAACAGGATACCAGCCAGCCTTCCAACGCCCATACTTGCGAATACTTTCGGAAGTGTGATGAACATCAGAGACGGTCCTGCCTGCAGATTGTCCGGGTTTCCACCAGAGAATGCAAATACAGCCGGAATGATCATAAGTCCTGCGAGCATTGCGATTGCTGTATCGAAAATCTCAACCTGTGTTGTACTCTTCTCAAGATCAACGTCTTTACCAATATAAGAACCATATGTATACAAAATTCCCATCGCGATTGACAGGGAGTAGAACATCTGTCCCATTGCCGCAACAACCGTCATTGCTGAGAAGTGCTTTGGATTCGGAATCAGGAAATACTTCACACCTTCAATTGCTCCCGGTCTTGTTACAGAATAAATTGCTACGATAACCGCAAGGATAACAAGGATTGGCATCATAATCTTAGATACTCGCTCTACACCATTCTCAACTCCTGCCAGGATAACGCAGAATACAAGAATAGAAAACACGATGAACCATGCTTCTACCTGAAAAGAATCTGAAATAAATTCTGTAAAATATCCGTCCTGTGCAACAGTCTGCACATTTCCTTTCAAATACTCTGCAAGGTACTTGATAACCCAGCCACCGATCGAACTATAATACGGCACGATCAGCATAGGGATTATTGCATTGAGCCATCCGCCGATCTTAAATGATTTTGTCTTACCAAATGTCTGAAAAGCTCCAACCGGACTTTTTCTTGTCATTCTTCCAAGTGCTGTCTCTGACATGATCAGAACATATCCAAAAGATACGGTCAGAACCAGATAAACGAGAAGGAAGATTCCCCCTCCATATTTCGCAGCCAGATACGGGAATCTCCAGATATTTCCCAGGCCGACTGCTGAGCCTGCAACAGCAAGCACATATCCGATTTTACCCGAGAAGCTTGCTCTCTTTGCTGATTGTCCATTGTTACTCATAAATTGCCTCCCATCACATAACAGTCTGTACTGCTATTTTCCCATCTTTTTTATAGCCTATACTGTTCTATTCTACCATTCACAATCATGAATAGCAACAAAAAAGAGCGTTGACAGCGCTTTTTAAACACATTTAAAATGCTATCTCGGCTCATTTTTATACGTTTTTATAATTTCCCTTCTATTTCTGCTCTTTCAAGCAATCTCTCAATCCCTATATTCCATGTTCCGATCTTCACTCCGGCATTGATCACACGCTTACATTTCCCTATTGTCTCAAATGCTTTCTGAAGCGTTTCTTCCCGAATCTCCTCAAACGGTTCTTCCGTGATCACTTCTGCTGCCAGTAATCTTGCCAGCCGGTAATCCATATCATTTTCATATAAAATACCTGCCGCAAACGGGATGTGCTCCTTCTGAAGTCTTCGATAAACCGGGATTCCAGTTCCGCCGGAAGAGATCACGAACACTTCCGGCTCACCCTCCGGCGCAGGAAGTTCAATACTTCCAAAAAGCGGGTCAAAATATCCATTATTGATTCCATACAATTCGCGAATGATTTCTTCTGTAAATACTTCTTCCGGACTTCCGTAATGTGAAATCGTCTCGCCTTTGACACAGATGATCTTATCTGAAATCTTCTGTGCCAGATCGATTTCATGAAGAGACATAATCACCGTAATCTTCTTCTGCCTTGCCATCCGCTCAAGGATAGACAACAGCTCCAACTTATATTTTACATCCAGGAATGAAGTCGGCTCATCTAAAACGATCACATCCGGGTCCTGACAGATTGCTCTCGCCAGCAGAACGCGCTGCTTCTGTCCGTCACTAATCGCATTAAAATCACGGTTGCCGAGCTCCTGTGCATGCACCGCCTGCATCGCCTCTTCCACCAGACATTCATCTTCCTGCGTCAGAATCCCAAGTCGTCCTGTGTAAGGATAGCGTCCGGTCGCCACAATATCATGACAAGTCATCAACTCTGTCTTGATCCGATCCGTCAACACGACCGCCATCTTAGACGCAAGCTCTTTGTACGGCAGTTTCAGAAGAGAAGTATCGTCAAAAAATACATTTCCTCCAACGACTTTCAGCTGTCTTGTAATACTTTTCAAAATCGTTGACTTTCCTGAACCATTCGGCCCGATCAAAGTCACGATCTCCCCCTTGTTGATCCCGATATTAATATCACGGATCAGGGAGTTTCCATTATAACCTACCGACAGGTCTTTCATTTGAAAATAATAATCTGCCATCTTATTTTCTTCCTCCCTTCGGTATCATCATATAGATAACGATCGGTGCACCCAGAATAGAAGTCACCGTACTGATATTCAATTCCACCGGTGCCAGTGCCATTCGTGCGATCAAGTCACAGATCATACAGAACACAGCTCCCATAAAGAACGTTCCCGGTATAACCACGATCGGTTTTGACGTTCCAAATGCCTTCCTTGCAAGAAACGGAACTGCGATTCCCACGAAGGAAATCGGTCCCGCAAATGCTGTCACACACGCTGACAGAATACTGGAAAGCAAGATCAAAATCACGCGAAACGTCTTGATGTTGACTCCCATACTCTGCGCATATGCTTCTCCCAATTGATATGCACTGATTGGTTTGGACAGGAAAAATGTAAACAGCACCGCAAGTCCGACAACCACTGCTGCCACACGAATATTGCTCCAGCTCATTCCGGAAAAACTTCCCTGTGACCATCCGTGCAGATTCACAATATCAGAATCATCCGCAAATGTCACAACAAAATCCGTGATAGCCGAACAGATATATCCGATCATGATCCCCCCGACAAGAAGAGACGCCATATGCTGCACTTTTTTCGACATCAGAAGGATAAATCCCGTCGAGATCAGCGACCCGATAAATGCTGCAAGAATCAGTGTATACGAAGAAAATCTTCCGATATATTTCAAATACACGATCATTGTAAGTGCCACGACCATTTTCGCTCCGGAAGAAATTCCGAGAACGAAAGGTCCGGCAATAGGATTAGAAAAAAATGTCTGCAGCAAAAAGCCTGAAAGAGACAATGCACCACCAAGCAATGCTGCCATCAGAATTCTCGGAAGACGGATCTTCCATATAATATTGTACTCTGTCGCCGCTCCTTCTTTCAGAAAGAGAATGCGCAGAATCTTAGGCACCGGAATATGAATATTTCCGGTATTGATATTTAGCACTGTCACAACACAAAATACTGCTGCAAGAATCAGAAATACCGCTGTGTATCTTGTACGCCGTCTGAAATTTTCCTGATGAAAACTTGTCTGCTCCATTCTTCTACTCCATCTTTTCAAGAAATGTCATCTGAGATGCATCACCGTCTGTCAGCATCAGATGCATATCTTTGATCAGCTCTCCGACTGTATCTGTTGCCTGATATAAGTTCTTTCCGGTATACCAGACATTTCCGTCTTTCACCGCCTTGAATTCAGAGAACAATTCATTCTTTGCTTCCAACTCACTGATACTATTTACCTGTCCGTCGATCGTCCCGTTGTAGATCAGATAATCTGCATCTACAGCAGTCGCATAGAATTCCTCCATCGTCAGTTTAACAGATGGTGCGTTGCTGTCCGGATTCTTCAGATCTTTGAACGCATATCTTCCACCTGCGATTTCGATCATTGACGGAATATAATCGTCAGATTTTCTCACAACGATTGAACCATCTGTACTCACATAGAAATAAGCAACCGTCTTTTCCGTGTTCTCGAAGCCTTTCAGTTCCTCGATTACATGAGCCTGCTGGTCAAAAAATGTATCCGCTTCTTCCTCTTTATTCAGAAGCGCCCCATAAAGCTTGATCCACTCGGTTCTTCCAAGCGGATGTGACTCATAACTGGAGTAGTCTACAAATACCGGAATCCCAAGATCTTCGATCATTTCCTGTACCTTCGGTGTATGAAGGATCATCGTTGATTCGATTGCCAGATCACAGTCTCCGTCAACGAGAGTCTCATAATCCGGTTCGCTGTATTTTCCCGCAAATGTCATCGCTCCGGATTCCATTGCTTCCTTTGCACTCTCTACATACCAGCCGGAAGCCTCAAGTCCGGAGAATTTTACCTTGTCAATTCCGCCGATTGCATCAAACAGAGACATGGATGCTGTCGCCGCCATATAAATATTCTCTGTCGGCTGCTGGATCACAACAATATCATCCGCCAGATTTTCCGGTTCTTCTTCACCTTCCGGAACGATCAGATATTGCTTATCTTCATGGACATCGATCAACTTATATCCATCCTTATAATAGTATACATCGAATTCTGTCGCGTAAGTCAGATCCATTGTAGATTCATAGGTAAGCCCTTCGATCTCCGGTGCTTTTTTTGTCTTGTCAGCTGCATCTTTGGTCTTATCCTTTGTTACATCTGTACCTGCTGAATTATTACCGCTGTTTCCACCGGAGGCTGCGGTAGAACCGCAGCCTCCGAGCAGAAGTGCAGCTGAAAGCATTAACGCTGTGATTCTGCATCTTCTTATCTTCATTCTATTTTTCTCTCCTATTTCTCTGCCGCTGCTACTGCCGCATCAAACTTCTCGTTCGTCAGCTCTTCACATCCGTAGAGAACACCGTAAACCTTGATCCACTCCTGCTTTCCAAGTTCTGTCTTTTCCTCGGAAGAACGATCAACGAGTACCGGAATTCCAAGCATTGCAAGCTTTTCTGTCAGCTCTTCGAACTGTTCCGTCTTCTCTTCTACTGTCAGAGTCTCTTTTGTATCTTTACTGTCTTTATCTACTATTTTGTCAGTATCTTTCGCTGCATTTTCCTCAGAATCTTCTCTTGGAAGAATATCTCCTGTAAACAAAGCAAGATTCACTTCACTCTTCACAAGGTTCTTCAACTTCAGCTTGTCCGCTGTTCCTGCATATGCAACTTCAGCATTCTTCTCTCCGTCTTTTGCTTTCATCTTATCAGCAATCTCGGATACTGTACAGTCTTTGCTCTTCATTCCAACTGCTGCAACATTATCGAGAAGATCTAAGTCTTTCATCATATTCAGAATCTCATCAGACTCTGCATAAGTATGATCTGTCGGTTTTTTCACAATGATCATATCCTGCTCAAGACCAACCGGAACTTCCACATCCTCCGGAACGATCAGATATTTCACAACATTTCCCTTGTAAAGCTCTGCTGCCAGTTCCTGTTCGCTTGTGCCGTTGTTATCCGAAGCTGCGGATTCCTCGGCAGAAGCATCTACTTTGCTTTCTGCATCTGAGTTCTTAGAATCTTCTGATCTATTGATCGTAACAGAAGCTACTTTCTTCTTGGAAGACTTCTCTTTATCTTCTGCAGACTTCTCATTTTCAGACTTTGTTTCCTCTGCTTTTTCCGGGTCTCTTGCTGTGTCCTTCGTCATATCGATTTCAAGAAGTACAATCCCCTGATCATAATGATAAATCTTGAAATATTCTGCATAGTCAAGCTTTGTCTCTGACTGATATTCCAAACCTATGATTTCAGGTGCTTTTTCATCCAGCTTCTGGTTACTGCTTGTTGAAGCATCTGTTCCGTTTGCAGATGTTCCTCCATTCGCCGCTGCAAGATAAATGAAAATCGTATATTCTATCTCATGTGCGACAGACATTTTATCTGTCATTCCAATAATCTTATTGTTCTGATTCAATGCAACCGGGATAACAGCTGTCGCTGATCCGCCGCCCTTTGTTGTGTAATACTTATTTCCGTTCGCTTTCACATACTGATAATGATCACTGCTGAACACGAGTGTTGCATAAGCCTGTCCATTCTGGATCGTCACTTTATTACAAGTAATCTGAACCTTACCTGTTCCACCTGACCAGGTAAAACGGTCCGGAGTATATACACCGTCTTTCAGTGTTGTTCCACTGTCTACATGAGAAGTAGAACCACTTGTATCAGATTCGTATTTTGATACATTATCTGCTTTTCCGTCGTTTCCATCTGTTTTTCCTGAATTAGTTCCAGGTACAGAACCGCCTGGAAAAACAGAATTGTTTGTTCCTGTATTACCTGTATTGTTGGAACCACCAGTAGTTCCGGAATTTCCTGTGTTTCCGTTGTTTCCGGAATCACCTTTATTCTCAGAATCTGTAGAATTAAGATCGGCAATCTTCTTCATTGTCTCTGACTGGAAAGTCAGCGTTCTGTCATACCAGATTCCTTTTTTAATGGAATAGGCTGCTACTGCGATTTCCTTATCCAACGCTTCTACCGGAACAGTATAAGTATATTTTCCTTCTTCATTCACCTGATATGGAATCCAGGATGACTGATCTGCGCTTGCAGCCTCTTCCTTTGTTCCCATATACAGATAGCCGTAACCGGTTCCGCTTAATGTAAGCACGGCACTCATTTTTCCGTCTTTTGCTGTCAGAATACAATCCACTACTTTAAACATGGAAGAACTGGAAGTTACGTCCATACTGTAGATTCCGTTTGCTACTGTTGCTTCCGGTGCTGGATTCGGATTTGGAACCGGATCCGGTGTTGAGGTTTCTCCCGGATTCGGAATGTACATCCATAAGTACTGTTTGTCATACCAGGTCTGATCTTTTGACTTTCTCAAAGATACCGGAATTGTCTGACCTGCTTTTTCTTTCGGCACATTGAAATGAAATGTCCATGCACCTTCTTCATCCTTTGTTCCTTCTATAACAGATGCTTTCAACAAATCATCTTTTGAACCAAGATATAGCGCATCAAATCCTGTGTTGTTTGTCTTGATCGTAATATCAAGTTCGCCATCCTTTTCAACAACTGTTGATTCACTGACCTTGAACATCTTGAACTCTTCAGCGTCTTCTTTTACTACTTTCACAGATTCTCCTGTTACAGAAGGAGCCTCCTGCAGTGGCGGAAGTTCCGGTTCCGGAGTATTCGTAGAATCGTTAGAATCTGTAGAAGGTTCTGACTTGCCTGTCTCATCTTTTATCTGTGTATCCTTGTTATCAGTTTTTTCGTCCGCAACCTGATCTGAGACAGTTGTGCCTGGATTTTTCCCGGTGGTTTCTGTATCTTTCTCTTCTGAGTTATTTTCTGAATTATTTTCTGAGTTATTCTCTAAATTTGGTTTTGTTTCTGCTTCGATGGAATTCTGATTATCTGATTTATCCGAAGAATTATCAACTTTATCAGATTCCTCTGTCTGATCTTCTTTTGTTAAATCGTCATTTCCTTTATCTTCTTTAACATTTCCTGCGTCTTCTGTCTGACTCTCATCTTGTTTCTTATCTAGATCAGCTTCTTCCACCTCAACAGTTTCCTGTAAATTTGTCTCATACTGCTGCTCATTTTCTGCCGCATATGTTCTTGTATAAGACAATGGTGAAATCATCATAGAACCTGTCAGCATAAGCGCAAGCCATCTGCTCTTATTTTTCATTTCTTTTTTGTCTCCCATTAAGTTGTGAATTATAAAATACGGAAAATGGATAGAATTATCCTGAATCGAATGAATGATTTTTTCGGTACAATCAATTACTCGTGATCTGGAATTCGTATATTCCCCGCACCAACGGCCGGCAGGTTTCCTGACTTACAGATCTTCTATACAGAACACCTTCCCGGTCTCCCAGTGGATGTGCGGACTCTCCACACTTGTCTGTATAGGAGCGGTCTTCTGAAATCTAATTTCTAAGAAGACCGCATCTCTGCTCACAGTGACGAGTTCGTACAGGTCTTGCACCTGTTTCCCTTTTACCTGTTTCGATCAGGATATGGAAATATATTCCCTGATCAAACAGCACCGAACGCTATTATTTCTGACTAACTATAACATTTCATTATATTGAAGTCAACTATTCCGCCTTCACGGCCCAGCGCATCTTCGTAGATCTTGCTCTTCCGTTCTGTGCACATTCCTGCGCTGACGGACGTACAACATCCCTTGCATATTCGGAATAGATTCCTTCTTTATATCCTGCTTTGAGTGCTTTCTTTACAAGCTTATCCTCGCCTGAATGGAAGGTAAGAATCGCTACTCTTCCACCCGGTTTCAACGCTCCCGGAAGCTTCTCCATGAATTCGTACAGTACTTCGAACTCATTATTGACATCAATACGAAGTGCCTGGAATGTTCTTTGGCAAGTCTTCTTGATAATATCCTTCTTTTCTTTATTATTTGGAAGGAAATCTAAAGTCTTCTCGATGACATTTCTAAGCTTTGTTGTTGTATCAATGCGATTGCCTCTACGAATTTCATCCGTGATTGCTTTCGCCAGCTCTTCGCAGTATGGCTCATCTGAATTCTCGTAAAGCATTCCGGCAAGCTCTTCCTCGGAAATGTTATCAAGGCGCTCTGCTGCGCTGATTCCCTTCTCCTGGTTCAGTCGCAGATCCAGCGGTCCGTCAACTTTGAAAGAAAATCCTCTCTTCGGATTGTCGATCTGCATAGAGGAAACTCCAAGGTCCGCAAGGATAAAATCAAATCCTCCAACTTCTTTTGCAATCTCATCGATCGTGCAGAAATTCTGCAGACGGATACTTAAAATGTCTTCTCCGAATCCCTGATCTGCCAGACGTTTTCTTGTCTTCGCAGACTCTTCCGGGTCAACATCTGTTGCATAGATGTGCCCCTCACCTTTCAGACATTCCAGCATTGCTTTCGTATGTCCACCGTATCCGAGTGTCGCATCGAATCCAGTCTCACCCGGCTGGATTTTCAGAAAATCAAGGATCTCATTTACCATGATGGAAATGTGCATTCCGGCAGGAGTATTTCCCTTCTGGATTACATGCGCGATTGTATCCTTGTATTTCTCCGGCTGTAACTCTTTATATTTCTCCTCGAATTTCTTCGGGTATTTTCCTTTATATCTCACACGACGCTTGTGCGGTGTCTGTGATTCCTGAATATTTTGATTGTTCTGTTCGCTCATTTCGCTCTCCTGTTCTTATCTTTACAACGTATGTACAGTATACCATGAAAGTTATTCACAATATACCATGAACTTTGAAATGTTTTCCACATAAGTCTGCATATTTTTCACCTATTCACATTTCTTTACCGGAACCTGCATGGATTCGCTATTTTATCCGGCTGCATATCTTACTGCCACGTTCATCACTCCCGCAAGCATCATCACAACCACCGGATTCAGTTTTGTCTTACGAAGCAGTAACAGACAGATTCCAAAGATCACCACCATAGACCATTTTGTCGCCGCAAACTGCACAATTCCATCTGTCCAGAATGCAGTGTGCAGAATTGCGATTCCTGCGGATGCGATCAGTGCAACAACTGCCGGTCTTAAGGATTCCAGCACGCTCTGGAACATTTTCATTTTCTTATATCTTAAATAAAACCATGCGATCAAAGTTACGATAATACAAGACGGCAGAATGCACCCACAGGTCGCCGCAACAGATCCCGGAACTCCCGCAATCTTGCTGCCGACAAATGTTGCCGCATTGATCGCAATCGGCCCAGGTGTCATCTGGGAAATCGTGATCAAATCTGTGAATTCTGTCATCGTAAGCCAACCATGCTGTGTCACAACCTGTTCTTGGATCAGAGGCATCGCCGCATAACCGCCGCCAAAGCTGAACATCCCAACCTGTAAAAAACTAAAAAAAAGCTGCAGATATATCATTTGCCTGCCCCTTTCCTGTTCATACATGTGCGTAAAACCCCCAGCAATCCACATATGATCACAATATACACAACATTTACTTCAAATACACAGGATGCTGCAAATGCACCCGCCATGATCAGCAGCGAGATTCCGTCTTTTTCCTTCACTACGCCTGTTCCCATCTCATACGTCACCGATGCAATCACCGCTCCGACTCCCGCCTGCATGCCTTCCAGCATCTGACTTACCAGTTCATTACTACGAAATGTATTATAACAAACCGAAAGTAACGATATAATAACAAATGGCGGAATAATTGTTCCAATGATCGATACCAGTACACCGGTAATTCCCGCAAGCTTATATCCTACGACAATCGATCCGTTTATCGCAATCGCCCCGGGTGAAGACTGTGCGATCGCAACCAGATCCAGCATTTCTTTCTCTTCGATCCAGTGAAGCTCATCTACGAATTTCTTCTTCATCAAACTTACGATCACGTAGCCACCGCCGAATGTAAATGCACTTAAATATAATGTTGAAATGAATATCTTCCATAAGACTTTTTTTCTGCTGTTCATATTCGATTTCCTTTTTCTCCTGTGATTTCAACTCTAATGTAACACATGTCATATTTATATTATACACTTTTTAAGATAATAAAAAATTTTTAAATATCCACAAACAGCAATTTTGATCTTCTTTTTCATATGCTATAGTTTAAAGCTATACCCAACCTACAATTTTAAGTATTATGCAAAAAGCTATTACATCTGGCATAATAAAATCATCAACTAAGCAAAGACAAATAATCAAAAAATCGGAGGTTTTCATATGATAAAAGACACATTAACTTATGACATCGTAGGTTCTTTTTTACGACCTGCAGAAATTAAAGAAGCACGTAAAGCTTATAAAGACGGTAAGATTACAAAAGAAAAATTAACACAAGCCGAAGATCTTGCAATCGCATCACTTGTAGAAAAGGAAGTGGCACACGGTTTGAAATATGTAACAGACGGAGAATTCCGCCGCAGGTGGTGGCATTTGGACTGGCTCAAAGAATTTGATGGATTCGATACCATTCATTTCACAAAAGAAATCAATGGAACCAGTAATGAAATTGAGCTTGGAACCGTTACCGGTAAGTTCTTCTATGATAAGAACAAGGCACATCCGGAGCTTTGTGCGTGGGACTATCTTCATTCTCTGACACAAAAATATGACGGTATTACGGCTAAAAAATGTATTTCCGGTCCGAATATGATCCTGATTGATCACTTCCTTCAGCTTGGTAATAAAGAGACACCTTATTACGGAACAGACATCCATGCACTGATCGATGATATTGCAAAAGCCTATCAGGATGCAATTTTAGATTTCTACGACCATGGCTGCCGTTATCTTCAGATTGATGATACATCATGGACTTATCTCATCGATGAGAACTTCCAGAAAAAGATAACTGCTCTTGGATATACAAAAGGACAGATTCTGAACTGGTTCCAGCTTGTATCAACAAAAGCTCTGGAACACAAACCGGAAGATTTCTTTATTGCAACACATTTCTGTAAAGGAAACTTCAAAGGAAATCCATTGTTCCATGGATTCTATGATACGATTGCCAAATCGGTCGCAAGTATTCCATACGATGGCTATTTTGTAGAATATGATGATGCTCGTAGTGGAACCTTTGATCCTTGGGCTGTTTTAAAAGGCACTGACCGCACATTTGTAGCTGGCTTGATTTCGACTAAGCGTAAAGAATTAGAAGAGCATGATGCGATTAAAGAGCGTTATGAACAAGCTAAAGCTGTAGTTGGTGAGAATATTGCACTTTCTCCACAATGTGGATTTGCCTCTGTTGAAGAAGGTAACTGCATTGACGAAGAAACACAATGGAAGAAAATTGATTTATTGGTATCTTGCCAAGACTTTATTTAAGGGAAATCTTTAGATTTCTCTTTTTTTCACAAAAGACACATTTAATAAATTAGGATATAAAGCTAAAATCAACACTCATACAA
>ERZ650312.1200-NODE-1200-length-14712-cov-19.636488_pt1 | contig 14712 bp, 10 predicted proteins | sample MGYA00376248_ERZ650312 | MGnify/ENA primary metagenome ERZ650312 (study PRJEB26733, sample SAMN07839316) | wastewater metagenome | biome: urban; feature: wastewater treatment plant; material: waste water | place: USA: North Carolina | collected 2016-07-28 ... | reverse complement strand
GAAATCATCATTTCCCCCTTGAATTTAGTGCCCTTAGTGGCACTTTCAAAAAAATTATAAACCCCAAAAAAACTTGGATAACAGGTAAATTTATTTAATAATAAATTTTTCAAGTTGCTTATTTGCTTTTATTTTTGAATGATTTACCAGCCAAAAAAGAATTAAATTAAAAACATCATCATCATATGAAATTATTTCTTCCTCTATTTTTCTTCCATCTTTTTCAAGTCTTTCTTTAATATACTCATATAAAGAAGCCTTTACTAAATTAATATCTTCCCATGACTCGATTTCTTTGTTATAAGTTACTTGTTGCTTCATCTTTTAGGGTGTTTACATAGTTGAGGTATTTAATAGTATTAGTAGTGGTTTTGTGTGCTAGTGCTTCAGAAACTGTCTTTAAATTAGCCCCTTTTATAAGTAGTCTAGTAGCAAATGTGTGTCTAGCACAATAGAAAGTAATATGCTTGTCTATTTTAGCCTTATTAAGCCAATTATTTAAAGTTTTATTATTACTTGTTTCAGAGATAAACTTACCATTCTTTTTTAGGTTAAAAACAAGCTCATTTTTGGCTTTTCTCTCTCCTAGTAGTTCTATTGCTTTAGTGCTCAAAGAAAGGTTAATTTCTGTACTTGTTTTCTCTCTATTTATTATCAGTCTGTCATTGATAATGTGTGCCCAAGTTAAGATTTTTATTTCTGCATAACCTAAGCCAGAATAGCAAGAAAATAAGAAAGCTCTTTTTAGTTCCTCATTTCCACACTCAATGTTGAATAGAGTTTGTATTTCATCTTCTGTCAATACTTGTTTTGTTAGTTTGGTATCACTATAATCTCCTCTTTTTTTAAATCTTACATTCTTATAAACCTCATCATCTATAAAGCCATCTCTGTTGGCTTGTAACATCATTTTTTTAAATCTCTTATAGTAAGAATGTGGGGTTTCTCCTTTTAGTTTTTCATCACTATTTAAGAAATCAATAAATTTAATGAAATGGTTTTCAGTTAAGTCTTTTATTAGAAAATTCTTATCAGTAATAAATTGCTTAAGCTTCATATTAACACTTTCAACCATTCTAATATCTTTCTTGTCATAGTTAGAGAGATAATTATCTATGTAGTCAAATAGGGCTGTATTCTTTTTGTGTTTTGGTATATATGAAGTGCCTTTTGCTTGAAGTTCATCTTCTCTTTGTCTTTGTATTGTTTTGGCAAGTTCTTTTTTTTCCTTTTTGCTATCATCTGGCTCAACAATAAAAAGAAATTCATAACTTCTTTTACCATTATGCCAAATATCTAGGTAGTATCTTTTTCTACCTTTGGCTAAATTTCTTTGTCTTAAATATACTGGCATAGTGTAAAAAAAATTAAATCAGTAACAATATAGTAACAAACCAGTAACAAAGATATGAAAATAAATGAAAATAAAATATTATATTTGTATTGAAAATCAGTGATTTATTTACTTATTTTTTCACTTGTTTTCAATGTAATGTATCCGTCTGGGGTACATTAAGAAGCCTTCTCTTTTGAGAAGGCTTTTTTGTTTTATAATATTTTGAAAAATTTATTTTTTCTTAAAAGAATAAAGATAAGGTGCCTTATTTGCAGAACCGCTAAAAAGTTTTTCGTGTCTGTCTAAAATATTTAAGCTGAGCATTTTACGCTGAAAGTTGTTTCTTCTGAATTTTTCTCCCAAGATGGCTTCATACAGATTTTGCAAATCTTTCATGGTGAATTTTTCTGGCAGCAGGTTGCTTCCTACAATGTCATAATCTAGCGTTTTTCTAAGATGTTCTAAGCCTTTTTCGATGATTTCTTTATGGTCAAAAGCCATCTCTGGTAAATCATGTACATCAAACCAAGCGCAAGTTTCATTGAACGCATCTGGGAAGGTATGAGATAAGGTGTAGTCTATCAATGCATAATAACCTACAGTTACAAATCTTTTATTAATCCAGTGGTCTTTATCTGTTTCTATTCCTTTGTTAGCTAATAATTGACGGTGCGGATTGTTTTTTTCGGTTCTGTCTATTCCTCCAAATGTATAGAACTGTTGCAAATACACGTCTTCTAAATGAGTTCTTTCATATAAAATTCTGTGTGCAGCATCGTCTAGATGTTCATCTTCGAAGATGAAACCTCCAGGAATCGCCCAAAGATTGAGTTCGTGATATTTAAGCAATAAAATTTTTAAAGAATTGTCGTGAAAGCCAAAGATTGCACAGTCTACAGATAATTGATTAATAAAGTTTTTGGTATCAATCAATTCTTGTAGGGTCATCTTATTTTTAGAGTCGTCAAGTTTCATGATCATTTTTATTTATAGACATTCTTTCTTTGATGGAAAATAAAGAAGAAAGTATCAGTATCAAAATTAAGGGAATTGAAGCAAATAACAAGTAATAATTTGCTAAATTTTTTTGAAAAATATATGCAGTGCTTATAGAGCCTATAGAACCGCCTAAAGAAGTGAACAAAATGATGAAGGAAACCATTCTGCTTATTTTTTTCTCGGGATAATTACCTAGGAACTTAGAGTTTAGCATAGGATAAAGTGGCGCAATAAAAAAGCCAATCAGTGGAAAAATAAACATTAATATCTTTATTTTTAAATCGCTTTCTTGCCCTATAAAAAATGCTGAGCTGATGAGAATAATCCCGGAAATTAAGCTGGTGTAAAAGATTTTCATGGGGCTAAATCTATGAATGAGTTTAGAAGCGATTATTCTCCCTAAAAAGGAGAAGAACGCCAGTAATGCAGAAGATTGTAGCGCAAAAAAAGAAGAAGAATTGAGGGATTTTTTATAAAAAGTGGGAAGCCACGAGTTGAATATTTGTTCAGCAAAAATAATGAGTGATATAATAGCGAAAAATAGTAAAGAACTTTTGTTCAGTAATATTGTAAAGTCGATTTTTGATTTTTTTACGGGAATGGGTTCAGTATTTTTATGAGTGTGGTGATGTCTTATAATTTGTATGCCTGTCCACAACGAAATAAATCCTACCAACCAAAATCCAAATCTCCAAAATTCTTGATAATCACTGCTCAGAATAAGCGCAAACTCCATGTTCACAATGAAAATTCCGAGCATAAAAGCAGCTTCTGTTCGGCTCATGGTGATAGAGAATTCTTTTTCAGTTTCTGTTGTGTTTTTGATGATGCTAAACACACAGATTTTGCCAATAGAAAATGAAATTCCGATAAGAATGAACCATATTTTTAAAAACCAAAATTCAGTGAGAAAAGGGATGCTAAAACTACAAATAGTACAAATAAATAATGCAATAGCTAGTGAGAGATAAAAGCTCTTTCTTTTAATAAAGTCAACAAAAAAAACAGAGACTAAAGCCACAGGAATGTCTTTGAAAAATTCTAAAATGCCTAATCCTGTATAGGTGTGCTGAGCATTTTGGGAAAGTTGTAATATGATAATGCTCATAGAATTAAGGAGCATAGAAAAGACTATGAAACTTAACATTAAGTTAACATTAAGCGATTTGTTTTTCTTGTTTATTAACATAATGTTAAAAGTTGACGCTATTTTTAGTTAAAATATTTTTGAAAAAATAAGAGGTTTTACTCCTAAAAAGGGATTTTGACCACTCCAAAAGTATCTCAAATAAACGAAAAATTAAAATTATTAAGAAATTATTTTTTTCTTAACTAAATTCATTTAAATTTATTGTCTCAAAATGAGATAAAAAAATATATTATGAACATGAATATTAAAAAAGGGTTAGGACTGATAGCAGTTCTTTATTTTACCTCAAGTTTTCAGGCTCAAATTAAAAGCGATTCTTCAGCTATAAAAGAGAAGAAAATAGATGAGGTGGTTCTGATTGGTTATGGTTCTGTGAAAAAGAAAAATGCAACCAGTGCAATTGAAAACATCAAAGCAGATGTTTTTGAAGACAGACCAATTTATAACGTGACGCAAGCTTTGCAAGGAACTGCGGCAGGTGTAAGTGTAGTACAAAACTCGGGTAAACCAGGGCAAGCTCTAAACATTAAAATCAGAGGGAATAACTCAATTTCTTCTGGCGTAAATCCATTATACGTAGTAGATGGGATTCAGACTAATGATATTACTGGAGTAAACCCTGATGATATCGTAGATATGACGATTTTAAAAGATGCTACATCAGCTGCAATTTATGGTATTAATGGTTCTGCAGGGGTTGTAATCATAACCACTAAAAGAGGAAAAGCAAATAAGCCTCAACTGAACTTTAATACTTATTGGGGTATTTCTAAAATTGTTAATAATGTAGATGTATTAAATATAGATCAGTATAAATCTTTAATGGCTGATATTAATGCAAATGGAGGAGATGATTACTTAAGTACAGTAAACCACCCAAGATATGCAGGAATTAGTACAGATTGGAAAAAAGAAGTTTACAGAACTGGAGTTGATCAAAATTATAATGTAAATTATTCTTTCGGGAATGAAAATACTAAGGCCTACACAGCTTTAGGTTACCAAGGAATAGATGGCATAGTTGCTCCTTCTAGATTTGACAGAATGTCTGCAAAAGTTAATTTAGATTCAAAAATCACTAATTGGCTTAAGGTAAATGCAAGTTTAAACTACATGTATACTAAGCAAAATAATACTGCAGATAATAGACAAGGAGCAAGAGGAGGTGTTATTTTAGCAGCTTTAACTACGCCTACTTTTATGCCAGCATATGGTGATCAAATTAACTTTGTTCCAGGAGATCAAGTTGTTTATAATAATGACGGAACCGTTAAAGATGGCTATAAATCAGGTCAATTCGCACCTAACCCATTCACTGCTGGTTGGGAAAACCCAGTCTCTTTCCAATATAGAGATCTAGAAAACACCATTACTCACAGATTTTTATCTAACTTAGGTTTTGAAGTTAATTTGCTTAAAAATTTAGTTTATAAACCAAGTGTTTCTTTTGATTATATTGATAGCGAATATAATTTCTTTAGAGATTCTTATAGATCTTCAGATGGTAGAACTAATCATGGTTTTGGACAACAAGACACTAACAAGTATCAAGATTTAAACATTGAGAACACTTTAAACTATACTTTAAAAACAGGTGCTCACGATTTAGGATTATTAGGAGGTTTTCAAATACATGAGAGAAACACTAAATTAGATAGCTATTGGGGACAAGGTTTCGCAGAAGATGTAAGAGAATTTAATTATGACCTAGCATCAGGAAACAAAACTCCTACTTTTAGAGAAGAAGTTTTAAAAGAATTATCATATTTTGGTAGAGCAGTATACACTTATGATAATAAGTATACTGTAATGGGAGTTTTCCGTTATAACGGAAGTTCTGCATTAGCGCCAGGAAAAAAATGGGGCTTCTTCCCGGGAGTATCAGCATCATGGAACATTTCTAATGAAGACTTCTTAAAAGACAATTCTACAATCTCAGAATTAAAAATTAGAGGAGGTTGGGGTAAAACAGGTAATGCATCAGGTATTCCTCCATATTCACACTTTATTCTACATAGACTTACCAATAACGGACCTGATGGTACTTATAAATTCTACCAATGGGGAAGTGACATAGGCTGGGAAGTTACTACAGATACCAACTTCGGGGTAGATTTAGCTTTTGTGAAAAATAGAATTAAATTAACTGCAGATTTCTATAAAAGAACAACAGATGATTTAATTATGCCAATTGAAATGGGACCTACTATAGGTAACATATTGAGAAACGTTGGTTCAATGGAAAACAAAGGTGTAGAGTTTACACTTAATACAGTTAATGTTAAAAATGATAATTTTAATTGGAATACTAATTTTAATATTTCATTTAACAAGAGTAAAATTAATGCACTCTATTACATGCCTATCAAGGATGAAGTTCCAATTGAAGGAATTGGTAATAAAATCGTAAGATTTACACAAGGTCAACCTTTAAGTGTATTTTACGGATATAAAATGATTGGTGTAAATCCTCAAGATGGTAAAATAATGTATGCAGATTTAAACGGAGATGGCGAAATCACAGACTCAGGAGATAGAACATTTATTGGTAATCCAAACCCAGATTTTACTTTCGGTTTTACCAACAATTTTACATATAAAAACTGGTATTTAGACACATTAATTACAGGTTCTGTAGGAAATGATATTTATAATGCTTCAAGATTTGAATTAGAGTTAATGAATGACTTCAAAAATCAGTCTACAGTAGTATTAAATAGATGGACTACCCCAGGACAAATAACCAACGTACCTAAAGCGAGAGCAGCAGATGTAGATAAAATTTCAGACAGATTTGTAGAAGATGGTTCATACATTAAGCTGAAAAGCATAACCTTAGGATATAACTTCCAGAATCCTTTCAAGGGTGTAAGTAAACTGAATGTTTATGTAACAGGGCAAAACTTATACACCATTACAGATTACACAGGATTTGATCCAGAAGTAAATGCTTTTGCTGGTACAAATGGAGTTTTAGGTATTGACTACGGTACTTATCCACAAGTAAAAACTTTTGTTGTAGGACTAAAAGCTAATTTTTAATCATTAATAATTTAATATTATGAAACTAAATAAAATTATATATTTTTCAGTACTAGGAGCGGGCTTATCATTAGGAGCAGTTTCTTGTTCAGATTATTTAGATACAGAGCCGATAACAGACAAAGCGGTTGAATTCAGCGAAGTACCTTTTAAAAAAGCATCAGATGCTGAGGATTTAATGAATACTATCTATAATGATTTAGGTAATGAATATTGGCAGTTAGATTATTTCTTCAATGGAGATGCTCAAACTGATATTGCTTATCAAGGTGGTGATAACCCACAGAATGCTCAGCAATCAGAATACAGAATTCAATCTTCTAATACTAATGTTAGTAGAGACTGGAACTACATTTATGGACGTATCAATAACTGTAATTTAGTTCTAAACTATGTAGATAAAATTCCAGATACATCTCTTACAACTCAAAGAAGAAACGAAATGAAAGCCGAAGCTGCTGTAATGAGAGCGCTTTATTATTTCCATGCGGTACAACTATGGGGAGATATACCATTGGTTACTAAAGCTGTAATCGGAGTAACTGCAGAAAACTTTGAAGAAGTGTATGCACAAGTTTATCCAGCAAGAAAACCAGTGAATGAAGTTTATGCTCTTATCATTTCAGATTTAGAAGGTGCTTTAGCTAATGTACCAGCAAGTTCTAATAAATATAGAGCTTCTAAAGGTGCTGCTTTATCTCTTTTAGCTCAAGTTTATGCAACTAAACCAAGTCCAGATTTTAATAAAGTAGTTACTTATACAGATCAATTAATGACTGAAGGGTATAGCCTTTTACCAACTTACGACCATTTATTTGACAGTAATCACGAAGCAAACGCAGAATCTATTTTCGAAATCAATGGAAATGGAAGCAGTGTTTGGTGGTGGGGAACTTTCATGTTCATCGGAACAGACTGGAAAAAATTCAATACTCCATCTAATGATTTAATTAAATCTTTTGATGCTCAAGGAGATGCAATCAGAAAAGCTTCTACAGTTAAGTTTGAACCAGTAGGTTGGTCAGATAAATATTGGAGCAGCTCTAGCTATCCATTTGCTTGGAAACAAAGAGAGCAAAGCGGAAACCAAAATGTTTACATCTTTAGATATGCAGATTTACTTCTTCTAAGAGCAGAAGCTAAAGTTAGATTAGGAGATTACACTGGTGCTGCAGCTTTGGTAAACCAAGTAAGAGCAAGAGTTAATTTAGCTCCTATCACAATTACTGGTGCAACTGATGGTATCAACAAAGTATTAGAAGAAAGAAAACTAGAATTAGCATTCGAAGGACAACGTTGGTTTGACCTTAAGAGAACAGGAAAAGCTGTTGAAATTATTAAAAACAGAAAAGATGCTAGCGGAAACCCTCTAAGTTATGCTGCTAACATTACAGAACAAAAATTACTTTGGCCTATTCCTCAATCTCAGATTGATAATAATCCTAATTTAACTCAAAACGCTGGTTATTAATCTTATATCAAATTAGAATTTATATAACCTCATTCTAAAAAAATTGCTGCGCATATTATCGTGCAGCAGTTTTTTTGAATATCAAAAATAAATGTTATGGTTCTAAAAAAAATGATCCCCGCCTTAGTTTTAGGCTCTATAGCTTCTCTTATCTCATGTAATTCTTTTACAAAAATAGAAGCTCCAAAAACAATAGAATATTGGCAAACGAATGCTGATGAAACTTTAAAACTTCAAAAACAAAACAATCTTGTTTTTGATAATCCACAAAATAATTTCCAAAATATTCTCATCAATCCTTCAGAAAAATTCCAAACCGTAGATGGTTTTGGGTATACTCTTACCGGAGGAAGCGTAGAGGTAATCAATCAATTATCTCCAGCGAAGAAAAAAGAACTTCTTCAAGATATTTTCGGAAAATCAGAACAATCCATAGGCGTAAGTTATCTTAGATTAAGCATTGGCGCATCAGATCTTAACAGTTCTGTCTTTTCTTATGATGATGTTCCCGCAGGTCAAACAGACGAAGACCTGAGCGAATTCAGCTTAGCAAAAGACCAACCAGTGATTGATATGTTAAAAGAAATTTTAGCCATTAATCCAGATATTAAAATTATTGGCGCACCTTGGTCACCACCTGTTTGGATGAAGGACAACGGAAAAAGCATAGGAGGAAGCCTGAAAACTGAATACTATCAAGTTTATGCAGAATATTTCGTGAAATATATTCAGGAAATGAAGAAAAATGGAATCACCATTGACGCCATTACTCCTCAAAACGAACCATTGCATCCTGGGAATAACCCTAGTATGTATATGACTGCAGAACAACAAAGAGATTTCATAAAAAACAATTTAGGTCCTGCTTTTAGAGCAGCCAATATTGCTACAAAAATAGTGTTGTATGACCATAATTGCGATAAACCAGAATATCCTATTACCATTCTCCAAGACCCAGAAGCTGCACAATATGTAGACGGATCAGCGTTTCACCTTTATGCAGGAGATGTTTCAGCTCTTGGTGTTGTAAAGAACGCATTTCCAAATAAAAATCTGTATTTCACAGAACAATGGACGGGTTCTACAGGAACTTTTGCAGGAGATTTTATTTGGCATACCAAAAATGTAATCATTGGAACCATGAGAAATTGGAGCAAAATTGCATTAGAATGGAATTTAGCAAATGACGCACAATTCCAACCTTTTACTCCAGGAGGTTGTACTCAATGTAAAGGAGCAATCACTATCAATTCCTCTGATTCTTACACTAAAAATGTAGCGTATTATATTATTGCTCACGCTTCTAAATTTGTACCTCAAAATTCACAAAGAATAGGTTCTACACAAGTAGGAAATTTAAGTACAGTAGCTTTTAAAACGCCAGAAGGCAAAATAGCTTTAATCGTTTTAAACGAAGGAGCAGAAGTTGAAAATTTTAATATTACCTTTGATGGTAAATCTGTAGCAACTTCATTACCATCTAATTCAGTGGCTACCTACACCTTTTAAAAATAAAATTTATGAAAAAAATACTTCTTTCATTAGTTTTAGCAGGATTGGGAATAACTATTTCTGCACAGAAATCAATCGACCAAAAAGTTACAGAGCTGATGGCGAAAATGACTTTGGAAGAAAAAATAGGACAGCTTAATCAGTATAATGATGATATTACAGCAACCGGTCCTATTACGAAAGATGCAGACAAAGCTGGTCAAGTTCGTGCAGGGAAACTAGGCTCTATTCTAAACGCTATCGGTGCTAAAAACACTAAGAACTGGCAAGACCAAGCCATGCAGTCTCGTCTTAAAATTCCTTTACTTTTTGGGCAAGATGTTATTCATGGTTTTAGAACTACTTTTCCTATTCCATTAGGCGAAACCGCTACTTGGGATATGAATTTAATTGAAAAATCTGCTAGAATTGCAGCCACGGAAGCTTCAGCTTATGGAATTCACTGGACTTTTGCACCAATGGTAGATATAGGAAGAGATCCAAGATGGGGACGTGTAATGGAAGGAGCTGGTGAAGACACCTATTTAGGAACATTAGTAGGAAAAGCCAGAGTAAAAGGTTTCCAAGGAAATGGCTTAGGAAATAAAGATGCAGTAATGGCTTGTGCTAAACATTTTGCAGCTTATGGAGCTGCTGTTGGCGGAAGAGATTACAATTCTGTAGATATGAGCCTTAGACAATTGCACGAAACGTATTTGCCACCTTTCAAAGCGGTGTCTGATATAGGAGTAGCTACTTTTATGAATTCTTTTAATGATATCAACGGAATTCCTGCCACTGGTAATAAATACATCCAAAGAGATTTGCTAAAAGGCGCTTGGAATTTTCAAGGATTTGTGGTTTCTGACTGGGGAAGCATTGGCGAAATGATTCCTCACGGTTTTGCTAAAGACAATAAAGATGCTGCTCTGAAAGCAATTATCGCGGGAAGTGATATGGATATGGAAAGCCGTTCTTATACCAATCATTTAGCAGAATTGGTAAAAGAAGGGAAAGTAGATATTCAGTTAGTAGATGATGCGGTTCGCAGAATTTTGACTAAAAAATATGAACTTGGACTTTTTGATGACCCTTATCGTTTCATCAATGAAAAGAGAGAAAAAGAACAAGCCAATAATCCAGAACACAGAAAATTTGCAAGAGAAATTGGTGCGAAAAGTATCGTTTTATTAAAAAATGAAAATCAATTATTACCACTTTCCCCTACCACTAAAAAAGTGGCCATTATTGGTCCATTTGCGAAAGCTACAGTAGAAAATCACGGCTTCTGGTCTATCGCTTTTCCAGATGATAGCCAAAGAATTGTAACTCAGTTTGACGGAATTAAAGCTCAATTGGATAAAAATTCAGAATTGCTTTATGCGAAAGGTTGTAACGCAAATGACAATGATAAATCTCTATTTGCAGAAGCGGTAGAAACAGCCAAGAAAGCAGACGTAGTGATTATGACTTTAGGCGAAGGTCACGCAATGAGTGGCGAAGCAAAAAGCAGAAGCAACATCCATTTTTCTGGAGTTCAGGAAGATTTATTAAAAGAAATTGCCAAAACAGGAAAACCAATTATTTTAATGATTAATGCCGGTCGTCCTTTGGTTTTTGATTGGGCTTCAGAAAACATTCCTACCATTGTTTACACTTGGTGGTTAGGTACAGAAGCTGGAAATTCTATTGCAGATGTACTTTTCGGGAAAATAAATCCTGGCGGTAAATTGCCGATGACTTTTCCTAGAACTGAAGGTCAAATTCCTATCTATTACAATCATTACAATACAGGAAGACCTGCTAAAAATAATACAGACAGAAACTATGTTTCGGCGTATATTGACTTAGATAATGACCCAGCTTATCCATTCGGATTTGGCTTGAGTTATACTACATTTCAATATTCTGACGTAAACGTAAGTGCTACTCAACTGAAAGGTAATCAAACTTTGACGGCTTCAGTTACGCTTACCAATTCAGGAAATTATGACGGAGAAGAGGTGGTTCAGTTGTACATCAGAGATTTAGTAGGAAAAGTAGTTCGTCCTGTAAAAGAACTGAAAGGTTTTCAAAAAATATTCTTGAAAAAAGGAGAAAGCAAAACCGTTTCTTTTAACATTACACCAGAAGATTTAAAATTCTATGATGATGAACTGAATTTCGATTGGGAATCAGGAGAATTTGACATCATGATAGGCACCAATTCTGCTCAGGTACAAACCAAAAGAGTAAATTGGGAAAAATAACATCCTTAAAAAATTAACCTTATAAGAAATAAATCTTAAAGGAATTAAAATGAAAAAATCAATCAGCGTATTCTTATTATTGACCATTCAATTATTGATGGCAAATGTTTCTTTACCATATATTTTCTCAGACAATATGGTGTTGCAGAGAAATTCTAAAATTCCAGTTTGGGGTTTTGCATCACCTCATGAAAAAGTGTCGGTAAGTTTTAAAAATCAAACCAAATCCACTGTTGCTGACCAAAATGGCAATTGGAAAGTAGATTTAGACCAAGAAAAAGAAGGTGGTCCTTTTACATTGACGATTAAAGGAAATAATGAAATTGTTTTCAAAAATGTTTTGGTAGGAGATGTTTGGTTATGCAGCGGACAAAGCAATATGGAGTGGGCGCTTTCGTCTTCTGAAGGCTATAAAGAGGAACTGAATCAAAAAGAGTTTCCGCTCATTAGACATATTAAAATTGAGAGAAAAATAAATTCTTTACCTCAAAACAACCTTGCGAAAACAGAATGGAATGTTGCGAATGCTTCCACTATTGGAGATTTTTCTGCAGTAGCCTATTTTTTTGCTAAAAAAATGTATCACGAGAGACAAGTTCCTATCGGAATCATTAATTCTTCTTGGGGCGGAACTGTAATCGAAGCTTGGATTCCTAAAAACGCATTTGAGCAATCGCCTTATTTCAAAGAAATGATTGCCAATATGCCACAAATAGACATAGAAAGTCTTCAACAGAAAAATTTCGAGGCTAAAACTGCTTTTTTTGAGAAAAAATTGAATGCTAAAATTGCAGATTTTAATCAAGAACAATTCTTGAGTGCAGATTATAACGCTTCTGCTTTAAAAGATTTATATGTTCCAAAAGCTTGGGAACAACAAGGTTTCGAAGGTTTAGACGGAGTAGCTTGGGTTAGAAAAACCATTGTTCTTTCAGACGAAGACCTTACCGGAAATGCGGTGCTGTATTTAGGAAAAATTGATGACGAAGACCTTACTTATTTTAATGGAAAATTAGTGGGACAAATGAAGCAATGGTCAGATGATAGAATTTATACCATTCCGAAAGAAATTTTAAAAAAAGGAGAGAATATTATTGCAGTAAAGGTTAATGACACTGGTGGTGGCGGTGGTTTGTGGAGTAATGATGATGAGGTGAAATTAGTCACCGCTCAAAAAAGTATTCCATTGGCAGGAAATTGGAAATTTGCTGTAGAAAAAATTTATGCAGCCATCAATCAAAATGAATTTCCTTCTTTGATTTACAATGCCATGATTCACCCGATTGAAGATTTTAGAATTTCTGGAATGCTTTGGTATCAAGGAGAATCAAATGCAGAGAGAGCTTATGAATATAACCAAAGTTTCCCACTATTGATTAACAGTTGGAGACAGAAATTTGGAGAAAACTTACCTTTTTATTTCGTTCAATTAGCCACTTTTAACACTAAAGGAGACAGTAATGAAGGTTGCGATTGGTGTGAAGTACGAGATGCTCAACTGAATACTACCAAAATGAAAAACACAGGAATGGTAGTAACTACCGATGTGGGAAATCCGAATGATATTCACCCAAGAAATAAAAAAACAGTAGGAGAAAGATTGGCTAATTTAGCATTAAATAATGGTCTGAAAAGCCCAATTTATCAAAAATCAACGGTAAAAGGAAATAAAATTACCATCAGTTTCAATACAAAAGAAAAATTAATTTCTAAAAATAATGAAATCTTAAAAGGTTTTGAAATTGCAGGAAATGACCAAAAATTCTATCCTGCAAAAGCAGAAATTAAGAAAAATAAAATTGTAGTTACATGCGAAAAGGTTAGTAATCCCGTTGCTGTAAGATATGGCTGGAAAGGAGATGATTCAGAAATTAATCTTTTCACCGAAAAAGGATTGCCTATAGCGCCATTTAGAACAGATTCTTTTAAACTTTCTACAGAAAACAAAAAATATCAGTTCGAGTTAAAATAATTTTCATCAAGAATTAAAAATATGAAAACAAAAAACATTTCTACCATTTTGTTTATACTTTTTGCATCGTTTTTATTCTCCCAAACCATTGATGTAATGAGTTTTAACATCAGATTAGCAAGCGTAGATGATGGGGAAAATCACTGGAACATCAGAAAAGATAAAGTAAAAGACCTTATTTCTTATTACGAAGCAGATTTTGTAGGACTACAAGAAGCGCAGAAACCTCAGATTGATTATTTATTAGATAACAACTCTGCTTATGGTTTTTTAGGAAGACCGAGAACAGATGAAGCCAATGCAGAATTTTCATGTATTTTTTATCTGAAAAATAAGTATAAAGTTCTAGAACAAAACACATTTTGGCTTTCAGAAAATCCTGAAAAATCAGGAAAATCTTGGGACGCAGCATATCCTAGAATCGTTACGTATGCTCTTTTTGAAAATATAAAAACCAAAAAGAAAGTTTGGGTACTGAATACGCATTTTGACCATGTAGGTGTAATTGCGAGACAGAAATCTGCAGAAATCATCCTCGAAAAAATTAAAACTTTGCAGAAGAAAAGAAATGTTCCTGTAGTTCTTACAGGTGATTTTAATTCTGTAGAAAATGATTCATGGATGAAACCGCTTTTTGAAAATTTACAAGAAGCCAGAAGCAATAGCGTTACAAAACCTTACGCCGAAAAAGCAACTTGGAATGGTTTTAAATTCAATGAAAAACCTAGCGAACAAATAGATTTTATTTTTAGCTCAAAAAACAATACGAAAGTTTTAAAATACAGAACGATTACAGACTTTTATGACTATAAATATCCGTCTGATCATTTTCCTATAGTAGCAAAAATACAATTGAAATAATCTGGAAAAAAATATAATTCAGCCTTCTCAAAACGAGAAGGCTTTTTTGTTTTAAAATTAATCATAACCTTTCCCAATAAGCTTTATTTTTTAGAAATTAAACACTATTTTTGGAGTTTCAATTATAGAAATGTCAGATAT
>ERZ650312.1199-NODE-1199-length-14713-cov-5.831491_pt1 | contig 14713 bp, 10 predicted proteins | sample MGYA00376248_ERZ650312 | MGnify/ENA primary metagenome ERZ650312 (study PRJEB26733, sample SAMN07839316) | wastewater metagenome | biome: urban; feature: wastewater treatment plant; material: waste water | place: USA: North Carolina | collected 2016-07-28 ... | reverse complement strand
GTCCAAACAGTTTGTTGTGAATTGATACAGTTCCAATCGCTGACCAATGCCACCTTTCTTCTCTGTGCTTAGTTAAGTCTTGTTTTGTGTACCCAACAATTTCACCTTTTTGGTTGTAGCTTGGGAAGTAGAAAGCTGTTGGTGTCTTACCATCTCGTTCAGATAGGCTTGCACGAACACCAAACTTCATACACGTTTCTTTAGTGATTCCTCTTTGCTTGTTTTCAACAAAAGGATATAGTTTAATTTCTTCAACAGTTTCTTTGTTTACAACACCGTTGTCACTCACAGCCACTCTCTCCTGTTTTGTTTTGTACTGATAGCTCACACTGTTCTCCTTAGAACACATTGTTTGTTTCAATAGCAGCATCTTAACCCCACAACATCTTCCTGTCAACAACAAACCTAAAATTAGTTAAACAACCAATATAAGCCAATATTTGACGTTTACAGCTAATCCTAAGCAATTTATCATTCTAATCTCTAAAGTGCCTACAGCGAGCTTACAACGCAATCTAGGACTATTCTTGCGATACTTCCTATATTACTTTATTCACAGCAACAAGTAGTGCACTAACATCGCTATGACAATGTTACATTATAACATTACCTAACAGAACACCAACACAGCACAACAAACTAAATTAACAACAAATACAACAAGATAGAGATTTAGTTACAAATTAGATCATCAGTTCGGCCTGCATGTATAGTTTCGCATAGCCTGAGATTTCAATACGCTGTTCCGACTCAATGACACATTCCAGAATCCCACCTCGAGTGGAGGCCTGATAAGCGATCAGCCGTTTTTTATCCAGTTTTTCCGCCCAAAGCGCTGCAATTGCGGTATGGATTGAACCCGTTACAGGGTCTTCGCCAATACCAACTTGTTTTCCAGCGCAATATTCTGCATCAGGATGTCATCCAGCCATTGCTCGGTCACAATCACCGCCGCAGGATTGCCCTTAAATAGTTGTTTGGTAAAGGCATCTACCTGATACATTTTCATTGCACAACACTCTCAAGATTTTTAATTTATTTTGAACACATGGTGGATAAATGATAGATACAGATTTTTTTAAATTTACGATACACAACCAGCTCTGAACCTTTAACAGAAACTGAAAGCTTAATGGTTTGATAAAAGCATAACTAAAAAAGAGTGGCCAAAACCACTCTTAATAGGACAAATAAAAACTTACTCGCCCATATGCTCAATAATGGCCTGACCAAATTCAGAACAACGCAACAAGGTCGCACCTGGCATTAAACGCTCAAAGTCATAAGTGACAGTTTTCGCCTCAATCGCCCCTGACACGCCCTTGATGATCAGGTCGGCGGCCTCTGTCCAGCCCATGTCACGCAACATCATTTCAGCAGAAAGGATGATTGAACCTGGGTTGACCTTATCCTGTCCCGCATATTTCGGTGCTGTACCGTGAGTGGCTTCATATACCGCAATTGCCCCACCAATGTTTGCACCTGGCGCAATCCCAATACCACCGACCTCTGCCGCAAGTGCATCGGAAATATAATCACCATTTAAGTTCAATGTGGCAATGACAGAGTAGTCTGCTGGGCGCATCAGGATTTGTTGCAGGAATGCATCGGCAATCACATCCTTGATCACGATGTCCTTACCCGTTTTCGGATTCTTGATTTTTACCCACGGCCCACCATCAATCAGCTGACCGCCAAAACGCTCCACTGCAAGCTCATAGCCCCACTCCTTGAACGCCCCTTCGGTGTATTTCATGATGTTGCCTTTGTGAACCAGTGTCACAGAGGGTTTGTCATTATCAATCGCGAATTGAATGGCCTTTCGTACCAAACGCTGGGTACCTTCTTTGGATACAGGCTTGATCCCGATACCACAGCCCTCAGAGAAACGGATTTTGGTGACACCCATTTCTTCTTTCAGGAACTTAATGACTTTCTTTGCTTCTGGAGAATCGGCTTTCCACTCAATCCCAGCATAGATGTCTTCCGAGTTCTCACGGAAAATCACCATATCCGTCAACTCAGGATGTTGCACAGGTGATGGTACACCCTCAAACCAGCGCACTGGACGCACACATACATATAGGTCCAATTCCTGACGCAGCGCGACATTCAGGGAACGGATACCACCCCCAACTGGTGTGGTTAAGGGACCTTTAATTGAAACAATAAACTCACGCAAAGCTTCAAAAGTTTCTTCTGGCATATAAGTGCCATAAATCCTGTCGGCTTTTTCGCCGCAATAAACTTCCATCCATTCGATCGAACGTTTGCCACCGTAAGCTTTTTGAACAGCAGCATCTACAACTGCTTTCATTGCTGGTGTAATATCCACACCAATACCATCACCTTCAATGAAAGGAATGATAGGATGATTTGGAACATTCAGTGACAGGTCTGCATTCACTGTGATTTTGTCACCATCTGCAGGAACCACGATCTTCTGATAACCCATTGTACAGGTTCTCCCTCATGTAGCTGGCGATTAATGTATCCCTTGTTTTTTATGGCATACTTTGATTTTTTTACTTGCTGATTCAGTGTAGTTCAATCTTGTATTTTTTTTAGATTTATATGAGAAATAATAACATTTCTCAATAAAATAAAAATATACATTTACCAAATACCCCATACTCTTAAAGTAGTATTTTTATATGAAAATTGTCGTATTTAACAAACCTTTTGACGTGCTGTCACAGTTCCGTGAAGATGAAGCCCATCTCACGCTTTCCCATTTTATCCACGATCCTGATTTGCGTCTTGCAGGCCGCCTTGACCTTGATTCTGAAGGACTGATGTTCCTGACAGATCATGGCGGGTTAAACCAGTACATTACCAATCCAGCGAACAAGAAATACAAGACTTATCTGGCTCAGGTGGATGGTGATGTCACTGAGGAAGCGCTTGAACAGCTGCGTAAAGGTGTAGAACTGGCAGATGGCATGACCTTGCCCGCCAAGGCCATTAAAGTGGATCAACCAGAATGGTTATGGGATCGTGATCCACCTGTACGCTACCGTGCCAATATCCCGACCAGCTGGATTGAGTTACAAATTTGTGAAGGGCGTAACCGTCAGGTTCGCCGTATGACAGCGGCGGTTGGCTTTCCAACTTTGCGTCTGATTCGTACCAAAATTGGTGCCATTGATTTAGTGCGTCTGGGTTTACAGCCAGGTGAACAAACCGATATTGAACCGCTGCTTTATCCAGATTTTAAAGACCTGCCTGAAGATCAGCCCTACCGTTCTCGTTCCTATGTCAAAAAACCTGGCGGTACGGGTGGCAAGCCAATGCAGCATAAAAAGAAAGAGGGTGATAAAAAAGACGGTGACAAGAAAAAGTCTGGGACTAAACGCATCTGGCAAATGGATGAAAGTGAGAAACCACGTCGTAAGACCAATGGTACAACACGTCCAAATACCAAAGCGCCTCGTGGTCGCAACCGTAATGGCCGTTAAGATTTAATATTTCTTAGGTTAGTCATAAAGCCCACTTCAAAGCCCCATAAAAAAAGCTAGTACCGAGGTACTAGCTTTTTATCAACACCAACTCAAAGTAGGGTCTGTTGATATTTCTAAACAGTTGCAAGCGCTGCATTGAATGTTTCACTTGGACGCATTATCGCATTCACTTTTGCTGGATCAGCGGCATAGTAGCCACCAATGTCAGCCGCCTTGCCCTGTACTTCAGCAAATTCAGCCACAATCTTCTGTTCATTCTCAGCCAGTGCTTTCGCCAGTGGGGTGAACTGCGCCTTTAACTCGGCATCTTCATCCTGTGCAGCAAGTGCCTCAGCCCAGTACAACGCCAAATAGAAATGGCTGCCACGGTTGTCAAGCTCACCAGTACGACGTGATGGAGACTTGTCATTATCCAGTAACTTGCCTGTTGCCTGATCTAAAGTCTTGGCAAGCAATTTTGCACGCGCATTATCTTCTTTAATGCCAAGCTCTTCCAGAGAAACAGCCAGCGCAAGGAACTCACCCAGTGAATCCCAGCGTAAATGGTTTTCTTCCACCAACTGCTGAACGTGTTTTGGTGCTGAACCACCCGCACCTGTTTCGTACATACCGCCGCCAGCCATTAACGGAACGATAGACAACATCTTCGCAGAAGTACCCAGTTCCATAATTGGGAACAGGTCAGTCAGGTAGTCACGCAGGATGTTACCCGTCACGGAAATCGTGTCTAAACCACGCGCCACACGCTCAAGCGTATAACGCATTGCACGCACCTGAGACATAATCTGGATATCCAGACCATCGGTATCATGCTCTTTCAGGTATTTTTCAACTTTCTTGATCAGTTCATTTTCGTGCGGACGGTATGGGTCAAGCCAGAAAATCGCTGGCATGCCAGAGTTGCGCGCACGCGTCACCGCAAGTTTTACCCAGTCACGAATCGGCGCATCTTTCACCTGACACATACGCCAGATATCACCCTGCTCAACATTCTGGGTCATTAACACTTCACCTGTATCAAGGTCAGTGATGTTGGCAATGCCCGCTTCTGGAATCTCGAAAGTCTTGTCGTGTGAACCGTATTCTTCCGCTTTTTGTGCCATCAAGCCCACATTTGGCACAGTCCCCATGGTTTTCGGGTCAAAGTTGCCATTCCACTTACAGAAATTGATCATTTCCTGATAGATACGTGCGAAAGTTGATTCTGGCATCACCGCTTTACAGTCGTAAGGCTTGCCATCAGCACCCCACATTTTACCACCACCGCGAATCATTGCAGGCATGGATGCATCGACAATCACGTCATTCGGAGAGTGGAAGTTATCAATGCCTTTGGCGGAGTCAACCATTGCCAAGCGCGGACGATGTTCCTGACAGGCGTGTAAATCTTCAATAATTTCTTCACGAAGCGAGGTTGGCAAGGTTGCGATCTTTTCATACAGGCCTGCCATACCGTTATTGACGTTAATACCCAACTCGTCAAATAACTTGCCATGTTTTTCAAATGCATCTTTATAGTAGATCTTGACACAGTGACCAAACACGATGGGATGCGACACTTTCATCATGGTCGCTTTTACATGCAGTGAGAACAGGATGCCTGCTTCACGGCAGTCTTCCAGTTGCTTCTCATAGAATTCACACAGCGCTTTTTTGCTCATGAACATTGAGTCGATGATTTCGCCATCCTGCAACGCCACTTTTGGCTTCAAGACAATGGTTTCACCCGTTTTGGTGATCAATTCCATTTTCACGTTACGTGCATGGTCCAGTGTCATCGACTTTTCACCATGATAGAAGTCACCCTCTTCCATGTGTGAAACGTGGGTTTGTGACCACTGTTTCCATTCGCCCATTGAATGCGGATGCTTTCTGGCATAGTTCTTTACCGCAGCAGGCGCACGGCGGTCAGAGTTCCCTTCACGCAACACTGGGTTTACGGCTGAACCGAGACATTTACCATAGCGGTCTTTAATTGCCTTTTCTTCCTCAGTCACTGGATTCTCTGGATAATCAGGAATCGCATAACCTTTTGACTGAAGTTCCTTGATGCATGCCACCAACTGAGCAACCGAAGCACTGATATTTGGAAGTTTGATGATATTCGTATCTGGATCCTGCGTGAGACGTCCAAGCTCCGCAAGGTTATTGGTCACTTTCTGCTCGTCGCGTAGGTAGTCCGAAAATTCTGCGAGCACGCGCGCGGCTACAGAGATGTCACTTTTAACGATCTCAATGCCAGCTGGCTTGGTAAAGGTCTCAATGATCGGCAGTAGAGAGTAGGTCGCCAGTAGTGGCGCCTCATCAGTCAGTGTGTAAATGATTTTTGACTTTCCACCAGCCATATATAGCCCCTTGTGTTAAATGTTAGTTGTGAAGAACCAAGCTTTTGGCCCAGTCTTTGAGAACCGATGTGCTTAAATAAAACCACTGAGAGTATCGGCCCTCGTCGCATCTCAGTCAACGCAATATCGAGTGATAACGACATTTCGAAAAAAAATACTACAAAACTCTATAAAAGTTGCAGCTATGTTTAGCCACCTCACATGAAGTTTTGGCTTTTCAAACACAAAACCGTTTCAGCTTAAATAAGAGCTTTAAATTTACCATTTCGCAAACAAATGAATATAGTGCCTTAGTATGAGTACGACACTAACAAAGTTTAATGAACAACATATGACTTTGGTCGCGGATTAAACTTTCAACCAACGATCAAGTTTATTCTGATCTTCAATTTTTAACTCAACAGTGGTCAGTGCATTTTCTCCACCTGAAATTTCAAACTGCAACAGCTCATCACGGCGGAAAGCATAAACCGTAAACGTTCCCTGCTGTTTTGCATATTTCGCCAGAAGCTTTTCTGATGCTTTAATACCATCAATCGCAAGGATCACGTCATTGGCAGACAGTCCAGCTTTTGCAGCAGCACTGTCACGGCGAACTTGCTGAATCACCACACCCTCAGCCTTATCCACGGTTTTTAAACCAAATGGCAGCGCCTTATCATTTTTCAGGCTATAACTTAAACCAAACTCAGGCAAGAGCTGGTCCAGTGGCAACTCATCGGTGGTATTGATTAAATGATTGATTTGCTCAATCCAGTTATCCCCTGTCAATTCATTGCACAATTCAAAAATGGTGCGTTCATTGACCTGAATCCCCTTTTGGGTATTTTCATATAAACGGCGCATCAGGGCATCAAGGTTTGAACCACGCAAACGTAGCCCCAAGTCCAGGCAAAGCGCCACTAGACTGCCTTTGTTGTAGTAACTGGTGCCTGCATTGTTTGAGTTTTCATCCTGACGATAGAACTTGATCCATGCATCAAAACTGGATTCCGAAACAGACTGGATCAAACGTCCTGGATTTTGCAAATAGCGGTCAATCTGCGCCTTTAATAAATCCAGATAGGATTTCTGCGAAATCACACCACTACGCAACAAAATCAGGTCATCATAATAAGAAGTAAAGCCTTCAAATATCCAGAGTAAGCTGGTGTAGCCCTCTTTGTGCAAATCATAATGGGCAAAATTTTCAGGACGTATAAATTTGACTAGCCATGAATGGAAATATTCATGGCTACATAAGCCCAGAAAACGTTGATAGTCTTTGGAAGGTTCCTGTGTTTCATTCTCTTTGGGCAAGTCATCACGCGGGGTGATCAGGCTGGTACTGTTGCAATGTTCCAGACCACCATAACTATTGCCCGTTGCCATGGTCATAAAAGTATAGTTTTGAAATGGTGCTGAACCGAACAGATTAATTTCAGCCTGACAAATCTTCTCAATATCTGCCTGTAAACGATCCAAATTGGTATTGTGCTTGCCTGAAATCACAAACTCATGTGGAATACCATTGGCTTGAAAGCTAAAACGGCTTTGTTCAGCCAGCTCAAATGGACTGTCAATCAGTTGGTCATAATTCTCCGCTTTTAGAGTAAAGCGCCCCTTGACCAGACTTTTACTTGGCAACCCCGTAGCAATCTGGAAATGCTTGAGTTCATCAGGCAGGAAAATTTCAACCTCACAAGGTGACTGTTCCTGATCTTGCAGACCTAAACAGACACAGGCAGGATTGACATACAAACGGGTTTGATCCACATACGCCCCACGCACCGATAAATCATAGGCATAGACATCATACTCAACCGTAATCAGTTCATGGTCGTTATTGAACAAACGCCAGCGGTTTTTCTCGGTTTTTTTAATGCTGAGCAGACGCCCTGCTTCATCAGAAGCCTGAACCGATTCAATATGTTTTGAGAACTCACGGATGAGGTAACTGCCTGGAATCCAGGTCGGCAACCATAGCTCCTGATTGGGATTGGCAAGGAAACGCAAGGTCACATGAATAAGGTGTTGGCGATAATCGTCGAACTCAATTTGATAGTGCAACATAGCTTTAGATCGTAAAAATAAGACTCACTTCACACAGCTTAGCATTTTTTTACAAAGTCATGCGTAGATGTCTTGCTTGTCTGTAGAAATTGCTGGATTCTTCAACAAAAAAGTCATAGCATGCTTTTTTTCGCATTCCATGCCACTGGATCGGCAGCACAAGGTGTTTACGTGAAATTTATCCTCTCCCTGTTTACGTTGTTTAGCTTCATCTGTACCCATCTCGCCCATGCCAATTTACTGAATATCGCACCCGAATCGGTAGAAGCGCAGGCATGGTCAATTATGGATACCCAGTCGGGGCAGGTGATTGCTGAACATAATAGCCACGTACAACGTGCCCCAGCCTCATTGACCAAAATGATGGTGGCCTACATTACCCTCAAGGAAATTGAAGCTGGAAAATTGCGTAAGGAAGAGATACTGACCGCTACGCCTGTGGTGAGTACCGTGATGTGGGACGAGTCGCAAATGTACCTGAAAGCGGGTGAGCAGATTTCAATTGACCAGCTCCTCGCAGGTTTAATTGTGATGTCTGCCAATGATGCGGCTGTCACGCTTGCCGAAAAGATTTCAGGCAGCGTACCCGAGTTTGTTGCGCGCATGAATCGTGAAGCACAGGCCTTGGGAATGAAAGATACCCATTTCAGCAATCCTGCTGGCATCAGCATGCCTGACCATTATTCAACTGCGGCAGATTTAGGTGTGCTGGCTCAGGCTATCGTCACGCAAACCCCTGACTATCTGCATTATTCAAAAATGCCAAGCTTTAGCTATAACCAGCGTTTTCACCATGCCACCAATTTTGCCTTAAAGCTTGACCCTACGGCAGATGGTTTAAAAACAGGCTATACTAAGGCTGCTGGCTATAATCTGGCCTTGACTGCGGAACGTCCGACCTTTAATCCCCATGTTGATAAACGCCGTTTAATTGTAGTGGTGTTGGGTACACCCAGTGCGGTGAAACGTGCCGAAGTTGCACATAAATTAATGGACCTGGCTTACACCTATACCCGTGATGAGGAAGTCATTCCAAAGCAAAGACTGATTGCTGAACTGCCTGTGATTAAATCAACCCTAAAAATGTTTAAGGTCGAAACCAAGCAACCAACTATTGTGACGACATCGCTATATGATCAAGCAACACCAATTGACTTGAATAGTTTTGATTTGTTAACTCAGCGCATCCATCTGGTTGATGCAAACCAGCAGGTCAGCACAGTTGAACCACTGCAAACCACCAATACCCATATCAACATTGAATTAAATGAACAGCATTTGACTGCTCCTTTAACCCAGGTCATGAACTTGGCAACGGTGTCGATCTATCAAAACAACCAGTTGATTCGTAGTTTGCAAATTGAGAATGATGTACAGATTGAAGAAGCCAACATTTTTCAAAAAATTATGATCTGGTTTTCTAATCTGTTCAGCTTTTTCTCAACCAATGATACTAAAAATCCAAAACTCTACCCACTAAATCAGGGTTAAAAAAAACCTACTTTTTCTATCAAGATTAACCATACAATATTAAAAAAAAGGATGGCATAATCCTGCCATCCTTTCACAAAAAATTAGGTTAATCATGAGTAAAACCTTACATCATATCGTGATTGTAGGCGGTGGCGCAGGTGGTTTGGAACTTGCGACACAACTGGGTGAACGTTTTGGCAGGAAAAAGAAAGCCAGAATCACACTGGTTGACCAAAACCTGACCCACATCTGGAAGCCCCTGCTCCACGAAATTGCTGCTGGCTCCCTCAATCCCCACGAAGAACAGACTAACTACTTTGCCCACGCAGAAAAGCACCATTTTGAGTTCGTGCTTGGCACCCTGCTGGATGTCAACAAGGATCAAAAGCAGATTACCCTTTCCCCTCCCCAGCTTTCCAAAGAACACACCCCACTGATCCAAAAGCTGGGTTACGATACTCTGGTGATTGCGGTAGGTTCTGTCTCCAACGATTTTGGCATCGAGGGGGTACGTGAATATTGCCACTTCCTTGACAGTCGCCAACAGGCGGATATTTTCCAGCAGGATTTACTCCACCTCTACATTGAGGCACAAAACCATTCCACTGAACGTGCCCTGAACATCGGTATTGTTGGTGCGGGTGCCACAGGTGTGGAACTGGCGGCGGAACTGATCGAAACCACCAAAAACTTCTATCGTTATGGCTTAAAGAAAATTGATCCGAAGCAGGTCAAAATTACATTGATTGAAGCGTCTGACCGTATCCTGCCTGCATTGAATGAAAAAACCGCAGCACATAGTGCCAAGCAACTCAGGAAAATGGGCATCGAGATTCTGACTGAGCATAAGGTGCAAAAAGTCGATAAATCTAATGTCTATTTTAGCAATGGGAAAATCCTGCATTCTGATATTACCGTGTGGGCGGCAGGGGTAAAGGCACCCAAAGTTTTAGAATCATTTACAGATTTTAAACGTGACAAGATCAATCGGTTAATGGTTTACGCAACGCTTCAAACGCATTCTGATCCAAATGTATTTGCCTTTGGTGACTGCGCCAACTGTCAGCTGGATGCCCGTCAGCCACCGCTTGGCCCACGCGCACAGGTTGCCAGCCAGCAGGCAACTTTTCTGGTGGATGCGATGGCGGCCCGTTTATCAGGCTCACCACAACCCATGTTCACCTTTAACGACAAGGGATCGCTGGTTTCATTGAGCCGTAATCAGGCGGTGGGAGAATTGCTTGGCGATGTCAGCGTACAGGGATTTATTGCCAAAACCATGTATGTATCGCTATACCGACTGCATCAGGCCAATATTCATGGCTACACTCAGGCTGGGGCACTCACCGTCAAAGATTTTCTGACTCGCCGCGTACGTCCAAAAATTAAACTGTATTGAGTTGAAATTTTAAATTTCGCTCCTATTTATAACTAAATCGTTTCAAAAAGTGGAAAATAGTCAACAAAAACTATTTTTCACTTTATGATATACAGCTAAAACTATTGATGACATGGATTCAAAACATGACTGCTATTGCAAATAACCACGTGGTTTCATTCCACTACACTTTAACAAACGCTGAGGGTGAAACACTTGATCAATCTCAAGGTGAACCACTTGCATATTTGCACGGCGCAGGCAACATCATTCCTGGTTTAGAAAATGCACTTCTTGGTAAAACAGTAGGCGAAAAATTTACTGTAACTGTTCCAGCTGCAGAAGGTTATGGCGAATATAACCCAGACCTCGTACAAGAAGTTCCAGCACAAATGTTCCAGGGCGTGGATAATATCCAGCCTGGTATGCAGTTTCAGGCTCAAACTGATGATGGCGTTCAAATCGTAACGGTTAAGGCCATTGAAGGCGACAACGTGATCGTTGACGCAAACTTCCCACTTGCTGGTCAAGACCTGACTTTTGAAGTTGAAATCATGGAAATTCGTGATGCATCTCAAGAAGAGCTTGATCATGGTCACGTTCATGGTGCAGGTGGTCACCAGCACTAATTCATTTTTAAATGAATTGTTTAAGGCAAAGCTTCGGCTTTGCTTTTTTATTGCCTGATACTTTTATAAAATAGAAAAATCGCTTAACTTCAATGAGACTCTCTTCTCTTGATATTCTGTCTATGTCCCATTCTTATCAACTGATCTGGTTCCGTCAGGACCTTAGAATCCATGATCATACTGCACTTTGGCACGCAACGCAGGCTGGCCAGTGTATTGCGTTGGTGATTCTGTCACCTGAACAATGGCAACAACATGACGATGCCCCCATCAAGATCGAGTTTTATCTGCGTCAGCTACAACAATTAAAACAGCAGCTTAATACCCTTAATATCCCATTAATCATCCAGCATATTCCTCTATGGAAAGATGTAGGTAATTTTTTTACGGAACTTCTCCAGCGAATAAATATCGAAAATGTCTACGCCAATATTGAGCTGGGTGTAAATGAACTAAAGCGTGACCATGATGTACAGAAAGTATTAAACCAGCAGCAAAAAGAACTAATCCTGTTTCATGACCGTACACTGTTTCCTGTGCGTTCCATTCGCAACCAGTCCAACCTGCCCTATCAGGTTTTTGGGGCATTCAAGAAAACCTGTTATCAGCGTTTACAACATGGATTGCCCCAGTGTTATCCATTGCCTGACGCTCAGCAACCGATTGTAGAGGATTTTTCATTTTTTAACCAAGCCAACCTGACCATCCTACAACAAGCCTATGCTTCAACGCTTGAGCAAAACATGATTGATCATTGGCCAGTTGGAGAGACATACGCCTTAGATTTATTAGATGAGTTTGTAAGGAAAAGGTTGAATCACTATAAACAAGCACGAGACTTCCCAGCACAAGTTGGCACCAGTCAACTTTCAGCCTACCTGAATATTGGTATTCTCTCCATCCGCCAGTGTATTCAGGCACTGTTTAGGCAACAGCATGGTGATTTTGTCATCCAGTCTGAAAGCCAGCAGGTGTGGCTGGATGAGCTGTTATGGCGTGAGTTTTATCAGCATATCCTGTTTGATTTTCCGCAGGTTTCCAAACATCTTCCCTTTAAATCCTCAACACAGAATATCCCGTGGCGTGATGACCCAATTGCGCTGGGACAGTGGCAACAGGGAAAAACGGGTATTCCAATTGTGGATGCAGGTATGCGTCAGTTACTGGCAACAGGCTGGATGCATAATCGGGTGCGGATGATCTGCGCCATGTTTTTAAGCAAAAACCTGCTCATCGACTGGCGCAAAGGTGAGCAATGGTTTATGCAGCATTTGGTTGATGGCGACCTGGCGGCAAACAATGGTGGCTGGCAATGGTGCGCCTCGACAGGGACTGATGCTGTTCCCTATTTTCGGGTATTTAACCCAATCAGCCAATCATTAAAATTTGACCCGAACGGCGACTACATTCGTCAATGGGTACCTGAACTCACTGATCTGGATGCAAAAACCATAAATGAACCTTATGCCCATACCAAAATTCAGAATCTGGACTACCCTATGCCAATCGTGGAGTTAAAGTCCAGCCGCACACGGGCAATTGAGACGTTTAAGACATATTCATAGCCATTTTATAGTCATTTAATTGCTACTGCCGAGATAAACCTGTTACATTTGTCAAGACATCTGTTTAGACAGACCAAGCTGTATGTTATTGTTTACACAATTAAATTATAAATTAAGGCTCTAGACTAACATATCTATTCTGCTAGTCTAAAGCCTAAATAAAAATGTTAAACCATTCACATATTATAACGAAGTCCCCCGTTATCTTATCGTTAAAATAAGTTATTTTATAGCGAATTAAGTTGATGAATCATTGATAGAATTTTCATAAAAATGATTTTTCATAATAAAGCTGGGACTTGTTTCATTATTTTTATAAGAGCCGAATTATGTCTTTTTCTCATCATGCAGAACCTCATGTCATACAACGCTCAGGCTGGTTACGTGCCGCCGTGCTTGGTGCAAATGATGGCATCATCTCCGTGACCAGTTTGATTATGGGTATGGCTGCCAGTGGTGCCAGTTCACATACATTGTTAATTACCTGTATTGCAGGGCTGATCTCTGGGGCAACCTCAATGGCTGCTGGAGAATATATTTCCGTTAAGTCACAGGAGGATATTGAAAAGTCAGACCTGCGTTTTGAAGCCAGAGAGCTTGAAAAGAATCCCCATGCGGAACTTGGTGAACTCACTCAGATTTATATTTCACGTGGCTTAAACCCTGAACTGGCGCATGAAGTTGCCAAACAGTTGACTGAACATGATGCGCTGGGTGCACATGCCCGAGATGAAATTGGCATCCATGAAAATACTGCTGCCAATCCAGTTCAGGCAGCACTTTCTTCTGCCGCCTCCTTTTCATGCGGTGCGGCTCTTCCCATGCTGGCCATCCTACTCAGTCCAGATGCTTTTATTTCACATGCCGTTTTGGTGACAGGCATTATTTCATTAGGAATTTTAGGCGCGCTTTCCAGCTATTTTGCACATACCTCAATACTCAAAGGCAGTCTGCGTATTATGTTATGGGGCATTTTAGCGATGGCTTTCTCAAGCTGGGTCGGTTCTCTATTTAATGTCACAACCATTTAAAACCATTATTTTTTACGGAATAAATATTGTGTATATTCCATAATTAAATACTGGTTATTATTTGCAAGGTTTTTTGTTTTTGCGTTATGGTGACTAAAAGCAAAGTGAGCATATAATGATGTCAATCCTAGAATTACTAGAAATAAAACACCCTATTTTTCTTGCACCTATGGCAGGTGTATCAACGCCTGAACTGGCCGCTGAAGTTTCTAACCAAGGCGCGTTTGGTTCTTTGGGACTGGGGGCAAATACACCAGAAACAGCGAAAGCTGAGATTTTAAAAACACAGACACTTACAGACAAACCCTTTCAGGTCAATTTCTTTTGTCATCAACCTGAACGACTTGACCCCCAAAAGGCCCAACAATGGATTGAATATATACGACCTCAGTTTGCCAAGTTTGGTACTGAGCCACCGTCCGAATTACGCTGTATTTATCCAAGCTTTTTAGATAATGATGATTTCCTGAATGTTGTACTTGAAACTCGCCCCAAAGCTGTGAGTTTTCATTTTGGTATTCCACACCCTCGCCAGATTCAGGCACTCAAAGATGCGGGTATTGTCACTCTGGTTTCTGCCACCAACCTGATTGAGGCACAGCAGATTGAAGCGGCAGGAATCGACATTATTATTGCACAGGGGATTGAAGCTGGAGGACATCGGGGTATTTTCAATCAAACTTTTGATGCAGCCATTAAAACCAGTGATCTCGTACAACTCATTTCAACACATTGTAAATTACCTGTCGTAGCTGCTGGCGGTATTATGAATGGTGATC
>ERZ650312.1196-NODE-1196-length-14727-cov-5.316180_pt1 | contig 14727 bp, 11 predicted proteins | sample MGYA00376248_ERZ650312 | MGnify/ENA primary metagenome ERZ650312 (study PRJEB26733, sample SAMN07839316) | wastewater metagenome | biome: urban; feature: wastewater treatment plant; material: waste water | place: USA: North Carolina | collected 2016-07-28 ... | reverse complement strand
CTCCAGTCGGTGACCGACGCCTCATCGAGCTGGATCGCCAGCTTCTGCAGCTCGAAGGGCCCGTGGCCGGCGGCGTAGAGGGCGCCGACCACCGAGCCGGCGCTGGTGCCGATCACGATGTCGGGCGCGATGCCGCTGGTCTCCAGCGCCTTGATGACGCCGATGTGGGCAAAGCCGCGGGCCGCGCCGCCCCCCAGGGCCAGCGCGACACGGGGCTTGCGGGGCGCCGCCCGTGGCGTGGGCGGCTCGGGCCGGCTGGGCTGGGCCCCGCAGGCGGCGAGGCCGAGGCTGGCCGCTGCGGCGACGAGCAGGCGCCGGCGGAGGTTCATGGCCGCCCGCCGGCCATCGCGATGGCCAGCTCGACGGCGGCGAACAGGCTGCCCGGGTCGGCCTTGCCGGTGCCGGCCAGGTCGAGGGCGGTGCCGTGGTCCACCGAGGTGCGCACGATGGGCAGCCCGAGGGTGACATTGACGCCGCCGCCGAAGCTGGCGTGCTTGAGCACCGGCAGGCCCTGGTCGTGGTACATCGCGAGCACCGCGTCGCCGTGCTGCAGGGTGTGGGGCACGAACAGGGTGTCGGCGGGCAGCGGGCCGACGAGCTGCATGCCCTCGGCGCGCAGGGCGTCGAGCACCGGCGTGATCACCTCGATCTCCTCGGTACCCATGTGGCCGCCCTCCCCCGCGTGGGGGTTGAGCCCAGCCACCAGGATGCGCGGCGCGGGCAGGCCGAAGCGCTGGCGGAGGTCGCGCTCCAGGATGCGCAGGGTGTCGGTGAGCAGCGGGCGGGTGATCGCCGCGGAGACGTCCTTGAGCGGCAGGTGGGTGGTGGCGAGGGCCACGCGCAGGCCGCCGCCAACGAGCATCATCACCACCAGCGGGGTGGCGGTGGCTTCGGCCAGGTATTCGGTGTGGCCCGAAAACGGCACGCCGGCCTCGCAGATGATGCCCTTGTGCACCGGCGCGGTGACCATGCCGGCGAACTCGCCCGACTTGCAGCCGGCGATCGCCCGGTCGAGCACGTCGAGCACATAGCGGCCGTTGGCCGCGTCGAGCCGCCCCGCCACCGCCGGTACCGCCAGCGGCACGTGGAGCACTTCGAGGCTGCCGGGCGCGGGCGCGGCGCCGGGGGTGTAGTCGACCACCGGGACGTCCGGCGCGACCCCGTGGACACGCTCGGCGATCAGCTGACGGTCGCCGATGACGACCAGGCGCGCCGGCCAGTCCCGCTGCGCGAGGGCCGCGCAGAGCTCGGGGCCGACGCCGGCGGGCTCACCGCTGGTGATGGCGAGGATCATTTTGGGGAATGGGAAATGGGTAGTGGGGAATGGGGGGCGGACTGAACGGGTGTGCGCTGGCGACAGAGCGGGGAGCGGGCTCGGAGTGGTCCAGCTGCCTGGCGGGGCGCGGCGGCATCAGCCCACGCCCCCGCTTCCCACTCCCCATTACCCACTTCCCGAGCGATCAGCGATCCTCGAGCCGGTACTCCACGTAGGCCCGGTCGCGCAGCTGGCGCAGCCAGTCCTGGAAGGCTTCGTCGGACTTGCGTTCGCGCAGGGCGTTGCGGGCGGCGGCGCGCTTGCGGTCGTCGGAGACGTCCTGCACGCGGCGTTCTTCGACGACGATCAGGTGCCAGCCGAAGGGCGACTGGACCGGCTGGCTGACCTCGCCCGGCTTGAGGGCGTCCATGGCCTGCTCGAACTCGGGCACGGTGTCGCCCGGGTAGATCCAGCCGAGGTCGCCGCCCTTGGCCGCGGAGATGTCGGCCGAATGCTGGCGGGCCAGCTCGGCGAAGCTGGCGCCGCCCTGGACGATGCGCTCGCGCAGGTCGACGAGGCGGCGGCGGGCATCGGCGTCGGAGACGATCTCGCTGGTCTTGATGAGGATGTGGCGGGCGTGGGTCTGCTGCACCTGGGCCGGCATCGCGTCCTGGCTGCCGCCCTTGCGGCCGAGCACCTTGATCAGGTGGAAGCCGGCGGCGCTGCGCAGGATCGGCGTGGTCTCGCCGGGCTTGAGGCTGGCCACGGCCTCGGCAAACAGGCCAGGCAGGCGCTCGGCGCTGCGCCATCCGAGGTTGCCGCCGGATAGGGCGTCCGGCGCATCCGAGTAGCTGGCGGCCAGCTTGTCGAAGGCCTCGCCGCGGGCGACCCGGGCGGCGACCTCCTCGGCCTTGGCCCGCAGGCGGGCGAGCTGCTCGGGGCTGGCGCCCTCGGGGGCGCGGAACAGGATGTGGGCGAGGTTGAACTCGTCCTGCCCGGCCGCGGCGTGGTCGGGGTTGGCGAGGTAGTTCGCGACCTCGGCGTCGGAGACCACGATGCGGCTGTCCACCTCGCGCTCGCGCACGCGGCCGAGCAGCATCTCGTTGCGGACCTCCTCGCGGAAGCGCTCCCAGCTGATGCCGTCCTTCTCGAGGGCCTTGCGGAAGTCGGCGGGCGACAGGCGGTTGTTGTCGGCGATGCGGCCGATGGCCCGCTCGAGGGCGACGTCGTCGACCCGCAGGGAGGTCTCGCTGGCGAGCTGCAGCTGCAGGCGCTCGATGATCTGGCGTTCGAGCACCTGGCGCTCGAGCACGTCGGCCGGCGGCAGCGGGGTGCCCTGGCGGGTCAGCTGGCGGGTGACCTGTTCGACCCGCTGGCGCAGCTCGGTGCGGGTGATGACGTCGCTGTTCACGACCGCGACGATGCGGTCCACCTCGATGGCCTGATCGGCAGCCAGGGCCGTGTGGGCAAGCAGGGAGGCGGCAAGCAGGGAGACGATGAGTTTCATGGGGCGGGGAGTTCTCTCAAAGATCGTCGTCACCGACGAAGGGCGTGGAGCCGTCGTTGATCTTGGCGTAACCGGGCACGCTGCGCCGGAGCACGTTGAGCGGGCTGGAGCCGATGCTGCCGGCGCCGTTGAACTCGAGCTGGAAGAACATCGCGCGGGTCGAGTCGGTGGCGCTGGTGGTCAGGTGCTGCACCACGCCGCGGAACACCCAGCAGCCGGCGTTGTATTCGACACCGGCGATGCCCTGGGTCAGGCGGTGATCGCGCAGGTTGCGATTGTAGCGGCCGACACCATACCAGTTGCCCCCCAGCGGCCACTGGCCGGTGATGTCGAGATCGCGGAAGCCGTCGGGGGAGCCAGGCACCGTGGAGTAGTTGCGGCGGTAACGCCAGCTCACCCCCAGCGCCTTGGCGTAGGCCGGCTGGAAGCGCAGGCCGAAGTTGAAACGCTCCGTCCAGTTGTCCCGCGGGTTGTACTGCCAGGCCGTGTCGATGGTGCTCTTGGGGGCGAAGGTGGCGCTGAAGGCGGCCAGCAGGTCGGCCTGCTTGCCGGTGCGGACCGGGCTGTCCTTGTTGAGGGAGACGTGCTGATCCACCAGATAGTAGCGCTGGCCGATGGCCGCCCGCAGCTTCTCGGCGCCGCTGGCCGGGTCGATCAGGCGGCTCTGCAGCGCGGTGGTGACCTGGTTGGCGTTGGAGATGCGGTCGCCGCCGGTGTAGACGTTTTCGGCGAAGATCTGCGCGAAGTTGAAGTCGTAGTAGCCCGAGTCGAAGTTGGGGAACTGGGACTGGTCGCGGTACGGGACATAGAGGTAATACACCCGCGGCTCGAGGGTCTGGACGTAGTCGGTGTCGCCGAACGAGGTGTCACGCTCGAAGGTCACGCCGCCGTCCACCGACAGGATCGGCAGGGTACGGGTGAGGGACGTGTCGCCGGTGTCGGTGCCGCGCCGGTCGAGCTCGTAGCGGGTGGCATGGACGCCGATCTTGGGCGTGACGTAGAAGGCCGCCGTCTGCAGCGGCAGCGCCAGCTGCGGGTAGGCGGTGAGGCGCTGGCCCTGGGTGAGGGTCGGGTGGCTGAAGTCGACGAACTCGCTGGACAGCAGGAAGGTCGCGCCGCCGGGCAGCTCGGGCCGGTTGGCGGTGAGGGTGAGCTGGGGCAGGCGCTTGTAGGGCTCGGTGACCTTCACGCTGGTCTTCGGGTCCTGGAGGGTCTGGAAGGACTGCACGAAACCGCTGGCCGTCCACCAGCCGCCGCCGCCATAGGTGAGCCGGCCCTCCCGGGGCAGGTGGGTCTGCGAGGTGAGGTACAGCCGCGAGCTGAGGTCGATGAAGTAGCGGGGGTCGGACACCCCGGCGAAGTTGAGGTTGCCCGACCAGCCGCCGCCAAAGTTGTGGTCGTGGCGCAGATTGCCGGCGTAGCGGCTGCGCCCGGCGACCTGATCCTCCGGCATGTACTCGATGAGGCTGAAGCCCTTGTACTCGGGCGTCATGTAGCGTGCCTCATTGCGCAGCTGGGCACCGCGGCGGCCCATGTAGCGGAAGGTCAGCGTGTCGTCGTAGTTGGGCGCCAGGTTGAAGTAATAGGGCACCGTGAGGTCGAAGCCGACCTTGTTGGACGTGCCGAAGGTGGGCGACAGCACGCCGGAGCGGCGCTGGTCGGCGAGCGGGAAGTCGGCCCACGGCAGGTAGCCCAGCGGGACGCCCTTGAAATACATGGTGCCGCCCCGCGCTTCGCCCACGTTGGCGTCGTAGTCGAGGTCGAGCTCGCGTGCCTGCAGGTACCAGTCGGGCCGGTCGGGCTTGCAGCTGGTCCAGGTGGCGTTGGTGAAGCGGAACTGGTTCTCCCCTTCGAGGTACAGCTTCTCCGCCGCGCCGTGGCCGGTGACCGGCTGCTGCGAACGGGGCGTGAACTGGCCAGGCAGCAGCTCCTGGCCGGGGGGCGCGGGGCGCCCCGGGCGACTGATCGAATACTCGGGCGACTCGAAGACACCCACCTGCTGGCCGACCTTGAGCCGCGCCTGGGGCCCGCTCATCTCGTCGCTGCCCCGGCTGACGCGCACCTGGCCGGTGGCCTCGACCTCGTCGGTAAGCTCGAAGTAATGCAGGCGGTCGCCCTCGACCCGGGTGGCGTCGCGGAGGAGCACCGCCGAGCCCTCGGCCACCGCGTCCACGTCCTGGCGGCCGAAGACCTTGTCTGCGCTGATCTGGGTCGCGCCGGGCGCCGTCAACCGGGCGGGGGCGGCGGGGGCCATCCGGGTCGTGCGGCCGGACGCCGGCCTGGAGTCGGGCCTGGCCGCCGGCCTGGCGTCCGCCTTGACCTCAGTCTTGGCGGACCTCGTGACGGCCTGGGCGGCGGGCCGGGCTGCCGCCGGCGCGGGCGGGCTGACCGTGGCGGCGGGGCGGCCGAGCAGGGACGGGGGCACCACGAAGGGCGGGAGATCCTCGGCACCGGCGCGCCCCCACAGGGCGAACAGGGCGATGGACAGAAAGCTCAACTGCGTACGTGGTTTCATCCGGGGTGCGGAACCGGCCGGCGCGCCGACCATCGTTTGATAAACTGCGTGATTTTACACGAACGCCTCTCCGACTCCCGTGGAACGACGCCAACAACTCCAGTCCTGGCTTGCCGCCGAATTTCCCGGCCGCGCCTTCGAAATCGCCCCCGCCAGCGCCGACGCCAGCTTCCGGCGCTATTTCCGCGTCACCTTCGACGGCGATCCGACCCCGCTGATCGTCATGGACGCGCCGCCCAGCCACGAGGACTGCCGCCCCTACATCCAGGTGGCCGAGCTGTTCGGCGCGGCCGGCGCCCACGTGCCGCAGATCATCCGGCAGAACCTCGCCGAGGGCTTCCTGCTGCTGTCCGACCTGGGCAGCACCACCTACCTGCAGGCGCTCACCAAGGACAACGCCCACAACCTCTACGCCGACGCCCTCGGCGCGCTGATCTGCATCCAGAACGCCAGCCGCCCCGGCGTGCTGCCCGAGTACGACCGGGCGCTGCTGATGCGCGAACTCGAGCTCTTCCCGGTGTGGTACGTGGCCCGCCACAAGGGCGTCACCCTCACCGACAAGCAGACCGCCGACCTCTACGACGTGTTCGACCGCATCGTCGAGGTGAACCTCTCCGAGCCCAAGGTGTTCGTGCACCGCGACTACCACAGCCGCAACCTGATGGTCACCACGCCCAACCCCGGCGTGCTCGACTTCCAGGACGCCGTGTATGGCCCGATGAGCTACGACCTCGCCTCGCTGTTCAAGGACGCCTACATCCACTGGGAAGAAGACTTCGTCCTCGACATGCTGGCCCGCTACTGGGAAACCGCCCGCGCCCTCGGCCTGCCGGTGCGCGCCGACTTCGCCGAGTTCCACCGCGACTTCGAGTGGATGGGCGTGCAGCGCCACATCAAGGTGCTCGGCATCTTCGCCCGCCTCTACCACCGGGACGGCAAGGACGGCTACCTCAAGGACATGCCGCTGGTGATGCACTACCTGCGCAAGGCCTGCGAACGCTACGGCGAGCTGCGCCCGCTGCTGCGCCTGCTGGAGCAGCTCGAGCCCACCGTCACCGAAGTCGGCTACTCCTTCTGAGCGCCATGAAAGCCATGATCCTCGCCGCCGGCCGCGGCGAACGCATGCGCCCGCTCACCGACAGCTGCCCCAAGCCGCTGCTGCCGGCCGGCGGCAAGCCGCTGATCGTCTGGCACATCGAGCGCCTCGCCGCAGCGGGCATCCTTGATCTCGTCATCAACCACGCCCACCTGGGGCAGATGATCGAGGACGCCCTCGGCGACGGCGGCGCCCTTGGCGTGCGCATCCGCTACTCGGCCGAAGGCACGGCCCTCGAGACCGCCGGCGGCATCGCCCGCGCCCTGCCGCTGCTCGGCGACGCGCCCTTCGTCGTGATCAACGGCGACGTCTTCGCCGACGCCGACCTCGCCGCACTGGGCCACGCCGCCACAACCCTCTCGGCCGACGGCCCCCTCGCCCACCTGCTGCTGGTGCCCAACCCCGCCCACCACCCGGCCGGCGACTTCGGCCTGCTGCCGGACGGCCGCGTGTGCGACGACGGCCGCGGCGAGCGCCTCACCTTCGCCGGCCTCGGCGCCTACCACCCGGCCCTGTTCGCCGGCGTCGCCCCCGACCAGCCCGCCAAACTTGCCCCGCTGCTGCGCGCCGCGATGGCCGCCGGCCGCGTCACCGGCGCCCGCCACGACGGCCGCTGGGTCGATGTGGGCACGCCGGCCCGCCTCGCCGAACTCGACGCCCAGTTGCGGCATCCAAGCTGACACCCCACTCCCCGGTTCCCGCCATGCCCCTCGACATCGCCCCCTTCCAGGCCCGCCGCGCCCGGCTCCTGCAGACCATGCAGGAGGCCGGCGGCGGCGTCGCGATCATCCCGACCGCCCCCGAGCGCATCCGCAACCGCGACACCCACCACGGCTACCGCTTCGACAGCTACTTCTACTACCTCAGCGGCTTCCGCGAGCCTGAGGCGGTGCTGGTGCTGGTGGCTGGCGACGCACCGAAGAGCCTGCTGTTCTGCCGCAGCAAGGACATCGAGCGCGAGATCTGGGACGGCTACCGCCACGGCCCCGACGCCGCCCGCGAGGCCTTCGGCTTCGACGAGGCCCACCCCATCGCCGAACTCGACGCCAAGCTCGCCGAGCTGCTGCTCAACCAGCCCACCATCTTCTACTCGATGGGCTACGAGCCCGACTGGGACCGCCGCCTCACCGACGCTCTCAACCGGGTGCGCGCCCAGGCCCGCAGCGGCCACCAGGCGCCGGCCCAGATCCGCGACGTGCGTGGCCTGATCGACGAGATGCGCCTCGTGAAGGACGACAGCGAGATCGCCACCATGCGCCGCGCCGCCGCGATCACCGCCGGCGCCCACCGCCGCGCCATGCTCACCGCCCGCCACGGCGCCTGGGAGCACGAGCTCGAGGCCGAGCTGCTCCACGAATTCCGCCGCCACGGCAGCCAGTCGCCAGCCTACGGCAGCATCGTCGCCAGCGGCCCCAACGCCTGCGTGCTGCACTACGTCGAGAACGACCGCCAGATGCAGCACGGCGAGCTGATCCTCATCGACGCCGGCTGCGAGCTCGACGGCTACGCCTCCGACATCACCCGCAGCTTCCCGGTGAATGGCCGCTTCAGCGGCCCCCAGAAGGCGGTGTATGAGCTGGTCCTGGCCGCCCAGGCCGCCGCCATCGACAAGGTCCGCCCCGGTCTCGACTGGAACGCCGCCCACGACGCCGCCACCCGGGTGCTGGCCCAGGGCTTCCTCGACCTCGGCCTGCTCCAGGGCAGCCTCGACGGCGTGCTCGAATCCGGCAGCTACCGCCAGTTCTACATGCACCGCACCGGCCACTGGCTGGGCCTCGACGTGCACGACGCCGGCAGCTACCAGACCGGCGGCCAGTGGCGCCTGCTCACCCCCGGCAACGTGCTCACCGTCGAGCCCGGCGCCTACATCCGCCCGGCCGAGGGCGTGCCGGAGGCCTTCTGGAACATCGGCGTGCGGATCGAGGACAACGTGCTGGTCACCCCCGAGGGCCACGACATCATCACCATCGCCACGCCCAAGACCATCACCGAGATCGAAGCCCTGATGCGCGAGGCCCCCCATGCCCAGGCATGACCTGATCATCGTCGGCGCCGGCCCGGTGGGCATGACCCTGGCGCTGGCCCTCAAGGATTCCGGGCTCGACATCCTGCTGGTGGACGCCCGCGCCCGCGGCGCCGCGCGCCACGACCCCCGCGTGCTGGCCCTCTCCCACGGCAGCCGGCTGACCCTCGAGCGGCTCGGCGTGTGGGCGCAACTGCGCGCCACGCCCATCGAGACCATCCACATCTCCCAGCAGGGCCGCCTCGGCCGCAGCCTGCTCAGCGCCGCCGACTACGGCCTGCCGGCGATGGGCTACGTGGTCGCCGCCGGCGATCTGGCCGCGGCCCTCGACGACGCCCTCGCCGCCGCCGGCATCCCCATCCTCGACCACAGCAGCGTCGCCGGCCTCGCCGCCGGCGCCGACGACGTGATCGTCAGCCTCACGGGCGGCAACCCGCTGACGGCCCGCCTGGTGGCCTGCGCCGAAGGCAGCATCGACGGCGACGACGCCCCCGAGCTCGTCGAGCGCGACTACGCCCAGCACGCGGTGATCTGCGTCGCCACGCCCGTCGAGGGCCACGCCCACCGGGCCTGGGAGCGCTTCACCCCCCAGGGCCCGCTGGCCGTGCTGCCCTGCGGCCACGACTGCGCGATCGTGCACACCGCCGACCCGGCCGAAGCCGACGCCCTGATGGCCCTCGACGACGACGCCTACCGGGCCCGCCTGCAGGCCCACTTTGGCGACCGCCTGCACTTTGCCGCGGTCGGCCCGCGCGCCCGCTACCCGCTCAAGCTGCGCTACCGTCCGAACCCCGTCGGCCAGCGCACCGTGTGGCTCGGCAACGCCGCCCAGACCCTCCACCCGGTGGCTGGCCAGGGCTACAACCTGGCCCTGCGCGACGTGTGGGCCCTCGCCCAGGTGCTGCTGCGCGCCGACGGCGACCCGGGCGCCGCCGACACCCTGGCCCGCTACGCCGACGCCCGGCGCCTCGACCGCCAGGGCACGATCCGCTTCACCGACGGCCTGGTGCGCCTCTTCAGCAATGCCATCCCCCCCCTCGCCCACGCCCGCGGCGCCGGCCTGTTCGCCCTCGACCTGCTCCCGCCGGCGCGGCATTTCGTGGCCAAGCGGATGATGTTCGGAGCGCGAGCCTGGCCGTAGGGCAAATGGGTGGGCGCGCCCCTCAGGTCTCCGAGACCCTCGCGAGCCAGCCCCGGCCCCTTCCATGCCCCAAAACGGGGCATGAAAGCCTCCCGGTGAACCTCCGTTGGCGTGGCGCGCCCCTCTCGCGCCCCGACGTGGGGCCATAGAGGGTCGCGCAGACCCTCCGTTGGGCATCCCGATACCCAGCATTGCCTGAAACTGAGGCAACCTAGCCCCCTGCAGCCCCTTCGCCGGCACGCCCGATGCCATGCCTGGCTCGCCACGGGGCCGCTCCGCCACCCACCTGCCCGCCACGGGGCCGCCGCACGCCGAAAAGCATCAAACCCGGGTCGCCGCGGCGCAGCAAAGGCCGTAGAATCCGCAACCTGCGCGCCACCCGAGGCGCCGCCCTCCGCGGGATGCCGAGCATGGCCGACAACGACGATCTCCAGCACCACGACGACCTCGACAGCCACGTGCGCGAGGTGCAGCAACTGCTTGCCCGCCACAAGCTGGTGGAGGAGCTCGTCCATCGTCAGGAGATGCCCCGTCACGCGCTGGTCGAGAGCCTGGTGCACAAGCAGCACATCCAGGAGCTGACCCACAAGCTCGACAGCCTGCACTCCGCCGACGTCGCCCACATCCTCGAGGCGCTGCCCGTCGACGAGCGCCTGTTCGTGTGGGACCTGGTCAAGGCCGAGCGGGACGGCGAGATCCTGCTCGAAGTCTCCGACGCGGTGCGGGAGTCCCTCATCGAGTCGATGGACCCGGACTCCCTGCGCGCCGCCGCCGAGCAGCTCGACGCCGACGAGCTGGCCGACCTGGCGCCCGACCTGCCCCACGAGGTGATGGAGGCGGTCTACCAGGGCCTCGACCAGGAGGAGCGGGAGCAGCTGCGCGCCGCGATGTCCTACCCCGACGACTCGGTGGGCGCGCTGATGGATTTCGAGATGGTCACCGTGCGCGAGGACGTGACCCTCGAGGTGGTGCTGCGCTACCTGCGCCGCTTCGACGAGCTGCCCGACCACACCGACCAGCTCTTCGTGGTGGACCGGGATGAACACCTGCGCGGCGTGCTGCCGCTGGACAGGCTGCTGATCAACGACCCGGAGACCGTGGTCGGCGAGATCATGCTCACCGACACCCTCACGCTGGAACCCGCCGACGAGGCCGAGACCGCGGCCCAGGCCTTCGAGCGCTACGACCTGGTGTCGGCGCCGGTGGTGGATTACCACCGCAAGCTGGTCGGGCGGGTCACCGTGGCCACGGTGGTGGACTTCATCCGCGAGGAAACCGAGAACGAGCTGCTCAGCCAGGCCGGCCTGAAGGAGGGCGAGGACATCTTCGCCCCGGTGTGGGACTCGGTGAAGAACCGCTGGGCCTGGCTGGCGGTGAACCTCGTCACCGCCTTCTTCGCCAGCCGGGTGATCGGCGCCTTCGAGGGCTCCATCGAGAAGCTGGTGGCGCTGGCCGCGCTGATGCCCATCGTGGCCGGCATCGGCGGCAACTCGGGCAACCAGACCATCACCATGATCGTGCGCGGCATCGCGATGGGCCAGGTGCAGGACGACGCCCTCACCCGCCTCATCAAGAAGGAGATGGGCGTGGCGCTGGTGAATGGAATCGTGTGGGGCGGCCTGCTCGGCGTGCTGTCGTGGGTGCTCTACGGCAGCGGCAAGCTGGGCGCGGTGATGACCGCCGCGATGACCCTCAACCTGCTGCTGGCCGCCCTGGTGGGCGTGCTGGCCCCGATGATCCGCAACCGCCTGGGGCAGGACCCGGCGGTGGGCTCCAGCGTGATCATCACCGCCGTCACCGACTCCGGCGGCTTCTTCATCTTCCTGGGGCTGGCGACGATCTTCCTGATGTAATCGCCGCCCGCGGACAGACAAGCAGTCGAAAGGTCTCACCCGCGCCGGGCGGCGGTCCATTGCACCGCAAGAACGCTCGCCAGCACCACGACCAGCCCGGCCAGCGCCGAGCCCGTCATCGACTGGGAGAGCAGCACCCAGCCCAGCACCACCGCCGTGAGCGGACTCAGCAAACCGAGCGAAGCCACCGCCACCGTTGGCAAGCGGGCCACGCCGCGGAACCACAGCGCGTAGGCGATCAAGGCGCCGGCCAGACTCAGGTAGGCGTAGGCCGACAACTGAGACAGCGTGAGCGCCGGCAGCGGCCCGTCCGCCAGCCAGGCCACCGGCACAAGCATCAGCCCACCGATCAGCAGTTGCCAGCCCGTGAGCGCCAGCACCGGCAGATCCAGCCGCCAGCGGTGCGTCAGCCATACCCCCGCCGCCATACAGGCCGCGCCGGACAGGGCTGCGGCAATGCCCACCGGCTCATAGACCGTCTGCGGCGACAGCAGCAGCACCGCCATGCCTAGCACGCCCGCCAGGGACGCCCACAGCGTGACGCGGGACGGCGTACGGCCATCCACGGCCCAGGCCAACACCATGATCAGCAGCGGCTGGATGGCCCCCAGCACGGCCGCCAGGCCGCCCGGCAAACGATAGGCCGCGATGAACAGTAGCGCCTGGAAGATGCCGATGTTCAGCGCGCCCAGCGCCATCAGGCGCCAGCCATCCCGCCGGGCAGGCAGCCGGCGGGTGAGCAACAGCAACAACAGGCCTGCGGGCAATGTGCGGATGAGGGCGGCGGTGAAAGGACGGTCGGGTGGCAGGTATTCCGAGGTCACGATGTAGGTCGAGCCCCAGATTGCGGGCGCCGCCGCGGTGAGCATGACATCGCGCCAATAGCGCCATGAAGCGGTGAGAGGCATGGCTTTATCTTCAATTCAAATTATCATGATGCTGAAAACAAATTAACTTGAAGTCAAGACAAATGAAGATCCAGGCCACGCCACACCCCACGGACACGGTGGATGTCATTCTCGAACAATGGCGGAGAGAGCGCCCCGACCTAGACCCCAGCCCGATGGGACCGATCGGACGCCTCGCGCGCTGCGTAGCCTTGCTGGCGCCCCGCCTGGAATCCTGCTTCGCAGGCTTCGACCTGAGCGCCTGGGAGTTCGACATGCTCGCCGCGCTGCGGCGCGCCGGCGCACCATACCGACTGAGCCCGACCGAGCTGTTTTCAACCTTGATGGTGACATCGGGCACCATGACTCACCGACTCAAACGCCTGGAAACCCGGGGGCTGGTGACACGCGAGCCCAACGCGGAGGATGCGCGCAGCCTGCTCGTGCAACTGACTGGCGCCGGGCTGGCGCTGATCGAACGAGCCGTCGAAGCGCACCTCGAAAACGAACGCCGGATTCTGTCGGCCCTGCCGACCACGATGCTGGCGGATCTGGACACAGCCCTTTCCGCGCTGCTCCAGGCGCTGGAAGGCTCGCCCGGCGGCGACTGAGGCTGGACATCGGGCGACGCGCAGAGAGGCCGGCAATCTGCGCAGCGCCGGGGCCGGCGCGATGCCGCAAAACACGCGCCCCATGAAAAAACCCGACTCCCTCGGCAGGAATCGGGTCTTTCAAACACCGCCAAGCGCCGAGCGGAGCCTGGCTGTTCAGGAGACGTGCGACGAAACGTCAGCCGGCGTTTGCGGCGAACCACTGCTCCGCGGCGGCGATGGTGCTGTCGATGTCGGCCTCGGCGTGGGCCGCCGACACGAAGCCCGCCTCGAAGGCCGACGGGGCGAAGTAATGGCCGGCGTCGAGCATGGCATGGAAGAAGCGGTTGAAACGCTCCTTGTCGCAGGCCATCACCTCGGCGTAGTTCTGCGGCACGGCCTTTGCAAAGTAGAGGCCGAACATGCCACCCACCGAGTCGGCCACAAAGCCGACGCCGTACTGCGCTGCCGCCGCGTTGAGGCCGGCCACCAGACGGGTGGTGCGCGCGGTGAGGGTTTCGTAGAAGCCGGGCCGGGCGATCTGCCCGAGGCTGGCGAGGCCCGCCGCCACCGCCACCGGGCTGCCCGACAGGGTGCCGGCCTGGTACACGGCGCCCAGCGGGGCGATCTTTTCCATGATGTCGCGACGGCCGCCGAAGGCGCCCACCGGCATCCCGCCGCCGATCACCTTGCCCAGCGTGGTGAGATCCGGCGTGATGCCGAACAGGCCCTGCACGCCCCGCGGGCCGACGCGGAAGCCGGTCATCACCTCGTCGAAGATCAGCACCACGCCATGCTCGGTGCACAGCCGGCGCAGCAGGTGCATGAACTCGGCGGAGGGGCGCACGAGGTTCATGTTGCCGGCGATCGGCTCGATGATCACGCAGGCGATCTCGCCGCCGCGGGCCTTGAAGGTTTCCTCGAGCTGGGCCGGGTTGTTGTAGTCGAGCACCAGGGTGTGCTTGGCGAAGTCTTCGGGCACGCCGGCCGACGACGGGTTGCCGAAGGTGAGCAGGCCCGAGCCGGCCTTGACCAGCAGGCTGTCGGCGTGGCCGTGGTAGCAGCCCTCGAACTTGACGATCGCGTCGCGGCCGGTGAAGCCGCGGGCCAGGCGGATCGCGCTCATCGTGGCCTCGGTGCCGCTGGAGACGAGGCGCACCATCTCCATGCTGGGCAGCAGCTCGCACAGGCGCTCGGCCATCTCGATCTCGCGCTCGGTGGGCGCGCCGAAGGACAGGCCGTCGAGGGCCGCGCTGCGCACCGCCTCCACCACCACCGGGTCGGCATGGCCGAGGATCGCCGGGCCCCAGGAGCCCACGTAGTCGAGGTATTCCTTGCCGTCGGCGTCCCACACCCGGGCGCCCAGGGCCTTCTTGAGGAAGCGCGGCGTGCCGCCCACCGACCGGAAGGCCCGGACCGGCGAATTGACGCCGCCCGGGATGGTGCGCTGGGCGCGGGCAAAGAGTTCTTCGTTGCGACTGGTCATGCGGAGGTTTCCTGTGAGGGGCCTGGGAAGAGCCCGGCATAGGCGGCCGCGCGGGCCGCCGGGTCGGGAGCGGAGAAGACGTCGCTGATCACCGCCAACAGGCTGGCGCCGGCGGTGACGAGCGGAGCGGCGTTGTCGAGGGTGATGCCACCGATGGCGGCCACCGGCAGGCCGAACCCGGCCTTCGCCCGGGCGAGCAGCTCGAGGCCGGCCCGGGGCGCGTGGGGCTTGGTGGGGGACGGATAGACCGCCCCGAAGGCCAGGTAATCGACCCCCGCCGCGGCGCCGGCCTCGGCCCGCGCCCATTCGTTGTAGCAGCTCACGCCGAGGATGCGGCCGCGGCCGAGGGCGCGCCGGGCCTCCGCCGGGTCGCC